>Ga0075434_100004025_pt1 | contig 13174 bp, 7 predicted proteins | sample RhiMethybrSRZTD3_FD_75298 | JGI IMG/M metagenome (GOLD analysis project Ga0075434, IMG submission 75298) | Populus rhizosphere microbial communities from Tennessee, USA - Rhizosphere MetaG P. TD hybrid SRZTD3 | ecosystem: Host-associated > Plants > Roots > Rhizosphere > Soil | place: USA... | reverse complement strand
AGTGGGCAGCTTCATTTCGCCACCAGGCGCAAAACTCCGAAACGTTCTGGTACGTGAAAAGTGTTGCTCATGACTGGTTGCCACATAACTTGTTTAGCATTTGCGCCCGAATCCTCGGTGCGATAGAAGTTTACGCGAAAGGTATTTCCGGCTTGAACTCGCCGTGAATCCAGCGCGCTGAACGGAATACGTATGGCCGCGTACCAGATATGCCTCTTCTCATTGATGCGCGCGGCGTGCTCGAAACCGGAATTCCACTTCCAACCCTCTTCATGGTGCGGCGTATGAAGGTTTATGTCGAGGTCAATCCATTCGTTCTGCGGCGAGATCTCGAACTCCTCGTAGCGGCTGATGTCCTGAAAATCTGAACCGATGAACACCTCGGCAACGTTCCAGTTCCATAACTCGTAGGTCTCGTGCGTTGAATCGGGGCTCGGCTTCAACGAGAGGCGTTGATATGGACAAACAAAAAGAAAATATATGTTGGTGTCGGTCCATCGGGAGCGTACTTCAGTTTGATAGGTCGGAAGTTCATTTCCCTGTGGATCCACTCGTGCGTAAACGGGGCGAGCATTCCGCCAAAAGGCGGAATTGGGATTCATCTCCAGAGCTGTGTCACGATTGGCTTTGACACTTTCGATGACGGTTTTCTGCTGTGCGTCGGCAAACGACATCAGAAGCAAGCAGCAAATCACGAATTTCATCTTGTCCCTCCCTGAACCGTGTCAAGACTGTGCGCTGGGCCGAGAGCTGACCAATGGCTTCGAAACCAGTTCGCAAAATGCGGAACCGCGATCTCCGCTACCTCGATCGAGGGGTGCCATTTCTTTTCCCACTCGAAGGAGAGGAATCCGGAGTACCCGATAGTCTCCAGCACAGTCCGAATTTCACTCAGCGGCAGAGTGCCCTCGCCGGTTAGGACCGGAGTCCAACTGCCATTCTCGTTACGCAAATCTTTTATATGCACGTGGCGAATCCAGCGCTGAAGAGCGCGGCCGCTTTCGAGCGGGCGCTCGCTACGTTCAACGATTGCGCAAGCGGGATCCCAGATGATCTGAACCTCTGGACAATCGGACAGCACTGCTTGCACATCTGCCGCAGAGGCAAAATCGCCGTGGGTCTCAAGCCAGACTTCGACCGACGAGTCACGGCTCCTTTCTACAAGCAAATTCAGCGAATCGGAGATCCAGGTAACTGTTGCTTCGCGATCTGCTCCCGTCTGAATACGATCGCCGAACACGCGAATCGCAGGCGCGCCGAGTTTTGCGGCGAGTTCAGACATCCGCTCTCCTTCGGAAAGCCACTTCTCACGCTCGAGGGGATCCGGAGAATCAAAACGGCAACTGGTGTCGAGGCAAACAATCGCCAAGCCCGACTCTGAGATGAGACGCCTGGTGTAGTGCAGTTCCCTTCCCTGGAAAGCAGGCAGCTTCCAGAGAAAGTCTTCTCCTTCGAGAAAACGCAGTTCGAGGCCGTCGTAGCCGCTGCGCCCGGCAAGCTCAACGGCTTGCGGTAACGTCCAATTCGGACAAGCGAGAGTTGAAAGGCTGATCTTCATGAATGTGATTTTTGCACTACGTCATCCGCGAAAGCATCGCGGTGGTAACACGGTTCTTTACTGCCTCGCCACGAAAAAACCTTCCCAGGTCGTCAATCAAATCGTCGGCCATTTCGCGCCGAGCTTTGGATGTTCCGCCTCCAATGTGGGGTGTGACGATCGCACCGGGCAGGGTGCGAAGCGGGTGCGCCGGCGGAAGTGGCTCAACCGGATCGGTCACGTCGATGGCACAGCGCAGCCTTCCTTTGCGGACTTCTTTGGTGAGTGCTTCAAGATCGAGAAGGGCGCCGCGCCCAACGTTGATTACGGTCGCCCCATTCGGAAGCAGGGCTAGATTTCGGCGTTCGACAAGGCCACGAGTTTCGTCGGTCAGCGCGGCGGCCAAGACAAGAAGGTCACAAGCCTTCAGCAAAGGTTTCAGCTCGACAAATTCCACCGGGAAGTCTCTGCTTGCCTCGCGTGACGCGTACGGATCGTAAACTCGCCAATGAAGATCGAGTCCGCGAAGCATATCTACGATCCTTCGTCCGATTCTGCCAAAACCTATCATTCCCACCTCGCGTCCGGTGAGTGACTCAGGCGTGCCCCGAAGATGAGCGTCGTCATAAATCTTGTTATTGCGCTTCCGCATCTCTACTCGGTATCGGTCGATCCCACGCCCGCAATAGAGGACAAGCGCCGCAGCCAGTTCGGCTGTCGCTTCTGCCATCGGCTCTGGAGCTGTGGTGATCGTTAACTGCTCGAGTAGCGATCCCGTGAAGCGCTTCTTAACCTCACCTCCACAATGAGCCACGACCCGCAGCTTGGACGCAAGCTGTAAGAGTTCATCACCGAAGCAGGGGCTGTCCCAGGTAGTGATGAGGGCTTCGGCCTCTCGGAGTTGCTTCTTCATCGCCGAAGTCACCTCGCGTGAGCTGTTAACGGTCCAGTCGAACGCGAGCGAGAGGGTTTTCTGATGGGAAGCCGTAAAGAATGATTGGAAGAGTGGTCTTGGTGCCAAGACCACCAGTGTGCGTCGGGGCATAAGAAAAGTAGATTGTACTCGGTATTTCTTTTTCTGTCGTTTAGTTGTTTTTACCTTCGTTTGGGGTGAGAGAGCTGATATAAAAGGAACTGCCGATGAAGACCGCTAATTTTATCGACTATTCGGTGATCGCCTGCTACGCGGGGCTCATGGTGTTGGTGGGCCTCTATGTCACACGCTTCAACCGCGGCGCTGCCGAGTATTTTCGGGGCGGAAACCGCATTCCCTGGCTGGTAGCCGGTCTCAGTTCCTTCATGGCCGGCTTCAGCGCCTGGACGTTCACCGGCGCTGCCGGCGTGGCATATCGCGCGGGGATTGCGGTCATTGGTCTTTACGTGGGCAACGCTGTCAGCTTTCTTCTTGGATATTTTGTTTTTGCCACGCGTTGGCGCCGGTCACGTATCACGACGGTGATGGAATATCTCTCCGCCCGTTTTAATCAAACCACGCGACAGACATTTTCGTGGGCGAGCGTGCTGGTACAGCTGTTCATGACTGCGAGCATGCTCTACGGGCTGGCGATTTTTATTTCGTCAGCTTGCGGCTTCCCTGTGGTTTGGACGGTCATCGGCGCGGGTGCGCTCATCATCTTCTATTGTGTCATCGGCGGGCTGTGGGCGGTCGTGATGACGGATTTCCTGCAAGCCTCAATCCTGATGCCCTTTTGCCTGGTGCTGGTAATTGCATCGTTGCTGCGCGTCGGTGGAGTGGCGGGATTCGTTCATTCCCTGCCGGCACAGATGAAGACCATCCACTTCGGTGGCGAGTTCGGGTGGATTTACATCGTTAGCTGGACGGTCATGGTGTCGTTTGGTTACAACACCAGCGCGATGGCGCAACGCTACTTCAGCGTGGACAACGAGCGCTCCGCGAAAAAAATTGCCCTGCTCTGCTCTGGTCTGTTTCTGGTCGGCGCGTTCCTGTGGTTTATTCCCCCGATGGCCATGCGAATCGTGTACCCGGACCTTTACACTATATGGCCGGGCACAACCAACGTCAGCGAGTCGGCCTACGCGGTCGCGAGCTTGACTTTACTGCCGCATGGTCTCATCGGAATCATGCTCGCCGCTATGTTCAGTTCCACCATGGCGAGCCTTTCGGCAATCTTCAACATAAAATCGGCGATTCTCACAAAAGACATTTACCAGACACTCTTCCGAAAAAATGCGGACGAAAAAGAACTGTTGGCGGTCGGATGGATCACGACGTTTCTCATTGGAGGACTGACCACTGCGATCGCGGCATTCATGGCCTATACGGGCCAGAGCGTCTTCGCAGTCATGCTGACGTTCAACACTCTGTTGTCCCTCGCGTACGGGCCGCCAGCGTTATTGGGATTAGTTGTGCGACGGACGCCACCGTGGTCGGGTCTCGCTTCGTTCGTGATCGGATTAGTACTGGGCGCTCTGGGAGCTTTTGTCTTTAACTGGAACCTCATTCAGCAGGTCGCGATCATCATTCCGGCGTCATTCGGAATATTTTTTCTGGGAATGCTCTTTGATCGAGGCGACTGGCCTGAGCGCGCACGCCTGTTTCACGACTTGAATACTCCTATTGACGTTGAACAGGAACTTAAGGACTCGCCGGACTACACGGTACAAGTATTTCGCTTTCTCAGCCGGACGGTGGGATTGATCGGGGGGCTGAGTCTGTTATTGATCTTGTCCACCTCAGGAAGAGATCGCCTAACGGTCGTCTGCTTTGCGGGAATCACACTGCTTGTAGGTTTTCTGCTCAGAGGCATTCACGGACGAAGGACGAATACCCCTAATACCGTCGATGCAAAGATGGAAACTGCTGGGTGAAGCATGCAGGTCGGACGGGGATGTCCGACCTACATTTGCATTGCCACAAAAAGACCACCGCTAGTGAACGGTAACCGTCGCGGTTGCTGTGGTTCTCCCGAATTGATTCGTGCTGTAGAGCGTGTACGTTGTGGTTGCTGTCGGATTCACCACAACACTCGTACCACGCACCGGCCCAACCGTTGGCGACACTATGTTGTAGGTGCTGCTCGAAGCGCTCCAGTTCAGCGTCACCGGCTGACCGGCACTGATGCTGGTTGGGTTCGCGGTGAAACTCGAGATGGTTGGCGAAGGTCCGGTGGGAACATTTGCCGGTGTGTAGATCGTGCCCTGCTGAACCACATCGAAGTTCGCGGCGGTGATGGACTTCAGCAGATTCAGGTTGGTGTTGTTCCAGCGCGAGTCAGGAGCACCACTGATGAAGATCGCGCTGCCGTTGTCGGCGAGGATCATTCCGTACTTCTTCAGCGCGATCAGGATGACCTGATCATCGGCGGGAAAGCCTGAAATGTCGAAGCTCGCCTTCAGACGCAACCGTGTGCCCATCGGCGGAGCGCTTGAGCTGGTATTGGTAGAAGCCCAATGGGTCGCAGGCAAAACGAATGCTCGCTGCGAAGTCGGAACCGTGAACCGAAGCGCGTGATTTATGGCGCCCGCAGCAACTTCGTCATAGCGAGCGAGTCCCACAAACACCGGCAGACCTGCCGCATCCGCTGAAGTCCACGTATAAGGGCGCTGCTCGTCAATGGTCATATCCCAGATACTCGCTTGATCGGCACTCCACTTTCCGCTCTTTATGCTCGCGTTGTAGAGTTCGTATAGCCAGCAACCGTCCTTTTCGAGCACCAGCACGTGGCGGTCGCCGTTGCCCGGCTTGGGATAGCCTTCGATGAGCGCGTTCGACGGAATTGGTTCTGGCCCGGGATCGCTTTCGTCAGCAAACGCGTTGAGTGTGACGTTCACTTTCGCCTGACTGCCCGCGACTACCTGATAGGGAATTCCGATGGTCTGGTTGTGAAACGTTCCAGAACCAAAGTCCGGGTGCAACGTCACCGTGGATCCAATGAAGTTGATGATGTTGGCGGAATTGGGATCGACCGGTGCCGCGGAGATATCAGTGTTCCAAAGGTTGTCGGAGGGAAAGGGGATGAATCCGTTCAGGCTGGTGAGTTGGCCCACCGTTATTCCTGCGCACGTGCCGGCTTGCGCAACTCCGCAGACTGATGTGATGAGAAGGACGGCAACAACAACGAGGCTGCTTCTTCGCATAACGGCTCCTTTAGGCGAGCCGCATAACCCAGCAAGAATGGACGCGGCCCGCCGCGGCTGTAAAGTGGAAGTTTGAGGACTTCCCCCCTCGAAGAAGTCCTCAGCTCGTTCGGCAATGGCGAAAGCAGCGCGTTGTTGAAGTTAGAAGGTAATGCGCAGGCGCAACCTGATGGCGCGGCGACCCTCGACTCCTTCTTGCCTAAACGTCTGGTTTACTTTCCCAAAGTCTTCAAGCGGAAAATAATCTTGGAGGACTGGTTGCAACGTACTGTGGTCCACGTTGACGTCAAATGTGCCGAGATATGCCAAGGTGTTATCGGTGAAATCCAGGTCAGGTATTCGAATTGGGTGATTGAATACGTTATCGAAGTCTGCTCCAAGCGCAGCGTTAACTCGCTCACCAAATTTGAAGTTCTTGTGAACCCCAAAATTCACGCCCCAACCGCCAGGCGTCCACAAAATATTCTTTCTCGCGACCGCCGGATTATCGAACACGTCAGCGCCCATCGGGGGTGGCGCAAACGCGCCAGGATCGTAAAGCTGGTCGCCAACTTTATGCTTGTAGTCGCCCACTATGAGGGGTCTGAAACCTATGAAGTCGTCAAAGTCACCAAGCGCGTCAACCGACTCTACTGCAATGTTCCCAGGGCCGACGTAGCGAGCTCCAAATCCACAAGTATCGCAAGTTAAGTAAGGCGTAAAGGCCGTTCCAGTCTTGGCAAACATTTGGAAGCTTGTTTGCCAGCCCCCGATCAACGCGTCGGTCCATCGGGAGAAAGAGCTTCCAAACTTCTTCCCTCGTCCAACCGGCAGGTCGTAGATGCCATACAGGATGAAACGATGTCGTGAGACCCACGGATCCTGAGTGTAATCATTGTCTGGGTTAAACGGATTGTAAGGAACTCCCCCAAGGCTCGAATTGCCTAGATCTATGCCGGTGGATTTCTGGTCCGTGTAGGTGTAAAAGGCAGTGAACGTCAAACCATTTCCGTAACGGCGTTGGAGTTGCGTCTGGAACGAATTCGATTGACCATGGCCGTAATTTCCAAAGCTCAGTATGTAATCACCCAGATTTGGATAGGGTAGCCGTGCAAGATCTGCCGCAGATGGGAGGCAATCGCCGTTGTTGGGATCGCACGGCGTCACTCCATCCCCGGTTGTGGTGTCCCAGCCCACGTTGCTGGGCTTGAGTTCATTGAGATCGACACCTCCGATTAGGCCGCGCGAGGTGATGCCGATATACGACAGGCGTACTGAAGTCTTAAGGCCAAGCTCACGCTCATAAGTTGCATTGTATTGGTGTACAACCGGTGAGTGCAGACCGACAGGAGCGGCGTTGATTGAGATTGCATCTGTGTTCGGGTTGATGTCGCCTCCTGTCATTGGCGTGGGCCAGGGCTGGAGTGGAGGATTTACGCCGAGATCGCTCTTGGTGAGTGATTGGTTGAAGCCGTTCGTCGAAAGCGGATCCCGAATTCCCTGAGCAGCTGCTGTTGGATAGTACAAGCCGTATCCGCCGCGCACGACGGAATGGTCTCCAAGCCTCCAGGCGAGGCCGATTCTTGGGGCAAAGTTATTTTTGTCGGTGCGAACCAATCCTTTGCCGATGCCGAGACCCGACTGACTGGCCGTCACTACTGGAAGTATCGTGGAAATTCGAGGATCCAAGTACTGAAGGGTCTGATCAGAAGCGACCACAACGCGGCCAGTGTTGCCGCTGAAAAAGGGATCAAAATTCAGCATGATGTCATGCTTGTCCACGAATGGCGAAATTACTTCGTAACGAAGGCCAAGATTCAGTGTTAGCCGCGATGACACCTTCCAGTCGTCCTGGAAGAAGTATCCCTGCTCCCAATTGTGTACGTCCATGTCGGGCCGCGGCTGCGCGATAAATGTGACTTTCGATGGTGGCAGACCGAGCAACAGGTTTGTAAAGGGGTCGAGACCGCCACCGCTGTAGGTCATTGTTCCTCTGGGATTGCCGCGGGCCGATGCGAAGCCATCCTGACCAACGTTTCGAACAAAATCAACGCCCATCTTCAGGTTGTGATTGCCAACCACCCAGGTGAGCGTGTCCCCGAAGGTGGCCAGATACTGACTTAACTTACGGTCGGTCGTGCGGTTGCCGCTCCGATCGAAACTCGTGAAAGACCCATAGCTAATGACCGTATGCCCATGAGTAAGGAGTTCTGCCGGGCCGACTACGGCACCGTATGCGTTAATAGCATTGGAATCGAATCCGATGCTGGAAAGGAAGCTTTCGAGCGTAGTATTGCTGTGCCGGAAGCTATACTCGCGGTTAAACCCTCCACGTGCTTCATTAATCAGGTTATTTCGAATCGTGCGTACGTAAGAACCCGACAGCGTATTGTCTCGGCGATCATTCTGAACCAGACCAAGACCCGTAAACGGATTCCTGACTGTTGAGGTCGCACCTACAAAATTCTGAGCGTTGTACACCACATAAGCGTGGTCCTTGTCTGTAAAGTCGTGATCCACCCGCAGTGTGCCCAGGTCCCTTGTGGAGTTCCCGGGAAGCAAAGTCTGGAATGTGTCTCCAATCCGTCCGTTTGAGGTATCCAGTGCAATCGTGGGATCGATCTTAGGAAAATAGAGGTTGATAAGACTTTGCACGTTTGGATTGAGGAGACGTGAGGGGATGGTTACGAACTGATTGCCCTGACCTTGGTACGTATCCGAGGCCTGTTCCTGAGGGGTTAGAGTAACTCCTGACGGTACATCTGGAAGCAATGCATTATCCGTCGGATTATTAAGCAAGGAGAAGTCGCCTGTCCAAAATGTTGGGTGAGGCAATTTAGCATCAGAGATGAAGACTGGGTCTCGCACAAAATTTCGTTCATACGCCATGAAGAACCAGGTTTTCTTCAGCTTCGGGATAGGCCCGCCAACTGAGCCACCGATGTCGTTGTGGTTGAAATATGGATATGGGTAGGGGAATTGCGAGCCCTGAGCGTCGATGATGTTTGCTTTGTCTTGGATCGTGAGCGCAGCGAGGGCGGAGTTGCTGTTGTTATAAAAAGCAGAACCATGGAACTGATTCCCTCCGCGTTTCGTGGTGATGCGGATGTTGGCGATGCCGGCGTATTCAGCACTGAAATCTGTTGAGAGTACGTTCAGTTCCCCGACAGCTTCGAGGGAAGGCTCACTGGTGGTCGGTGAACCAAAGATGGTGTTGGTGGAACGCTGCCCGTCAATCGTGAAATTCGCGCCGTAGCTTTGGAATCCTAGAAAACTGAATTCATTCGGATCCACCCCTTGGGTGATGTTCGGATTCAGAAATAAAAACTGATATACATCCCGGGTGTCGCGCGGCAGGTCAATAATTTCCTGATTGTTGATGCTCTGGGTGATGGTTTGGTCGTCGCTGTTGATGAGGGGCGCTTCGGCAGTGACCACCACTTGTTCAGTTGCGGTTGACACTTTAAGAACAGCATTGGCGCTGACGACATCGCTGCCATTAAGCACCAAGTCTCTGATTTCGGCTGTCGCCATGCCCGGGTTAGCGATGGTGACCTTGTACGTGCCCGATCGAAGGCCAAAGATTTGATACTCGCCATGCGAGTTGGTCTTTGCTTCCCGTGTAGCACCGGTGCCCACGTCAAGAACTGTGACGCTGGCATTTGCCACCACAGCGCCGCTGGAATCAGTAACGGTACCGCGAATCGTGCCTAAGTCGGTGCCCTGGCCAACAGCAAAGGGCGCTACACACAAGAGAGCGAGCGCCACCGCGAATGTCATCACAGCTCTGTGATTCATGAAGTACTCCTCAATTCAGTCTGCCGAATTACGCGAGCGGAAAGTAAAAGTAAATAAAAACAAGAATATTGTTGTCAAGAAAAAAGTAAAAGTAAGTATAATTATTTAGAGATTGGCCGACGCACGCAGCGAAATTGACTGCAAGCTGCACGTCCGCATAGACTTACTCAGCTCTTATGCCTCTGGCTGCCGATTCCCGAATGCTTGCTGAACAGCGACGTCGCAAGATTCTTGATTTGCTTGAGCAAAAAGGGCAAATCACCGTGCGCGACCTGGTCGAAAGATTCGAGGTCAGCGCGGTGACGGCGCGTGCCGACCTCGACGCCCTGGCTTCCACCGGCTCTGCAGTGCGATCTCACGGGGGCGCGGTGCGGCAAGTGGAGGCGAGCCAGGACTACCCGCTACGCTTCAAGGAAACACTGCGTCGCGGGGAGAAAATCAAGATTGGACGCGCGGCCGCAGAATTGGTTCGGCCGAACGAAGTCATCATTCTTGATTCAGGCACAACCACCGCCGAAGTGGCACGACACCTAAAGGCCAGAAAAATTCAGCCGGTCACCATCATTACTAACGCGCTCAACATAGCCTCAGACCTGCTGGATGCGCAAGGAATCTCGGTGATTGTGATTGGCGGCTTGATGCGTCCGATCTCATGCTCGTTCGTCGGCCCCCAGGCGGAGAACATGCTCAAGGAGTTTCACGCTGACCGTCTCTTCCTCGCAGTGGATGGATTCGATCTGGAGATTGGCGCTTCAACTCCCGACGTTTTCGAAGCTCAGCTCAATGGAGTAATGATGCGCGTGGCCAAAGAAGTGAACGTCGTCGCCGACTCGAGCAAGCTGGGCCGGAGGAGCGTGTCGCGTATTGGTCCTCTGGAGAAGGTGCATCGGCTCATCACAGATAGTCGCGCACCCGGGGAATTCGTCGAAGCGCTTCGCAAGAAGGGCGTGGACGTGATCGTCGCGTGACCTGAATTATTTCGAATTTAAAGCTTCCCGCGTGAGATGGTAGGAAAGCATTCGATCCGGCAGTAAGAGGGCGCTTCGAAATTCTTTCTGGGCGTTATCTTCGCGTCCAAGTGCTCGTTCCAGCATTCCGGCGTTGTACATCCACCAGCCCCCGAATGAGCTGGTTTCGGACATTGCCTGGGAAGGTCCCAAGGCGGATTGCAGGCGCCGGGTCCACTCGCCCCGGTCGAAGTTCGGCAGCTCTTTGCCCGCGAGCCAGGCCCAAACGATTTCTCCTACAGCGGACTTTGCGGCTGCGCTTTCAAACTGCTTCCGCGCTAATTCCGTCTTGCCGCACTTCAGATACATTTTGCCGATCAAATACTGAGTTCGAGCCGCTTCCACAAACCGTTGCAGTCCGTCGTTGGTGAAGCTGAGACCAGTGACTGGCTTCGCCAAATCATTCGCTAGAGATGATGCCGCCGAGCAAGCTCCATCCTTCGCCAGACTCAGTGCATGCTGTAGCTGCACCTCTATCCACACCTGCCGAACGTTGGTTCCACCCTCTTCGCGAGGGAAGAATCGATCATGGAAGAGCGCAATCGCGCGGTCGAAGTCTCCCGACTCAGTCAGGTTCAATGCCAGTTCGTAAACGAGAAATGCGGGCATTTTAGGCAGATCGGGGTAAGCGTCAAAGACTTGCACGCGTTCGCTGCTTGATTTCTTTAGGAGGCTGAGGGACTGATCGGCGCCGAGATAAACGGCGTCATTCTGCGGATCGGCACCAATTCCGTCGCGAAAGGCTCCCAAAGCGTTCGCAGGATCATGTTTGACATGCAAGAGAGCGATTCCCATGCTGGCGTCGAGCACAGGGACCTTGGCATTGAGCGCTTTCGCTCGCCGCCATTCCGCGAGAGCTTCGTCGGTGAGTCCGCGCGAAAAGTAGAGAGTACCAAGAAGGTAGTGAGCGTTAGCGTCGCTCGCGTTCGCTTCGGTTGCTGCGCGCAGGACGACCAAGTCTTCAGCGCTGCTGGGAAAAACGTAGACGGTCGGCAGAGTTGAAGATTCCTTGTAGTCAGGTTGGGGCGACTGTCCAAGTTTGGAACGGCAGTATGCGCGATAGTAGGCCAGCATGGGATCGCGCGAAGGAGCATAGGTGCCGGGCTCGCTCTGATCGGTCAGCGGTTCCGGAAATTTTCGAGAAAGTACATCGAGCGCAGACGCGTATAGCCCCAGGCGCATATACTCCGCAGCCAAGTTCAGAATTCGGCTGTGGTCGTTGGCGAGATGTTGAGCATCGGAACTTTCGAGAACGTCGCGGAGCGTATAACTCAATGGAAAGCGGCGCAACGAATCCTGCGCAAGCGACTGCGCCAATCCTTTGTCGGCGTGCGCTCGTTCGACCGCGGCAAACTCCTCTGCGGCTCGCGCATCGTCTCCCGCCAGGTGAGTAGCCGCTGCAAGATAGTGCTCTGCTTTGGCCAGATCACCGCCGCGAGCTGAGAGTTCACCCAGTCGCAGCGCCGCGGCAGCCCTCCATCGCGGCAGACGGTATGCGGCTTCGAAGGAGTCGCGTGCCTTCTCCTCGTTTCCGATTCCGTCGTACGCAATGCCGAGATAGTAGGCGGCTTCGGCATCGGTCGTGTCGCGCGCGCGAACCTGCTCGAGAAAACGAACTGCGGCGTCGTAATGGAGCAAAGTGGCGGAGAGCCGGCCGGCGGCCTTCAGTCCCTCGTAGCTGTTTGGGAATTTCTGAAGCAAGTTCGCGTAGGTCTCGAGCGCCATCAGCAACTGCCCATTGAGTTCCTGATCTGCTCCGAGCCGGAGCCAATCATCTTCTGTGCGAGTCTCAGGCACAGGAAATCTGTAGGATTGCTGCGGACCAACCTTGACTTCAGACACGGGCGTCCAGTCGTATTCCTCTTCCGCCTGGCGCATCAGAACGTTGCCGCTCTCGTCCTTTATTTCTATGCTGTACTTTTTAGTCGGATCTGAAATCGGGAGAGTGTGCGACCACGTGTGCTCTGGAAACAGATCGGCGTGCTCACTCCAGACCTCCTTGCTGCCGTCTGACATGGAAACTTTAGCGCCGGGTACCTGCTGATTGGAATTGAATCCAACCGACAATTGGGATCCATCTCTCCTCAGTGACAGCACTCCGGCGAGGTTAGCGCGGGTAATGCCTCCGATTTCGCGCACCGGCATCCAGAACTCTGAAAAATGAATCGCCTGTCTGGGCTCGAGGAATGCATAGGTTTCCTGATTGCGAAACAGTCCGCCCTGCAATTCGACATACGCGCTGTTGTTGTCGGATAGCGCTCTGCGCCAGTCGAGGCCGTCGGCGTCCACGCCCCACGACCAGATCTTCTTAGCCGGCAATTCATCGTAGTTCGCGAAGTGAACAGTTCCAGAATTCGTATGTGGGTTCCACACACCCATGAAGGGCTCACGGCTGCCGTGCACGAACCACGAGACCGGGCCCTCGGTTTGATTTCGAATAATACTCAAGTCGCGTCCGCTTAAATCCACCGGCCATGGTTGTACTTCGGTGAATCCATGGCTGGCTGCGAAACGCATGGGATATTCGACGTGAGAATCGTCCCAGACCTCAACACCCGCGTTGTTCCACCAATAAAAGCGGTGGCGAACATCGCTGCGATTACTGAGCGATACGCGCTGTTCGAGCACAGTGGACTTCGGACGGAGCAGCATTTCGACACTCCACTGCATTCCATAGACGCGATCGATATTGCCGACTGTTACTGAGGCTGAGCCGTCCGGATTTTCTGAAAAC
>Ga0075434_100004024_pt1 | contig 13175 bp, 10 predicted proteins | sample RhiMethybrSRZTD3_FD_75298 | JGI IMG/M metagenome (GOLD analysis project Ga0075434, IMG submission 75298) | Populus rhizosphere microbial communities from Tennessee, USA - Rhizosphere MetaG P. TD hybrid SRZTD3 | ecosystem: Host-associated > Plants > Roots > Rhizosphere > Soil | place: USA... | reverse complement strand
GGTCGTGCAATGTTTGTTCTGCCTGCTGGTTCCGTACGCTATCGTCAAAATCGTGGGCTATAACCTTGGCTATGGGGCGGGGCTTTATTCCGGTTCCCAGACCATCTCCGCCGCGATGGGCCTATCAACGGATGCCATCAATCGGCTCGGCCTGCCCGTCGACCAAGCGAAGGCGCTTCTTGACTCGATGCCAGTAGCCTATGCCGTCAGCTACATGTTTGGCACCGTTGGATCGGCCATTGTTATCGCTATCCTCGGGCCAGCACTGCTTCGCATCGATCTCGTTGCCGCCTGCAAGGACTACGAAGAGAAGCAGGGCGGCGGCGCAAAGCAGCTCGGAGGCGCCGGCTCGGCCTGGCACCGTTGGGAAATGCGAGCATTTCGGATAAAGCAAGGCGGAAGGGTGAATGGTCTAAGGGCAGTCGAAGCTGAGGCGCTTGTCCCCAATGCGCGCGTTTTCGTCATGCGTGTTCGCCGCGGTTCAGTTCTTGAGGATGCGACCGCGGACACGGTCTTGCGTGAGGGAGATGTGGTGGCTGTTGCTGGCGCGCGCGACGTACTCGTGAATGTCATTGGACAAGGCACGAGAGCGGTCGCGGTATCGGGGGGACGTGACAACGTCGTGAGCGTGAGTGGCGAAGGCGCGCAAGAGGTAGATGATCCCGAATTGCTGAACATGCCGATTGAGGGTGTTGATGTTTACGTCAGTAATAAAGATGTGGACGGCAAGACCCTGGCGGAACTGGCCACTCTCCCCACTGCACGAGGCGTCTTCCTGCGAAAGATTACAAGGGGCGCCGTTGCCACGTCGATTCCAATTCTGCCAAACACGAAGATCTATCGAGGAGACATTGTGAACCTGGTCGGCCGTACCCAGGACATCGCCGCGACTGCCAAGGCTCTGGGTAGCGCGGACCGTCCGACAGACGTCGCCGACGTGGCATTCATTGGAGCCGGCATTGCGGTTGGAGCGCTGGTGGGTGCCCTGGTATGGAAAGTGGCAGGTATTCCACTGACACTGTCAACCGCAGGTGGTGCACTCATCTCGGGAATCATTTGCGGATGGCTCAGGGCTGTGCGCCCAACCTTCGGACGCATTCCATCCCCGACCGTCTAGTTTATGAATTCCGTAGGCCTCAACATCTTCATTGCAATCGTCGGGATTTCAGCCGGTCCAGGCTTCGTCAACGGTTTAAAGACGCAGGGTGTAAGCCTATTCTTGTGGGGGGCTGTTGCGACGACAGTTCCGCTCATCTTGGGAATGTACATCGGCAAGTACATCTTCCGCTTCCACGATGCACTTCTGCTCGGAATTATCTCCGGGGCGCGCACCACGACAGCCTCGCTCGGCTTGGTCTGCGACCAGGGCAAGAGCCAGGTTCCAGCGCTGGGGTACACGGTAACGTACGCAATCGGGAACACCCTGCTTACGATCTGGGGCATGGTACTTATCCTGATGATTTCGTGATGGGCTCGTAAAAGGTGAAAGGCATGTTCCTTTGAAACGTTAGTTTCAGATGTTGAGCCCCAGACATGGATGGGCTGAGGAATCGCTTGCGGTCGCACCTAGTCGGAAGCTCCGTGCGACGAGTAATCTGAAGCAACAATAATAAGGGTGCCATATGGAATGGCTGTCCCACTTATTTGAAAAATATCCGGAAATGGGGGTTTACCTCGCGGTTGGAATCGGATATTTAATCGGACGCATTAAATTCCGCGGTGTCGGCTTGGGTGCGGTCACGGGGTCATTGCTGGGAGGAATTTTCCTGGGCAATTTCTTTCATGTCCCCGTCTCCGATCAAGCGAAAGCAATGCTTTTCCTTTTGTTTCTGTTCGGCATCGGCTATTCGGTGGGGCCCAGTTTCTTTCGTAATCTCAAGGGAGACGGTTGGCGCTGGGCCCTTCTTGCTACCTTCGTACCCGTGATCGGACTGCTAGCTGCGTACGCGGTGGCGCGGTTCCTCAAGCTCGATGTCGGATTCTCCGCAGGAATGCTCTCCGGCGCACTGACTGAGTCGCCCGTTATTGGAACAGCCAGTGAAGCCATCCGAACCTTGTCTCTTCCTGACGACCAAAAGACCCAACTGATAGGACATATCGCAGTCGCGGATTCCATCTGTTATCTCTTCGGAACCATCGGTGTGATCTGGTGTTGCAGCAGCTTGGGACCAAAAATGCTGGGTATCGACTTAAAAGAAGAATCAAGAAAGCTGGAATTGAGTCTGGGGATGCGGCGTACCAAGCACGGCGTGAATCCCGCATGGCAGCCCATCTCATTTCGCGCATACCAGGTACAACAGGACGCACCTGTTATCGGAAAGACAATAGCAGAAGCAGAGAAATTGGTTCCGGGCGCTCGTCTCTTTGTAGAACGAATCCGGCGTAAGGGCGATATCTTCTCGCCGACTCACACGTCGGTTTTGGAAGCAGGAGACACCCTGGCAATCATCGGAAGAACTGAGATTCTGGTCAAAGTTCTCGGTCCGAAATCGAGTGAAGTTGCAGATCCGGAGCTGCTGCAGATCCCGGTAGCCTCTTACGACCTGTATGTAACGAGTAAGGAAATCGTAGGAAAGACACTCCAGGAGTTGGCCGATCGTGGCGAAGAGGCGCGCGGGGTTCTGCTGCGCGGAGTTACTCGGAACGGACAAACACTGCCGCTGGGCACACAGCTAGTCGTGGAACGCGGGGATGTTCTTCAGGTCACGGGAACCGAGGCAGCGGTAGAAAAATTGGCTGCAATTGTTGGCAGGGTTCTGCGCCCCGTCGAGGAGAGCGATCTGGCCACGTTGGGTATAGCCATTTTCATTGGAGTATTGCTCGGAGCAGTGATCACTATACCGATCGGGACCCTCAGGGTGACCCTGGGCACGAGCGTGGGAACGTTGATTGCCGGACTGATAGTGGGCTGGATGCGATCGGTAAGACCGTGGTTCGCGGGTATTCCCCACGAAGCGATTCTGTTCATGAAGTCGATTGGCTTGGCTGCGTTTGTTGCCATGGTAGGCCTCAAGGCTGGACCGATTTTCGTCAATACGGTTCGAAATTCGGGCTACCTGCTTTTTTTCGGGGGAATCGTCGTTACTCTTGTTCCACTGGTTTCGGGTCTTTTTTTTGGTCGGTATGTTCTTCGCCTCAATCCTCTGCTGCTGCTTGGCGGAATCGCAGGGGCTCAAACGATGATTGCCGGAGTTGCCGCTGTGCAAGAAAAATCGGACAGCCCGGTTGCGACGCTCGGATATTCCTATACCGCCGCAATAGCACACATCCTTCTGACCACTTGGGGTACTGTTATCGTCGCGCTAATGTCTTGAGAAACATAGTCGAGAATATTTAGGCTGAGAATGTGAAAACCTTCAATGAGGGCGTGACTTTAACGGCCTTATAAAGTCAGGTCTCCGCGACAACACGTGGCAGCTTTTCCCCCAACCAGTGGGCGAAATGGCGTCTCCCTAACTGTTTTTTCTGACAGTATCTTCTTGCATTCGCAGAGAGTACCCTCGCCTAGTTCGAGCTGAATGAATGGCGGTTGTGTGACTCCATTGTGTCGCCGACACTCCACAAGGGTGTCTTCCGCAGGGTAGGGGACGAATGGCCAAAGAGAAAAACAAAAACAACGGAAAAGACGGACTTAGCAACAAGCGGTATGAAAAGGAATTGCGTCGCCTCCAGGGAGAGCTTTGCAAACTTCAGGACTGGGTCAAATACAAAGGCGTGCGCGTTATTGTCGTATTTGAAGGGCGGGATGCCGCCGGCAAGGGGGGCACCATCCGCGCGCTTACAGAGAGGGTTAGTCCGCGTGTATTCCGTGTTGTAGCTTTGCCCGCTCCCTCGGACCGTGAAAAAACGCAGATGTACATGCAGCGTTACATGAATCATTTTCCTGCGGCCGGAGAGATCCTGATCCTCGACCGCAGCTGGTACAACCGCGCGGGTGTGGAATATGTGATGGGATTCTGCACCAAGGAACAGCATAGGCGGTTTCTCGATCTGTGTCCTTCGATGGAGAAGTACATGGTTGACGGTGGAACCGTCTTGATCAAGTACTGGCTCGAAGTCGGCAAGGAGGAGCAGGAGCGGCGGTTCAAAGCGCGGATCAAGGATCCACTACGCCAATGGAAGCTGAGCCCCATGGACCTGGAGTCGTATCGCCGCTGGTATGAGTATTCGCGCGCACGGGATCTCATGATGAAGGCTACTGATACGAAACATGCTCCCTGGTACCTCATTCGGTCGGACAGCAAAAAGAAGGCAAGGCTCAACTGTATTACTCATTTCTTGAGCTTGTTCCCCTATAAGAAGGTTCCACGGGAGAAAGTGATACTTCCTCCTCGCAAAAGTCAAGACTCGTACGATGATCAATCACCCTTGAAAGGCAGGCGTTTTATCCCAGAGCGGTACTGACGACATCCTGGTCTGTTGTGAAATCTGCTGCCGCTGAGAAAGCAACATCGGATCCAATGGATGTCGAATGGAGGGTGCATGTCGCAGTCGGGAATTTTTAGGTTTCTTCCCATCGCAGAATGGCTGCCCGACTGCACGTCGAAGATTCTACGTATGGACATTATCGCTGGTCTCGCGGTAGCGGGCCTGCTAATACCGCAAGGCATGGCGTATGCCGGGATTGCGGGCGTTCCACCACAAGTGGGCCTTTATGCCGCGATGGCTGGAATGCTCGTGTATGCGGTCTTTAGGACATCCCGCCAACTCGCCGTGACTCCTACCTCTTCGTCCGCAGCCATGCTGGCCGCACTGGTCGCTCGGATGGCTGTGGGAGATTCAGCTCGTTATGCGCCGCTGGCTTCTTTCATTTTTCGGGCAGGAGGAATCTTCAAACTCGGATCAGTCTCCGAGTTCATTTCCAAGCCGGTGCTCAAGGGCTTTGTGTTCGGACTGGGCCTCACGATGGCGCGGGTGTCCGACGGAGTTCGAGATCTTCTGACTCGAAGTGGTTTTCTGGAACGTCTGGGCAATGACCGGATCTTGTCAGGTGTTGACATAGCCGTCGATGCCTTCCTCAAAGCGTCGCCGCCTTCAACGGAACAGCCGATATCCTTTGCGCAAACCCATGCCTGAAGACCAACACAAGCCCGCGAAACGTATCCTCGAACCCATGGAGAGGATTTCGGAAGTGTTGTTCGGGCTGATCATGGTCCTCACCATCACCTGCTCGTTCAGTATCGCGGGAGCCGGCCACACCGAAGTACGCCAGATGCTAATCGGCGCGTTGGGCTGCAATTTAGCGTGGGGTGTTATTGATGCCGTACTGTATTGGATGGCGTGTTTCAGTGCACGCGGCCAAGGCATCTTAGCGCTGCAAGCTGTTCAAGCCACTGCGAATGCCGGAAAGGCACACCGCATCATTGCGGACGCAATGCCTCCGTTGCTGGCGTCAGTCATATCTCCCATTCAGTTCGAGGAGATGCGAGTGAAGCTCAACAACATCCCAGTACCCGACCAGCCGCGCCTGACGAAAGACGACTGGCTTGCGGGAATCGGTGTGTTCTTGCTTGTTTTCCTGGCAACTCTTCCCGTGATAGTGCCATTCGCGCTTGTGCACGAGCCTGCACGGGCGTTGCGTATTTCAAACGGAGTTGCAATTGCCTTACTGTTTCTTACCGGCTATGCGTTTGGAAGGCAGGCCGGACATCGTGCTTGGAGAATGGGTTTTGCAATGGTCATCGTCAGTACCGCCATGGTCGGGATGACGATTGCACTCGGCGGATGAAAGTCATACGCTATATTGCCGCTCTGGTCGTCGGATTAACTCTCTTGTCTGGAAGTGCTATGAGTCAGGCCGCTTGCGAGACGAGTGAAAGCGCGGCGGAGGACTCGTCCGACAAAGACTGGTCGTTTTCAATCGCCATGTTCGGCTATCTGGTACCCGACGACCAGTCCTATGGTTCCCCCACATTTACTGCCGACCACCATGCACTCCACCTGGAAGCACGCTACAACTATGAGGATCACAAGACTGGTTCCCTTTGGGGAGGCTACAATTTCAGCGTGGGTCAGCGGGTGACGTTGGAAGTCACACCGATGTTCGGTGTGGTGTTCGGCCAGACAACCGGTGTGGCTCCTGGGTATAACTTATCCATCTCGTACAAGAAGATTGAGCTCATTAGTCAAGGGGAGTACGTATTCGATACTGACGATCACACTGGAAGCTTCTTTTACGCGTGGAATGAATTGGTGTACTCGCCGGCGGACTGGTTTCACGCCGGACTTGTAGCGCAGCGCACCAGAGTCTACCAAACACCCCTGGATGTCCAACGTGGGTTCTCGGTGGGCTTCTCGTTCAAAAGAGCCGATTTCACGACCTATGTATTCAATGCTGGTTGGACCGACCCGACGGTTGTGCTTGGCCTTACCTTCAACTTTTGAATCTATGCGTTAACACAGCTCGAGCCATCACTTCGCAGAGGACTCTTTCGGCGGAAACTGCTTAAGCAATTTGCCAATACCTTTTTCGATCAAATCCAATGATTTCTTCTTGTTTTCGATATCGAGCTTTTGGGACACGGTCCCAGACCAAACCATTTTGTTTGTCGCGCGATCGACAAATTCCAATGCCAGAGTTCCTTCCGGAACGGTAGGTGCCATCAAAGCAGAGGGCCCTGTTGCTCCCGTCCACATCGTCACATCCACAGTCGGGGGTGGTCCCGCATACGTGGGCAGAATTGGCGTACTTGCGGCCTGGTTCAGTCCGTACTCCATGCCACCACTCCCGACAAGAACGAGGTCGCCGTCTTTTTCGACTCTGGAGAGACCCTTCGATTTGAGTTCGTTATCAACCATGCCGATCACCATTTCTCGAAGCACAGGTCTGTTCGATGGCATTGTCGGCGCGGCCCAAGCGTATGTCTTGTAGTTGGAAAATGCCGCACCCTTGTCATATCCGACTTTGACCTTCTGAGCGAACGCGGACGTCGCCAGTATCAGTAAAAGAGTGCCAATCCAGATTCTCGGACAGTGATCCTTCACCTTCTCCCCTAAGCTCACAATACTCAACGAAACGCCACCCTCTTCATAAGCGGTAGCAGCGCAACAACACACCACTTGAATAAGGCCCGAAACGAGTGTACTGAACCGACTCTCAAGCTTCGCCTGTTATTTCTGCCAGTTGGCGTCATTTCCTGCACTGCGTGTACTGAGAACTAAAGGACGGTGCCTATGAAACCCTTCCATCGCATCAGCTTATCGTGTGTCGTACTGGTCTTTCTCGCCAGCCCCCTCTCGATTCATGCGCAGGACGGGAAGCTCAACGTTCAAGTCACCCCTCGGCATGCCTACATTTTTATAGATGGCCATGCAATGAGTGAGGCGAGCAAACGGCATTCGTTTTCCCTCGGCCCAGGCGACCACAAAGTGGAGATCGTCAATTATGGATATACACCGGTGAGTCGCACCGTCACAATTACGACTGGGGAAACAGCAAACATTGAGGTTACATTGAATCCAGTCTCAACCACAGTTACTGGACCGTTTGGCGCCATGACGATTGAGGGAGGTTCCAGGGATGCAGTGCTGCTGAATGGGAAGACCCCCGATTTCTTTGTGGGCCATGGGGATGAATTCAATCATGAGTGGTGGTGGAAACAGGAACTAGTTGTCCCGCCGGGAAAGTATGACGTCACCGTCTTGCATGAAGATAAACCGGCGTGGGAAGGGCCAGTTGAAGTTCCTGCTAACCAGCGCGTGGTGATCGACGTTCCAAAAGGTGTACGCAAGACGGTCGCTTGGCCTCGCGGGGAAAAGCTTGGCACGGTCTCGCGCTTTAGCGCTGGTACAGCGAGCGCGACCGTAGCGGTAGCCAAACCCACAGCGGAGCTGGCTGCCACCGCGAGTCAAATCAATTGTGGGGACTCCTCACAACTCAAATGGGGTTCGACGGATGCACCGCAAGTGCAGATAACGCCTGTCGGATCGGTCGCTACCTCAGGGGAACAGGCTGTCCAACCGAAGCAAACTACCAATTACGAATTGACCGCTTTGGGCCCTGGAGGCACAGCAACCTCCGCCGCAACGGTTAACGTCAATACTGCCGTTCAGTCGAGTCTGGCGCTATCGCCTGCGGAAGTTCAATACAAAAGAATTGGAGACAAGGTGCTGCAAGAGGGTAGCACCGCGTTGAACTGGACTGCCACCAATGCATCCGTGGTGTCGATCGATCCTCTGGGGACCGTGGATGCCAATGGCAACCGCACTCTACCAGTAAAGCCTCAGAAGAATGATCCCGGATCGATTGACGAGAGCGTTACCTACACCTTGACCGCTAAGAACGAATGCGGCGGGAGTGACACCAAGACGGCAACTCTGCGTATCGTTGGGACGATAGAGCCCCAACCGCAACTCGCCACACGCAGTGTGTACTTTCCGACAGATTTGCCCGGCAATGTCAACTCGGATGATGCTCTTCTCTCGAGTGAAAAGGAGACTCTGACGTCCATTGCCGATTCTTTCAAGAAATATCTCGAGTACAAGCCAGAGTCTCATCTGACGCTCATAGGGCACGCCGATAAGCGTGGACCACAGGCCTACAACCAGCCTCTATCGGAGCGCCGTGCGCAACTGGCAAAGGCCTTCCTGGTTCAACAAGGCATTCCCGAAGACAAGATTGAGACCGAGGCGTATGGATCAGAGAAAAACTTGAGCGCGAGTGAAGTCAAGAATTTGCTCGAACAGAATGCAGACTTGAGCACAGAGGATCGTGAAAAGCTCTTGGCGAAATTACCGACAATTGTGTTCGCCTACAATCGGCGCGTAGACGTCAACCTGAGTCCCACTGGGCAACAGTCAACCCTGCAGTATCCCGTGCAGGCCTCAGACTTCGCAACCTTGATTGACAGAAATGGACCCAATCAACAAGCAGAGTCTCTGGTTCAGCCGGCGGCCATCAAAGAGAGAGAAAAGAACTAGCGCTACTCACAGTTCGACGAACAAGAATCAGGCCCCTGTCCGAATAGGCAGGGGCCTGGAACTTGGTGAATTCACTTCTATCCAGCAACCTGCTCCCGAGTCATCTGAGCAACCAGGTCCGACTTGACGGTCTGAAGGACAGTGGCAGGACTCATGCGCGCAAACAAGTCCAGGGTTCGCGCTATTAGTCCGGTCCATCCCGTCTGATGACTGGCGCCAAGCCCTGCACCGTTGTCACCGTGAAAATACTCATAGAATAGAATGTAGTCTTTCCAGTATGGATCTTCCTGAAATTTCCTAGTTCCACCGTAGACCGCGCGCTTGCCGTTCGCATCCTTGAGAAAGATACTTGCCAGTCTGCGGCTGACTTCCTGCGCCACCTCGTACAAGGTCATGTAGTGCCCAGAGCGGGTTGGACATTCGACTTTGAAGTCATCTCCATAGAATTGGTAGAGGTTCAGAAGTCCGCGAACCAATAGGCCATTTACGGGCATCCAGACTGGCCCGCGCCAGTTGGAATTGCCGCCGAACATCCCCGTATTCGATTCCGCTGGGAGGTAGCGGACCGTGTAATCGTGTCCACTCAGATTAAATACGAATGGGTGGTCCTCATGGTACTTGGACAGGGAGCGTATGCCATAGGGACCAAAGAACTCGTTCTCGTCGAGCAAGTACGCCAAAATTCGTTCGATCTTTTCCTTGTTGCACACAGACAGCAAACGTCGTTCGGCATACCCTATGAAATCACCGCCCGCGGGGGCGATGTGCTTGAGCAAGTCTGGGTGGCGCTTCTTGAATAAGGCAATCAGTTCCTGCAGCCTGGGATGGCGCATGACGACGCCAGTAGGCTCAATCACAGTGGAGGCACAGAGCGGCAGCAATCCCACCATCGAGCGAACTTTCAACCGCATGGAATGGCCATTGGGCAAATGGAGTAGATCGTAGAAAAATCCATCCTGGCTGTCCCACATTTCATCGCGGTTCTCTCCCACTCGATCCATCGCGTACGTGATCCAAATGAAATGTTCGAGGAAGCGGAAAGCGATATCCTCATACATGGAATCGTAGTCGGTGAGGATTAGCGCAATTTCAAGCATGTTCTGACAGTAGAAAGCCATCCATGCAGTACCATCGGCTTGATCAAGATGACCACCGGTGGGGAGTTGTGCACTACGATCAAACACCCCGATGTTGTCTAGGCCAAGGAATCCGCCTGCAAAAACGTTCTTTCCTTGAGGGTCCTTCCGGTTGACCCACCAGTTGAAATTCAACATCAGGCTCTGAAATGAGCGCTCCAAGAAACGTAAGTCGGAGCGACCGAGCTCTTTCTCTATGTTGTAAAGGAACAATGTTGCCCAAGCGTGCACCGGTGGATTCACATCACTAAAATTCCATTCGTAGGCGGGGATCTGCCCGTTTGGGTGCGAGTACAAATTCCTCAGCATCAGCAGTAATTGATCCTTGGCGAAGTCGAAGTCCACCAATGAGAGGGCAATCGTGTGAAATGCCAGGTCCCAGGCCGCATACCAGGGGTATTCCCACTTGTCGGGCATAGATATGACATCGTGGTTCAGCATATGGAACCACTCGGTATTCCGAAGAGCGCGATGAGATGTGCCCGTTAACGGGTGTGCGTCGTGCTCTTCCAGCCAGTGATCGAGGTCGAAGTAGTAGTACTGCTTCGTCCATAGCATCCCTGCGAGTGCCTGACGGTGTACACGCCGTTCGTCCTCACTCAACGGCTTTGGGGTGATCCGATCATAGAATTCGTCGGCATCGGAAACGCGAGCAGCGAAAATCTCGTCAAACTTACTGAATGCATCCGCCAGTGATTTGGGGCTGAGGCGTAGCCTTACAACCTTATAGCCGCCGGCCGGCACCTCCAGACGGTAATGGGGCGCCGCTTTTGTTCCTCTCTTCTGTGGATTCACGGCTGTTTTGTTGTTGAGGATCAGGTATTCGTGAAATGCATCTTTCACATAGGGGGACGCATTTTGTTGGCTCCACAGGCGCCGGGCATTGCTTTCGTTTTCGGTGAACAACAACTCCGGATTGCCCTCACAGTGCAAAGTGCGTTCCCCCAGCTTTGCGTGCGTTGCCACAATGGCACCGTCGTTAAGCTGACCTAGCGCGGGTTTGTCTGCGTCCTTCTCCCATGACCACGTGTTGCGGAACCATAGTGTGGGGAGCACGTGAATCACCGCTGCCTCGGGGCCGCGGTTGTGGACCGAAATTCGTACCAGAATGTCTTCCGGATCTGCCTTGGCATATTCCACGAATACATCGAAATAACGGTCAGCATCGAAAATGCCCGTATCCAGCAGTTCGTATTCGAGGTCCTCGCGTGTTCGGCGGCGATTCGTCTCGACGAGGTCGCGGTAAGGAAACTCCGCTTGAGGGTATTTGTATAGGTACTTCATGTAGGAGTGCGTTGGAGTACTGTCGAGATAAAAGTAGTATTCCTTCACATCTTCGCCATGATTGCCTTCGCTGTTGGTCAGCCCAAAGAGGCGCTCCTTGAGGATTGGATCACGCCCATTCCACAAGGCAATCGCGAAGCAGAGTTGCTGCTTGTCATCGGAAATCCCCGCTAGACCGTCTTCTCCCCAGCGATAGGCGCGCGAACGAGACTGATCATGACTGAGGTAGTCCCATGCATTTCCATCGGAACTGTAATCCTCGCGAACTGTGCCCCACTGCCTTTCACTCAGATAGGGTCCCCATTTTTTCCAGGGGATCCCCTCCTCCCGGGCGGTATTCAATCGACGCTGCTCATTGGTCTCAATATAAGTAACGGGCGACGATTTCTCGGTCGGTTTCATGGACTTGTCCTTTTCACGCGAGCCGCTCATTGGTGTCCGACTCCTTTTCATCTGCGGTCGATTGGTCCTTCGCCCAAAAGCCCCAAGATTGGCCGAAGTGTCAATCTGCTATCAGGCTGTGCCCCGAGTTTGTTCTCGTAATATGGATTTGCTTTTCCACTGCGTCCAAAACGGTCTGGTGAAGAAAGTTTGTTCCATCCGGAAGGGTGGTGAAGTCATTCGTCATAGTGACGATATCTTTTGGACCGTCCAGATAAGTATTTACGTTATACGATTGCAGTTTCTTGGCATCGGTGTCGTAAGCAAGCGCAACTGTGTCTCCCATTTTGTAGTAGCCATTGAATGTTAGTGTGACAACCCCTGCTGTGCGCTCAAGCTTGGCTTTTCCGGATTGCGCTATGTTTTGCAATCTCTGTGGATCTGGGGGCGCGTAGTGGCCGATCAAGCTCTTCAATCTCTCCGTATAGTCCTTCACTTCCGCGATCTTTTTCTTCGCGAACTTGCCCTTCAGTCCTCCGGGTGGTTCTTCGGGTTGCGCAGGAGTGCCCACCGGCGTCTTTTGCAGTTTGCCGTCAGTGCCATATCGGCACTGCGCCATTTCTTTCTTCTTCTGCTCGCCCTTTATGTCGACCTGCGTGGTCTGTAGCCATTGGTACTTCTTCAGGTTTGCCTGGTTGACAGCCACAGCCTTCCTGACCTCCACAAGCTTCTCTTGGAAGGCCGCTTTGTCGGCTCCTGGCTCCTCAGCCCAAATGGCAGACGTGGCTAGCAGGACGACAATGCCGACATTTCTAATCCTCATAGTGCCTTCCCTTTACAAATCGCCCAAGCAGCGCGGCTCGTCGGCGTTGATATTGGTGCCCCGAGATTCCGTTCGGATTGAAAGTCAAATGTCGGTGAGCCAGGCCCCCGCCGTGGGACTCTTCGTTCTAAGAATGGTGATGATGAGGTGCGTTCCCCATCAAGGCGATTGGAGCAGTCGGTCCAACCGTCGGCAACTGTAAGAAATGCCAGTGAATGCCGCAATATCGACGCGCCCCGTCCCACTTGTTGCTCACCCAAGAGTTCAGGGCCTCTCTGTTAGAACTGCCAGTGTTGGGTGCCCGCGTTTGTGCTATTTCTGAAAATCATCAGAGGAACATTGCGCTGCTAGACGCATCCAGCACCATTCGATTGAGTATCGGTCTGTGACCAAGGTTGCCAATCAGCACGGTTGTGCCGAGAACGTTGAACGGGTCGCGTCACCGGTTCTAGTTGCTCTATTCCGAGACAGGCAGGTAAGAGATGCACACGGTTGTTTCTAAGAAGGCTCAAGAAGTCTCACCAGGGCAAATTCGGTTCTCACTGAGGGCGCCAACTACTAGTGTCATCCTCCTAACTCTCGTTATTGTCTGTTGCTTTGCCCTGTATCGAAGCCAGTTTTTCCCTCAGGGC
>Ga0075434_100004023_pt1 | contig 13175 bp, 13 predicted proteins | sample RhiMethybrSRZTD3_FD_75298 | JGI IMG/M metagenome (GOLD analysis project Ga0075434, IMG submission 75298) | Populus rhizosphere microbial communities from Tennessee, USA - Rhizosphere MetaG P. TD hybrid SRZTD3 | ecosystem: Host-associated > Plants > Roots > Rhizosphere > Soil | place: USA... | reverse complement strand
GACGCGCGGGGAAGACGGTCATCCGCGTTTGTCCGTGAGCGACACAAGCCAATGTCTGAGTCGGTCATCTTCGACCAACAGATTCGGGGGCGCCTCTAGCCCATTTCCGCTTGCCCCCGAATGCAGACGTTTCGCCTTTGTCACGTTTGAGTACATGCCCTAGGCCTGCGCGAGACGCGCCTTCAGGCGCGGCGCGGCAAAATCGAGGAACGCACGCAGCTTCAGCGGCAAACGGCCCTGCCCGGCGTGCACGAGGCTGACCGACATGGGGGCGGGCTCGAACCGGCGCAACACGCGCAGCAGCGTGCGGGCACGCAGCGCATTGGCAGCCTGATAGGACAGAACGCGTGTGACGCCGACGCCCGCGATTGCGGCGTCGATCGCCGCCTCAGCCGTGTTGACGATGAGCCGAGAGCGAACGGGCACTGATACTTGTGATTTTCCCGCCGTGAACGTCCAATGGTCAGGCGCGGTCATTCCTTCGAAGGTGATGCAGTCATGACTGTGCAGATCAGCCGGGCTCTTTGGCATCGAACGTGCTTCGAAATAAGCTGCGCTGCCGCACACGACGCGGGATACTGCGCCCACCCGCGTTGCGACCAGGCTGCTGTCAGGCAATTCGCCGATACGCACCGCGAGATCGACACGCTCCTCCTGCAGATCGACCACCCGGTCGCCCAGCGCAATCCGGATGTTGATGTCCGGATAGGCGTTCAGGAACTCCGTCACGATCGGCAGCACATGCAGGCGGCCGAACACGATCGGCGCCGTCATCGCAAGGTCGCCGCGCGGCGCACTGTACTCGCCTGTCGCGGCGCGTTCGGCCTCACCGAGGTCTTCGAGGATGCGCTTGCTGGCAGCCACATAGGCGTGACCGGCATCGGTAAGCGACAGGCGCCGGCTGGTGCGATGAATGAGACGCGTGCGCAGGTGCGCCTCAAGCTCGGAGATCTTCCGGCTGACAGTCGGCAGCGGCATGCCGAGCTTGCGCGAAGCTGCCGAAAGGCTGCCGCCTTCGACCGCGGCCAGCAGCGTCGTCATAGCGGCAAGGCGGTCCATTCGATATTCCGAAAAATGAAAGGATAGATGTCAATTTTAGCCAAAGCTATCTTCTGGCGGAAGGCCTAGTTTAGGCGGGACCACGCAGGAGAGTTCCCATGACGCTGAGCCATCCGAGCGACGTTGCCTTCACGCCCTCGGTCAAATCGGTGCAGGAGCGCAAGGGCTCGCGGCCCGCCTATGCCCGCATGGAACTGCGCGGCGGCTGGCAAAGCCGCATCACACCCGACCTCGCACAATTCATTGCGGCGCAGACCAGCGTCTTCCTCGCCACCGCCAATGGCGATGGCCAGCCCTATATCCAGCATCGCGGTGGACCGCCGGGCTTCCTGCGCGTCGTCGATGAGAAGACCATCGCGTTCGCGGACTTCGCCGGAAATCGGCAATACATCACGCAGGGCAATCTGGCGGACAATCCCAAGGTCCACCTATTCCTGATCGACTACGCGCATCGTCAACGCGTGAAGATCTGGGGCGAGGCACGAGTAGTCGAAGGTGACAGCATGCTGGTCGCACAGCTGATGCCAGAGGGCTATCGGGCTCGGCCAGAGCAGGTGATCGTCATCACGATGACGGCCTGGGACGCCAATTGCCCACAGCATATCCCGCAGCGCTTCGAGGCTGCGGATGTCGCAGCGGCACTCGCGGAGCGTGACCGGCGGATCGAGGCTCTGGAGGCGGAGATCAAGCGGCTCAGCGCGACCCCCCCACCTTCATCTGCGACGCCATCTCAGCGCAGCACATCGTAGTCGAGGCAAACGAGCCCATTGGGATATTGGCGCGAACGGGTGAGGCGCAAGTTGCTCGGCTGCGTGCCGCCACCGAACAGAGGGATCCCCTGTCCGATCAGGTGCGGAACGATACAGAGTTCCAATGTGTCCAACCGGCCCGCAGCGAGAAACGCCCGCGCGACCTCGCCCCCGCCGAAGACCCATACGTCGCCAGGGGTGGTATCCACCGCCAGACGGTCAGCGATCGTGTCGACCGGGTCAGCCGACGCTGTGGTAGCGGCAGCAGCATCCTTCAACGGCCGCCTGGTTATCACGATGGTGCGCTTTCCATCCCACGGTGAGGGCCCAAACGTGAGCATCTGCTCGTAGCTTCTGCGCCCCATTACGATCGCACCCACGGAACCCAAGAACTCGCCGAAGCCAACCTGATACGGATCGTACGCCTCCAGCCAGTGCACGTTGCCGTCGGGGCTGGCGATGAAGCCGTCGAGCGAGATAGCCATATAAAGCCGAAAGCGTGGGCGATTGGGCGGCGTCATGCTATGTACAAATGGCGTATGCGAATCGTCATTGGAATGGACGCGAGATCTGACACAGGTGACACGGGCGGCCAAGCATGACCAAGCCAGCCTTCGGCGTCTACGTGCACTGGCCGTTCTGTCTGTCCAAGTGTCCCTATTGCGACTTCAACAGCCATGTGCGCCATGCCGCCATCGACGAGGCGCGCCATGTGCGGGCCTTCACGGCTGAGATCGCGGCCACGGCCGCGCGTGTCCCTGGCCGCACGGTGTCGACGATCTTCTTTGGCGGCGGCACGCCGTCGCTGATGCAGCCCGGGACCGTGGGAGCAATCCTCGACGCCATTGGCAAGCACTGGACCATCGCGCCTGACGTCGAGGTGACGCTCGAGGCCAACCCCACCAGCGTCGAGGCGACGCGCTTTCGCGGCTTTCGCACGGCTGGAGTCAACCGCGTGTCGCTCGGCGTGCAGGCGCTCAACGACGCCGAGCTCAAGACGCTCGGCCGCCTGCACACCGCGCAGGAGGCGCTCAACGCAGTCGCGATCGCACGCAAGGCGTTCGAGCGCTATTCCTTCGACCTCATCTATGCACGGCCCGGCCAGACGCCGCAGGCTTGGGCATCAGAGCTCAAGCGCGCCATCGCGGAAGCCGCCGAGCATCTCTCGCTCTATCAGCTCACCATCGAGCAGGACACGCCGTTTGCGGCGCTGCATGCGGCCGGCAAACTCATCACGCCGGACGAGGATGTGGCGCGTACGCTCTACGACACCACCCAGGAGGTCTGCTCCGCCGCCGGCCTGCCAGCCTACGAGATCTCCAACCATGCGCGGCCAGGTGCTGAGTGTCGGCACAATCTCGTCTACTGGCGCGGACACGAGTACGCAGGCATCGGCCCGGGCGCGCACGGCCGGCTCGACATCGCGGGCGAGCGCCGCGCCACCGCGACCGAGCGGCGGCCGGAAGCCTGGCTGATGCGGGTCGAGGCGCTCGGCCACGGGGTCGTCACCGACGAGACGCTCTCGCATGTTGAGATCGCCGACGAGTTCCTGATGATGGGGCTGCGCCTCGCCGAAGGCATCGACCCCGCCCGCTACGAGCAACTCGCCGGCCGGCCGATCGACGAGCGCCGCGTCGCCATCCTGCGCGAGGAAGGTGCCGTCGAGGTCACGCCCGAGGGCCGCCTGCGCGTCACGCAGTCGGGCTTCCCAGTGCTCGATGCCGTGGTGGCCGATCTGGCGGCCTAAGTGCAATGACATCCGCCTACAAGGACGTCGTCATGATTGGCGGCCCGAATGGGGCCGGCAAGACGACAACCGCCATGACGATGCTCCCGAAAGAGCTGCGCATCCAGGAATTTGTGAACGCCGACGAGATCGCGCATGGACTATCTCCCTTCAATCCTGAAGGTAGCGCGCGTGCCGCCGGTAGGCTTATGATCGAGCGCATTCACGGGTTGATCAACCGTGGAGAAAGCTTTGCATTTGAGACCACGTGCTCTGGCCGAGCGGCACGTGCAGACATTGTTGAGGTGCCGAAAAGCCGGATATCGCTTGACGCTAATATTCTTGTGGCTCCCGTCAGCAAAGGAAGCGCTGAAGCGTGTTGCAAGGCGAGTTGCCCAGGGCGGGCATCGGATACCAAAGGACGTCGTTATTCGCCGTTATGCCGCCGGCCTGAAAAACCTTCAGCAGCTCTACCTTCCAATCGCAGACATCGCCTATATCTATGACAATACAGATGAAGGCGGTATGCTCATTGCAGAACGTCAGCCCGGTCAGGCCCTTGTGGTCTGCGACGATCGGCGATGGAAGCGAATCCTGAGGGCCAATTGTGACTAACTTTACCGCACAAGAGATGATCAAGCGAATTGCGCGTGGCATTGAGCTTACCCGCAAGCAGTTCGCGAAGCCGGCTTCGAAGGCAACAGCCTCGAAGACGACGCGCGGCCCCACCCGCAGCGCAACCGCTAAGCAGAAATCGAGAGGGAGCAACGCTCGAAAGGGCTAGGCTCAGGCAAGCAGCCACAGGCGCGATCTTGCGCTTACCCGGCTCCTGAGCCGTTGAACGCCTTGGGGGCCGGGCTGATCACCTGCCCGCCCGCGGGCGTGACCTTCATCACGGCAAGCCCGCGCTGGTTGGTCCCGTCGGCGCGGAAGCGGAACAGGCCATCGATGCCGGTGAAGCCCGACGAGTTGATGAGCACCTGCTCTGAGAAACGCTGATCGCCCTGCGTCTTGACGAGCGCCGAGATCAGCGCAACCGCATCATAGGCAAGCGACGCCGTGCGCGCCGGATCCTGCCCGTAGCGCGCGCGGAAGCGCGAGGAGAAATTGCGGAAGCCGGTCGCATCGGGGCCCGCGTACCAGGCACCCTCGAGCGCCGCGTTGGTGAAGATCTGCGGATCCTCCCACAGGCCCGAGCCGAGAATCTGCACCCGCTTGAGGTCGACGCCGGAGGCGCTCAACGCCTGCACCGCCGCCGGCGCCGAGTCCGATCCATCCGGGATGAAGATTGCGTCGGCGCGAGCCGCCGATTGCGCCACGGTTCGGATCGCGGCCTGCATCTGGTTGCGGTCGGCCGGATAATGCTCGAGCGCAACGATGCGACCACCGCGCCGCGCCACCGATTGCTTGAATGCGGCTTCCGCCACCGAGCCATAGGCATTGTCGGGGATCGCCGCCGCGAATGACTTCTTACCCTGCGAGATCGCGTAGCTGACGATGCGATCGACGTCCGACTCCGGCAGGAAGCTCAACAGATAGACACCTCGGGTCGCGACATTCGCGTCGGTCGAGAATGCCATCACGGGAATATTGCGCGAGCGCGCGAGCTGGCCGACTGGCGAGACCGAATGGGCAAAGATGGGCCCGAGGATGATCTCGGCACCTTCGTCGATCGCCTGCTGCGCGACTTGGCGCGCGCCAGGTGCATTGCCACCATCATCCTTGACCAGCAGCTGCAGGTCCGTGACGTTGAATTCAGCCAGTGCCAGCTCGGCGGCGCTGCGCATGGCGGTGCCCGCCGCGCCCGCATTTCCGCTTGCCGAGAGTGGAAGAACGAGCCCGGCTTTGACCTGGCCGGCGCCTATGCTCGTGCCGCCCTCGCCAGGCTGGGTCGGCGCTGCAGGCGTACCGGAGAAGGTGTCACCCGGCGACATGCCCGAGCACGCTGCCAGCAAGGCAGCGGCAAACACCACAGCCAGCCGCTGTGCTGTTCGCCCGTCCACGGCCCATATAGATCGCAGCACTTTGGATCGCAGCACCATCATGCGCTTTGCACCATTTGGCCTTTCCCGGCCAGTTACTTACCACCTCGGCGCCGACGGTATTAGAGCACGCCCACCCTGCCTTTTGTCGATAAATCGTTAGCTAGGTAAAAATAATAGGATTTTCCAGAGCCTGAGGCACGCCGCCCAGGTGGTAAACTCACAGGTATGATGAGAGCCCGCGATCAAGCCACGGCCCCCCTCGCCGGACGATATGTCATCGACGGACGGCCATTCGATGCGCCGGCGCTCGTCGGCGGCCTGTATATCGTGGCGACTCCGATCGGAAATCTACGCGACATCACGCTTCGTGCGCTCGACGTGCTCGCCGCCTCCAACCTGATTGCGTGCGAAGACACTCGCATCACTCGCAGGTTGCTCGACCACTATGGCATCACTACGCCGCTCACGCCCTATCACGAGCACAATGCCGCCGCGGCACGGCCCAAGCTGTTGACGCGACTTGCTGAAGGAGCTTCTGTCGCACTCGTGTCCGACGCCGGCACGCCACTCATCTCAGATCCCGGCTTCAAGCTGGTGCGCGCAGCCCGTGATGCTGGCTACATGGTAACGGCGTTGCCAGGTCCGTCGGCAGCGCTCGCAGCGCTTTCGAGTTGCGGTTTGCCGACCGACCATTTCCTGTTTGAAGGCTTCCTGCCCGCCAAGCCCTTGCAACGGCGCGCTCGCATCGCTGACCTGAAGCGATTGCCAGCCACACTGGTGCTGTTCGAGGGCGGAAGCCGCGTGGCCGCCTGCCTGGCTGATCTTGCAGCGGAGCTCGGCCCGCGCGCGACCGCCTTGTGTCGCGAGCTCACCAAGCTGCACGAGGAGGTGCGGCGCGGCAATCTCGACGAGCTTGCCGCGCACTATGCGGGCGACGCCGAGACCCGCGGCGAGTTCGTGATTGTGGTCGCCCCGTCGGAGCGATTGGCCGAGCCGATGGAGATCGATACGCTGCTGCGCGATGCGCTGGGCCGGCTCAGCGTCAAGGAGGCGGTGGCCGAGATCGCGGCGGTCACTGGCCAGCCGCGCCGTGAGATCTATCAACGCGCGCTTGCGCTCGCCAAAGAGACAGAAAAGGACGAAGGGCCTAACGATGCCTGATGGCAATCCGCCCCGGCCTCGCCCGCTGACGCCACGCGCGCCGCGTTCGCCGCAACCCGAGCGTCAGGTGGCGTTCCGCGTCGGCATTTCGGCCGAGAGTCGCGCGGCCGCGCTCCTGATCGCCAAGGGCTTCCGCATTCTGGCCAGGCGCTTCCGCAGTCCGGTCGGCGAGATCGACATCGTGGCGCGCAGGCGCCATCTTCTGGTGTTCGTGGAGGTCAAGGCGCGCGAGCGCCTCGACGACGCCGCCTGGTCGGTGACCGAGCGCCAGCGTGCCCGCATCATCGCAGCCGCCGAAGCCTGGCTCGCCGGTCATCCCGATCCGAGCATTCAGGACATCCGCTTCGACGCCATGCTGGTTGCGCCCGGGCGGATGCCGCAACACATCCCGGCGGCGTTCAACGCGAGCTGAGCGCCTGCCGATACATCCGAGAATTCGCGCCAGCCGTTAACTGGCGCAAGTCTCAATCATCCTTTTGGTGACCGGCGTCACATCGGGCCAGGTCCCATGCACGTACCACGTCTGGCATGCGGGGCCGGCATACGGCCCTCCCTAACCGTTCAGGAGAGACGCCATGTCGGACATCAGCATTCCGCTTTCACCACGGGCCATGGACGCCCGATTGGACGCCCAGCTACCAGCCACCATCGATCACTCCGCCACGCCCGACGCGCCGCTCGGACTGTGGGCCACCATCGCGTGGGGCGCCGCCGGCATCGGCGCGCTTTACCTGACATACCTGCTTCCGCTCATGCTGAGCACCATTACGGGCTCGCCGGTCGCAATGCCCACGCTCTATCTGCCCATCGATCACATGATGGTCGCGGCCGTCGTGATGGCCGCGCTCTCGTTCAATCGGCGGCCGTTGCGCCAATACCTGGCGCTGTCGCGGCTGGGATGGGGCGGCGTCGGACGTAACATCGGCATCGGGCTCGCGGCCTATGTCATGTTTGTGATCCTGCTCACCGTGCTGGAGGTGCTGCGCGCTGGCGGCCTCGGGGCCGCTCCTGAGGGTACCGCCCCCGCCAAGGTGGTCCTCGACACTGCGATGATCATGTCGCTCGTGGCGTATTGGGTCGTGCTGGTGGTCGCCGCACCGATCGCAGAGGAAATGCTGTTTCGCGGGCTGCTCTATCGCGGGCTCGAGGCCAAGATTGGTGCGATCGCGACGATCATGGTCACCTCGATCCTGTTCGGAATGGTGCACTATTTCGGCTTCGGCTGGCCGCGTGCGGTTGCCACCGGCTGCCTTGGCATCATGTTAGGTGTCATCCGCTGGCGCACCGGCAACACCACCGCCGCCTGGGTGACCCACGTCACCATCAACTTTGCGGCCGCAAGCTTCTTCACCGCAGCGATCCTGCTGGCCGCTTGGGTGTTGTAGGAACCAAATCAATCCGCGCCCCCCGACACAGAGGCGCGGACCCCAGTGGAAATCGCGGCGACGGGCTTGTCCGTCGCCGCGTTCGTGTTTGGTGAGCACGTTCTTTCTTGCAGCGAGCAGATCAGGCCGCGCGCAAAGTTTCAAAGAACTTATCGACCTGGGCGCGGACACGCGCCGCCACGGTGCCAAGATTCTCAGCGACCGATTTCACTGCGGCCGCATTCGAACGCGTGGCGTCGGTGGCCTCACCGACGCGGCCGACCTCGCTGGCGGTGTCGGTGGTACGCCGGGCGGCGACTTCAACGCTGCGCGCGATCTCCTGCGTGGCGGCTCCCTGCTCGGTGACCGCCGCCGCGATCGTGTTGGAGATCGCACTGATGTCGCGGATGGTCCGCTCGATGTCGCCGAGCGCCGCGATCGAGCGCGTGGTGGCCTTCTGCATGCCGCCAACCTGGGCCGCGATATCTTCCGTTGCCTTGGCAGTCTGGCCGGCAAGCGCCTTCACTTCGCTCGCCACGATCGCAAAGCCACGGCCGGCTTCACCCGCGCGGGCCGCCTCGATGGTGGCGTTGAGCGCCAGGAGGTTGGTCTGCTCGGCGATGTCGGTGATCAGGCTCACCACGTCGCCGATGCGGCCAGCAGCTTCGTTGAGTGCCCTGACGGCCGCGTTGGTCGATTCGGCCTCGTCCACCGCCTTGGCGGCAATCGTATGCGACTGTGCAATCTGGCGCTCGATCTCATTGACCGACATGGAAAGCTGCTCCGCCGCCGACGCGATGTCGCGCACATTGGCAGAAGCATCGTCGGAAGCCTCGGCCGCACCCGTGGTACGGTGCGCCGCATTGTCGGCAGCCATCGCGAGCGCGCCGGAGGCTGACCGCATCTGCTCCGAAATCGCCGCGAGCTCGGCCAGGGTGGCCTCGATCTCCGAGCCAAACCGCGCGATCTCGGCAGCCATCACCTCCTGGCGCCGTGCCCGGCCTTCGCTGTCCTCGCGCACGGTGCGGCCCAGCGTCTCGTTGCGCCGCATGGCGTCCTGAAAGATCTCGATCGAGCGCGCGAGCGCGCCGACCTCGTCGCGACGGAGCACGTAAGGCACAGCCTGCTGCAACTCGCCGGCGGCAACACGCTCGGTCAGCCGGGCAATGCGGGCGAGCGGCTGCGCCACCGACTGCCGGATGGTGAAGATGCCCGCCGCGGCCAGCAGAACCGCGAAAACCCCAAGAGCGGTCAACAGCCAAGCCGACCGCTGCATCATCTCTTCGACTTCCTTGTAGGTCAGATCGGCTCTGCGACTGTAAATCGCCGACAGCTCCCGCAGGTCCCGGCCCAGCACCTCATGGGCCGTGTCGTGGTCGTCGAACTGCATCCACTTGCGTGCGGCCTTGACCCCGTCCTGGGACACTTCCGTGGCCAGCTTGCCACGATAGTCGCGAAAGATGCGGACCCGTCCGGACAGCTCCTGAAAGCGCGCGGAGTCGTCCGCGCGAAGATAGCGCTCCCAATCCCGCATCATCTCGCCGAACCGGTTATTAACGTCGGCCAGCCCCGCCGCATACTTCTTGGCAGCGGCGTCGTCCGCTGCCAGATAGATGCCGCGCGTCTCCATCAATGCGGCATAGATCAGACCATTGATGCGCCCGACCTGCTGGCCGCCCCGGTATGCGCTCTCGAACTCGGAGATCAGCGCGGCATGGCGATGCCCGTTCCAAGCCGCGATCGCGGCCAGCGCGATCGTCAGTGTGGCCAGCAGCGCGCAGATCGCGTAGAGCTTGGCCGCAATGGATAGATGCGAAAGCCGCACGTGGGACCCTCACCAGCGCATTGTCCGGTCAGCCGTGTACAACCGTGCATAATTGGCGCAAAACATTAACGTTGCGTTTGTATTAGCGATGCGCAACCAGGGCGCGCACCCAAGAGACGCATCAAAATGGCGCGACCAATACTCACATCCAGGAGGCTCGATGAGGCTGAACGTCGCCGTACAGATGGACCCGATCGAGCGGATCAATATCCGGGGCGATTCGACCTTCGCGATGCTCCTGGAGGCGCAGCGGCGCGGCCACACGCTTGCCTATTACACGCCCGACCGCCTGGCCATGCGCGATGGCGCGGTGCACGCCGCCGTGCAGCCGCTGCAGGTGCGCGATGAGGTGGGCGACCATGTCACACTCGGGCCAGCCGAGCGGACCGACCTGGCGGCCTTCGACGTGGTGCTGCTTCGCCAGGACCCGCCGTTCGACCTGCAGTACATCACCACGACACACCTGCTCGAGCGCATCCACCCGAAGACCTTGGTGGTCAACGACCCCGCGCAGGTGCGCAACGCGCCCGAGAAGATGTTCGTGATGGAGTTTCCGGAGCTGATGCCGCCCACGCTGATCACGCGTGACCTTGCCGAGATCAAGGCGTTCCGCGCCGAGCACAGCGACATCGTGATGAAGCCGCTCTATGGCAAAGGTGGCGAGGCAGTGTTCCGGCTGGAGCGGGAGGACCTCAATTTCGGCTCGCTCTACGATCTGTTCGCGGCCACCTTCCGCGAGCAATGGGTGGTGCAGAAGTTCCTGCCGGCGGTGAAGCACGGCGACAAGCGCATCATCCTGGTCGATGGTGAGTTCGCGGGCGCGGTCAACCGCGTGCCGGCGCCCGATGATCTGCGCTCCAACATGGTGCGTGGCGGCACCCCGAAAGACACCGAGCTCACCGCGCGCGAGCGCGAGATCTGCACTGCGATCGGGCCGGCGCTGCGCCAACGCGGGCTCATCTTCGTCGGCATCGACGTGATCGATGGGTTTCTCACCGAGATCAACGTGACCTCGCCGACCGGCATCCGGGCGATCAAGAATCTCGGCGGCGCCGATGTGGCGGCGATGATCTGGGACCGGATCGAGGACAAGCGCGCCGGCCGCCGACGGCGCAAGCCAGCGAGCGGCAAGCAAGCGACGATTCAAAAGGCGAGCAACACTGACGGGCCTGCCAGAACTCGAGACAGATCCGGCAAGCCTGTTTCACCGCGTCGATAACTTGGTCAGGTCAATCCGCGCCTTGATCAATGACGGTAGTCTGGCCCGCCGCCGTGACGCCGCGATGAAGCTTCGATGAAAGGGCCCGCGGGATTGCGGCCGCGTGTTGGATAACTTCGCGCCCACGCCAAGCGTGAGGGAGCAGACAATAGCGATCGCACGGTACATCTGCTTCGCGTCGAGACATGAAAGAATGCTGCGCTCCAAAGCGGGTTCTCCGCTGACCACGCGGCAAGCGCGCGTGATTTGTCAGGTCACAAAACCTTATTCAGGGGATCACAGAACCTTCAAAGGCCAGAGGCACTGTGGGAGCCTTATGGGGATGTGTGATGGAGTTAATCGCCATTGTTGTTGGCATCATCGTTTTAAGCCTAGCCGCAGTTGATGAGCTTCAGCGGCACTGGGATCAATGTCAGCTCGATGAGGAACTGCACCAGCAGAGCGAGGTTCATTCGACGTCAGTCATGAACTTCGCTGAAGTCGCGGATTGCCACGATCCGGCGAAGGAGGGATTGCATCGGGAACGATCCGCTTCGCCGATCGCGCTGGCGCCGATGCGACCATCAGGCTCTGTAATTTCTCAACCGAAAGCGCGGCTGCGGAATGTCAAAGCTCACTGACCGTACGCAGAAATCCAACTTCTGCGGCATCGGTCTTTCGTGCGGTACCTTGTTGGCAATTATGCCGGTGTTCGCAATTGCTTATATTTTGCTGGTCCTTCCCTTTATTCCCAATGATGGCGAGCGGGCAGAAAACATCCTGTTCTGGCCGGTCGGGGCCGTGCTGACATTGACGCTCGTTTTGCAGAACTGGGCTCGAATAGACTACAGATTCTTCCGCTCCCTGCCAATTTTCAGTCTGATCGCCTACCTTGTGTTCGCAACCGCAAGCGTGACATGGGCTTATAGACCGGACTTTGCCTTCAGTCGGCTGGCCGTGGAGGTACTGGCGTTCATCGTTGTCGTTGTGCCATACGCTCTGCCGATACGCGCGAAACACATAATTCCGGGCGTGCATCTTTGCTACGCCATCGCGCTTGCCATCAGCGCGGTCTATGTCTTGATGACACCGCCGTCTCCAATCGGTCATCCTGGATATTTTACTCACAAGCAGGAGCTGGGCCTGCTTTGCGGGGTCGGCATTATCTTGTCGAGCCATGAGCTTCTGCATCGCGGCTGGCGATGTCTCGTTGGTCTTATCGCAATTGGGTTGGGTTTTTGGCTTGTATTTGAAAGCCAATCAAAAAGTGCATTGGCGCTTGCCCTGGTAGCAATACCGTGTTCGGCTCTGATATTGCTGCTTTGCAAGAAGACGCGTCTGACGCCGGCATATATCGTCGCCGCTGTCGTGGTCGCGTCCATGTTCGTGTCCAATCCGATTGAGCGGATAGGTTACAGGCTGTACGGCGACGCCACTCTCACTGGGCGCACGGGAATATGGAACTTCATTGACTACCAGATATCGCAGAAGCCCTGGTTCGGTTGGGGCTTCCATTCGTACTACTTTGTGCCCAATTCTCCCAATAATGCGGCGCCCGGCTACATTCGGGATATGCCATCGAGCCATAGCGGGTATTTGGAGCTGAAGCTCGAGACAGGTCGGATCGGCTATTGGATATTCTTGGTGTTTATCTACTCTTCCCTGCATTTGCTGGAGCACGTGAGGCGCAAAGACCCAGTGCGCGCGTGGTGCTTTCTGTCGATCCAATTGTTTGTGTTGCTGATCAACATTCTCGATTCGAGCTGGATTGTGCTCACGCATTTGTGGTTGCTGTATCTCATCGTGGTCGCGGAATCTGTCCGCTATTCGTTGTGGGGCGAGGCGCGATCTCCGGCACCGGCTGCAGCGGTCCAGGCAGTTCGGGCCGGGCCGAACAGACGCCTCGCGCTTCGCCCGCAGCACGCCCTGAGAAGAACTCACGGTGAACCTTCTTGGCGCGTCAATACATATCCTTAGCGCTCCAGCTTGATGCCGGCGACGTCGATCACGCGTTTCCAGCGGATGAGCTCCTGCTCGAAGAAAGCCTCCGCCTCGGCCGACGGCTTGCCGACCGGCGCCACGCCGATCGCGCGCATGCGCTCGTGGAA
>Ga0075434_100004019_pt1 | contig 13178 bp, 11 predicted proteins | sample RhiMethybrSRZTD3_FD_75298 | JGI IMG/M metagenome (GOLD analysis project Ga0075434, IMG submission 75298) | Populus rhizosphere microbial communities from Tennessee, USA - Rhizosphere MetaG P. TD hybrid SRZTD3 | ecosystem: Host-associated > Plants > Roots > Rhizosphere > Soil | place: USA... | reverse complement strand
CTGGCCGTCCCGCTGCTGCTGTCGTCGGCTCCGGCACAGGCTCAACGGGTGCTGCCGCTCGATCCACCGATCGTTCTGCCGCCCGTGTCCGCGCCCGAGCTGCGTGACGCCGAGCGCGCGCTCGAGCACATGACGCCGCGACACGACGAGAAACGTCAGAACGAGACCGGCCTCGTCGGCCGTGACAATCCTGGATTGGGGTACGACGTGACGAGCGGCATCCAGCAGCGCGCGATCGAGAAGGCGTTGCCGCGGTAGGGGCCCGGCATGACCCGTGTTCCTGATCGGTCGGCGCGATATCTCGAGAACTGGCAGGACGAAGTCGACAGCGCTGCCGAGTATCGCGCGATGGCGGCCGCGGAGCGCGATCCCCGGCTGGCCAAGGTCTACGCCAACCTCGCCGCGATGGAGGACGCGCATGTCGCGTTCTGGGAGAAGCGTCTGCGTGACACCGGCGCCTCGGTCCCACCGCGTCGGCCGTCCTGGCGCAGCCGCGTGCTCGGCGCGATCGCGCGCCGCCTGGGGCCGGATCTCGTGCTCGCCACCATCGCCGCAAAGGAGGAAGCCGACCAGAACGTTTACGTCCGCCAGCCGGAGGCGGCCGGCACGCGCATGCCGGCCCAGGAGCGCTGGCACGCGAGGGTGCTCAAGCAGCTCGTCACGAGCCAGCCCCGCGGCGTGGAGGGCAGCTTCCTGGCCCGTCTCGAGGGCCGGCATCGATCGGTGGGCGGCAACGCGCTGCGGGCAGCGGTGCTCGGGGCCAACGACGGGCTCTGCTCGAACCTCAGCCTCGTCATGGGCGTGGCCGGCGCCTCCGTCGACAGCCACGGCCTGCTCGTCACCGGCGTGGCCGGGCTCCTGGCCGGCGCCTGCTCCATGGCCCTTGGCGAGTGGGTGTCGGTGACGAGCTCGCGGGAGCTGGCGCAGCGCGAGATCCGCATCGAGACCAGCGAGCTGGTCGAAGACCCCGAGGGGGAGGGCGACGAGCTGAAGCTGATCTACGAGGCGAAGGGCTTGAGTCCGAGCGAGGCGGACACGATGGTCAAGCATCTGCTCGCCGATCGAAGCCGAGGCATCGACGCGCTGGCCCGCGAGGAGCTGGGAATCGACCCCAGCCAGCTCGGCGGCTCGGCGTGGGAGGCGGCCGTCACCTCGTTCGTGCTCTTCGCCATGGGCGCGCTGGTGCCGATCCTGCCGTTCCTCGTCGTGCGAGGCAACTTCGCGGTGGCCGCCAGCGTCGTCGTCAGCGCGCTGGGTCTCTTCGGCATCGGCGCCGCGATCACGATCTTCACGGGGGCCCCCGCGTGGCGATCCGGTGGCCGCCAGCTCCTGTTGGGCCTGGCCGCGGCGGCCGTGACGTTCGGCCTCGGCCGGCTCATCGGCATGACGCTCACGAGCTGATCGACGAAGGGAAGAACACGACATGCTCAGGGCGACGTTCTTCGCGGCGATGCCGCGGGGATTCCTCGACAAGATCCGCGCGCTGAGGCCTGATCCCGCAGCCCACGAGCCGCAGGGAGCTGAAAGTCGGCACCCTCACGATCCGCTCGGCATGAGCGACGGGATCCCGCCCACGCGCTTTCGTTCGTCAAGCGTATCCACGGGCAATAGCCGAACCATGGTCCACAACCCAAGACGGACCGCAGGAGGGCACCCATGAAACGAGAACTCGTCGTGCTCGTGGTCGCACTGAGCCTGGCTGGATGTGCCGGACTCCAGAGCGGGGATACCGCGTCGGCCGAGCGCGCGCTCACCGCCGCCGGGTTCCGGCCGCGGCCGGCCGATACGCCCGAGAAGCTCGCCCAGCTGCAGTCGCTCACGCCGAGGCGGGTCCTGCTGCAGCGTCCGCAGGGCGACGAGCGGCGTTACGTCTACGCCGATCCCAAGGGCTGCGCGTGCCTCTACGTGGGCGGCGAGGAGCAGTACCAGGCGCTGCGCCGGAACGAGGCGGCGGCGATCGACCGGTTCTTCGCCGTGGAGGGCTCCGGGGACGGCATGGACTGGGGCCTGTGGGAGATCGGCCCGCGCTGACACTTGACGCAGCGTCGGCTCGGGGTCAGGCTGCGCCCGTCCGGCCCAATCCTCGGGAGGTCAGTCATGACGACCGCGCAGCGGAATACCGGCATCGAGCCGGTCGGCGACAGGCCGTGGGGTACCCACTTCTGCCATTTCTACGAGACGCGGGACGACCTGCTGGAGACCCTCATCCCATTCTTCAAGGCCGGCCTCGAAGCCGGCGAGTTCTGTGCGTGGGTCGTCTCCGAGCCCCTCACCGAGGACGGCGTGTGGCAGGCGCTGGACCGGGCGGTTCCCCGCTTCGATCGGTACGTGTCCGACCAGAGCCTCGAGGTGTTGAGGGCCCGGGACGTGTATCTGGCGGGAGGAGAGATCGACCTCCATCGAATCATCGGTAACTGGAGCGCCAAGCTCGAGCGGGCGCGGTCGCGAGGCTACGAGGGCATTCGGGTGAGCGGCAATACCGCCTGGCTCGTGCAGAAGCAGTGGCGCGACTTCATGGAGTACGAGATGGAGCTCAACCGCGGCATCGTCGATCAGCCCATGCTGGTGCTCTGCACGTACCCGCTCGCGACCTGCGGCGCCTCCGAGTTCCTCGACGTGGCGCGCACCCACCAGTTCGCCGTCGCCAAGCGTCGGGGCCGGTGGGAGATGGTCGAAACCCCGCAGCTCACGCAGGCGAAGGCCGAGATCGCCCGCCTCAACCGCGATCTCGAGCAGCGGGTCCTCGAGCGGACGACGGAGCTGGAGGCGGCGATCCGGGACCAGAAACGGGCCTCGGAGGCGCTGCAGGAAGCGCAGAAGACGCTGGCCCACGTCACACGGCTCACCACCATCAGCGAGCTGACGGCATCGCTGGCCCACGAAGTGAACCAGCCGATCGCCGCCATCATGGCCAATGCCAGCGCGAGCCTGAACTGGCTCGAGCACACTCCGCCCGCCCTCGACGACGCCACGCAGGGGATCCAACTGGTGATCCGGGACGCCCAGCGAGCGGCCGACGTGATCGCGCATGCGCGTGCGCTCGTGAAGAAGTCGGACGGAGAGAAGTCGCTCGTGAACGTCGATCAGCTGATCCGCGAGGTGCTCGCCCTCGTCCAGCCTGAAGTACGGAGGCACGCGGTCGTGGTCGAGGAGGCCCTGACCGAGGGGCTGCCCCCGGTGCTGGGAGACCGGATCCGGCTGCAGCAGCTCATCCTCAACCTGATCATGAACGGGACCGAGGCGATGGCGGAGGTGACGGCGCGCCCGCGCCGGCTGGTCGTCTCGTGCGCCCGAGGGCCAGGAGACGGCGGCCCCGGTGTCCTCGTCAGCGTGCAGGACGCGGGTGTTGGAGCGGCTGCGGCAGACCTCGAACGGCTCTTCGATCCCTTCTTCACGACCAAGCGGGATGGCCTGGGGATGGGGTTGGCGATCGGCCGTTCCATCGCCCAGGCTCACGGAGGGCGGTTGTGGGCCCGCCGCAACGCGGATCACGGGCTGACCTTCTATCTGCTGATTCCCGCGACGGGCGACGGCGCGGAGGGGAGCTGAACCGACCGCTCACGGCGTGTCGCCCGGCAGCCCACTCCGAGGGCCAGGAGCGCGAGAGCGGCGGGAACGGCCAGCGCCCACCGGCCAGTCGCGGCCGCGCACGCCGCGCCCAGGCCGCAGCCGACGGCGAAGCCGGCGACCACCGGCCATGTCTGCCGGGCCCGGCTGCGCGCCCCGTCCCCGCCGGTCATCTCGCGCCCGAGCAGGATGTCTCCGACGGCCAGGGTGAGACGCGTGACGTTGGTCGTCATGACCGTCGTCGACGGCGCCCCCCACAGCGCCACGAGCGCGTTCTGCACGCCCATCGCCGCGACGCCGAGCATGCCGGCCAGGATCGTGCTCGCCGCGTTCGGATCCGGGCTCGAACCGGCGGTGAGACGGACGGCGAGACATCCCGCGAGCAGCACGACCTCCACCAGGAGCAGCGGGCGCAGCACGCCGAGCCCGAGCGAGCGTAGACCGCGCACGAGCATCCCCGTCACCCCGAGCGCCACGACGAACACGGGGACGGCGAGGAGCGGCGCGACGCGCGCGTCACCGCCCCGGACCACGTGCGCGATCAGGAGGACCAGGTTGCCGGTGAGGTGGGCGGTGAAGAGCCCGAGCTCGAGCAGGCCGATGACGTCCAAACTGCCCGCGATCGCGCTCAGCAGCGCCGCGAACAGGGGCGCGCTGAGCCCGCCGCTAGTGTCGTCCGTCATCGAGCCGCGGTCTCCTCGGCGGGACTCCACCCCCCGCCCAGCGCCTTGATCAGGTGGACGCTGGCGGCCATCTGAAGATTGACGGCTTGCGCCAGCGCGAGCTGGTTGGCGAGCAGCGTCCGCTCGGCATCGGTGACGATGAGGTAATCGGCCAGACCCTGGCGGTACTGCACCTGGGCGAGGCGGAGGTAGCCCTGGGAGGCGCCCACGGCATCGCGCAAGCGGCCCACCTCGTCGCCGAATGCGTGCAGGTCGGTGAGCGCGTCCTCGACGTCGCCGTAGGCGACCAGCACCTGGTTCACGTACGTTCCCACCGTCTGCTCGTAGCGGGCCTTGCTCGCGGCCAGGTTGGCGCGCAGCCGGCCGCCCTGGAAGATCGGAATCGAGATGCTGGGCAGGATCGACGCCACCCGGCTCTGCCAGTTGAAGAGCGTGGAGACGTCGGCGCTCTCGAAGCCGGCCGAGCTGGTGATCGTGAACCGCGGATAGAACTCGGCCGTGGCCACGCCGATCTGGGCATTGGCGGCCCGAACGTTCTCCTCGGCCTCGGCCACGTCCGGCCGGCGCGTCAGCAGCTCGGCCGGCAACCCGGGGGGCACCGTCGGCGGCGTGCTCTCGTGCAGCGGATCGGGCGCGACGGTGAACGACGGCGCCGGCTGACCGCAGAGGATCGCCAGCGCGTGCTCCTGGTCGGCCCGGGCGCGCTGCACGTCCCGGAGCTGGGCCTGGGTGGTCTGCAGCTGGGCCTCGGCCTGGTGCACGACGATCGCGCTCACGAGGCCGGTCCGGAGCTGGACCGAGAGCAGCCGGACCTGCTCCTGATACGCAGTCACGGTTCCGGCCAGGATCTGCAGCTGGGCGTCGAGGGAACGTAGCGCGTAGTAATACCGGGCGACGTCAGTCTCGACCGTCAGGCGCACCACGCCCACGTCATTGGCCGTCGCGGCCGCGGTGGCCTTGGCGGACTCGAGCGAGCGGCGCACGCGGCCCCACACGTCGACCTCGTAGGACAGATCGATCGGGATGAGCCAGTCGTTGCGGCTGGCGCCGCTGGCCACCTTGTTGCCGGTCACCGTGCTCTTGCGGTTGGCGGAATAGCGGTTGTACGAGAACCGCGGATTGGCGTCGATGGTCGGGAACAGATAGCTGCCCGCCACGCGCGCCAGCGCCCGTGCCTCGTCCACCCGGGCCACCGCCACGCGGATGTTCTGGTTCGCGGCTTGCGCGGTCGCGATGAGGCGGTCGAGCTGCGGATCGTGATAGAGCTGCCACCACTCCGCGGGGACGGATGGCCCCATCTCGCCGTCCGCCTGCGACTTGAAGCGCGGCGGTTGCTCGACCTCGGGCCGCTTGAAGTCGGGGCCGACCAGGCAGCCGGCGGCCAGCAGGCTCACCCCGGCCAGCGCGGCGAGCGCGACCCCGAGCCGTGCGAGACGTCGCCGGGCACGCACGCGCGTCAACCCCCCGCAGGCTTCGGCGGCGCGACCGGCGTCACGGCCTGGCCTTCCTGCAGCGACACGGTCGGCTGCGTCACGACGAGCTCGTCGCCCCGCAATCCCGCCTGGACGTCGATGGTGGTGCCGAAGTCCCGGCCCAGCACCACGTCCTGGAAGTGCAGCTTGTTTCCCGGTCCGACGATCGCCACCCGGGTGCCCTGCGCGTTGAAGATGACGGCGGTCGCCGGCACCCGCCAGTGGGCGCCGGCCGGGGCGATCTTGAACTCGACGTAGACGAACATCCCGGGGAACAGCCGGTGCTCGGCGTTGGGAATGTCGACCTGGGTCAGCAGCGTGCGCGTCCCCGGGTCGATGGCGCTGGCGGTGCGGCTCACCCTGGCGGCCACCGGCTGCATGAGCTGTCCGCGCACGACGACGTTGACGGGCATCTCGGTCTTCACGGTGGCGGCGTAGGCCTGCGGAACGTTGACGAACACGCGCAGGGAGTCCACCTGCGCGATCTCGAACAGTCCGTTGGCGGCGCCGGTGACGCTGGACGGCGCCACCGCCGTGTTGTTGGTCGGACTGCCCGCGGTGATCAGTGCGCCGACGTCCACGTTGCGCTGGATCACGGTGCCGCTGAACGGGGCGACCACGCGCTGGAACGCGGTCAGCTCGCGCAGGCGCTGGACGTTGGCCCGGTTCGAGTTGACGTTGGCCTCGGCGGCGGCCACTGCCGCGCGCGCCGTCTGATGGGCGGCCGCGCTCTGATCCACCGCCTGCTTGGCGACCGCGCCCTCGGCGTCGGCCGCCTGGTAGCGGGCGAGCGTCGTCCGCGCCAGCTCCAGCGACGCTCGCTGGAGGTCGAGCGTGCGCTCCGACTGCTGGAGATCCGCCTGGGCCTGGCGCAGCTGCTGGTCGATCTCGGGCGAATCGATCTCGGCGAGGAGCTGGCCGGCCCGGACGCGGTCGCCGATGTCGACGTAGCGCGCGCGGACGTAGCCGCTGGTCCGCGCGTAGATGACGGCGTCCTGGATGGCCTGGGTGGTGGCGGCCAGCGACAGGTCGCCCTCGCCGGCCGCCTGCGGCCGCATGACATACACGTTCGGCGGCGTCGTCTCGACCTTCTGGGCGGCCGTCGCCAGCTCGTGATCGTTGCGCAGCCGCGGCACGATGCCGACGACCAGGAGGACGACGAACAGGCTCAGGGCGCCGACGCCCACCAGGATCATCGTGCGCGTGCGGGCGCGGCGGGGCGGACGCTCACTCGTGTCCATGCTCGTCACCAAGGTTCGTGGGGGCGGTTCGGCGCAGCAGACTGTAGGCCAGCGGAACGAAGACCAGCGTGAAGAACGTCGCCACCAGCAACCCGCCGATCACGGCCCGGCCCAGCGGGGCGTTCTGCTCGCCGCCCTCGCCGAGGCCCAGGCTCATCGGCAGCATGCCCAGCAGCATCGCCAGCGCCGTCATGAGGACGGGGCGCAGCCGCGTGCGGCCGGCGGCCAGCGCGGCCGCCCGCGCGTCGTGGCCGCCGAGCTCCGGATGGCGCTGCTCGTTGGCGAACGTGACCATCAGGATGCTGTTCGAGGTCGCCACCCCGATGGCCATGATGCAGCCCATCAGCGAGGGCACGCTGAGGGTGGTGCCGGTGACGAAGAGCGCCCACAGGATGCCGGCCAGGGCGCCCGGCAGCGCCAGCAGGATGATGAGCGGGTCCAGCCACGACTGGAAGTTGACGACCATCAGGAAGTACACGAACAGGACGGCGAAGCCGATGCCGAGCGCCAGCTGGAAGAACGCCTGGTTCATGGACTGGACCTGCCCGCGGACGACGATCGAGCTGGCGCTGGAGATCTCCTTCGTGTACTTCGCGATGAGCGCGTCGATCCGGCTGGACACCGAGCCGAGGTCGGTATCCTGGACGGCGGCGTAGACGTCGAACACCGGCTGCACGTTGTAGTGGTTGAGCGAGAGCGGCGTGGTCGTGCGGTGGAAGTCGGCCAGGTTGCGCAGGAGCTGGGGCGACTGCCCGGCGATGGCCACCGGGGTGCGATGCAGCGCCTCCAGCGAGGAGAGGCGAGTCTGCTGGGTCTGGACGACGACCTGGTAGCTCACGCCGTTCTTGGAGTTCAGCCAGAAGTTCGTGGCGGTCGCTCCGCTGCCCGTCAGCGAGATCAGCAGATTGCTGGCGACGTCGCGCTGGGTGAGCCCGACCTGCTGGGCGAGCGCCCGGTCGGTGTCCACCATGATCCGCGGCGCGTCGAGGATCTGCTGCACGTGCACGTCGACGGCGCCGCGCACGCGGCGCAGGTCGGCGGCGAACCGCTGGGCGACCTGGAAGTTCTTCTCCGATTCCGCCAGCGGTCCCGTGACCTGGACGTCGATCGGGGCCGGCAGGCCGAAGTTGAGGATCTGGCTCACGATGTCGGCCGGTTGCGCGAAGAACTCGCAATCCGGAAATTGCCGGGGGAGCTCGTCACGCAGCCGCTTCAGATACTGCGCGGTCGGGCGATGCGGCGCCTTGAGCGAGACGAGGATCTCCCCATCGGCCGGCCCGACGGTGACGCTGTCGCTCAGGGCCAGGTTGATCGCGTTCGGCACGCCGATGTTGTCGGTGATCACGCTCAGCTCGGCGGCCGGGATCACCTGGCGGATGTAGTCCTCGACGCGCTGGAAGTAGATTTCCGTCTCCTCGATCCGTGTGCCCGCCGGCGTCCGCACGTGCAGCCGGAGCTGGCCGGCATCCACGCTGGGGAAGAAGTCGCGCCCGACGAACGGGTAGAGGGCGAGTGACGCCAGCGCGAACCCGAGGAACACGGCGAGGACCATCGTCCGGTGTTCGAGCGCCCAGTCGAGCGCACTCTCGTAGGCAAGGGTCAAGCGATGAAAGCCGGCTTCGAAGGCGTCGGAGATCCGTCCGAACACCGACCGCCGGCGCGCTTCACCGCCGGCGGCCTCGCGCTGCTGGCGCGCCCGTTCCTGGCCCGCCAGCAGATACAGCACCATGGTGGGCACCAGGGTGCGCGACAGCAGGTAGCTGGCCAGCATCGCGAAGACGACGGCCATCGCCAGCGGCGCGAACAGCGCCCCGCCCACGCCGCCGAGGAAGAGGATCGGCACGAACACGATGCAGATCGAGAGCGTCGCCACGAACGCGGGCGTCGCGACCTCGGCCGCGCCGTCGAGGATGGCCTGGCGCAGGGGCTTGCCGAGCTCGAGCTGCCGGTGGTTGTTCTCGATCTCCACGGTCGCGTCGTCGACGAGGATGCCGACGGCCAGCGCCAGCCCGCCCAGGGTCATCACGTTCAGCGACTGGTGCAGGATCTTGAGCGCGATGATGGAGGTCAGGATCGACAGGGGAATCGACGTGATGACGATCAGCGTGCTGCGCCACGACCCCAGGAAGAGCAGGATCATCAGCGCGGTCAGGCAGCCGGCGATCACCCCTTCGTGGATCACCCCGGTGACGGCCGCCCGGACGAAGATGCTCTGATCGAACAGGAAGTCCACCTTGAGGCTGGACGGCAGGCCGGCCAGGATCTTCGGCATCAGCTGGCGGGCCCCGTTCACGACCGCCAGCGTGGAGGCGCTGCCGCTGGAGAGGATCGGCAGCAGCACCGAGTGGCGGCCGTCACGCCGCACGAGGTTCGTCTGCGGATTGAACCCGTCGTGGACGAACGCGACGTCGGCGACGGACACCACGGCGCCGTTCACGTACCGGATGGGGATCCGGTTCAGGTCGCCGAGCGCCTCCGGGCTGCTGTTGATCGCCACGTCGTATTCGCGGGCCCCGATCTTCACGGTGCCGGCCGGGAGAATGACGTTCTGGGCCAGGATCGCCGTGGACACGTCCTGCGGCGACAACCCCCGCGCATACAGGGCGTCGGGATCGATGTCGACGTTGACCACCCTGACCTTGCCGCCGTAGGGCGCGGGCACGGCGGCGCCCGGCACCGTGATGAGCTGCGTGCGGATGAAGTTGTTGCCGTAGTCGTTGAGCTGCTGCTCGGCCAGCTCCTCGCTGCTGAGGCTGGCCATGACCACCGGCACGCTGGCCGCGTTGTACTGGATGATGAGCGGCGGAAAGATGCCCGGGGGCAGCAGGCGGACGATCTGCTGCGCCTGGGCGTTGACCTGGGCGATGGCCGCCTCGATCGGGACGTTGGGCTGGAAATAGAGCCGGGTGACGGCGACGCCCCGCAGCGACACCGACTCGATGTGCTCGATCCCGCTGACGGTCGTGGTGAACGCGCGCTCGCTGATGGTGACGATGCGATTCTGCATCTCGGTCGGCGACAGACCGGAGTAGGTCCAGATGACGTTGACGACCGGGATGTCGATGGCCGGAAAGATGTCCACGGGCATGGTGACGATCGAGGCCACGCCGAGGACGGCGATCAAGAGCGCCAGCACCACGAACGTGTAAGGGCGGCGCAGCGCGAGTCGGACGATCCACATGGCTCAGCGGGTCCTCCGGGTCATGTCGTCTTTATGACAACAGCCGGGCGGCGGTGGTGACCCCGACAGCGTGTTCTTGCGCTTTCCGCAAGAATCCGACAGACGACCGGGCGATGTGGGGAGTCGTCCAGCGCGATGGGACGGGAGGGACTCGATCGTCGAGGAGGGCTGCCGTGTCCACAGCCCCGCCGGCGAGCGTCAGTCGGTCGACGTGGGCTCGACGCTCTCGATCGCCTTCAGCGTTTCTTCACCGTCGGGATCGGCGACCAAGAGCAAGAGATAGATCCGATCGCCGACGACCTTGACGCTCTTCAGCTGCACCAAACTCGGCGTGAACGCGATCGCCTGCTTGAGGACGTCCTTGATCGCCGCGAACACCGCCTCGCGAAGCGTCGCGTCGTCCTCGCTCGCCGCGGCCGGAATCGACGTCGCCACCTCGGCAACGAACGCGCGCGCCGGCTGGGCGAGCGCCACCACGCCGAGCCCGATGATCCCTGCGAGAAGGCGTGACAGCCGGCTCATGGCTCGAGGGCCTCGATCGACGTCGCCAGGATGCGACCGCCTCCCAGCGCGCCGGTGACGATGACGTAGGCGCCCGCGGCCAGGCGCTGATACTCGTCCTGCGCCACCTGCGAGAGATCGACGCTCACGGCGAGGCCGTCGTCCGTCGACACCACCATGGTCTCGGCGGCGATCCACGTGACGCGGGCCCCGAATCGGACGGGCGCGCCATCCGCGGCGCAGGACTCGGTCGAGACCGCGCCGGAGAACGCGAGCGCAGCGATGAGCGCCAGCGACAACTTGCGAAGCGTGCCCCTCATGGCCATTGACGCCACGTGCCCCAGCCACCCGGGCCCCAGCCGGCCGGACCCCAGCCGCCCCAGGGAGCCCTGAGGGCGGCGTTCGACTCCTCGTCGGCGATGTCCCTCTGGAGCCGCAGCTTCTGATACTGCTGATACTCCGGCTCGCCGCCCACGTACAGGCAGTGGCAGCCGCTCGGATCACGATAGACGTAGGCCGTCTTGCCATCGCGGGTCTGCGGGAGCACCTGCCTCGCCGGCGCCGTCTGCAGATCGGCGAGCTTCTCCGGGGTGTCGGCCCCCTCCCTGTGGAAGCCGGCGGCGCTGAGGATCTGCTCCGTCGACCGCGTCCCGGCCGCCTGCATCGTGGCGCAACCGGCTGCGGCCGCCACGATGAGCGGAACGAGCCATGCGTACCTCATGACAGAACCTCTTCGATGTGGGTGATGTGCCCGTTCAATCCGGCACGCGGAGCAGATGCCGTACTCGCCCTCCTGAGAAGTCGCGCGAGCGCGATCCGCACACGCCGGGTGCGCTCGACCTGCCGTGAGGCGATGAGGCGCGCCAGCTCCGCCCGCGGTCGGATGTATCGGTGCTTGCCCGCATCGTCTCCATGACACCGACCTCCTGTGTGCTCATCGCTTGAGAGGACGGCGGCCTCGACGCGGTTACAGGCAACGCGAGAGGGTCAGCCGCAACCGCGATCCGTTCCCGCGCGTCTCAATGCTCAGGACTCAGGCGAGGGGAGATGCACGATGCGTCGCGCGGTGATCACGGCGGCACTGGGATTGGTGATCGTGGGAACGGTGGCAGGGGCCCGCGCCATGCAGGCTCCGGGAGCGGGGACGGCGACTCCGCCGGCGTCCAGCTACCTGTCCGTCAACGAGGAGGAGTTCCAGACGGTGCACGCGCGCATGCGGGCCGCCAAGGCGGACGTCGAGCGGCGCCAGCGCGATCTGCTGGCCGCGCGCTACGACCTGGCCGACCGTCCGGTGGGCGATGCCACGATGAGCCGCGGCAAGCCGATCCAGGGCGGCGTGCGCGTCAAGCTGCCGGCTGGCGTCACGTGGGACGCCCTGGCGGCCATGACGCCGGAGGAGATCCGAGACCGGGGCCTCTTCCCCGCGGGGTTCATGCCATTGCCCCATCCGAATCATCCGGAGGGCGGCATGGTGTTCCCCGGGTTCCAGATCGCCGAGATCAAGAAGCAGACCAGCCGCGACCTGACGCGTTTCGATCTCGACTTCGATCTGCCCGATGCCTTCCTGCCGGAATTTCCGGCACCGATCTACCTCACCACGCGGCCGGATCTGGGCGACGTCTCTCGCGGGCGTCTCGTCACCTCCGATAACTACTACGAGCTCTTCAACGGCATTCTCAACCCCAAGCAGCTGGAGGGGCTGCGGCTGCTGGTGACGCCGTTCGCCCAGCAGCAGTTCAACCTCACGGCGGATCGGCGCAGCGAGCGCCCCAGCCTGGGTGTCGCCTGCTTCGACTGCCACCAGAACGGCTCCACCAACGGCGCCACCCACGAGGTCGGCGACATTCGCCCGCAGGAATTCCGCCATCGCATCGACACGCCGACGCTGCGCGGCGTGAACGTCCAGCGGCTCTTCGGTTCCCAGCGCGGGCTGAAGACCGTCGAGGACTTCACGGAGTTCGAGCAGCGGGCAGCCTACTTCGACGGCGATCCGGTGATCGCCACCAAGAAGGGCGTCAACATCCTCGAGCGGGGAAGCCAGATCCACGACATGGCCGAGTTCCAGGAATTGCTGGACTTCCCGCCGGCGCCCAAGCTCGACGTCTTCGGCAAGCTCGACCCCAGGCGCGCGACGCCGGCCGAGCTCAGGGGGCAGGCGCTCTTCTTCGGCAAGGGGCAGTGCGCCACGTGCCACGTGCCCCCGTACTACACGGACAACTCGATGCACAACCTGCGGGCGGAGCGCTTCTACCGGCCCCAGCGGATCAACGGCATGATGGCCTCCGCGGACGGGCCCATCAAGACGTTTCCGCTGCGCGGCGTGAAGGACACGCCGCCCTACCTCCACGACGGCCGCCTGCTGACGCTCGACGACACGGTCGAGTTCTTCAACGTGATCCTCGGCACCCAGCTGACCTCTCAGGAGAAGCAGGACCTCGTGACGTTCCTGCGGGCGCTGTAACCGTGAACGCCAAGGCCACTCACCTCGAGGCGCCTGCTGCCGCCGCCGTCACTCCGTTGCCGCTGCCGTTGT
>Ga0075434_100004017_pt1 | contig 13181 bp, 14 predicted proteins | sample RhiMethybrSRZTD3_FD_75298 | JGI IMG/M metagenome (GOLD analysis project Ga0075434, IMG submission 75298) | Populus rhizosphere microbial communities from Tennessee, USA - Rhizosphere MetaG P. TD hybrid SRZTD3 | ecosystem: Host-associated > Plants > Roots > Rhizosphere > Soil | place: USA... | reverse complement strand
GTGTGGCCGACCTCGGAGTTCCCCATCTGCCCGTCGGGCAAGCCGACCGCCCGGCCCGATGCCTCGAGCGTCGTGTGCGGATAGGCCGCCCACAGCCGGTCGAACGCGGGCGTCTCGGCGATCTCGACAGCGTTCCCCGGCCCGGGCGGGGCGAGCCCCCAGCCGTCGAGCACGACCAGGCAGACGAGCGGCGCGCTCACGGGGCGGCCGCGGCGAGGATCGCGGAGAAGTCTTCCACCGTCAGGCTCGCACCGCCGATCAGGCCGCCGTCGATGTCCTCCTCCGCGAACAGGTCTGCTGCGTTGTCGGGCTTGACCGAGCCGCCGTACTGGATCCGCATGGCCTCGGCCACGTCCTCGCCGTGGAGCCCGGCGACGATCGCGCGGATCTCGGCGTGCGCCGCCTGCGCCATCGCCGGCGTCGCGGTGCGGCCGGTGCCGATTGCCCACACCGGCTCGTAGGCGATGGTCGTGTCGGCAACCCGGTCGGGACCAATGCCGCGCAGAGCGCGCTCCACCTGGCGGCGCAGCACGCGCTCGGTCTCCCCCGCCTCCCGCTCGGCCTCCGTCTCGCCCACCGCGACAATCGCCCACAGGCCGGCATCGTGGGCGACGGCCAGTTTGGCGTTCACGCCCTCGTCCGTCTCGCCGAAGAGCCGGCGGCGCTCCGAATGCCCGAGCAGGACACCGTTGGCGCCCGTGTCGAGGATCATCTCGGCCGAGATCTCGCCCGTGTACGCGCCGCCCGGCGCCTGGTGCATGTTCTGGGCGTAGATCGCAATCCGAAGCCCGGCTGCCGCGGCCGCCGCCTCCGCGAGGGCGGTGTAGGGCGGGCACAGGCCGACGTCGACCTCGGCCGGCACGTGGGCCGCCAGCCGCCCCACGAACTCCGCTGCCTCGGCCGCGGTCTTGTGCATCTTCCAGTTGCCGGCGACGAACGGCCGCCTCATGCCGCCCGCTCCTCGAGCGCCGCGACGCCCGGCAGCGTCCGGCCCTCGACCAGCTCCAGCGCGGCCCCGCCGCCCGTCGAGACGTGGGTGATGAGGTCCGCGACGCCGGCGCGGTTCACCGCCGCCACCGAGTCGCCGCCGCCGACGACCGACACCGCGCCCGACTGCGCCACGGCGTGCGCGACGGCGAGCGTGCCCGCCGCGAACGGCTCGAGCTCGAAGACGCCCATGGGGCCGTTCCAGAAGATCGTGCGCGCCTCCGCGAGCCGGCGCCCGTAGGCGGCGGCGGTCTCGGGGCCGATGTCGAGCCCCATCCAGCCGTCGGGGATCGCATCGGCGGCGACCACCTGCGTCGGGGCGTCGGCCTCGACCCGCTCGGCGACCACCACGTCCGTGGGAAGCACGAGCTCGCAGCCCCGCTCGCCGGCCTCGGCTGCCGCGCGCCTGGCGACCTCCTGGCCGTCGGCGCCCTCGTGCTTGGACGCGCCCACGCCGACGCCGTCGGCCGCCAGAAACGTGAAGGCCATCGCCCCGCCGATCAGGATGGCATCGGCAAGGCCTGTGAACCGCTGGATGACGCCGATCTTGTCGGCCACCTTGGCCCCGCCGAGGACGACCAGGAACGGCCGGTCGGGACGCTCAAGGATCCGCCCGAAGGCCTCGAGCTCGGCCGCCAGGAGCAGCCCCGCGGCGCTGGGCAGGAGCCGGGCGACGCCGACGGTCGACGCGTGCGCCCGGTGGACGGTGCCGAACGCGTCGCTCACGAAGACGTCGGCGAGCGCCGCCAGCTCGGCCGCGAGCTCCGGGTCGTTCTTCTCCTCGCGGGGGTCGAAGCGCAGGTTCTCGAGCAACCGCAGCGGGCCCTCCTCGTCGGCGAAGGCGACCGGCTCGCCGAGGAGCTCCGCGAGCCGCGCCGCGACGGGACGAAGCGACAGCTCCGGGCGGACCTCGCCCTTGGGGCGGCCGAGGTGCGAGCAGACGATCACGTCGGCCCCGTGCTCGCGCAGGTACCGGATCGTCGGCAGCGACGCCCTGATGCGCGTGTCGTCGGTGATCCGGCCGCCGTCGAGCGGCACGTTCAGGTCCGCGCGAACGAGGACCCGCCTGCCCTCGACGGGCAGGTCGCGAACGGTCTTCACAGCACCTTCTGCATCAGGTCGACCAGGCGGCACGAGTAGCCCCACTCGTTGTCATACCAGGAGACGACCTTGACCAGGTTCCCGTTCACCATCGTGAGCTTGGAGTCGAAGATCGAGCTCCAGTGCTGGCCGACGATGTCGCCTGAGACCAGCGGCTCCTCGCTGTAGTCGAGCACCGGCGCGAGCGGTCCCGACGCCGCCGCCGCCTTGAACGCCTCGTTCACCTCATCGCGGGTGGTCTCACGCCCGAGCTGGGCGATCAGATCGGTCGCCGAGCCGTCGGGCACCGGGACGCGCATGGAGATCCCGTCCAGCCGGCCCTTCATCTCGGGCATCACGAGGCCGATCGCCTTGGCGGCGCCGGTCGACGTCGGGATCACGTTGACCGCCGCCGCGCGCGCCCGGCGCAGGTCCTTGTGCGGCAGGTCGAGGATCTTCTGGTCGTTCGTGTACGCGTGGGTGGTCGTCATGAAGCCGCGCTCGAGCCCGAAGGTCGAGTGCAGCACGGCGACCAGCGGCGCCAGGCAGTTCGTCGTGCACGACGCGTTCGAGATCACGTTGTGCTTCGAGGCGTCGTAGTCGCCGTCGTTCACGCCGATGCAGACCGTGATGTCGGGCTCGGTGGCAGGTGCGCTGATGATCACCTTCTTGGCGCCCGCGTCCAGGTGCTTGCCGGCCTTCTCGCCGGAGCTGAAGAGGCCGGTCGACTCGATCACGACCTCGACCCCGAGGTCCGACCAGGGCAGCGCGGCCGGATCACGCTCGGCCAGCACCTTGACCGCCGTGCCGTCGACGACGAGCCCGTTGTCGTCGTGGGCGACATCGCCGTGGAAGCGGCCGTGCACCGAGTCGTACTTGAGGAGATGGGCCAGCGTGGCCGCGTCGGTGATGTCGTTCACCGCCACGATCTCGATGCCTTCGCCGCGATCGTGCGCGGCACGAAAGACGTTCCGGCCGATCCGGCCGAACCCGTTGATACCAACCCGTACGCTCATGAACTTGACCCCCAGGCGGTCGCCGACGGGGGGCAAGTCTAGATGAGCGGACGAGAAATCAACCGCCGCTTTCGAGGAGAGCGGTTCTCACGGGTGGCCGGCAGATTCGGGCAGCGATGGATGGGGTCTGGATCCGTCGCGCAGGGGATGCTCGGCCACCCACGAGAACACTGGACTCATTGTGGAGTCGGCACGGTGCAGCGGCCACACCCAAAAGGGGTAAATAGTTAGCGATCTGTTAGCGGATTCGACCCAGATGTTAACGCGGCCAGCGTGCGCATCCGCCCGGCGACGGTCGATTTCGGAAGCGGCGGGCGGGCCCGGCGGCCGAGCTCGGCGAGCGAGAGGTGCGGGTGGCGAAGCCGCAGCTCGGCAACCTGGCGCAGGCGGCCGTCGAGCCGGTCGATGTCGAGCGCCGCAATCGCCTCGCGCTGGGCCCGGGCGGCGCCGCCGAGCCGGACCAGGTTGGCGCGGTCGAAGTTCGTGACGCGGTTGGCCCGCTCGCGCGTGGCGGCGATGACGGCAGCCTCCTCGTATGCCAGAACCGCGTCGTGGGCGCCCATGAGCGCCAGGAGGTCGCGGATCGCCGGCTTCGACTTCGCATAGGCGGCCGCATGCGACGCCCGCCGGGCGACGGCCATCGGGACGCCCTCCGACCCGGCAAGCTGGACGATGACGCCCGCGGCCTCGGAGTCGGCCGCGCGGATCTCGAGGTGGCCCGCGGCCCGCGGCCCCGACACGGAGCCGGCCGCGACGAACGCCCCGCGCAGGTAGCTGGCCCGGCAGCACGGCCGGGAGACCACCCGGCGAGGCGGGCCGGGGAGCGGCTCGAGCGCTGCGGAGAGGACGCCGATCTCGTGCATGAGCTGGACGCCGTGGCCGCCCTCGACCCGGACGACCACCCGGTTTCGGCGCTCGAAGCGCGGCTCCCGGAATGAGGCGATCTGGGCATCCGCGCCGAGCGATCGGACGAGCCCGAACGCCAGCCGGGCCGCTGCGGCGTCGGCCGTCTCGGCGCGCACGGCCAGGCCTCCCGAGCTCATCTCGAGCGTGCCCGCGTGGCGCACGAACCCGGAGAGGAACGAGCGCCGGCAGCAGATCCTCCGCGGCGGCCGCTCCACCAGCTCGCGGCGGACGCGCTCCGCGAACCGCGTCGTCATGCCGCCGCCCGCGGCCGGCGTGCGAGCCGCACGAGCACCCGGGCCAGCTGGTCGGGATCGTGCTGCCACTCCGCCGCCAGGCGCGCGCCGACGACCTCGACGCCGAGCCGGCGCAGGCCACCGCGGTCGACGACGACGGGCGTCCCGAACTCGGCCCGGTTCCGGCTCACGACGACGACGTCGACCAGCCCTTCGCCCACGTGGTCGTAGAGCCGGGCGACGTGGTCGGACGCCATGTAGCCCTCGGTCTCGCCGGGCTGCTGGAGCAGGTTGCAGACGTAGACCCGCGGCACGGTCGCGGCGCGCACCGCCTCCGCGATCCCGGGGATGAGGAGCGGCGGGATGGTGCTCGTGTAGAGGCTGCCGGGGCCCATGACGATCAGCTCGGCGCGCTCGAGCGCCTGGAGCGCGCGCGGGTGCGCGGCCGGCGCCGGCGGGTCGAGCCGCACGCGCTCGCACTGCGCGCCGTCGGCGGCGAGCGCCGTCTCGCCGCGCACCTCGTGCCCGTCGGGGAACTGCGCGACGAGCTCGACCATCTCGACCGTACTCGGGACGACACGCCCCCTGACCGCGAGCACGCGGGCCGACTCCGACACGGCCCGGTCGAAGCTCCCGAGCAGGTCGGTCATCCCGGCCAGGAACAGGTTGCCGAAGCTGTGGCCGGCGAGCTCGCCCGTGGTGAAGCGATGCTGGAAGAGCTGGCCGACGAGCGACTCGTCCTCGGCCAGCGCCGCGAGGCAGCTGCGCAGGTCGCCGGGCGCCGGCATGTCGAAGTCGCGCCGCAGCCGCCCCGAGCTGCCGCCGTCGTCGGTCGTCGTGACGACCGCGGTCACGCTGGCGACGTGCTTCAGGCCGCGCAGGATGGTCGAGAGGCCGGTTCCGCCGCCCAGGCACACCACCCGCACCGCGCGGCGGGGGCGGCGCGCCAACATGGCCTCGCCGGGCGTCGGCTCGGGAATCGGCGGCACCGTCTGAGGTTAGCCGGTGCCGGAGGGACGCGACCGGCGGCGGGCGAGAAGCAGCGCGGCGACGACCGCCGCGAGTACGAGCGCGAACCCGGCCTTCCAGCCATAGCCGCGAGCGCTGCGAGTGACGTCCTGTTGACGCCGCCGCCAGTCGACCCCAAGGACGTCCTCGGCGCTCGGCGGCGCCACGATCGGGCCGGCCGGGACGATGCGGCGGCCCACGATCTTCGTCCCGATCGAACCCGGTACCTTGCAGAACCGGGCTTGCGCGCGGACCAGCTGGCCCTCGCCGATGTACGGCTGCCCATTCCGGACCAGGCCGTCGATCCGCGTGTAGCCGTCGACGTACACCTGCGCCGAGCCGCGCAGCAGATGGTGGAGGTGCACGGTGGAGGCTTCGACGTGCACGCTGATGAAGCCGAACGCCGTCCGGGCCGGGCCCGTGATCCGCACCGGCCCACCGAGCGCGCATCCCCGGGTCTCATCCGTCGGGAGGCTCGCACCCGTCAGCACGTTCGCGACCTGGGGGAAGTAGCCGCTCGCAACCAGCACGGTGTCACGGGCGAGCAGGGCGACGCCGGCCGGAACGCCGGAGATGCGCCGCGCCGCGATCGGCGTCGGCGGATCGGTGATTCCGCCGCCGGTGTCGTTGCACCCCGGCTCCATGGCACCGCGCACCGGCGTCCCGGGGTGCGGCTGCGTCCCCGGCGTGCCGGTCGCGAAGTACACGCGGTCGTGCCAGACGATGACGAAGATGCACGACCCGTGCGCGGGCGGCGCGGCCAGACCGCCGCCGGCCAGGGCGGCGAGCAAGGCCGTGACGATCGCGATTCGCCACATGTCCCTTCGACGCTGCCGGGAGGCCCGAAGTTCAGTCGGTGCGATGGAGCGCCGCGTACACCTCGCGGCCCACCTTCGCCGGCAGGCCGGGGATCGACTCGAGGTCGTCGCGGCTGGCCCCGACCAGCGCATCAGCCGTCCCGAAGCGCTCCATCAGCATGCGCCGCCGGGCCGGGCCGACGCCGGGCAGGCTGTCGAAGATCGAGTCGACCGCCGCCTTGCCGCGCCGGCTGCGATGGAAGCCGAGCGCGAAGCGGTGGGCCTCATCGCGGGCTCGCTGGAGGAGCTGAAGGCCGGCCGAGCGGCGGTCGAGCACGATCGGGTCGGAGCGGCCCGGCACGAACACCTCCTCCTCCCGCTTGGCCAGCGAGATGACCGCGACCCGCGGCAGGTCGAACGCCGCCATCGCCTCCATCGCGGCGCCCAGCTGGCCCTTGCCGCCGTCGATCACGACCAGGTTCGGGCAGGTGGCGAAGCTCTTGTCGTAGCGGTCGCCGTCCATGTCGGTCATGCGCGCGAACCGGCGGCTCACCGCCTCGGCGATCATCGCGAAGTCGTCCGGTCCCGGCCCGCGGATCCCGAACTTGCGGTAGTCGGACTTCTTGGCGACCGCATCCTCGAACACCGCCATCGACGCCACCGGGTTGGTCTCGCCGAGGTTCGAGACGTCGAAGCACTCGATCCGCATCGGCAGCGACTCGAGGTTCAGCTGCTCGCGGAGCTCCTCCATCGCCTCGATGCGGCGCGCGCGCGTGCGCTCGCGCAGGATCGTGTCGTGCTCCAGCGCGAGCCGGGCATTGCGGGCGGCCATGTCGGCCAGCCGCCGCTTCTCGCCCCGCTGGGCCGAGCGCACCTCGACGCTCGAACCGCGCCGGTCGGACAGGAAGAGCTCGAGCAGGTCGGGATCGTCGAGGCCGCGCGGGACGACGACCTGGTTGGGGATCGCGACCTGACCGCCGTAATACTCGAGCGCGAAGCCCCACAGGACGTCGGACTCGCTGCGGCCGGCGGCGTTCTCGAGGTAGAAGCCGTGCCGGTCGGAGAGCCGCCCGTCGCGAAGGTGGAAGAGCTGGACGTTCGCGGTGTCCTCGCCGCACGCCACGCCCAGGATGTCGGCCGATCCCAGGCTGCGGCGGTCGGCGACCTGGCGCTCGGACAGGTGGCGGACGGCCATGAGCCGGTTCCGGTAACGGGCCGCCTCCTCGAACTCGTGCGCCGCGGACGCCGCCTTCATCGCGCCCTCCAGCTTTCGCTCGAGCGGCCGCACGCGGCCCGACAGGAACTCGATCACCGAGTCGATCACCGCCCCGTAGTCCTCGGCCGAGATGTAGCCGACGCAGGGCGCCGCGCAGCGGCCGATGTGGTAGTCGAGGCACGGCACGCCCGACCGGCGGCCCGGCGTCGGGCCCTCGCACGGCCGGTACGGGAACACCCGGTTCAGGACGTCGAGCGTCTCGCGCACCTTCTTCGCGCTCGAGTACGGCCCGAAATACTGCACGTTCTTGCGGTGCCGCTCGCGCGTGAACATGACCCGCGGGTACTCGTCGGCGACGGTCACGGCGATGTACGGGTAGGACTTGTCGTCGCGCAGCCGGATGTTGAACGTCGGCCGGTGGCGCTTGATCAGGTTCTGCTCGAGGAAGAGCGCCTCGGTCTCGGACTCGGCCGAGACGAACTCGATGTCGTCGATCCGCTCGACCAGCTCGGCCGTCTTGGCGGTGGCGTACGCCTCGCGCCGGAAGTACGAGCGCACGCGGGAGCGAAGCGACTTGGCCTTGCCCACGTAGAGCACGTCGCCGGCGGCGCCGCGGAAGAGGTAGACACCCGGGGTCTGGGGCAGCGCGGAGAGCCGCGCCTCCAGGCGCTCGGCGCGGTCTGATGCGGGCTTGACGGCCATCTGGATGCAAGAGTAGCCAGCCGAAGAATGGATCCAAGCGTGCTAGTCTCGCATCCACCCCCGACCAAGGAGAGGGCATGTCCGAGATCAAGAAGATGCTCGCGGCAAACCAGGAGTTCGCAGGCTCGTTCACCCAGGGGAACCTGCCCATGCCGCCCGCGCGGCACGTGGCGATCCTGACCTGCATGGACGCCCGCATCCACCCCGCCAAGGCGCTCGGCCTCGAGCTCGGCGACGCGCACGTGATCCGAAACGCCGGCGGCCGCGCCTCCGACGACGCGATCCGCTCGCTGATCATCTCGTCTCGCCTGCTCGGGACGACCGAGTTCGCCGTCATCCACCACACCGACTGCGGCATGCTGACGTTCACGAACGACCATCTCCAGGCGAAGCTGCAGCAGGAGACGGGCGAGGACGCCTCCGGCATCGACTTCCTCCCGTTCCCGGACCTCGAGCAGAGCGTCCGCGACGACGTCGACAGCATCCTGTCCACGCCGTTCATCGATCCCTCGATCCAGGTGTCGGGCTACATCTACGACGTCCACTCCGGCACGGTGGAGCAGGTCGTCGCGCCCGTGGCCGCCGGCACGACGGCCTAGGATCAGAACGGGTTGACCGCGTCGAACGCGGCGTGCAGCGTGCTGCCCGCCGCGTTCCGCACGCGATCGACGGCGCCGGCGATCGCCGAGCGGTACTTGTAGGCGTACGACACGACGAGGATCGCGGAGCCGGCCGCGCAGAGCGCCATGCCGAGCGGGGGGATCTCGGCGGTCGCCGCACCCAGCATCAGGAGCCCCGTTCCGGCGGTCGCGAGCCCGGCCGCGGTGAGCCCGTACCCGGCGCCCTGGGCCATGGCGAACAGGAACTCGTCGCGGGTGCGCGCGCGCCGGGCCGCCAGGAAGCTGGACCCGGCGAAGATCAGCGTCCCCGCCAGCGTGAAGCGCGCGGCCCAGAGCGCGAAGAGGCCGAGCGGCATCCCGCCCTCCGCCACGCCGGCCACCGCCTCGGCCGCGTCCCACGTGCTGCCCGCGGCCGCCGAGAGGTCACGCTCCCACTCCCGCGGGAGCACGTTCGCGAGGACGAGAACGCCCGCCCGGAGCCCCGTCTTGAGCCCGGCGGCACCCTGAAACGCGATCCTGCCCCCCGTCTCCTCGAGGTGCTCGCCGACGTGCTGCGCACCGGTCACGAGCTCGGTGACCCGCTTTGCGATCCACAGCCGGCCGCCGCCCCCTTCGGCGGCCGGAAGGCGCACGAGCGGCTCGGCATGAAGCGGCGAGACCCACGTGGGGGGCGACGCCTCCGGAACGGGCAGGAGCCGCACCGCCCCACCGGCCGCCAGTCCGGCGCCAGATCCACGCCGGAGCACCGCGGCTGCGAGCGATCCGTCGCCGAGCGCATCGGCGAGCGCCGCCTCGAGGTCGCCCGGGTGGCGCCGCTGGGCGGCCGCGAGATCGGCCGCCGCCTCTCCGAGATTCGACGCGATGCCGAGGTCGAGTTCCGCGGCGAGGACGTGCGCCGGTACCTGGTGGGCGCGGGCGGCGGCCTCGACGGCGGGATCGAGCGGCGCACCGCTCGGGGGCGGCCCGGCGAGGCGCCCGAACCCGTCCCAGCCGCCCGCCGCGAGCGGCTCGTAGCGCACCTCGGCGCCGGTGTGCGGCGCCGCCACGACCGTGCCGCCGCCGACGTACATCCCCACGTGATGCGGGGCACCGGAGGCGACGCCGACGAAGACGAGGTCGCCGGGAGCGAGCGCGTCAGACGAGAGCGGCGCGGAGAGCCGCCACAGGTCGGCGGCGGTCGGCCGCCCCGGGATGGCGGCGCCCGCGGCCGCGTAGGCGTAGTCGATCAGGCCCGAGCAGTCGAACCCGCCCTCCGCGCGACTCTCGCCGCCCCAGACATACGGCCACCCGACCTGCGCCTCGGCGGCTGCGACTGCGGCCAGCGGCCCCTGGGCGCCGTGCAGTTCGACTGGCCGGAAGCTCCGCTCGGGGAGCGCCGCGGTGTAGGAGATGCCGGCGCGGGCGCGCTCGACCGCGTCCCGCCGCTCAGTCCCTACCACCGGCAGCGTGCCTTCGACGCCCACCTCCACCGTCACGTCGACGGCGGTGGCGACGGCTCCTTTCCGCTCGATCTCAAAGCCCGTAAGGCGGGCGCCGTTGACACGCGCCGCCGACGCCGCCGCCGTGCGTACGGCCCCGGGCTCGGTCGCCGGGTCGTCTGCCAGCGTCCGTGCGGCGGCGAGCGCCGCGATGTCGGCCGCCGTCTGCGCCTGCGCGCCGCCGGCGCCGATGCGGGCCACATAGAGCAGGACGACCGTCGCGAGCAGGACGGCCGTGAGGCCGCCGATCGCCCCGATCGCCACCTGGCCGCGCTCCCTCACGACGCGCGGGCTGTCGCGGCCACCTCGAGCTCGTGCCCGAGCACTCCCACCGGCACGGCCACGTGCACGGTGCCGCCGGAGACCCGCACCCGCGCTCCACGCGTCACCTCTCGCGGAAGCGGCCGCCCCTCGGCCACGAGCACCGCCGCCTGGTCGGCGATCCGCTCGGCGCGCGTCCGCGCCTGCCACACCTGGAACAGCGGGAGCAGGCCCACGGCGAGGACGGCCGCCAGCCCGGCGGCGAACACGAGCTCGATCGAGGCCTGGCCGCGCCCATTCACTGGTGGACGACCGGCGCCGACGACGACACCTCAGGCGCGAAGCCCGGCACGACGCTCGGGACGCGGACGGTCACGACCAGCCGGCCGCCGCGCTCGGTCGCCGTGGCATCCGCCCGCAACGAGGACGGGAGCGCCGCCAGGGCGGCCGGCCGCGCCGGCCGGCCCACGAGCGCCGCCCGCGCGCCGCGCCGCGACGCCGACTCGGCGGCGGTGAGCGCGAGCCCGGCCAGCGCCGCCTGCCAGACGCACGCAATGACGAGCACCAGCACGGGCACGAGCGCGACCACCTCGATGCTCGCCTGCGCTCGCTCACGGGACATGCGCCCACCGTACGAGCGGCCCCCGTCACACGACCACGCCCTGACGGTTGCGGGAGCGTCACAATCCGGCTGCTACGATCGACGCAGGATGAGCGAGGTCGACACGCCGCCCAACAACAGCTCGGGCGAGGACCGCCAGTTCGTGCACTTCTCGTTCTACTCGCTCGACCCGGCGTTTCGGCGCCTGCCGGCGATCGAGCAGGAGGCGGCGCGCGCCGAGCTCCAGGCCGTGATCGAGGACGCCGGCGAGCGCTTCCCGGTGCGGCCGTACACGATGCACGGCATCCGCCCAGACGCCGACTTCATGCTCTGGAAGGTCTCCGAGCGGCTCGAGGACTTCAGCGAGCTCGCGACGGCGATCATGTCGACGGCGCTCGGCGGCTACCTGCGCACGCCGTACGCGTACCTGTCGATGACGAAGCGCTCCCAGTACGTGAAGGGCGAGGGCCGCTCGATGCACAAGCGCGGCCAGATCGTCTGGAACCCCGAGTCGCGCTACCTCCTCATCTACCCGATGGTGAAGACGCGCGCCTGGTACCAGCTCTCGAAGCCGGCCCGGCAGGGGATCATGAACGAGCACATCGCCACCGGGCACCAGTTCCCGACGGTGAAGATCAACACGACGTACTCGTTCGGGATCGACGACCAGGAGTTCGTCGTCGCCTTCGAGACCGATCACGTCGGCGACTTCCTCGACCTGATGATGGCGCTTCGCGAGACGGAGGCCAGCCGCTACACCGAGCGGGACACGCCCATCTTCACCTGCATCTCGTGCTCGGTCGAGGAGGCGCTGCGCTCGCTGGGCGGCGCCGCGATCGGCGCCATGGAGCCGGCGTGAGCAAGACGCCCGTCCGCACCGACGGCGCCCCGGCGCCCGTCTCAGGTGCGCCCTACTCGCAGGCCGTCGTCGCGAACGGCTTCGTGTTCGTCTCCGGGCAGGTGCCGATCGACCCGGCGACGGGGAAGCTCGTCGAGGGCGGGATCGCCGAGCACACGCACCGCTGCTTCGACAACCTCGCGGCCATCCTGGCCGCCGCCGGAAGCGGGCTCGACAAGCTCGTGAAGACGACCGTCTTCCTCGACGACATCGGTGACTTCGCCGCGATGAACGCCGTCTACGGGGAGCGCGTGCCCGAGCCGTTCCCGGCCCGGTCGGCCATTGAGATCTCGCAGATCCCCCTCCCCGGGGCACTGGTCGAGATCGAGGTCGTCGCGCTTATCTAGGGCGCGCCGGCGCCGCCGGCGTGATGCCCACGTGGACGCGCTCAGCCGGCGACGCGACCGCGAGCGCGGGCTCCACGTCGCGTAGGCAGACGCCCGCCATGAAGAGCGCGTCATGCGCGGTGGCCTCGAGGCGGACAGCGGCGGGGACGGTCGCACGGGAGAGCGCCGCACCCCGGCCGAGGAACCTGCGGCCGAACGCGGGGCCGCCCGGCGACTGGAGGTGCAGCGGGTCGCCGGCCTCCACCGACTTTGTGGCGACCTCGGCCACCAGGCTCGTCGAACACTCATCGGGGTGCTCCTGCTGCAGCTCGCGGAACCGCAGGACGGCGGGGGCCTCGGCGAACTCGGCGGTCGCGTGGCCGGCGCGCCTGCGCACGAGCTCCGGGTCGAGCTCGCACATCCGCCAGATGTAGCCGGCGATCACGGCCTCGCGCGCAGCCCGGAAATGGTCGTCGCCGGCCGGCGCGTTGACCGCCTCGGCGGCGACGACGCCGACGGCGTGCGCGACCTCGAGCCGCATCGTGACGCCCGAGACGAGCGCCGCCGCGAAGCGCTCGGCCGCCTCGTCGAACAGGCGGTCGTTGGTCTCGAGCGCGATCTCGCGGATCTCGGGATGCGCGACCAGCGCGGCCTGGATCCGCTCGGCCCTGGTGCGCTCTCCTGCCAATCTCTGGAAGGCCATCTGCTCCGACCGTACGCGGCCCGGCGGACGGAAGCAAGGTGTGCCGTCACGAAAATCACCCTTTTGGGGCGGTTTCGCAACCCGAGCTCGGATCCGCCTAGAGTCATGCCGTCGTGTCCGATCCCCACGAGCCGCCGCCCGCGTACGTCCGCGCACGGCTGCGGGTGGTCGCCATCGAGGCGGGTGGCCCGCCGGATGGCGTCGCCGACGGGGCCCGCCCGAACTGGGGGATCGGCCAGCGCCTCTCCGGCGACGGCCTGCTGGGTCGGGCGCCGGTGACGGTCGAGGGTGCCCGCCGGATCGGGCCGGCCGAGACCGGCCTCGTGCGCATTCACCCGGCCGACTGGGA
>Ga0075434_100004016_pt1 | contig 13181 bp, 10 predicted proteins | sample RhiMethybrSRZTD3_FD_75298 | JGI IMG/M metagenome (GOLD analysis project Ga0075434, IMG submission 75298) | Populus rhizosphere microbial communities from Tennessee, USA - Rhizosphere MetaG P. TD hybrid SRZTD3 | ecosystem: Host-associated > Plants > Roots > Rhizosphere > Soil | place: USA... | reverse complement strand
GCGGCAAAGGTCGCACTGCCGCGCTTGGGTACGGCGTAGGGGACCGACACGACGCGTTCGCAGCGCGCGAGCTGCTGTTTCAGTCCAGTGGGATCGTCACCTTGTCCGTGCGTCGTGATGACGGTGACCTGGTGGTCGCGGGCCAGCTCGGAAATGGTGTTCAGGCTGCGGACTCGGCCGCCAGTGGTCGCGGGCCAGAGGCCCCCCATCTTCACCCAGAGAATTCGCATACGCACCGTTGGGTGATCAATATCGGTGCCGCTGTAAGTTGCCGTATTCGGGTCAGATGCGGGCGCGAATGGGTGAGAGTTCGCCACATTTGGGGCCGCGGCGTCTCGCGGTCGCAAACAACGGAAAACTATTTCCGCGCGGCCGGCCTCCGTGTTCCGCGGGCCGGCTCTGGCTTAGTGCGCCGCGGCCAGGATGGCTGGGGCGGGTGGGCGGCGCAGCGTCTGGCGTGTTCTCGCCGGCGCCTCGTCGCGCACGTCGGTCGTGTCGAGGAAACGTTGGCACCACAGCTCGAACGACAACATCGTCCAGAGCTGCAGATCCAGGTCGCGGCCGCGCGCGTGGAGCCGGAACAGGTGTTCGACCGAGCGCGTGTCGAAGATGCCGCGGTCGCGGCAAGCCGGTGAGAGCAGCACGTCGCGGGCGAACCCGGCAAGGTCTCCACGAAACCATCGAGCCAGAGGAACGGCGAAGCCGTGCTTCTGTCGATCGATGATTGAATCGGGCAAGATGCCGCGCATTGCCTTCTTGAAGATGTATTTCGTGTCGCGCCCCTGCAGGCGGAAACGCGCGGGGATGGTTGCCGCGAATTCCACGAACTTGTGATCGAGCAGCGGTGGCCGTGCCTCTATTGAATGCGCCATGGTCATCCGATCGACCTTCGTGAGGACATCCAGCGGCAGATAGCGATTCAGATCGTCGTACTGCGCGGCTGCGAGCCAGTCGCCGCCTGGTTCGCGCCATTCGGCGCGTGCGGTGGACCACGGATCGTGCTGCGCGACCTGCATGAGCGCTTCGGCCCTGAAGAGCCGCCGCATTTCATCCGCGTGGAACATCGCCGACGCGTCGAAATAGCGATCCGGTCCCTCGAGCGCGAGATGGCGCAGGAATCGCCGTCCGGTCATGCCGTGCGGCATCAGCGCGCCGACCGCGCCGGCTGTGTGGCGCAGCGCGCGCGGAATCTGTTCGCGCACCCGTTCGCGTGCTTCGACGACGTACTTGTCGTAGCCCGCGAACAGCTCGTCGCCACCGTCGCCGCTCAGGACGACCTTGACATGTTCGGCCGCGAGCTTCGAGACCATGTAGGTCGGAATCGCGGACGTGTCGCCGAACGGCTCGTCCAGGTACCACGTGAGGTCCTCGACGATCTGCACGACGTCGGGCCGCAACACAAGGTCGTAGTGATCCGTCCTGAACTTCTCCGCCACCTCCCGTGCGTACGGCAGCTCGTCGTGCGTCGCTTCCGCAAAGCCGATCGAGAAGGTCTTCAGATCGACGTCTTTCGGACGCGACATCATCGCGACGACGGCGCTCGAATCGAGGCCGCCGCTCAGAAAGGCGCCGACAGGGACGTCGCTGATCTGGTGCAGGGAAACCGACTCGGCGAGACGCTCACGCAGCTCTTCGACAAAGTCGGCTTCGGTCGCCCGCTCGTTGGGGGAGAAGTCCACGTCCCAATAGCGCTCGATGCGGAGGTTGCGTCCCTGTGCGCCAACGGCAAAACGCGCGGGCTCGAGCTTCGACACACCTTTCACGATGCTGCGCGTTGCCGGCGTCGCCAGCGTCGAGAACAGATGCCCGACCGACTCCCAGTCGAGCGAACGCTCGACGTCGGCCACCTGCAGGATGGGCTTCAGTTCCGAGGCGAACAGCAGCGTGCCGTCACGTTCGTAGTAGTAGAGCGGCTTGATGCCGAGGCGATCGCGCGCCAGCAGAATCTGGCGGCGGCGCGTGTCCCAGATGGCGAAGCCGAACATGCCACGGAGGCGGTCGACGCAGCGGGGGCCCAGGTCCTCGTAGAGATGGACGATCGTTTCGGTATCGCTTGCGGTCCGGAACGTGTGGCCTCGCCGCAGAAGGTCTCGGCGCAGCTCCTGATAGTTGTAGATTTCACCGTTGAAGACGATCCAGACCGTGCCGTCCTCGTTCGAGATCGGTTGAGAGCCGTTGCTCAGATCAATGATGCTGAGGCGCCGCATGCCGATCGCCACACCGTCACCGATATAGACGCCCTCATCGTCGGGACCGCGATGCGCCATGACGCCGCACATCGCACGGATCTCGTCCTCGCGAACTGGCTGTCCGTCCCAGCGAACGATCCCGGCGATACCGCACACGGCAGATTCCTCCTGGGTCTGGCTGAAGCCCGACCTTACCGATGTTCGACGCCGAACGCAGGCGCAGCGGAAACCGGGCCCGCCTGCATCCGTCCGGCGTCTTCGGTAGCGTCCGCCCGCAGGCGGACGATTCCGTAGCTCAATCCGAAATAGATAATCCCGTAAGCAGCGCTGGCGGCCGCGAGACCAACAAGCGGCTTCAACGTCCATTCGCGCGCAATCCAGAGGACGGGCACCGCGGCGATGCCCGCGCGTACGAAGATGCCGCCCAGTCGCGACCAGGGCAGGGTCTCGCGGAACGACAGGTGCAGCAGGTGCGCGATTCTTGCGACGCCAACCAGGTTGACGAGCGTGGTGCTGACCAGCGTCACGAGCACTGCGCCGCTCATACCGAAGGTTGAAAGGAACCAGCCGATCAGCACGGCCACCATCGCGAGCCGCATCAGGTTCATGACGAGCAGGAACCGCGTCTGCGCAAACACCCGGAGCACCGCGTTCACCGCGAAGATCGACGGCAGGATGGTCAGCGCCCAGACCATGAAGATCGGCACGCTGGCCGCGTACGTCGCCGTGTAGAGCGTGACGATGAGATCGCGTGCGATGACGAACAGGAACACCGACAGCGGCACCATGAGGAAGGCGAGGCGGCACATCGTCTCGTGCCAGAGCGAGACCGTGGCGGTGCCGTGCGTCGTATCTTCGGCCATCTTCACCATCATCACGTTGACGGTCGACGTCATGATCATGTCGACGAGAGGAATCTGCAGGCAGCCGACCGCGTAAATCGCGAAAGTGGCCGCGTCGAATCTGGACGCGACGACGTACTGGTGGTAGTTCTGCTGAATCACTTCGACGCCGACGGCCAGCGCGAAGGGAAGTGCGTAGGCGAGCTGCTCGCGCCAGAGGCCCAAATCAACCCGGAATTCCCGGCCGTACTGCCGCCAGAGCGCCACGACCAGCAGCGTCAGCCGCAGGCCGGCAAACGCGGTTGCACCGACGAACACCGCGCGCAGGCTGCCGAGCGCGAAGGCCGGGAGGATGAAGAACAGCGTGCGCACGATGTCCGAGCACGCGTAGGTGACGGCGGCCATCAGGTGCTTCTTCCGCGAGACCATTACGATCTCGAGCACGGTGGACATCAGCATGAAGGTGAGGAACAGCCCGGCGAGCACCATGTAATCGGCAAGCGCGACGTTGCTCAGCCGCTGCGCGATCTGGGTGCGCCACGCGTAGAGGCCGCCGAGGCACGCGAGGCCGGCGACGGCAAGCGTAATGAGCGCGTTGCACACGTAGCGAGGCATCCGCGAGGCGTTACGCGGGACGAAGAAGTACAGACTCTCCGCCATCCCAAGCTGCGCAAGGCCGTAAAGCGTTCCGTAGAGGAGGAAGAACTGTTTATACGTGCCGAAGGCCGCCGGCGCGAAGATGCGCGCCAGCACGATGCCGATCGCAAACGAGGCTACAAGGCCGACCACGCGGCCCGTGACGAGCAGCGCAGCAGGACGCGCGATATCCTGCGCCTGTCCCGCCGGAGCCGCGTCGAGGCGAAGGCGGACGCTCATGATCGATGCGTCCGTTCGCACTTGCGCGCTGGAGGCCAGAGGTCGTGGGCCTGACAGCTGAGAATTTCTGGGATGAACTCGCCGTCGCCGTTGACCGACGACCCCTCCCAGAGCAGCAGGCGCTCGATCGTCAGCAGCGGATAGCGCGGCTCGTCGTGCCGGCAGGCGGTGTACGCGAAGCGGTACCCCGCGCGCGCGATGGCTTCGACAACGTCGCTGGTGAAGTGGCCGCCCGGGTACGCGAAATGATCGATCCGCTCACCGAGCCTGCCTTCGAGCTGCGCCTTCGACTGCTCGACTTCTTCAGCGATGCGTTCCGGTGATTCCACCGGCAGCGACACGTGGCTGCGCGTGTGCGAACCGATCACGAAGCCGCGCCGTCGCATGTCCTCCACCATTTCCCACGTGACGGTGAGCGGCACGTTATGGAAGCCGTTGCCGACGCTCCGCTCGAGACCGAGCATCAGACGGCGGATGTCAGCCTGCGGCAACTCCGGCAGCAACGTTGAAACCGCCAGCATCGGATTGTCGATCGCCGAGCGCCGCGTCAGGTCGTGTGCAGGCAGTCCGAGATCGCTCAACAGGCCGAACATCTTCGACCTCGGATCGTCCCAGCACCGGAACGCCTTCGCGACCAGGTGATAAAGCTTGTCGTGGATCTGCCACGCCGGACGTCCAATGAGATCGGTCACGACGAACATCGCCGCCGGGATTCCCTTGCGCTCCAGGATCGGCAGCGCCAGCTCGTAGACGTCCCGATACCCATCGTCGAACGTGATCGCAGCCACCGGCTCGTGGAAGGGAAGTCCGTTGACGAGGCGATCGCCGATTTCGTCCAGCGAGACGAAGCGGAACGACCGCCCGAGACAGTCCAGATGCCGCTCGAACATCTCAACGCTGGTGAGCATGCTCGGCATCTCGACCTTCGCCTCGGCGTCGAAGTCCTCGACGATGCGGTGGTAGCCGATCACGAGCGGGCGATACTCGTCGTGCCATCCCGTGAGTCCGCGGTCGTGCGCCTTCGCGATCGCCGAGGCGACCGCGGTCTTCACGTGGCTGCGAAGGCGCCGAACCTTAGGGGACATGGGATTCACCGGCGGCCCTGACAAGGCCCACCCTACGAATGAACGAAGCCGTGCGCCGGCGCGCGTGGAAAAGATGACGATGAATGTGTCCCGCGAGACCAGGGGGAAACAGATGAATGTTGCGAAGCTCGCGCCTGTCGCGCGCCCACAGGAACTTGTAGGGCTCGACGCCCCACAACATGTCGAACTCCGCGGCCGCTTCGTCGATGGCCGCGCGGATGGATAGCGCCATCAACACCAGGCCGATGCTGTGCTGCTGATACTGGCCGTCAAAACCGTGCTGATAGAAATAGAACTTCTGGTCGTACAGGAAGCCGTACATCACGGCGGCTGGCATGCCGTTCAGCCGCAGGACGTACATCCGCAGCCAGCCACGGTCGAGCGCACGCCTGGTGAGTTCATCGTGGAATACGCGCGAGGCTTCGCCGTTAAAGGCCGTCCCGCTCGCATTGAAACGGCGTCCGTGGTACTGAATCAGTCCGGCGAGCGCCTCGCGGCGCGTTGCCTCGGTCGCGACACGTTCGAAATGGACATCGAAACGCTGTTCGAGCGCGCGGATCCGCCGACGGACATTCGCGCGGTGTGACGCGCCGAGCGTAGCGAGGTACGAGTCCCAGCTGTGACCGGCTAGCGGGATGAACGGACACGTTCCGCCTGCCGTTGTCGTGCGCGCCCAGCCGCGCTCACCAAGGCGATTCGCGAGCTGTTCGGCGACAGCCGCCGGCGCGAGGTGCGTGAGGCGAAGCGTCGCGTTCTGTGCGCGGACGAACTGCTCGATCGCAGCCAGCGTTTCAGATTCCCACCCGCGGCGGATGATGACGTCGAGATAATCGGATCCCGCATCGCCGGTGCCGAGCATGTCGAGGCACGGTAGGCGTCCGAGGGCCGTTGTCATCCGGAACGGCGCGACGGCGACCAGCTCGGTGCCGGCGTGGATCGCCAGCATGCGAAGCTGTGACGATCCACTCATGTGCTGCCACCATGTGTGCATCCATTCCCAGGTCAAAAACGGCGAAGCCGACGCGCTCGCGCGCAGCAGCGCATTCCATTCGGGACGCAGAGCCGTGAATGCCCACGCGGAAGTGATGACAGAGGCTCGCGTCTCGCGAGGCGCGCTCGCAACCGCCACGGGTGTCGCACCGAACGGTGTCATGCGGCCACCCTCAAATCGAGGCTCGAAACCTGCCGCGCAACGTGCGAGAGCTGGCGCGGCGACAGATCCTGATGAACCGGCAGTTCGAGAATGTGCTCGCGGAAGAAGCGCGCGTTCGGCCCCATCTCGCTGCCGTCGCCGACGGGATCGTTCCAGAATTCCAGCGCATCGACTCCACGACGGCGCAGTGCGACCGCTGCTTCCGCCTTGTTCGGCACGATGATGGGGAAGAACAGCGGGCAGACGCCCGCCGGCAGGACCGGGAACATCGGCGTGACATGCGGATCGAGTTCCTGCAGCAGCTGCTGGTAGTTCCTGATGCGGCGCCGCCGAATATCCTCGTAGTCGAACCGCTCGATCAGCCGCGACGAAATTGACGACATCGCCAGGTCGACTTCATCGAGGTTGAAGCCGATGTCTCCGACATTCGCGCGCTGGACGTCGAACGCCCCCGCCGCCATGCCGAGTCCACGCTTGACCGCCTGCAGGGCCGCCCCGACGCCATTCACGCGGCCGCGAATTCTTTGAACGAACAGCTCGGCCATGCGCCCGGCGACCGATGCGGATCCTGGCCGACGAAGAGGGAGGCGGGCGAGCGATTCGACAGGACGGTCGTTCTGCACGAGCAGGGCGCCGTTTGGCAGCGGCAGCGTTTTGTAGAGGCAGAAAACCGACCAGTGTCCGGCGCTTCCCTGCGGACGGCCGTCTGGCAGATTACTCAGCAGCGAGAGCGCGCAATCTTCGAATAAAAGCATTTCTCGACGCCGGCAGAGCTCGGCAAGCGCGTCTATCGGTTGAGGCCACCCAGCGTAATGGATGACGTACAAAAGGTCGGGCGAGTGCGTACGGCAGAGCCGTTCGACCTCGGACGGGTCCCACAGCATGTTGGGACCGACCGGGCAGAAGTGGATCCTCGCGCCGGCCGCCTGAATTGCCATGATCTCGTTGCCGCTGTAGTAATCCGGCACGAGCACCTTCAGCGATGGCTTCGTTTCGAGCAGCGCCCGGAACAAGTGATAAATCGCGTTGCGCGCGCGATAGTACGAGAGGCGGTGGGGAGCATTGAACGGGTACGGCGTGGCGCGTACGACTGCGGGCCGCACGAAGTGCGCTGCCGACAGCCCCTGATACGTCGGAACGAATGTACCGACTACGCTCGCCATTTCCTGATCTCCGGCGCCATTTGGAACTTCAGGGAATGCAAAAGCCGGGCTCGGCGGCTGTGCGAGAACACGAACAACCAGTCGTGTGCGCGTGCTGCCGGCGCCCATTCCTGCTTCCACGCTTCGCTGTCGCCGAGAAAATCGATTTCGCGAAGGCCGCGTGCGTAGCCGTCCTGCGCGGCGAAGTAGGTCAGGAGCTTGAAGGGCGAGCACGTATGGAACTCGCGGTCATGGCCGGTTTTCAGCAGATACAACCGGTCGTCATAAACCGCGCTGTACGAAACTGCGATCCGCTTACCGCCGACCGTGAGGAAGAGCAGGCGCAGCCACCCGCTATCGGCGGCCCGCTCGGCAAGCAGCGTGTAGAACTTCTGCACGGCCGCATCAGAGCAGATCGATGTGCCTTGCTGATCCTTCCAGCCCGACGCTTCGAGCCGCCACGCATCCTCGAGGGCGGCGGCGATCGCCGTCCTGTCAGTCAGTATCTCCAGATCGGGCTCACCGAACTGCTTCACGCGGGTCAGGCGATTCCTGACGTTCGATCGGAACTTGGCGGGCAGACTGGACCAGTAGCTGTCCCAGCTGCCGGACAGTTCGAGGTACGGCGAGTCGCTGCTTTTCCACGTCCCAACCGGCAACCCTTGGGCCGCGGCGAATTGCCTCATCGCGGCGACGGTTGGCGACGCGTTGGGAAGCTGTGTGAGTTGCAGAACGTCCCACTGGTCGATGTCCCGCTGCAGCGTGCTCCAGATCGCGCGGTACGCCTCATCGCCACGGGCGGCAATCACGAAGTCGGTGCGCGGCGTGTGATCGTTGGCGAGCAGCGCCAGCCGCCTGATCGGAAGTCCGTAGACGATCGCCGATTCGCGCATCAGTGGTGCGATGCCGATGATCCCGTTCCCGTCGCGAACGACGATGATGTGAAGCTGCCGATCGGGTTGCGCGGAGCGGGCGGCCCGAGTTGAGGCACCGCCGAAGCTGTCCCACCATGTGCGGACCCACTCATGCCGAAGGAACGGGTGCGGGATCGCTGCCCGATCCACGGCGTCGTTCCACGCGGCTTCGAGCTCGAGAAATGCACCGTAGTCGCGGACGATCTCGGTCCGGGATGCGGGATCGGAGACCCGGAACCCGGAAACGCGATTGCCGGCGACGGATCCCGGATCCCCGATCCCCGATCCCGGCAACGTAGTCAGCATGCGGCTGACGGAAAGCGCTTGCGCTGCTTTCGCTCCAGGAGCTCGACGTACAGGTCTTCCGTCGACCGCACCATGCGCCGAACGGAGAAGTGATCCGCAATGCGCGCGCGTGCCGCGTGACCGAGATGCGCGGCCAACGCGGTGTCGTTGAGCAGGTGCACGATGGCATCGGCGAGCGCGGACGAACTGGCCGGAGGGACCAGCACGCCGGTGACGCCGTCGTCTATGGCTTCGGGTGTGCCGCCGACGCGCGTCGCAACCGTCGGCGCACCGGCTGCCATCGATTCGAGGACCACGTTCGAGAGCGCCTCGTTCAGCGACGGCATCACCGACACGTCGAGGCTCGACAGCACGGCCGGCACGTCGTGTCGAAGGCCAGTGAAGGTCACCTCGCGGGCGACGCCGCAGCGCTCCGCATACTCCCGCAATTCGCGGAGATATCCGCGGTCCATGGGGCTGGTCTCGCCGACGACGAGGAACCGGACGTTCGGGAGCCGCGACCGGACGATGGCCGCCGCCTCGAGAAAGTGCTCGAGTCCCTTCAGTCGCGTCAGACGCGAAACCACGCCCACAAGTGGCGTCTGCTCCGCCAGTCCCAGCTCGCTCCGGAGCCGTCCCGATGGCGGCGGGTCATCAAAGCGCGAGAGATCCACGCCGTTGCGGATCACGGCGATCTTCGATGCGTCGTAGCCCTCTCCGATCAGCCAGTCCTTCACGGCGTCGGCGTTGACGAGGATGCAGTCGGCGAACTGACAGGCGTAGCGCTGTACGCGCTTCTGCATCGTCGTCAGATACGGCGCGCGATCGCGAATCGACGCGATGGTGACCGGCGCCACCAGACGGGCGGGCGGGGTCGCGAAGACGTTGCCGTAGAAGTTGTAGGCGTGGACGATCTGGATGTTGCGGCGCGCGATATGCCGCGCGAGGCGCGCCTGCTGCGCGAACGCGGTGACGCTCCGGAACGTCGGCACCGGGTACTCGGTCAGCGGGATGTTGCGCTCCACGAGTTCGTCGACGAAGCCGCCCCAGCGCCGCAGGCAGGCGAACTCGACGTCGAACCGCGTGCGATCGAGCATGCGGGCGAGCGCCATGAACTGGTTTTCGGTGCCTCCGCACATCAGCGTCGGCACCACATTGAGCACGCGAGCGGTGGTCACGACTGTTCCGCCCCTCGAGAGCCTCGGGACGTCGCGACATCGTCGAGCGACGCCAGACGCGCACGCGCGATCTCCGCGCGGCAGGTGTTCTTCAGCGCCACCGCGAGTCCGGCGATGCTGAAGAAATAGAACTGGTAGGCGATCGGATGGAACATCGCCGCCACGAGAAACGCGATGAGCGACACCTGAATGCCGACCGCGAGCGGCGCAAGCTGCGCGACGGACGGCTCCGTGCGCGCCCGCCGCTCGACGGCCCACGCGCTGCGGAAGCAGAGCAGATGAAGCCACGAGAACAGCAGGAATCCGGGGATGCCGAGGTCAACGGCGTACTGCAGATAGACGTTGTGAACCGAGCGCCACGTCGACAGGCCGCGCGCCTGGTTCAGCGCAATCATGTCCTGCCCAAGGCCGACGCCGATGATCGGGTTGTGCGAGACGACCTCGAGGGCGATCCCGAGGTCCTTGTAGCGGCCTTGCGCGGATCCGGTCTTGTCCTGCGCGAGGTTCGTGATGGTGCTCAGTCGATCGAGGTACGTCTTCGGCAGCATCATCGGTACTGCCAGCGCAACGACGAGCAGCGCGATCGCCGCGCCGGCGGACTTTCGCCGCACCAGAATCAGCAGAAACATGACGAGGGTCGCCGACAACGCGAGGAATCCCGCGCGGGAGAACGTGATGATCACGCCCGCCATGCTCAGAAGCGCCACGCCGGCCGCGAACAATCGCGTCGCACCGTGGGAGCTGAGGGCGAGAGCGCCCGCCAGCGGGATGATCAGGTTCAGCATCAGCGCGAGGTCGTTCGGATTGCCCGTCAACCCCGAGCTGCCCATGTAGCCGACGACCCGGACCAGTCCATCCTGGCCGGTCTGCATCACGTGACCGGAGAGGTAATGCCAGATGCCGGTGCCGGCCAACGGAATTGCGCAGAGCACCAGCGACCACGCGAGCCCGCGAAGCCGGGCCGGTGTTGTGATGATGGTGGCGATCAGCCAGAAGAACGCGATCGCCTTCAGGTACTGATCCGTGAGCAGGTGGATGCTGCCGCCGGGCCAGTACGACATCGGGATCGTGATTGTCGACCAGAGGACAAGAGCAAGCGCGATCCCGATCTCTGGCGCCAGCGGCGTGATCGGCTGCTTGTGCGCGGTACGCTCCATGACGTGCGCCGTCATGGCGATGCCTCCCGCGAGAAAGGCGATCCGAATCAGCTTGAGAACGGGAAACCACGCCTGTGGCGACAGCAGCAGGACGAAGGTGAACACCACGAGCGCATAAAACGCCGCGCGGCTTCCTTCGAGCGCCCGCACGCTGGCGGTCATCAACGGCGAAGCTTGCACGTTCGCCCAGCAGGTATTCGCCTGCGGCCGCCACCAGTTCATTGCCGCCTGGTTCATGACACGTACGGAACGCCGTCAGTTCCCGTAGGAGCCAGCGCCGGGCGGCGCGCCGGCTTCCACGTCAGCGGCGGACGAAGCGGCGCACGACGGCGGCGCACTTCCGACGCGCCTTTGCCGAACAGCACCGTCGCAACAGTCATCAGCATGATGCGCACGTCGAGCCACAGCGAGCGGTTCTTGATGTAGTACAGGTCGTACCGCATCTTCTCCGTCTCCTCCGCGAGGTTGTTCGCATAGCCGTAGCGGATCTGCGCCCAGCCCGTCACGCCGGGACGGACCGTCGAACGGAGGCCGTAATAGGCAATCTTCTCCATGAACACGGCCTGGTTCGTGATCGGATGCGGCCGCGGCCCGACCAGGTTCATGTCGCCGCGCAGCACGTTGACCAGCTGCGGCAGCTCGTCGAGCCGGAACCGCCGCAGGTAGTGACCGACACGCGTGATGCGATCGATGTTGTCGGTCACCCACTCCGACCGCGTTTCCTTGGCGGGACGCATCGTCCGGAACTTGAGCAGGCCAAACGGCCGGCCGTTGCGGCCGGCGCGTTGCTGGATGAAGAACATCGGCCCACGCGAATCGAGTTTTACCGCGATGCCAATCGCGATGAGAAGCGGCGCGCACAGCAGCAGGCCGACGACGGCGCTGGCAACGCTCACCGCGCGCGCAATGACGTCCGCCGCGCCGTGGTTCCTGAAGCCCTTCGCCAGAATCAGCATGCTCGGACGGATGGCCTCGTTGGCAAGTTTCCCCATCAGCCGCTCGGAGAAATCGAGTGCGTCCTCGACGACGATCCCGCGAACGCGCGCGTCGAGCAGCGTCTGCAGAGGCAGACGATCGCGCCGGTCCGCGAGTGCGACGACGATGAACGCCGGGTGAACCCGATTGATGATCTCGGACAGCGAGTCGCACGGCCCAAGCCACCGGTTGTGATCCGGCGTGCCGGGCCCGGGCTCCTGATCGTCTACCGTGCCCGCCACGATGTAGCGCGGCGGTTCCGCCGACTCGATCTCCTCGATGAGGGTCGTCGCGAGCGGCCCGGAGCCGAGAATCAGCACGCGACGCGATTGGTCGCGCATGTCGCGAAGTTTGCCTACCATGGGTTCCTGATACCTGACACCCGACACCTGAAACCTTTCCTACGCCTCCGTCGCCACCTGCTCCGGGAAGTAGTCCTTGTAGTACGCGTCGTAGTAGCCGAACATCGGCTTGGCGTCGCGGTTGAACACGATGCCGAGCACCTTCCCCGGATCGAGCATGTTGAGCGCCTCGCCGAGAAGCTTGCGCGGCGTCTGGTTCGCGGCGACGACCATCAGAACGCCGTCAACGGTGTTGGCCAGCAGCGCCGAATCGAACACCGGCAGCAGCGGCGGGGTGTCGAGCACGATGAAGTCGTAGCGCCGGCGCGCTTCCGCGAGCACCACATCGAGCCGCGGCGATCGGAGAATCTGGTGCACGGCGCCTTTCCGCAGCCCGGCCGGGATGATCGACAGATTGAAGGGCTTGAGTTTCTGCGTGACGCTGTCGAGCGTAACCGCGGAGCTCTCGACGGCCTCGGTGAGGCCTTGAGAGAACTCGTCTATCGCGAGCTGCCTGGCCACTGCCGGCCGCCGGAGGTCCGCGTCAATGAGCAGCACGCGCGCATCATCGGCGCCGCGCGCGAGCGCGCCCGCCAGGTTGATGGCTGTCAGCGTCTTGCCTTCGCCGGCCGCAGGGCTGGTGACGGCGATCACCTGCAGGGTGCGGCCGCGCCGCAGCCGCTCGATCGTGAGGCGAAGCCCTTGATACTGTTCCGCCGCGAACGATCCCGGCGAGGTGAGAGCCACGAGATGCGGGTCGAGTTTTGTCTTGGCCATGTCCTGATTCCCTGACGCCTAGCCGGCGCGCCCGATCAGCCGGGCGAGTTGATCGTTGCCATGCGCGAGATATGCCGACGCCGTGGCGATCAGCGCGATCATCGCGATGGCTGAGACCGTCGCGAGACCAGTGAACAGCCGTCGCTTGAGCGGCACCGGGCCGATGGGCGGAATCGACACGAGCACGGGAACGCTGGTGAACTCGCGGAGCTCATCTATCCCGTGGAACGACGCGTCGAACTGTTCCGCGGTGAGAATCATCCCGAC
>Ga0075434_100004015_pt1 | contig 13183 bp, 12 predicted proteins | sample RhiMethybrSRZTD3_FD_75298 | JGI IMG/M metagenome (GOLD analysis project Ga0075434, IMG submission 75298) | Populus rhizosphere microbial communities from Tennessee, USA - Rhizosphere MetaG P. TD hybrid SRZTD3 | ecosystem: Host-associated > Plants > Roots > Rhizosphere > Soil | place: USA... | reverse complement strand
CCGGGTTGCGCCACCTTCTCGAAGGATATGCCGAGCGCGGCGGCCGCCCGTTTGATCTCGGCCAGCGTGCCTGAGAGCCCGAGGAGGCGTTTGTCGAAGGCTTCGGCAAAGCGGCGAAGCTCGGGCCCGCGATCGCGTTCGGGGTCGACGGTCACGAACAACGGCTGCACTGCGTCTGCGGCGGGCCCGAGTTGGTCGAGCGCGCGAGCAAGCACGCTCAAGCCTGTCGGGCACAGGTCGGAGCAGTGCATATAGCCGAAATAGATGAGGAGCCATTTGCCGGGAAAATCGGTGCTGAGAACGCGCCGCCCATCGGCGTCGACGAAGCTCAAGGCTTCCGCAGGGGCGGGCCGCGGCTGCTGGGCGCTGCCTGCGCCGGCAGCGGGCAGAATCGCGGCAGCCGCGATCAGCGCGATGGCCAGGAGGTTGGGCAAGCCAATTGGCGTGGCGATGCTGCGGCGGCCGTGCGGCCCGCAGCGCTTGGTGCGCCGCCGGGGCCATGGCACAGCCCGTGAACACTTGGCTTTGAGGGGCACGTCCCGACCTCCACGCTGGGCCGGGGCCGCAGCGGCAACGAAGCTGCCCGCTGCCTCCGGGACGCGCAAGGGCGGGGCTTATGACAAAAGCGTGTTTGTCGGCACTTGCAGCGCGCTATTCGAGCACACGGGCGACGGCGGCAAAGACGATGCCGGCGACGATCGTGACCAGCATGGTCATCAGGAACGGCCAACGCGTCGCCAGAACGATACGCTTGCGTTCCTCGGCCAGCCAGTCGCGCACGAGGTCCATACTGGGGGCCAGGCGCTGGTGCTCAAGCCCGCGAAAGGTGGTCTCTCCCTCCCGTCTGCAGCGCGTGTAGTGGGCGCGCACCTTGACATAGCCGAGCTGGGCCAGCGCCCGCCGGGAGCGCGCATCGTCGCGCGCCCGCATGACGATGGCGGGCAAAACCTGTTCCGGGGCGAAGGCCGGGTCGGTCCGGGCCGCCTCGCCGTCGTGGTACCGCCGTCGCCGGCGCCACAGGCGCGCGACGGCAAGGCTAGCCCACCCCCGCCCCGTTTTGGTGGTGTCGGGTGTAAGCCCAAGACCCAGCATGTAACGAGACCCCCTGACGCAAGAGCCTGGCAGCAACGCCGCGCAGCGCAAGATAAAGTGGGCAATTGCGGACGACTGAAGGCGGACCTTCGCGTTTGTCGCCGCCGTGGCGCTAGGATCACAGCCAAGCGCCCGGGCAGCTGCCACCGTCTCGGCCCCCGGAGGGCGCTCGGCAGCGGTGGAGCGACTGCCGCCCGAGGAAGCGCGCCAGGGCACGAGCGCAACGTTACGAGATCGAGATGTCAAGGCGGGTGAACCTGGGCCGGTGCTGTCGACCTGAGACGGCGCAGCGGAGCAACAGCGCCAGGTGCCCGGGTGAGCCACGGCCTGCCCCAGGGCAAAGAGTGCAAATTTTTCGCGATTACCGCCGGCCGCGCTAGAAATCTTTCAAGACGCCCCGCGCTGACGCGAGCTCCATTCTGTCGTGCGGGCCGCGCTGCGCGGCTTGCGCGGTGGGGCTTGCGTCTGGGCGCGCGTGCGCTCCTCGTGGCCGCCGCGCCGCAGGCGCAGCGAGATTGTGACTGAAGTCGGGCTTGGTCACCGGTCTGCCGCAATGGCCCGTGAGGCTGGGAGGATGGCGCATCCCTAGGCGCGGGGAGGGTGCGAGAACAGTTTGTTTTCATCGATTGATGAGGACTGTGATGCTCCCGAGAGCGCGTGAGGTACTCCTTTCGGATTGGCGTTGGCTGATCGGGGAGGTGGGCTTAGGGGTTTTGGTCGTCCTGATCGCCTTGCATGCCACCGGTCTTGTCGATGTGGCGCGCTGCATCCAGGACTATCAGCTGCTGATCGGCGCACTGGTTGGCATCGGCGCCACGGGTGCCGTGGGATTTTGGACCATAACGACAACGCTGAGGAGCAACGCGGAAAACGCGCTTGCCCAGCGCGAGCGCGAGATCGAGCTCGAACGCGTGGGCGCGCGCGCCATGATCATGGCCGAGCTGATGGTCATGCATGAGGGGCTCTCCACCATGCACCAGGTGTGCATGGAGGGGCGCAAACGCAACAATTTCACGGTGCCCAAATTCTTGGGCGGCTCAGAACTGTATCAGGGCTACCGCGGACAAATCGCCAAGGTCGGCCTCTTGCCCAAGGATCAGTTGTTGTCGGTCGTGTGGGCCTATGCCACCCAGGAAGGCATGTATGCGAACTGGAAATGGATGGAGCAGCTGCAGGAAGCCTACGATACGAGCAAGCTCAATCAGCCGCACGAAGTGTTCATCACGGGCTTGAACAGCCTGTTGCGCCGCGTCGAGACGGCCATCGTTGCGCTGGGCGGTGAAGTGATGCCGCGCAACCGGGCGGGTTTGGGGATGCCGGAACCCGCGAGCACCGCGGCGCTGCCTGGACCCGACGACCGTCCCCTTGCCGCGATCGAGCGGCGCGTCATCGCCATGGCCCAATGAGCCGAGGCAGCTCAAGTTTTCGCGCGGCGTCATTCGCGCTTTAAGATGGACGACCAACGGGCGACCTCGCGCTCGACCCGCTGTTGCAGGGCGTCCGGGCTGCGATCGGCGCGCTCGGGGACGATGCAGCCGATCTCCAGCAGCCGCTTTTGCGTTGCCGCATCCTCTAGGGCGCCGTTGAGCGCCTCGCTCAATTTGGTGTGGATCGCCGCGGGCAGATGGCGCGGCGCGAAGATGGCGTTCCAGCCCGACACCTGGAATTCGGGCAATCCCGCCTCCGCCGCGGTGGGCACGTCCTTGATGACCTCGGCGCGTTGCGGGCTGGCGATGGCAAGCGCTTTGACCGTGCCGCCTTGGATTTGTGACACCACGGTGTTGACGGACACGCAGCCGAAGTCGACCTGGCCGGCCACCAGATCGTTGATCGCAGGGGCCCCGCCACGATAGGCGATGCGGGCGGTCTTGGTCCCCATGAGGGCGTGCAGCAGCGTGCAGTACGTATGCATCTGCGAGCCGACGCCGGCGTGCGCTTCATTGACCTTGGCCTGATTGCTTTTGACGTAGGCGACGAACTCGGCCAGCGTATTTGCCGGAAAATCCTTGCGGGTGACGAGCACCGCCGGCGCTTCCGCCGTCAGGCCGATCGGCGTGAAGTCCTTGGCCGGATCGTACTTGAGGTTGGGGTACTGCGTCGGGGCCGCTGCGTGTGTTCCCATACTGCCGGCGAGCAAGGTATAGCCATCCGCGGCCGCGGCAGCGCCGCGTGCGGTGGCGGTGGTGCCGCCGGCGCCGGCATCGTTCTCCACTATAATCGATGCCCCGAGCGTCTTACTCATATGCTGGGCAACGATGCGCACGATCACGTCATTGAAGCCGCCGGCGGCAAAGGGAACGATAAGGGTGATCGCGCGCGCGGGGTAGGGTTGCGCGTCCGCGGGCTCGCCGCTGAGGCTGCTGCCGGCGAGGGCGGCCAGTGCGGAAACGAGGCGGCGTCGGCTGAGCATGGCTGCGGCCTCCCTTGCTTGCGGGCCCCGCCAGAGTATGGGCAACCCCGGGCAAGATCCATTCCCGTCCTCGCCGGTGTCCTCGCGGGCGCCGGGAGATGACGGCGGCGTGGCTGGCTCGCCTGGCCGCCCGCAGCGCTAAGCCGGCAGAAATTCTCAAAAATTTTTGGCTTTGCTCGAGCTAGCTCGCGAGCAAACGACAGGGCGTACGCTGAATGCCTCAATTTGCGTTATAGTCCGCATTCTCCGCAGCCGCGATCAGGCCATAAGCGTGGCAGCCGGGGAAGCGATCATGGGCAGATGTCTTTCACCACATAAACGGGAGGAGCCTGTGACAAAGATCGGGCGACGTACTTTTTTGCGGCTAACCGGCGCCGGTGCTGCCGCAAAGGTCGGCGGGCTCGGTGCCATTCTCGCCTCGGCACGCGCGCCGGCCTACGCTCAGGCAGCCCAGAGCGTGCATTGGCTGCGCTGGGCCGACTTCGTTCCGGCCTCCGACGTGCTTCTGAAGGGGGAAATCACGGCGGAATGTCAGAAGGCCCTCGGCATCAAACTGACGGTGGAGACGATCAACGCCAATGACATTCAGGCCCGCATCACCTCCTCCATTCAGTCCGGTACCGGTCCCGACATCGTCAATGTGCTGAACAACTGGGCCCACCTTTACACCGAGAGTTTGAGCCCGGTCGATGACATCGCCGAGGAGTTGGGCAAGTCCCAGGGTGGTTTTTATGAGACGGCGCGCGCCGCTGCGCACGATGGCAAGCGCTGGTTGGCGGTGCCCTACAACATCGTTGGTGTCCAGATCGCCTATCGCAAGTCCTGGTTCGATGAGATCGGCTACACGACCTTTCCGAAGACCTGGGACGAGTACCGCGAGGCCGGCAAAAAGCTGAAAGCCAAGGGGCGTCCGATCGGGCAGACGCTGGGGCACACATTTGGGGATGCTCCGAACTTTGCCTATCCGTTTCTGTGGTCCTTCGGCGGCAAGGAGGTCGAGGCAGACGGCAGGACCGTGGTGCTCAACAGCAAGGAGACCATCGAGTCGGTCAAATACATGGTTGGCTTTTGGAAGGATGCGCACGACGAAGGCGGGCTTGCCTGGGATGATTCAAACAACAACCGGGCATTTCTGTCGGGCACCATCTCAGCCACCAATAACGGCGCCTCGATCTATATCGAATCCAAGCGCAAGCCCGATTCCTACCGCACCGAAACCGGCAAGGCGATCCGCGATGATACCCAACACGCACCCTTGCCAGCCGGTCCCGCCGGCCAATTCAGCTACCACGGTGCCTTTTCCAATGTGGTGATGGGCTATTCCAAAAATCAGAAAGCGGCCAAGGAGTTCATTCGCTGGATGAGTTCCAAGCCGATTTTTGAAAAATGGTTCATTTCCCAGCAGGGTTTTGCCATCGGTTGCACGACCGATTGGGAAAAGCACGCGCTTTGGCATGAGGACCCCGTCATGCAGCCCTTCCGGTCGGCCGCCCGCACGGGTCGCCTGATGGGCTACGCCGGGCCCCCCAGTCGCATGGCCGCCGAGGTGCTGAGCAAGTACATCATCGTCGACATGTACGCCAAAGCGGTGCAGGGCATGCCCGCCGAGGAGGCCGTGAAATGGGCCGAGGGCGAAATTCGGAAGGTCTATAGCAGCTGAGCGGGTGACACCCGGCAGCATGGCAAGTGGGCTGGTGGGGCGCTCGGGCTGTCCCGCCGGGCCCCTGCGCCGGCTGCCGTCACCGTGCTGCCGTGCGAGTTCGCGCCAGCCCCCCGAAAGGGTGGCCTGGGCGGCGCGTCAGGAGGAAAAGTGCGTTGCCGGGCCGGCGCGGGCAGGGGCTCGCCCAACGGGCGCACAATTTAATCCGCCCGCGCCTTGTGCTGGCGTGGACGCCGCGCGCGACTGGGGTAAGATCCCCGCAAGCGTACGAGGAAAGCGAACGGGCTCACACGAGGACAGTTCGATGCAGCAGCTCAACAGGGAAGGCAAGGTCAAGGAGCTCAGCGAAATCACGGTCAAGACGGACACGCGCGATATTCTCGCGCATGCCACCGTGCAGGCCGAAGCGCTGGAAGACTACTTCCTGGTCGATATCGATGCGCACGTCACCGAGACCTCATTTTGGCACGAAATCCTCGAGCTCATCGACAATGATGTGATCCGCCAGATGGGCCAGGCGATGGCCTCCCGGCCCGGCGTCAATGGAGCCTTGCTCAACGTCCAGCCGGGGGTCGCCTATCAAAACGTCTATGGCCGCATTCCCCATCAGTTGGCCCTGTCGGAGGGCGTGGAGAGCGGTGAGGGTCACCACTTCACCCAGCTTGCCAGGCGCGCCATGGATGCGATGGGCCTCGATTATCAGGTGGTGTTTCCCACGCCCATGCTGGTGCTCGGCATGCATCCGCAGGAGGATATCGAGGCGGCCGTCGGCCGTGCTTACAATCGCTGGCTGGTGGAACGGATCCTGCCCGAGGACGACCGCATCAAGGGGCTGCTCTATCTTCCCTTCAACTCACCCAAGGCCTGCCTCGACATTGTCAGAGACTTCGGCGACGCCAAGGGCGTGATTGGCTTCACCGTCACCTGCACGCGCAACAAGCCCGTGCATCACGATCAATACATGCGACTTTATGCCATGATCGAGGAGAGCGGCAAGCCGCTCGCGTTTCACTCGGGCTTTCACTGGGGTGACCCATCCTTCCTGCAGCTCAATCGCTTTATCTCCATGCATGCGCTCTCCTTCGTGCACTACAGCCTGATCCATCTCACCAACTGGATCATCAATGGTTTGCCCGAGCGCTTCCCAAAACTGAAATTGGTGTGGGTGGAGAGCGGGCTCGCCTGGATACCGTTCATCATGCAACGGCTCGACCATGAATTCATGATGCGCGTATGCGAGGCGCCAATGCTGAAGCGCCCGCCAAGCGAGTACATTCGTGAGATGTACTTCACCAGCCAGCCGCTCGAGAAAAGCAACCTCAAACTGCTGGAAGCGACCTTTGCCGCCATGCACGCCGAGACGCAATTGCTGTTTGCGTCGGACTGGCCGCATTGGGACTTCGACCCGCCCAGCAGCATCACCACCATTCCCTTCCTGAGCGAGCAGGCAAAGCGCAATATTCTGGGCTTGAACGCCGCCCGGGTATTCAATTTGGAGGTGAAGCGCATGCGCCCGGCGGCGCGCGAGGTCCTGGCCAGCCGGGCTGGAGTGGCCTGAGGTGTCCGCTTCGCCCAGCGCAGGCCATGCTGCGTTCCACCTAGAGTTCCGGGGCGCCAGCCAAGCGCTGGCCGAGCTCGCCACCGCCGCGCTCGAGAGCCGCTGCACCAAGGCGATCGCCAGCGATGATATCGCCCGCGCCGCCACGGCGATCCTCAAGCTCTACGCCGCCAAAGCCGACGCAGAGGGCACGCTGCCCGCACCCGTTCTCAAGGAGAGCGTGACCCCAACCGAGGCGGTGCAGTTCGTCTGTGAAGTGTTGCGTGCCCTCGACATCAGTCTTTTCGATCTGGCGATGTGGTATCGCCGGGGCGAGCGACAGTGACGAGTGACAGTGGCCCTGGCAGCCAGCGAGGTCTCATGCGAGAGATAGCGATCGGCAAAGTAGCGGCGTTTCCCGATCCTGGCCGCCGGATCGTGGAGGTGGATGGCGTCGCCGTTGGCGTCTTTTGCCGCGACGGCACCTTCACCGCCTATGAGAACGTCTGCCCCCACATGGGCGGGCCCGTGTGTCAGGGCAAGATCATCGCCCGCGTCGAGGAGCGCGTGGGTGAGGACAAAACCAGCCTGGGGTTTTCCTTTTCCAAGGATGAGACCAATATCGTCTGTCCCTGGCACGGCTACGAGTTCAATATTGCGACCGGACGGCATCAGGGCAATCCACGGCTGCGCCTCAGATCCGTGAGCGTCCGCGTGCTCGACGATGAGGTGCTGATAACCTTGCCCGAGGGGACGCGCGAGCGCATCGCCCGCGCCCGACCGCCTTTCCCGCGCCCGCCCCAGGCCCCTTAAAAAAATCCGCGAGGGAACGCTGGGGCCAAGCCGGCACGCCGCCGTGTCTCGCCAGCCGCGGCTTTTTGCGCCGATCGTTCTAGCGGGCGCGCGCGCCCGCGCATGCTAAGGTCTCTGCTCGGCTGGGGCGCGGTTTCGGTTTGGCGGGGTGGGGCCGCCGGACCATACTCGTGGCCCAGGGCTGATTGTGGGAGGAAGACTTGGCTTTAGGACCTTCGGGGGCCTTTGGCTTTGCATGGCATCGTCTGCGTCCGTGCCGCCTATTTCAGGCCAAGGCCTTTCTCTCCAGCACCTGCAAGAGCGGCAAAGACCTGCCAACGACAAGCTAGGGAGTACACGCCATGACCATAAAACGCAGGACGGTGCTGGCGGGCATGCTGGCCAGCGGTGCCAGCACCGTCGCCCTCAGGATGCCGGCCGTCGCCCAGGCGGCGCCGTTCAAAATTGGACTGCTGACGGTCAAGACCGGTCCGCTCGCGCAGGGCGGTATTCAGATGGAGCAGGGTATCGCCGCCTTCTTGAAGGAAAAGAACAATACGCTCGCCGGGCGCAAGGTCGAGCTCTTGGTGGCCGATACGGGTGGCAACCCTGCCGGGGCCAAGACCAAGGCGCAGGAGGTGATCGAGCGCGACAAGGTCAACGTCATCCTGGGCCCGCTCGCAGCCTTCGAGCTGTTGGCGATCACCGATTACGTGCGCGAGAACGCGACCCCGCTGATCAGCCTGGCCGCGGCCGAGGATGTGACGCAACGCAAAGCCAATCCCTTCGTGATCCGTCCCTCGGCAACGTCCGGGCAGTGCAGCCATGTGATGGGCGATTACGCCGCCAAGGAGCTGAAGCTCAACCGCATGGCCACCATTTCCGATGATTTCGCCTTCGGCCACGAGCAAGTCTCCGCCTTCCAGCGCGCCTTTGAGGATGCCGGCGGCAAGGTCGTCAAAAAGCTGTGGCCACCGTTGGTGACGCCGGATTACACCCCCTTTATCGCTCAGATCGGCAAGGTCGATGGTGTCTTCCACGGCTTTGCCGGCTCCAATCCCGTCAAGTTCATGCGCTCCTACGCGGATCTCGGACTCAAAGGAAAGGTGTCGCTGCTGGCGGGCTGGACCGGCATGGACGATGCGCTGCTCAAAAGTTTGGGGGATGAAGCCGTCGGCGTGGTGTCAGCGGCCTACTATTCGGCGACCGCCGATACGCCAAGCAACCATCGCTTCGTTGCGGCCATGCAGAAGGACTACGGCGTTTTGCCAGGTGGCTACGCGGCCGGCATGTATGTGGCGGGCCAGTGCGTGGAAGCGGCCATAGCCGCTCTCGACGCCAAGGCAGATGACCGCAACGCGCTGGCCGAGGCGTTGCACCGCGTGGCCTTGACCGACACGCCGCGCGGGGCGGTGAAGTTCGATCAGTATGGCAATGTGATCGGCGAGGTCTTCATCCGGCGCTGCGACAAGAAGGACGGCCAGCTCGTCAACACGGTGATCAAGACCTACCAAAACGTCAGCCAGTTCTGGACCTACAACGAGCGCGAATTCTTGGGCAACCCGGTCTACACGCGGGATTATCCGCCGGCTAAAAACCTCGAGAACTAGGCCGCTTGCGGGGCCGGGGAGAGAACCTGATGTGGGCGCAATCCGAGCGCTTCAGCTCGTCTCGCGGGCGGCGCGGCCAGCGCGACGAGCGCCCATGAATTTGTGGCTGACCTTGGCCGTCAACAGCATCGCGCTGGGCGGCCTCTTGTTTTTGCTGTCCTCGGGCTTCTCCCTGATTTTCGGGCTGATGCGCATCCCCAACCTGATGCACGGCTCGTTTTTCATGCTCGGGGCCTATCTTGGCGTCACCTTGCTGGCGCGGGGCTATAACTTCTGGGTCGCGGCGTTGGCCAGCACCGCGGCCTTGGCGCTGATCGGCGGACTGATCGAGCGCTTACTCTTGCGCCGTCTGGGCGGTGATCCCCTGCCGCAAGTGCTATTGACGCTGGGCGGCGCTTTCATCGTGGCCGACCTCTGCCTCATGCTGTGGACCGGCGATCCCTGGCAGCCCGGCACGCCCGACCACCTGCGCGGCGTGGTCGAGGTGGCAGGGCTTTACTTTCCCCTGTTCCGGCTGGTGATCGTTGCCGTTGGCCTCATCGTTGCGATCGGGCTCTGGTTGCTGGTCGACTGGACGCGCCTCGGCGCCAAGATCCGCGCCGGCGTCGACGATGCCCCCATTGCGCGCGTGGTCGGCATCAAAGTTTCGCAGCTCTTTACCCTGGTATTTGCGCTCGGCGCGGCGCTCGCCGGGTTCGGTGGCGTCATGGGGGCGCCCTATCTCTCGGTCTATCCAGGCCTCGATTTCGAGATGCTGCCGCTGGCGCTGATCGTCGTGATCCTCGGCGGCACCGGCAGCCTGTTGGGGGCGCTGGTGGGCAGCTTCCTGATCGGCTTTCTCTACAACTTCGGCCAGGCGATGTTCCCCGATCTCGCCTACGTGATTTTGTTCTTGCCGATGCTGGTGATCCTGGTGCTGCGCCCGCAGGGCCTGTTTGGCAAGGTGGTATCGTGAGGGCAAGCACCTCGCAGCTGGCGGCGGGCGCGCTCACGCTGGCTCTTCTCGTCAGCCTGCCCCTATGGATCGGCAATACCTACTACATCAATATCGCGAGCCAGATCCTGATCTGGGCGATTTTGGCGCTCGGTTTGAACCTGCTGGTCGGCTATGCCGGCCTCACCTCGCTTGGGCACGCCGGTCTGTTTGCCATTGGCGGTTATGTCGCCGCCATGCTGCTCGCCGCCGGTTACGGCCACCTCCTCGCCGTGCTGGTGGCGCTGCTCGTCACGCTGCTGGCTTCCGTGCTGTTTGCGCTGCTGGCGCTGCGCGCCACGGGTATCGGCTTTTTGATGATCACGCTGGCGATGGGCCAAATTCTCTGGGGCATTGCCTACCGCTGGGCGAGCCTGACCAACGGCGACAACGGCATCCCCGTGGCGAGCCGACCGGCCCCGTTCGGTCTGTCCTTGGCGCCGGCGCCGGCCTTTTATTACGCGACGCTTGTCGTTTTTCTGCTCGCGCTCGCCAGTATGGCGGTGTTCGTGCGTTCGCCCTTTGGCGCGAGCCTCGCCGGCACCCGCGACCAGGCGCGCCGCATGACCGCGCTCGGCTACAATGTCTGGCTGATCCGCTTTTTGACCATCCTGTTCTCCGGCTTCTGGTCGGGCGTGGCCGGGCTGCTCTTTATCTATTACAACCAGTTCATCAGTCCGCAGGTGGTAGCGCTGACGACCTCGGCGGAAGCGCTGCTGATGGTGATCTCCGGGGGTAGCGGCACGCTGCTCGGGCCGATCGTCGGTGCCGGCATCGTCGTCATCATGAAAAATGTGGTCAGCGCCTACATCGAGCGTTGGAACCTGGTGCTTGGCGTCATCTTCATACTGATCATCAGCTTCATGCCCGAGGGGTTGGTGCCGGGCTCGGTACGGATCTGGCGGCTCGCCCGGCAGGCGCTGCGGGGCAAACGCGTGGCCGATGCGCAGGGGGCTGAACAGCCGGAGGCGTCGCGATGACGGCGCTCGTCATTGCAGGCTTGAGCAAATCCTTTGGCGGCCTGCGCGTGACCCGGGACGTCAGCCTGGCCGTTGCGCCGGGCGAGCGGCGGCTGATTATCGGGCCGAACGGCGCCGGCAAGACCACCCTTTTTAATTTGATCACGGGCGAGCTCGCCGCCGACCGCGGCACCATCAAGCTGTTCGGCCGCGACATCTCGGCGGTGCCCTGCCGCCGGCGCGCCCATCTCGGCATGGCGCGCACCTATCAGATCATCACGCTGTTCTCGCGCGAAACCATCCTGCGCAACATCATGCTGGCCTTGCTGGGCCTATCCCCGTTGCGCTGGAATGCGGTGAGCGATCTGGGCTCGCAGCGTGATCTCGTCGAGCGGGCGCGGGCGGTGCTGGTTCGCGTTGGCCTCGACCGGATTGCCGAGCGGCGGCTGGCCGAGACATCCTACGGCGAGCGGCGCCGCGTGGAGATTGCCATGGCGCTGGCGCAGGACCCCAAGCTCCTCTTGCTGGATGAGCCCTTCGCCGGCCTGTCGGTCGACGAGCGCCGCGACGTGCAAAAGCTGCTGCTCGCCATTCCCCGCGACGTCACCGTGGTGATGATCGAGCACAATATGGATGTTGCCCTCGAGCTTGCGGACCGCATTACGCTCTTGCATTTCGGCGAGGTGATCGTCGAAGGCACGCGTGCGGCGGTGGTGGCCGACCCGCGCACACGCGAGGTGTACCTTGGCGTCTGAGGCGCTCGCGTTACGCGATATCGATGCCTACTACGGCGACAGCCATGCTCTGCAGCAGGTGTCGTTCACCGCCGGCGCCGGGCGCCTACTCGGCCTGGTTGGCCGCAATGGCGCGGGCAAGACCACCGCGATCAACGTCGCCGTCGGCCTCTTGCCGCCGCGCGCCGGCCGCGTCGAGGTCTTCGGCACCAATGTGGCGGGTTTCACCCCGGAGGCCATCGCCGCCTGTGGCGTGGCGCTGGTGCCGCAGGGCCGCCGTGTGTTCCGCAGCTTGACCGTACGCGAGAATTTGAGCGTGGCTCAACGCAAACCGATCGCCGCCGGCAAGACGCGCTGGGACCTCGATACGGTGTTTCAAATGTTTCCGCGCCTTGCCGAACGGCGGCATCAGCTCGCCAGTCTGCTCTCTGGCGGCGAGCAGCAGATGCTGGCGATTGGTCGGGCGTTGATGGGCAATCCGCGGCTATTGCTGATGGATGAGCCGTCCGAGGGACTGGCCCCGCAGATCGTTGCCGATGTCGGACGCACCATTGCCAGGCTGAAGGGCGAAGGGCTCTCAATCGTGCTGGTGGAACAGAACATCAAGCTGACGTTGGACCTCGCCGACGACATTGTCATTCTGAACTCGGGCCACGTGGCGTTCACCGGGTTGGCCGGGCAGATTGCTTTGGACGATGCCATCGTCGCCCAGCACCTGGGTGTGCATTGACGGGGTTCACAGGCATCACGTTCACAGGCTCGGCGCGCGACGTTACTGGCGCGCGCCAAGGACGCCAACGGTGATTTGAGGAGGACCGCATGGGCCAATGGAACAAGTACGGGGCGACGGCGGCGCGGGTGCACGGCAGACCCGGGCGCGAGCTGCGGCCCAAGAGCGTGACCATTGATTTGCACTCGCACGTGGGTATCGCGCGCGCCAGCGAGTTTGTGCGGCCGCACCTGTCGCCCATGGCCTCGCCGCTGGTGCGCTATGCCAATGCCGAGACGAAAGCGCTCAATCAAAAGCAGGAGGCCGACATCGTGGCGCGCGCCGGTCTTGATCAGCGTCTTGCCGACCTCGACGCCATGGGGGTGGACATGCAGGTGATCAAACCGCCGCCGCCGCAGTGCTACTACGCGCTGCCCATTGAAATTGCCGTTGAGGCGGCGCGTATCATTAACGACGGCATCGCCGAGTTCGTGGCCCGCAAACCGGACCGCCTCAAAGGTTTCGGCACCGTGCCGATGCCGGACGGGAACGAGGCCGCCAAGGAGCTCGAGCGCTGTGTCACAGAGCTGGGCTTCAAGGGCGTGCAGATCCTCACCAACGTCAACGGCGAGGAGCTGTCAGAGGAGAAGTTTGCGCCGTTCTGGCGCAAGGCGGAGGAGCTCGGCGTGCTGGTGGTGATCCACCCC
>Ga0075434_100004014_pt1 | contig 13184 bp, 15 predicted proteins | sample RhiMethybrSRZTD3_FD_75298 | JGI IMG/M metagenome (GOLD analysis project Ga0075434, IMG submission 75298) | Populus rhizosphere microbial communities from Tennessee, USA - Rhizosphere MetaG P. TD hybrid SRZTD3 | ecosystem: Host-associated > Plants > Roots > Rhizosphere > Soil | place: USA... | reverse complement strand
GGGGTTGTCGCTGCGGTTCTCGAGCGTCCACTTCACCTGCGTGTCGGTGACGCCGGACATGTACTGCATGTACGGCCCGAAATAGACGAATTCCGCGTCCTCGGTGAGGATCGACGGGTTGAGGTCCAGCGCGTACATCGCGACCGGCGATCCGGAGAGGCGCTGGATGGTGGCGCCGTGCTCCTCGTTCACGTTCCACAGCGCGTGGCGCACCACCTCGAAGGTGACGGGGTCGAGGCCGGCCTTTGCTTTCTTATGGAGTCGTAATTTCCCTGAAATCGACAGCTTCTGCGGCGGCACGTAGCCGCTGCGCACACCGTCGAACGCGACGCCGCTGAGCTCGCTGAGCTTCTTGAGCGGCGCGTTCAAGGCTTCTTGGTGGGCGTGAACTCGATCGGGCCGGTCTCCTCGAGCTTGAACTCCTGCTTGCCCGCCGGTTGCGTCGGCGCCACGGCGGGCGCCTTCGCTGCCGCCGCTGGGGCGGGCGCCGCCGGCTTGGCCGCCGGCGCAGCGGGCCTGGGCGCTGGCGCGGCGGGTTTCGGCGCTGCGGCGGCCGGTGCGCCGCCAGCCGGCTTGGCTGCCCCGGGCTTGTTCGCTGGCGCGGGTTCGACCACCTTGTTGGCGCGATCGCACTCCGCGCACATGAACTTGCCGGTTCTCGCCTTCATCGAATTGAGCTGCGGCACGGCGTGCTTGGTGCAGAGCGCCATCTCGCAGTTCGCGCACTTCGCGACCGCGTTCTGCCCGCACGGCTTCTTCCTCAGTAATCCGACCTCTACGGCGCAGGTATCCATTTCCAACCCCCTAGTACGTGAGCTCGAAGTTGCCGAGCCGGTCAAGGCTCAATTGTGCCTCGGGTGGCACCACCACCGTGGTATCCGACGTCTCGACGATCGCCGGCCCCCTGACGGAATTGCCGCTGACCAGCCGTTCGCCGTCGTATACGACCGTCTGTCGCTTTTTCTTCAGGTCCGGCCAGTAGATTCCGCGTTTCTTGCGTACAGCTTTCGCCGGGATCGTCCTGGTCACCTTTTTTGACACGAGGAGCTTCGGCTGGGGCGTCAGCGCCCGCGCGCGCAGCCGGCAGACGACGATCTCGAGGATCGCGCCCGGCAGCGCCGAGCCGCGGCCGTAGAGTTTCTCGTAGCGACCGACGAAGCGCTTTCGCAGGTCGGCTTCGAACTGGGAGGGAAGGCGGGTCACCGGCAGCAGCACCTCGACTTCGTTGATCTGCCCCTTGTGGCGCACGTCGAGCGAGAACTCGAATCGTTGCCGGTTTTCCGAAATGCCTTCTTTTCTCATCAGGGAAACGGCTTTTCTTTGTAAACCGTCCAGGATCCTGTTGATCCGCTCCGCCGGCATCGGCGTCTGCATGATCTCGGTGTGCTCGAAGATGTGCAGCACGTCCGCCGCCGCGGCGCCGAACGCGCACCAGGTGGACGCCGCTTTCCGCTGGGGAATGACGACTCGCTTGACGCCCAGCTCGCGGGCGAACACGGCGGCATGGGCCGGCCCGGCGCCGCCGAAGGCGAAGAGCACGAAGTCGCGCGGGTCGAAGCCCTTCTCGACGGTGACCTTGCGGATGATGTCCGCCATGTTGAGCTCGACGATGCGGCAGATGCCTGCCGCGGTCTCGAGAGGGGACAGCCCGATTTGCTTTCCAAGCTTCTCAATCGATTTCTCCGCCTCTTTTCTATTGAGCTTCATCCGTCCGCCGGCAAAATTCTCCGGATCGAGATAGCCGAGCACGAGCTGCGCGTCGGTCACGGTCGGCACCGTGCCGCCGCGGCCGTAGCACACCGGGCCGGGAAAGGCGCCGGCGCTGTCGGGGCCGACGGTGAGGGTGCGGCGCTCGGCGTCGACGCGCGCCAGGCTGCCGCCGCCGGCGCCGATCGCCTGCAGGTCGACTTTGGGCAGGAAGTACTCGTACTGGTCGGTGTTGCTGATGAACGAGTAGGCGGGCTTGCCCTCGTGGATGATCGACACGTCGAACGACGTGCCGCCCATGTCGGTGGTGATGACGTTCCTCTCGCCCATCGCCGCGCCGAGGAACATCGACGCGGTCACGCCCGACACCGGGCCCGAGTCGAGCGTGAGCAGCGGCGCCTCGCCGGCGCGCTCCACCGGCACCGTGCCGCCGCCGCACTGGGTGATCTGCAGCCCGTGCCGATACCCCAGGTTCACCAGGCTCGAATTTATCTGTTGCAGATAATTTCCCATCACCGGGCCGAGGTACGCATTGAGCGCCGTCGCCGTGACGCGCTCGTACTCGCCCCACTTGGGCGCGATGTCGACCGAGCAGGTGACGAACACGTCTTTTGAAATCTCTTTCACCAGGTCTCTGACGCGCAATTCGTGGGCTGGATTGCGGAAGGACCAGAGGAAGCAGATCGCGATCGACTGCACGCCCTCGGCGAGCAGCTCTCGTATCGCGGCGTCCGCCTCTTTTTCATTCAAGGAAACCACGATTTCGCCGAAGCAGTCGACGCGTTCGGAGACTCCGCGGATGAGGCGCTTCGGCACGATCGGCGCCGGCTTGGAGGTCTCGGGGAAGTGCACCACCTTGCGGATGTCGCGCCCGCCGTAGCCGCGCGAGCCGCGCATGATGTGGATCGCGTCCTCGTGGCCGCGCGTGGTGATCAGGCCGACCTTCGCGCCGCGCTTCTGGATGATGGTGTTGGTGCCGACCGTCGTGCCGTGCGACAGGAAGGCGATCTCGCGGCAGAAGCGATCCATGGTCAGGCCGAGCTCCGCGGCGCCGGCGCCGAGCGCGTCCATCATGCCGCGCGCGAAATCCGGCGGCGTCGACGGCACCTTGGTGGTGAGCAGCTTGCCCGCCGCGTCGACGATCGCGCAGTCGGTGAAGGTGCCGCCGATGTCGATGCCGACCAGGTAGCTCATCCCGGAGGCGATTCTAAACGGGGCCCCCGCCTTCGCGGGGGAAGCGTCACCCCCGAGTGGTTTAGTCGGGGGCTATCGGTAGCGGTATTCGAGAAACAGGAAGTTGAGGCCCTTGTTGGCCTCGTTGTCGCGGATCTTGAAGATGCCGGCGCCGTGCGAGATGTGGGCGAAGCTGAGGCAGGCCTTGCCGGGGCACCAGGAAAGGCGGGCGAAGAAGTTGCCGTTGGTGCCGACGTCCTCGTCCCGATTGCGCACCAGGATGCCGCCGAGCTCGGCGTTGATGCCGCGCGGCTTGCCGAACGGGTAGGCGAGCGCCACGCCGTAGTTCCGTTCCCAGACGTAGAGCGAGGCCGGGTAGAGCGAGACGTTCGCCACCGCCATCCCCTTCTCGTGGATCACGTCGATGCCGGCGCCGATGCGGCCCTGGCCGAAGTCGGAGCAGCAGTTGAAGGCTTGCGCGCTACTGCTGAGGATCAGGATGAGGACGGCCACTGCACTGCGCACCCCGGAATGCTAGGGTCAACGCGCGAGCGAGGACAGCGTCGCGAGTAGTTCCTTCGGCTCGAAAGGCTTGGTGAAGTGGAAGTCGAAGCCGACCATTTCGGAGAGCCGCTCGGCGACGGCCCCGCCGCGTCCGGTGATGGCGACGATCACCGGCCGCGCGCTGCCGTAGCGCTCGCGCAGCGTGCGCACGATCTCGTACCCGCTCTGCTGCGGCAGGCCGATGTCGAGCAGCAGCGCGTCGGGGGCGAAGTCGGCGACGGTCTCGACCACGTCGCCGCCGTGATGGATGCCGAGCACCTCGTGGCCCTCGGCGCGCAGCAGCGCCGTCAGCGACAGAACCATGTCGTGATCGTCGTCGGCCACCAGCACGCGCAATTTGCGGCTACCCATGGAGGTCATCATTGCCCCTCTGCGCCCCTGCCGCGAGGAACTAGTTCTGTAGTGTTTTCCCTACAAGCGTGAGATTTATCTCAGCAGCTACGGCTGGGTCCTGGCCTGTTCGATGATCGCCTGGTTGGCGGCGCGGAGCTGCGCGTCGCCGCCTGCGAAACTGTTGGAGCGCGCCGCGAGCTGCGCCGCCTGCGCGTTGTCGCCCTGGCGCAGCCGCACGCGCGCGAGCTCGTTCCACAGCCGCGGGTTGCGCGGCTCGATGCGCAGCGCGCGTTCGAGCGTCGCCGCGGCCTGCACCAGGCGCCCGGCGGCGGCGTCGTCGCGCGCGCTCTGCATCAGGCCGGCGATGGCGACGTTTTCTCTTATCGCAGGAGCTTCGGGAACGGGCGGCGTTGCAGGAGCTTCGGGCGCGGGCTCCTGGCGGGTCGCGCACCCGGCGAGAAGCGCAATAAGCAAATAGCGTCTCATCGGCCGAACAGTCGCTCCAGCCAGCTCTTCGCTTTCTGCTTCACTTCCTGCACCGTGACGCCGAGCTCGGAGGCGCAGGGCGCGCGGCCGGCGGGCGCCGAGCCGCTGGCGAAGGGCAGCTCGAGCGCGCCCGGGCAGCTGCCGTCGGCGCGCAGGCCGCTTTGCGGATCGATGAGCACGTTCTCGATATTGTCGGGCTTTGCCAGCGAGAGCGGTTCGGAAGGCAGCGCCGCCATGATGTCGCCCCACACCGGCAGCGCCGAGGCGGAACCGGAGAGCTTCGCCGCGCGGTTGTCGTCGTAGCCGACCCAGACCACCGCGAGGCGGTCGCCGGTGAAGCCGGCGAACCACGCGTCGCGCTGCTCGTCGGTAGTTCCGGTCTTGCCGGCGATGCCGAGCTCGGGCGGCAGCATGGTCTTCAGCGCCTGGCCGGTGCCTTCGCGCACCACGCCCTGCATCGCCGCGGTGATGAGGTACGCCGGCTCGGGCGCGATCGCCTGCTCGACCCGCAGCGCGTAGCGCGCGAGCGGCCGGCCCTCCTGCGTCGTCACCTCGCGGATCGCGCGCAGCGGCGTCTTGAAGCCGCCGTTCGCCATCGTCTGGTACATCTGCGCCACTTCGAGCGGCGAGAGCTCGACCGCGCCCAACAGCGTGGAAGCGAAGGGACGCAGCGGCCGCTCGATGCCCAGGCGCCGCACGTTGTCGAGCACCTTGTCGACGCCGATGTCGGTTCCCAGCCGCGCGGTCGCGGCGTTGTACGACTGCGCGAGCGCGGTGCGCAGCGGCACGATGCCGTGGAATTTCTTGTCGTAGTTCTGCGGCTCCCAGTCGGGCGCGCCGCGGCTTTTCCAGACGAACGGCCCGTCGTCGATCGGCGTGACCAGCGTGTACTTCGCCGGCTCCTGCAGCGCGGTGAGGTACACCACGGGCTTGAGCAGCGATCCCACCGGCCGCGCGGCGTCGACGGCGCGGTTGAATCCCTGGTAGCGCGGATCGCGGCCGGCGACCAGCGCCTGCACTTCGCCGCTCTGCGGATCGGCGACCACGACCGCGCCTTCGATGCCCGGCGGGCCGAAGCGCTTGTCCTTGTCGTACTGCGCGAGGCGGTTGGCGAGCGCGTGCTCGGCGGCGTTCTGCACGCGCGGGTCGAGCGCGGTGAAGATGCGCAGGCCCTCCGAGCGCAGGTCCTTCTCGTCGTAGTCGCGCCTGAGCTGGCGCACCACGAGCTGCACGAAGCCGGGGTAGGGCGAGGTGCCCATCGCCGGCTTCGGCACCACGCCGAGCGGCGCGGAGCGCGCGACCGAATATTGTTCCGTGGTGAGGAAGCCCTGTTCCTTCGCCTCGTGCAGCACCAGGTTGCGCCGCTCCAGGGCGCGCGCCGCGTGGCGGCGCGGGTCGTAGACCGCCGGGCCCTTCACCATCGCGACCAGCAGCGCCGACTCGGCTGCGCTGAGGTGCTGCACCTCCTTGCCGAAGTAGAACTGCGCGGCGAGGCCGACGCCGTGGATCGCGCGGTCGCGGTCCTGGCCGAGGTAGATTTCGTTGAGGTAGGTCTCGAGAATCTCCTCCTTGCCGTAGTGGATCTCGAGCAGCACCGCCATCACCAGCTCGGTGAACTTGCGCTTCAGCGTGCGCTCGGGCGTGAGGAAGAAGTTCTTGACGAGCTGCTGCGTGATCGTGCTGCCGCCCTCGGTGCGGCCGGTGACCGAGCGGAACGCGGCGCGGGCGAGCGCGCGCGGGTCGAAGCCGTGGTGCGAAAAGAAGTTGCGGTCCTCGATCGCCACCAGCTCCTGCACGAGGTGGCGCGGCACTTCGGGCAGGCGCACCAGCAGGCGGTCTTCGTTGCCGGCGGGATAGATGCCGCCGACGTGGAGCGGCTCGAGCCGCGCGAGCGCGACCTGCTTGCCCTCGGCATCCGTGACGCTGGTCACGCTGCCCGCGTCGAACTCGACCTTCACCCGGCGCGCCGGCTGCGGCCCGTCCCAGAAGGTGAAAGGCCTTGTTACCAACTCAACTTGATTTTTTTGAGAAAGAAACCAGCCCGGTGTCTCCCGCTCCCCCTGCTGGTAGCCGACCAGGCGCAGCTCTTCCTCGACGTCAGCCTGACGGATGCGCAAGCCGGCGTGCAGCTCGATCGGCCGGGCATAGATGCGCGCCGGCAGGGAGAAGCGCCGCCCCTCGAATTCGCCGGTGACCCGCAGGTCGAGGTAGAGCGCGAAAGCGAGGAAAACCGCGACGCCCGCGAGCAGCGCGTACCGGAAATACCTTAGGATGCGTCTGCGACGCGCCATCGTTCGATTTTAGCTGCGCCAATAACGACGAAAATGCCGCTCGAACTCGCCGCCACGCCTGTCCCCCGGCCCCGACAGATCCTCGCCGATTTCGGCGGGCTCCACGCGTCGAACGCGGTGGTCGCGTTCCTTTTCGCCTGCACCGGGCCGGTGGCGATCATCCTCTCGGTCGGCGCGCGCGGCCGGCTGCAGGAAGCCGACATCGCGTCGTGGATCTTCGCCGCGTTCTTCATCAACGGGCTGCTCAGCTTCGCGTTCACGCTCGCGTACCGCCAGCCGCTCGTGTTCCTGTGGAGCATTCCCGGCGCGGTGCTGCTCGGCCCGGCGCTCGGCCACCTCAGCTTCGAGCAGTGCGTCGGCGCGTTCCTCGTCACCGGCGTGCTGCTGCTGGTGCTCGGCCTCACCGGCTGGGTGCGGCGCGCGATGGAAGCGATCCCCATGCCGATCGTGATGGCGATGGTCGCGGGCGTATTCCTGCGCTTCGGTCTCGATCTGGTTCGCGCCTTCCGGGACGGATTGTGGATCGCGCTGCCGATGACAGCGGCTTTTATTCTCTTGTCGCTTCGACCCCGGATTGCGAAAGTCGTTCCACCCCTGATCGGCGCCCTGGTGGTCGGCGGCATCATGGTCTGGGTGCTCGGCGCGTTCCGGCCCGCTCCGGGCTCGATCTTCGCGATCGCCGCGCCGCAGCTCTACAAGCCGGCGCTCTCGCTGCCGGCGCTGATCGAGCTGGTGATTCCCCTCGCGATCACGGTCCTCGCGGCGCAGAACGCCCAGGGTATCGCCATCCTCACGCAGAGCGGCCACAGGCCGCCGATCAACGCGATCACCGCCGCCTGCGGCGCGGGCTCGATGCTGACCGGCCTGTTCGGCTCGGTCTCGACCTGCCTCACCGGGCCGGTGAACGCGGTGCTGGCGGGCTCGGGCGACCGGGACAAGCAGTACACCGCGGCGCTCTTCTTCTGCCTGCTCGCGCTGCTCTTCGGGCTGCTCGCGCCGTTCTTCACGCGCCTGCTCCTCGCCACGCCGTGGACCTTCATCGCCACGCTCGCCGGCCTGGCCATGCTGCGCGTGCTGCAGACCGCCTTTACCGTTTCCTTCGGCGGCAAGTTCAGCCTCGGCGCGCTGATCTGCTTCCTCGTTACCGTGGCGGACGTCACCATCTTCCGCATCGGCGCCCCGTTCTGGGGCCTGGTGTTCGGCCTCGCCGTGTCACTCCTCTTCGAGCGCGAGACCGCCTAGGTCGAGCGGTCCGGGCGCGCGGCGGCGGAAATGACGTCGACTGCGACGAGAAATGCGTCCATCGGCGGCGGCTCCCGGCCGTCGATCCACGCGGCGAACTGGCTCGCCGAAGCGCCGAGCCGTTCGCGCAGCCGCTCGCGGCCGCCAAGAATCTCGGCGGCGCGCTGCAGCGCCTTGATGCGAATCCCCTCTCCCTCTCCCACGACTTGCCCTTCCCCTGGCGACACTATGGGGACGGCGAAATGACTTGTCTACCGTCGACAGGACACAATCGCCGTCCATGCACGTCCTGAGGCGCCGCGACTTCTCGCTCTTCCTCGGCGGGCGGGTGCTCTCGGTGCTCGCGGCGCAGATGCAATGGGTCGCGGTCGGCTGGTACCTCTACGACCTGACCGGCGACCCGATGACCCTCGGCTGGGCGGGGCTTTCCTCGTTCGTCCCCATCGCGCTGCTGACCCTGCCGGCGGGCGACCTCGCCGACCGGCTCGACCGCCGCTGGATCCTCGGCACGGCGCACCTCATCCAGGCCTCCGCCGCGGTCCTGCTCTTGTTTCTGGTTTTTAATCGAACTTCAGTTACCTGGCCTTTCTACGCCGCGCTCATCCTTTCCGGCTCGACGCGCGCGCTCGCGGGGCCCGCGCACAAGTCGCTCGCGCCGCTGCTCGTGCCGCGCGAGCAGTTCGCGCAGTCGGTCGCCTGGGCCGCCTCGGCGCAGCAGATTGCCACCATCGCCGGCCCGGCGCTCGGCGGCGCGATCTACCTCGCCGGCGCGTCGGTGACCTTCGCCGCCTGCACCGCGCTCGCGCTCCTCGCCACGCTGGCGATGGTCGCGATCCGCACCCGCGTCGTCGCCGACAAGGAGGCGGGCAGCACCGCGCTCTCGCGCGCCATCGCCGGCCTGCGCTTCGTCCTCGCCCAGCCGATCCTGTTCGGCGCGATCTCGCTCGACCTCTTCGCCGTGCTGATCGGCGGCGTCAACGCGCTCCTGCCGGTGTTCGCGCGCGACATCCTGCACGTCGGCCCCGGCGGGCTCGGCGTGATGCGCAGCATGGTCGCGGTCGGCGCGATCTCCACCAGCCTCGCGCTCGCCCAGCTCCCCGAGTCGCGCCAGCCGCACGCGGGCAGGGCGCTCTTCGGCGGCGTCGCGCTGTTCGGCATCGCCGTGATTGTTTTTTCTTTCTCCCGTAATTATTTTCTCAGCCTGGTGGCACTGGCGCTCCTCGGCGCCGGCGACGCGATGAGCGTCTTCGTCCGCGCGACCGTCGTGCAGCTCGCCACTCCGCAGGAAATGCGCGGCCGCGTCAGCGCCATCCACGTGCTCTTCGTCGGCTGCACCAACGAGCTCGGCGAGTTCCGCGCCGGGCTGATGGCCGGCCTGCTCGGCGCCGTTCCCGCCGCGCTCGCCGGCGGCGCCGGCACGCTCCTCATCGTCGCGCTGTGGACGCAGCTTTTTCCGAGCCTGCGCCGCGTCGACCGGCTGAGCGAGGTGACCCCGGCGGGCGAGGTGAATCCGTCACCAACACGGAGTGCGGCGCACCGGTAAGCTTCGGGGGCAAAGGAGGGCGTCATGCGAAACATCATCGTGGCGGCAGGGCTCGTGGCGCTCGCCGCCTGCGCGCAGAAGACCATGCAGATATACGAAGGCCCGGCGCTGGCGCCCGATCAGCAGGTGACGCTGCGCGTCGCGCCGTCCGCCGGCCGGCTGGAGATCATCGGCATCGACCGCGAGAGCACCATGAACTTCGGCCAGCGGCTGGTTACCGGGCAGTCGGGCGCCGGCACCGTGATGCTCACGCCGGGCAAGCATCTCGTGCGGCTCAAGCAGAATCTCGGCAGCTCCTATGCCTTCAGCGGCTGGATGTGGTTCGTCGGCGAGCCCGGCCGCACCTACCAGGCGCGCTCGCAGGCGGTGGGCTACGGCGTGCGCTTCTGGCTCGAGGACGATCGCGGCCGGCGCATTGGCGGCATCGCCGGCGGCGCCGACGAGCCGAAGTAGCGCGCGATTGAAAGCAATGGGGGTTGCGACTAGCATGGAATGATGCGAGTCGCCGCGCTGGTCCTGCTTGCCGCCGCATCGTTTCCCGTGGCCGCGCAACAGTCGGCGCCTGATCTCAACGCGAAGCAGCTCGAAGGCCTGCGGCACTTCAACCAGGCCTGCCGCGTCTGCCACACCAAGCCGCAGATGACCAGCCCGCAGTACGCGCCGGTGCTGAACGGCGCGACGCTCGGCGGCAGCGAGGGCGCGATGCGCGCCTACATCGCCAACGGCACCGAGCGCATGCCCGGGTTCCGCTACCACTTCAAGCCCGCCGAGATCGACGCCATCGTTTCGTACCTGAAGACGGTCCCGCCGCGCATCGACTAGCCGAAGGAGAAGGGCCCATGAAAAACATCCTCTTCCTCGCCACGCTCCTCGCCGCCGCGCCGGCGTTTGCCGATGACGCGGTTCTCAGCGGCACGGTCAGCGCCGTCACCGGGCAGAAGATGGCCGGCATCACCGTCTCGGCGAAGGCCGAGGGCGGCACGATCAAGACCAGCGTCTACACGGACAAGGCGGGCAACTACTACTTCAGCCCGATGCCAGCGGGCAAGTATCACGTCTGGGTGCAGGCGGTGGGCTTCGCCACCGCCAAGTCGGAGGTCGACCTCTCGGCGAACCGCAAGCACCACGTCAAGCTCAATACCCTCAAGGACCCGGAGCTCGTGTTCCGCCAGCTTCCCGGCTACCTCGCGCTTGCCGCGCTGCCCGAGGAAACCGACCACGACAAGCTGATGAAGCAGATCCTGCGCAACAACTGCACCGCCTGCCACACGGCGAGCTACCCGCTGCAATTCCGCTTCGACCAGGCGGGCTGGAACGCGGTGATCGAGCTGATGAAGAACGCCAACGTCTACGGCTCGTTCGTCGGCAAGGAACGCGGCGTGTCCGACATCCTGCAGCACCACCAGAAGGAGCTCGCCGCATGGCTCGCCAAGGCGCGCGGGCCGGGTAAGAGCACGATGAAGGTGCGGATGGAGCCGCGCCCCTCGGGCGAGGCGGCGCGCGTGGAGATACGCGAGTACGACATGCCGCTCGACCCGGATGCCGGCCTGCCCAGCTACTTCGTGCAGAACGACGGCACCGACTGGATGCTCGCCACGCCCTCGACGATGATCCCCGGCTGGGGCGTGCACGACGCCTGGCTCGACGACGACGGCAATGTCTGGTTCACCTGCAACATCCCCAACCGCCGCACCTCGATCGGCCGCGTCAACAGCAAGACGGGCGAGGTGAAGCTCTATTACATCCCGGCGAGAAACGGGCTTGCCGCGCAGAGCCACGGCATGACCCGCACCCCCGACGGCATCCTCTGGTTCAACGCCAACCCGGGCAAGGGCGGCCTCGGCCGGCTCGATCCGAAGACCGAGAAGATCGAGGTCTTCATCCCGCCCGAAGGCATGTCCGGCACCGGCGGCGCGACCACCGTCGACTACGACGGCAAGGGGAAAATCTGGGTCTCCGCGCCCGACGGCGTGCTGCGCTTCGATCCGCAGACCTCGACCTGGACCGATTACAAGACGCAGACCTTCAAGGCCGCGAACGGCACCGGCATCACCTACGGCGCCGCCGGCGACCGCAACGGCAACGGCTACTGGGCGGTGATGATCCACGACATCATCGGCGTCGCCGACGGCGCGACCGGCAAGGCTTCCGAGATCAAGCTCGCGCCGGTGAGGGAGACGTGGGAGCGCCTCACTCCCGAGCAGAAGGCCTTCTACCAGAAGTTCATCCAGCCGGACTTCAACAATCCGCCGCCGTACGCACAGGGACCGCGCCGCATGGGCACCGACAAGAACGCGGACGTGCTGTGGGTCGGCAACTCGTGGGGCGCGAGCCTCGCGCGCATCGACACGCTTACGCATGAGACGACCTACGTGCCGCTGCCCGACCGCATGCAGCCCTACCACGTGCACGTCGACGGCGAGCATCGCGCCTGGACCAACCTCTGGGGCGCCGACCGCGTGATGCGCTACGACCCGAAGAGCGCGCAGTGGACGGCGTTCGACCTGCCGACGCGGGGCTCCGAGCCACGCTACATCTCCGTGCACGAGGCGCAGGGGCAGCCGATGCAGGTCGTGCTGCCGTACTTCCGCGCGCGCAAGATCGCCGTCATGACGCTGCGCGGCGAGGCCGACCTGAAGGCGCTCGCCTCGCAGGCGAAATAACCACGCGCGAAGCGCGGTACGCCGCTTGCAGCACCTGACCCACCTAACTCGCGAAGGAGGGTCTATGTTCAGGTCAGCGATGGTTATCGTCCTTGCGGGCGCGCTCGCCGGTATCGCAGGATGCGCCTCGCGCGCCGAAACGGTCGGCGCGGCGGGAGGCGCGGTGGTTGGCAACGCAGCGACGGGCGGCGGTGCGATAGGCACGATCGGCGGCGCGGCGGTCGGCTACGAGGCCGGCAAGTACTACGACCAGAAGCACCCCAAGTAGCGGCACGAAGCTTGCTGCTCTTCTCCAGGTTGTAATCACTGGAGGTATCCATGAAAACCAAAGTACTGATGGCAACAGTTTCCGTGCTTGCCTTGACCGCCGCCGGCTGCGCACACCACCGCGACAGCGCGCAGAGCGAGACCCCGAACCGCACCGCGGGCGTGGTCGTCGACGACGCGGGCCTGACCGCCAAGGTCAAGACCGCGATCGCCAAGGACGTCGGGGTCGGCACGGCCGCCAACGTGAACGTCACCACCTATCGCGGCGAGGTCCAGCTCTCCGGCTTCGTCGACTCGCAGGACAAGTCGACTCAGGCGGAGAACGCCGCCCGCGGCGTTTCCGGCGTGCAGAGTGTGCGAAACGACCTGCAAATCAAATCCGCAGCTGCGGGTAGATAAGCATTAACCGGGCACGGTGAGGCACAATCCTCACCGTGCTGCGGTTCCCTGTCATCGTCCTGACCCTGGCGCTCGCCGCGTGCGCAGCGCCGGTGGTCCAACTCTACGAAGGACCGACGCGTGCTCAATCCGAGCACGTGCTCGTGCGCGTCGATCAGCGCGGCCGCACTTTCGCGAGCGAGCGCGTCGACATCGAGACGGTGGACGGCAAGCGGACCCTCTCCATTCCCGATGAAATCCTCAGCTCGTCGCGCGGCGCCCAGGCGGTCTACATGCTGCCCGGCAAGCACACCCTGCGGCTCCGGTACCGTGGCCCCGGCACCACGGCGATCGCCAATCTGTGGCTCGTTGGTGAGGCCGGCGCGTCCTACATCGTGAAGGGCGCGCAGACGGGCGAGGGCGTGAAGATCTGGATCGAGGACGAGAAAACCGGCAAGCCGGCCGGCGGCGTGCGCGGCAGCCCCGACGAGCCGAAGTAGCGTAGTCGCTGAACGCACTACACCTGAAGCGCGGCGC
>Ga0075434_100004013_pt1 | contig 13186 bp, 11 predicted proteins | sample RhiMethybrSRZTD3_FD_75298 | JGI IMG/M metagenome (GOLD analysis project Ga0075434, IMG submission 75298) | Populus rhizosphere microbial communities from Tennessee, USA - Rhizosphere MetaG P. TD hybrid SRZTD3 | ecosystem: Host-associated > Plants > Roots > Rhizosphere > Soil | place: USA... | reverse complement strand
ATCTCGCTCGAAGCGGCGCTGGTGAGTCTGGTGACGTTTTTCTTTCTGACGATGATGGCCGAACCGCTGCTGCTCGAATATGATCGCTGACGACAAGGATTTCATAACACCACACATCACCGACGCGCACACGCTCGACGTGCCGTGCTTTACGCACGCGCCGCACTGGTATCAGCGAATCATCCCACAGGCGTGCGAGTACGAGCTGCCGCGCTGGAAGCCGATCCACATCGGCAACTTTGCGCTCGATATCTCCCCGACGCGTCACGTCGTGATGCTCTGGATTGCCGCTTTACTATGTCTGCTCGTGTCACTGCTGGCACTCCGCGCGCACAATCGACGTACACGCGAAGGGAAAGCACCCAGTGGCTTCGGCAACGGCTTCGAGGCGATGATTCTCTATCTCCGCAACGAAGTCATCCTGCCCAACGTCGGCGCGCACGGGAACGCGTTTGTACCATACCTGCTCTCGGTTTTCTTCTTCATTCTATTCGCGAACTTGCTTGGGCTCGTGCCCTACGGCGCGACCGCGACCGGAAACATCTCGGTTACCGCGACGCTCGCCATCGTCAGCTTTTTCGTGATCGAGTTTGCGGGCATGCGCGCTCTGGGGAAGGGATATATCAATACCATAGTGTTCTGGCCGCACGACATGTCACTCGGTATGAAGCTGTTCATCTCGCCGATCCTGACGCCGATCGAGATCATCGGAAAGCTGACGAAGCCCTTCGCGCTGGCGATCCGTTTGTTCGCCAACATGATCTCCGGGCACGTGGTATTACTGGCGTTGATCAGCCTGATCTTTACGTTCGCTACCTGGATTCTCGTCCCACTGCCGATTGTGATGGCACTCGGTATATCGCTGCTGGAACTGTTCGTCGCATTTCTTCAGGCGTTCATCTTCATGCTCCTCACGAGTGTGTTCATAGGTTTGATTCGGGAGAGCGCGCACTGACGCGGAGCCTGCTCAACTCCGTGTAAGTATCCGGCCGAGCCGGCCGGAGATTTCCGTTGGAGCATTGCGCTCCGCTGACGGATAGCGATGTCGTGATCGCGAGCATGACAAATCACGATCGCAAGAAAGGGAAAGGGTAAGAAAATGGTTACGATGTTTCCTCTGCTTCAGGCTGCCGCCAGCTTCACTCGCGAGTATTCGGGCGCGTGGGCGCTGCTGGGCGCGGGTCTCGGCGCCGGTCTCGCTACAATCGGTGCAGGTATCGGTATCGGACGTCTGGCCGGCCAGGCGATGGACGGCATGGCGCGACAGCCCGAGATGGCGGGTCGCATTCAGACGGGCGCGATCATCTTTGCGGCGCTCATCGAGGGAATCGCGTTGTTCTCGATCGTCATCTCGTTCCTGATTCAAGGCAAGTTCAAGTTCTAATTGCTGCACGGTTGATCGCAGCACGCTCGCGCGTGCTGCGATCGCCACCAATTCCAACGTATAGAAACGGCGACGCGTCGCCTCCAGCACTTACTCCTATGCACTCAGTGATCTTCACTCTTCTCCAAACGGCGCAGATCGCGCCGGAGGAATCCGGACAATCGGGCGATCTGCTCACGCCAAACGGCGGCCTGATGTTCTGGACTCTGGTCACGTTCGTCATCCTTTTCGTGATCCTCGCGCGGATGGTCTTCCCCAAGATCACAGCCGCTGTCGAAGCGCGCGAGAAAGCGCTCGAGGAAGCCATCGAAGGAGCGAAGCGCGATCGCGAAGCCGCGGCGCAGGCGCTTGCCGAACAGCAGCGGCAGATCGAGGCGGCCCGCAATGACGCACAGAAGATCATCGTCGAAGGCCGTCAGACCGGCGAGAAGGTTCGCGCGCAAATGATCGAAGAGACGCGCCAGCAGCAGCAGCAGATGCTGGAAACCGCGCGACGTGAGATCGAGGCGGAGAAGGATCGTGCGATCGCCGAAATGCGTCGCGAAGCGATCGAGCTGGCCATCGCCGGCGCCAGCAAGGTGATCGAGAAGAATCTCGACGATCAATCCAACCGCAAAATTGTGGAGAGCTTCCTCTCTTCGATTCCGGTGGAGAGCGGCCGCGGTAACCGATGAACGCGTCCACGATCGGTCGCAATTACGCTGAAGCGCTGCTGACGCTGGCGCGCAGGAGCGACGACATGGAAGAGTGGGGTCAGCTGCTCGACGCGATCGCTACGGCGATGCGCGAGGACCAGACGCTGCGCACTTTCCTGGAGTCGCCGAAACTCGCGGCTTCGCAGAAGATCGACATCCTGGAAAAAGCTCTTGGTCGCAAGGTGCCGCGTCTTTTCCTTCGCTACATCGAAACGGTGATCCAGAAGCGCCGTCAGATGTTGATCCCCGAAATCGCAGCCGAGTACCAGACGCTTCTCGACGAAGCGGAGAACCGGCTGCACGCCAACGTGACGGTTGCGCGCGAGCCGGGTGAGCCGGAGCGGGACGCGTTGGCCCGCCAGCTGTCTCGTTTGTTTGGTAAGCGCGTAGTTCCGCATATCAGCACAAACCCCGCTATTCTGGGCGGCCTCATCGTGAAGGTCGGCGACACCGTAATGGACGGATCGGTGCGCAAGCGGCTGTCAGTGCTCAAGCAAAGGATGCTTACGACGGTCTCGCGCTAAGAGATCCTCTCTTGGGTTTGATCTCAGCACACCACAACTGTTGGGCGTAGTTATTGAAGGGCCGCGGTTAGGTGCGGCCCTTTGCTTTCAACCGATTAGGTACTCGGTCAATGCCCAATTTTCCGTCCTTGAAGAGACTGCTGGCAGTCTCAGCGTTCCTTATAGTCAGCTCCGCGAGCTCCGTGGCGGCGCAGGTCATCAAGCCCGGCCTCCAGCCAGGTCTGACCAGGGCGCCGGATAGCGCCCGGAAGATCTCGCTCGAGGAAGCGGTGGCGATGGCGCAACAGAACTCACCGCAGGCGATCGCCGCGGAGGGAACTGAGCGAACGAGCAAAGCCGCCCGCACGTCAGCGGTCGGCGCCATTCTGCCGAGCGCGTCGATTAGCGCCGGTCACATCGTTCAGATGGGCGGTGGTCAAACCAGACTCAATCAGAACGGCGAGCAGGTGACCGTCGCGACGCAGCCAACGAACACGCTCGGCCTCAACCTCAACATGACGTTGTTCGATGGCGGGCAGCGCCTCTACGCGCTTCGGACTGCAAAAGCCGGTATCAGCGCGGCAGAAGCAAACAGAGTGGCAGTCAAGTACAACGTCGCGCTGCAAGTGAAGCAGCAGTACTACGCGGTGCTCGCCGCCATCGAGAGCGAGGACGCGGCGCGCTTGCAGATGGCGCAAGCGCAGGAGCAGTTCAAGAGCTCCGCGATACGCGTCAGGGCGGGTGTCGCGACCAGATCCGACTCGCTGCGTGGTGTCATTCAGGTTGGAAATGCGCAGTTGGCGCTGATCACCGCGCAGAGCAACAAGGAAGCAGCAGATGCCGCGCTGACGAGGCTCGTCGGGTCATCGGTGCCTGTGACAGCTGATCCTGCCTCGGTGCAGGAAAACATGGCTGCATTGCCGGACAGCGCGCAGCTCGCGGAGCTGGCCATGAATGGACCGGCGGTGCAACAGGCGCAGGCGAACCTAGATGCCGCAACTGAAAATCGAAAAGCGGCACGCGGCCAGTACCTGCCGTCGCTGAGCCTCAGTTACTCGCGCAGCGGAACCGGGACCGATCCGCGCTTCGGCCTCGGTAATGACCCGTTCACCTACAGTGGTCGGCTCGCTTTCTCGCTTTCCTATCCTTTGTTCAACAACTTCCAGCGCGAAGAGGATGTCGTGCGGGCGCGGGTGGCGGAAGTGAATTCGCAGGCGGAATTGCGCGACTCGCAGCTGGCGGCAGTGGAGGATTTAACACAGAACATCGGTGCGCTTCGCGGGGCATCCCAGCGCGTAGCGGTGCAAGTCGCTTCGGTTGCCGCAGCGCAGGAAGACGTGCGCGTCCAGCAGCAGCGGTACAACATCGGCGCTTCGACTCTGCTCGACCTGATTACGTCGCAGGCGGCGCTGGCGACAGCGGAACAGGCGCTGATTCAAGCGCGCTACGATTACAGAATCGCGCGAGCGCAGCTGGAGGCGCTGATAGGGCGCGACCTGCAGTGATCAACGAAATCGAACGATAGGAACGAATGAACGGAACGAAACTGATTGCGCTTCGCAGCAAGCCGCTGTTGATAACGGCGATACTGGCGCTGGGTGCTTGCAAGAAAAGCACGGATCCGGCGCTGGTGATCGAGACGGTGGCGGTTGAGCGACGCACTATCGCGCTCAGTGTTCAGGCGAATGGAACTGTGGAGCCTGTCGACGTCGTCGAGGTGAAATCCAAAGCGTCCGGAACGATCGTGCGAATGCCGGTCGACATCGGCTCCAACGTGAAGACCGGCGATCTGCTGGTGCAGATCGATCCGCGTGACGTGCAGAATCAGTACACCCAGGCAGCGGCAGATGTATCGTCAGCGACTGCGCAGCGCGCGACAGCGTTGGCGCAACGGAATCGCTCGGCGGAGCTGTACAAGGAAAAAATCATCACCGCACAGGAGATGGACCAGGCGACGCTCGATTTCGCCAACGCCGACGCCAATCTGATCAAGGCGCGCACGAACCTGTCGATCGCGCGCGTTCGACTCGAGGATGCAACAGTCCGCGCGCCGAGCAACGGCACGATTATCGAGAAGCCGGTTTCTGAAGGAATGGTTATCAGCTCGGCGACGTCGTCCGCGAGCGGCGGCACTACCATTCTGAAAATGGCGGACCTGACAAAGGTGCGCATGCGCGCGTTCGTCAACGAGACGGACATCGGCAGCGTGCAGCCCGGCCAGAGCGCTACAGTTACCGTCGATGCATTTCCGAATCGGAGATTCGTCGGACTCGTCGAGCAGGTCGAGCCCGAAGCTGTCGTTCAATCGAGCGTGACGATGTTTCCGGTGCTGGTTTCGCTCAACAATTTCGACAACGCGCTCAAGCCGGGCATGAACGGCCAGGTGACGATGGACATCGCGCACCACGATAACGTTCTGGCGGTGCCAAGTGACGCGATCAGGAATGCACGTGACGCGTCCCTTGTCGCACCTGTACTGGGCGTACCACCCGACTCGATTAAAGCCGCCGTTACTGCGGCGCGCGCGGCCCGCGGCGCCGGACGCGGGGGAACAGCGTCGTCTACCGCGCAAGGCGGCGACACCACCCGCAGATTCAATCGCGCGCCAGGCGACACGAGCTCGTTCCGCGGCAGATTTGGTGGCGCGGCATCGGGAACTCCTTCGTCATTCGGCCAGCGCGGCGGCGGCGGGGGCGGTGCAGGCGGTGCGGGCGGCTTCAATCGTCAGGGTGGAGGCGGTGGAGGCGGCACTGGCACTTTCGCCGGTGGAACAGGCGGACCGATGTTTGTCTTCGTGAAAAAAGACGATCACTACTCGCCGAGGCTGGTGCGCGTTGGCATCAGCGACTTCGACTACACCGAGATTCTGAGCGGATTGCAGCAGGGTGAGATGGTAGCGCTGCTGGGACCCGCAGTATTGCAGGCGCAGCGTGAGCAATTGCAGAATCGCGTCCGTGCTGGCACCGGCGGCGGTCTGCAACAGCAACAGACTCCGGCCGCTGGCGGTGGTGGCGGTGGAGGTGGCCGTCCGGGTGGCGGAGGCGGCGGCAGAGGAGGACCGTAGATGCTACTCGGCGAGACCATCGGTGTCGCACTCGGCGCGCTCCGCGCCAACAAGCTCCGCTCTTTTTTGACGATGTTGGGCGTCGTCATTGGCGTTGGGGCGGTGATAGCCGTTGTAGCGCTAGGGCGTGGTGCGTCGCAATCGGTGCAAGCGCGGATCAGTGCGTTGGGCACGACATTGCTGTCGGTGTCTCCGGGACAGATCTTCGCGCCGGGAGGAGTCTCCTCGGGGAATGATCGTGCGCCGATGACTGTTTCTGATGCGACGCTTTTGGATTCGGCGGCCGCGGCGGGCGGCGCAATCTCCGCCGTCGAGCCCGAGATGCAGAAACAGCTGCAGGTGCAGTATCTGAACACCAACACCAACACGACGGTGCTGGGCACGACCGCGAACTATCTCGATGTGCGCAAGTATTCGATCGCGTACGGGAAGATGTTCACGGCGGGCGATGACCGTGCGAGCAAACGCGTCGCAGTTCTTGGGGCCGCCATTCCCGACAATCTTGGCGTGCCCGCCCAGTCACTCATCGATCAGAACGTGAGAATCGGCGGATTCCTGTTCCAGGTGATCGGAGTTCTGGCGAGCAAAGGCAATAGCGGCGGATTCGGGAATCCCGACGATCAGGTACTCGTGCCAATTACCACCGCGCAATTCCGTCTCTTCGGCAGCGATCGCCTGCGTCAGATCGGAGTCCTCGCCAGCTCGGAGGCGCAAATACCCAATGCGATGGCGGACATTCAACGCATCCTGCGCCGAGAGCATCGGCTGCGTGTTGGGGTTCCGGATGACTTCCAGATTCGCAGCCAGGCTGACTTCCTCAACACTCTTGGTGAGACGACGCAGATCTTCACGTTCCTGCTGTCGGGCATCGCCGCGGTGAGTTTGCTCGTTGGCGGCATCGGCATCATGAACATCATGCTGGTGTCGGTGACGGAGCGCACTCGCGAGATCGGCGTCCGCAAAGCGCTGGGCGCGACACCGAAGAACATTCTGCTCCAGTTCCTGATCGAGGCGGTGGTGCTGTGCCTGCTGGGCGGGGTCGGCGGAATCATGTTCGGGTGGATCGGTGCGGTGGCGCTGGCCAAGTTCGGAAACTTCAACACCTCCGTCGCGCCGTCGTCGATTCTGCTGGCGTTCTTTTTCTCGGGGTTTGTCGGGATACTCTTCGGCGTGTGGCCCGCGAGGAGGGCTGCGAACCTGGATCCGATTCAGTCGCTCAGGTACGAGTAACTACGGACTGAGAACTAAAAAGCGCACTACACTGCTATTAGCTACCAGCAGCTAGCTCCCAGCTTCCCGCTGCAGGCGACGGGACGGATCGCGCTAGAGTCAGACGAAAGGACAGTTCAGTTCGCCATTATGCCATGAGATCCGTCCCGTGGTAGGCAGCGGGTAGCTGGTAGCCTGCTGCTGGCAGCTACCAGCAGTGTAGTGCGCTGTTAAAGTCCTCGCTCCGTACTACAAAAACTCTTTCCTCGCGTGGGACCGCTTCCTATTTTGGTCCTCCCGGCGTCGGTTCCCGTCCAACCGCACGCAAGTCACAAAACCAATGGAGGTCGAATGAGACTCCGCGTACTTGCGGTCTCTCTGTTGTGCCTTGTCGCCGCTAATGCCGGCGCGCAGGCAAACAAGACGCAGGCGGGCAAGAGTCCCGAGCTGCGCATCGACTTTACCAGAGAAACGCTGCCCAATGGGCTGAACGTCATCTACCACGTCGATCACTCGACGCCGGCGGCGACAGTACTTCTCTGGTACAATGTCGGATCGAAGATGGAGCAGCCGGGTCGCACCGGTTTCGCGCATCTGTTCGAGCACATGATGTTCCAGGGCTCGAAGAATATCGCCAAGGGCCAGCACTTCGCGCTGCTCGAAGCCGCGGGCGGCCGTGGTGGGGCCGACATCAACGGCACCACCAACTGGGATCGCACCAACTACTACGAGCAGGTTCCATCGAATCAGGTCGAGCTCGCATTGTGGCTGGAAGCTGATCGTATGGGCACGTTGCTCAATGCGATGGATCAGGCCAAGCTCGATAATCAGCGCGAGGTCGTAAAGAATGAACGTCGCCAGTCATACGACAATCAGCCGTACGGGAGCTGGCTCGAGAAGATGGGCCAGGCACTCTTTCCTGAAGGGCACCCTTATCATCACTCGATAATTGGCTCGATGGACGACCTCTCGGCGGCGAGCCTCACCGACGTTGAGAATTTCTTCAAGACTTATTACGCACCAAACAACGCCGTGCTCGTAATTGCCGGCGATATCGATGTGCCGCAGGTGAAGCAAATGGTCCAGAAGTATTTCGCACCGATTCCACGCGGTCCGAAAGTTCCGGCGCTCGCAAATACCCAGGTTCCGACGGTCATCGGGCATCAGCAGCGATATGTGATCAGCGACGCACTGGCTCCTGCGCCGGCGATCTACGTAGGCTACAGAGTACCGTCCGCGAAGGATCGCCGCGCAGCGGCCGTCAGCCTGTTGGGTGACGTCATCGGTTCGGGTCGCTCTTCGCGCCTCTACGACGCGCTGGTGCGGCGCCAACAGATCGCGACGAACGTGAACGCGTTCAACCTCGGACTCGCCGACGGCGCCGACGAGCTGATCTTCATCGCGACCGGAAAACCCGGTGCCAACGCCGACTCTCTCGAAGTCGCAATGATGGCGGAGCTGGCAGGCGCCAGCAGCTTCACGCAGGCCGAGCTCGAGCGCGCGCGCGCGGGCGAGCGATTTGGATTCGTGAACGCACTGCAGACCACTGGTGGTTTGGGTGGCCGCGCTGACCGTCTCGCCGAGGGTTGGACTTTCTTCCATGATCCCAATCACGTCAACAAGGTGTTGTCAGAATATGACCACGTAACACTCGATGACCTCAACGCTCTGGGTCGCGAGCGACTCGTGCCGACGAACCGCGCGGTTCTGATCTACGTACCAGCCAAGAAGACGGCATCGGCCGAAACGAGGACTCCATAAATGCGAAGCGCACCAAGCATGAGAATCATCGCGCTGTCGCTTGCGATCGGCGCCGCTACCGCGAACGCGCAGACTCAGGCGCCACCGGCGCCTGGTCCGCTGCGCCCGTATGTATTTCCGCAGGTAAATCAGTTCCAACTCGCGAACGGACTCAAAGTCATCGTCGTCGAAAAGCACAATCTTCCCGAGGTGGAAGGCAGACTGATAATCGACGCTGGTGCGCAGCGTGAGCCGGCGGCGAAGAATGGTCTCGCCTCACTCACCGGGCGCCTGTTGTCGGAAGGAGCCGGTGATTTGTCGGGGGCGGAAATCGCCCGCCAGATGGATGCGCTGGGCGCCCAATATCAAACCGGCGGCGGTTACAGCACGTCATTCGCCGATGTCGTCGCGCTGAAGAACGTTTTTCCGCAGGCGATGCAGCTCGCGGCGAAGACGGTGATTTCGCCAAGCTTCCCCGCCAACGAATTCACCAGAGTGAAGAACCAGGCGATAGCGGCGTATCAGCAGAGCCATGCGCGTACTTCCGGGCTCGCCAATGATGCTTTTATCCGTGCGGCGTTCGACACCACCGCGCCGTTCTCGAGGCCGCCAAACGGGACCACGGCGTCGATCAACGCGTTGACGCGGGACGACGTGGTGAACTGGCATCGGACGATGTACGCGCCGTCGGCTGCGACGCTGCTGCTGGTCGGTGATATCACGCCGGCTGAGGCCAAGTCGGTTGCGCAGCAGGCGTTTGGGTCATGGAGCGCGACGCGAGCCGCCGCAACGCCGATATCGAATCCAATTCACACCAGCAGCGGCACGCGGGTGATTCTGGTGGATCGTCCGGGCTCGGTGCAGTCGACCATCATCGTCGGCCAGCCCGGGTTCCAGGCGACTGATCCGGATTACATCCCGATGCTGGCGTTGAATCACGTGTTCGGTGGTGCAGTCAGCTCGCGTCTCAACAACAACCTGCGCGAGAAACACGGCTACACCTATGGCGCGTTCAGCGGTCTCGATCTGCGCCCGGGGGCGGGTTTGTTCCAAATGAGCTCGGAGGTGAGGACCAACGCCACTGACTCCGCGATCGCTGAGGCCATCAGCGAGTACAACAGGCTTGTGAGTGAGACAGTGCCGGCGCCGGAGCTTCAGGGCCTTGTCAACAATCTGGTTTCGGGCTTCCCCAACGCGGTGCAGTCGGTGCAGGGGCTAAGCGGTCGGATACAGAATCTGATCGTCTGGGGTCTGCCGCTGGATTTCTATACGACGTATCGCGAGCGGTTGGCGGCGGTGACACCCGAGGATGTGCGTCGGGTGGCGAGCAGCAAACTGACGCCGAATAACATCATCGTCGTCGTCGCGGGCGACTTATCGAAGATCGAGACGCCGATCAGGGCGCGAAATTTCGGCACGGTCGAAGTATGGGATTCCAACGGTAACAAGATCCGTTAGGCCTGTGCTTATCGGATGACACACAGAGAGAGGCCGGCGAAAGTCGGCCTCTTTTTTTTCAATTGGAACTTCTCGCGAGGCGCTCATCCATACATGATTCGTCATGCCCACTGACCTCGACCAGCGCGTCAAGAAATGGATTCTGTCTTCTGTCCCGGGCGAGGCGCGTGTGCGATGGGCGCACCACATGCCGGCGGCGACGTCGACACGTCTCGATGCGGTTGATCTGCTCGTCGATGGCAAACGACTTCAGCTGATACTGAGACGCTTCGACAATCGGGAGTGGCTCGGCCTCGAGCCGGATCTGGTTGGTCATGAGGCAGCAGCGCTGGCGTGGGCGTCAAACGTCCAGGTGCCGGTGCCAACGTTGATTGCTTTCGATTCTGACGGTTCGGAGTGCGGGATGCCGGCGACGCTGTCGACGCGTCTGCCCGGTTCACCCAACCTCCGGCCAACCGATTTTGCGAACTGGGTGTTCGAGATGGCGACGGCCGCGCTCGAGATTCATCGTCTCGACGCCGATGGATTCCCGTGGACCTACCGGCGCTACAATGAGAAGGTGCCGTTGCGCGTGCCGCGCTGGTCGCAGGAACCGGAGGCGTGGAAGGAAGCGATACAAATCGTGAACGGGCCAGTGCCGGGTGTCCGCGACTGTTTCATTCATCGCGACTTTCATCCGAGCAACATTGTGTGGGCCGACGACAAGGTGACCGGGGTGGTCGATTGGGTGAATGCGTGTCGCGGCCCCGCGGGAATCGATGTCGGCTGGTGCAGACACAACCTCGCCACTCTCTATAGCGTCGAGGTCGCTGATCAATTTCTCCGCGCCTACATCGACGTGGCGCGCGATGAATTCATTTACGAGCCGTACTGGGATCTGATGACGGTCGTCGAGCTGCTGCCAGGACCGCCGCAGATGTATCAGGGCTGGCGCGCCGAGGGATTCCCGGCCATCAGCGATGAGACCATGCGCGAGCGTGTCGATCGTTACGTGGTGAGTGTCGTCAAAGCCTTATAAAGAGCTATGAAAGCGGTGATCATCACGCGACCAGGAGGAACGGAGGTCCTGGAGCTCCAAGATCGTCCGCTACCAGAGCCAGGCGCCTCCGAAATACGCGTACGTGTCCGCGCATCGGCACTCAATCGCGCCGACATCCTCCAACGCCAAGGCAACTATCCCGTCCCGCCTGGTGCGCCGGCGGACATTGCCGGGATCGAGTACGCGGGTGAAGTCGATGCTGTCGGCGATGGTGCGATGCTCTGGAAAACCGGGGATCGCGTGATGGGAATCGTGGGCGGTGGCGGTCACGCCGAGTATGTGCTCGTTCACGAGCGCGAGGCGATGCGCGCGCCTACGTCGATGTCGTGGGAAGATGCGGCCGCAATCCCGGAAGCTTTTCTGACTGCTTACGATGCGCTTTACACTCGGCTGAGCCTCCGATCCGGCGAAACGCTGTTGATTCACGCGGTTGGCAGCGGGGTCGGCACGGCTGCCCTGCAACTGGCGAAGATCGTTGGTGCGAGAGTTATGGGGACAGCGCGCTCAGCCGACAAACTTCAGCGCGCCGCGCGGCTCGGCCTGGACATCGCTGTCGATGCGTCGCGCGGAGACTGGGCCGGGGAAGTACAGAAGCTCGCCGGAACAGACGCCGTGTCGGCGGTGCTCGATCTTGTCGGCGGCAGCTACCTGGAGGGCAACCTGCGCGTTCTCGCGACGAAGGGCCGGATCGTCGTCGTCGGGCTAACCGCCGGCGCGATCGCGCCGATGAACATGGGAGTGCTGCTACGCAAGCGCGCGACAATGGTCGGAACGGTTCTGCGCGCTCGTCCGCTCGAGGAGAAAATCGCGCTGGCGAGAGAGTTCTCGGATCGGATGGTTCCCTTTTTCGAAACCGGCCGACTCAAACCAGTCGTCGATCGCGTCTTTTCATTCGACGAGATTCGCGCCGCCCACCAGCTGATGGAGTCGAATGCGACGTTCGGGAAGATTGTTTTGACTTCGGGGTGATGCGGGAAGCGGGAAGAGGGGAAGCGGGAAGCGGGAAGAGGAAGAGGACACAGATTCGGAGATCCGTTTTCAACCAAATCCTCCGCCCCTCCCGCTTCCCGCTTCCCGCTTCGCACTAAGACTTCCCCTTCCTCCGCCGACTCCGCCGGTCCTGAACTAGAATCGCGAACACCATCCACAATCCGAGAGCCGCGGCGATCACGAACCCGAGCATCGCCAGTCGCGGCTGAAACTGCATCAGGAGCCCGCTGGCGACGAGTAGGCCGCCGAGCACGAGGCCGGTGAAAATACGATTGGCGACTTTCTCGAGTCCGAGGAGGAGCGATCCCAGCTGTGGCGCCTCGACTCGCACTGCAAAATCGTTCGACACCAGCTTCTGAGTGATGATGTCGAGGCGGTGGGGCAGTGCGCGCATGAAGTCTGAAGTTTCTGCCGCCATCTGGAACAATCGGCGAGGTGAGAACTCGCGTTGCGCGCGCTGGTTGGCGATTTCGCTGGTGTATTCGCGGATCGACTGACTGGGATTGAAGTTCGGATCCAGTGCGCGCGTCACAGCGTCGAGATTGAAAAGGGCCTTCGCCAGCAGGGTCAGCTCCGCCGGTAGCTTGAGCCCTTCGCGGAAGGCAATGGTGATCATCTCGTAGAGAATCACGCCAGCTGGAGTGTCCTCGACGGTCTGATTGGCGTGCTTGGCGATCAGCTCCGCGACATCACGCGTGTAAGCCTGGCGATTGAAATCCTCCGGCGCTTCACCCACCTCGATCAACGTCTGCGCCGCGGCGTCGCCATTGTTCTCGGCCATCGCCATCAGGAGTCGCACCACGTGATCGCGCATCACCGTTGTCAGATGCGCGGTCATGCCGAAATCGATCAGCGCCAGTTTCGGTTCATCAGGCGCGGCCAGCGCGACGACGGCGGCTGCGCGCGCTGCGTTCTCGGATTCGACCAGTGCCGTCGCGCCCGGCCTTACCTGTTGCCTGCGGTCCGCGGCCACTGCTTCGGCGGGAGTCATCGGATTTTCGCGGCCCGGAAGGACGATGAAGACGTTGCCGGGGTGCGGATCGGCGTGGAAATGACCGCTGTCAGTGATCTGCTGCAGATATGCCTTCGCAAACTCGTCGGCGA
>Ga0075434_100004011_pt1 | contig 13187 bp, 11 predicted proteins | sample RhiMethybrSRZTD3_FD_75298 | JGI IMG/M metagenome (GOLD analysis project Ga0075434, IMG submission 75298) | Populus rhizosphere microbial communities from Tennessee, USA - Rhizosphere MetaG P. TD hybrid SRZTD3 | ecosystem: Host-associated > Plants > Roots > Rhizosphere > Soil | place: USA... | reverse complement strand
GCAGGTACTCGTAGTGCTTCGCCGCATCCTCGGGCCGCGTCCAGCGCGCCTGCGACCGGCGCATGACCTTGGGGAAATCCGGCGACTTCGCCGCTTCGGCGCGCGACGTAAACGGTGCGCGCTTGCTGCGGCCGAAATAGACCTGGAAACCCTTCTCGGCGTCGATGTAGCTCCCCGCGCGCTTGTCCAGTAATTCTTTCAGTCTAGGGATCGCGACGGGGTCGACGATCTCGGCGCCGGCGGCCTTCAATTCTCCGACGGCGCGGTTGAAGACTTCTTCGATTTTTTTGAAATCTTCCGATCCGGGCTCGGCCTCGAAGCCCATCGATTCGCGGATGATGCCGATGCGCGCGCCTTTAAGGCCGCTCGCGTCGAGAGATTTCGTGAAACTCTCCGGCGCGCGTCCGACGCCGCGCGCCGTCACCGGGTCTTCCGGGTCATAGCCGACCATGGCGTCGAGGAGCGTCGCGAGGTCCGTGACCGTGCGGCACATCGGGCCGAGCGAGCCGGCGATCTCGGGCCAGCCGGCGAAGACGCCGGTGCGGCTCACGAGCCCGGCGGTCGGGCGCATGCCGGCGATCGAATTCCACGTCGCCGGCCGGCGGATCGAGGCGAAGCCCTCCTGGCCGATGCCGACGGTGGCGAAATTCGCCGCGACGCTCGCGGCGGTGCCGCCGGACGAGCCGCCCGGCGTGCGGTCGAGCGCGTAGGGATTTTTCGTCGAGCCGAAGAGCGAGCCGTGCGTGTCGCCGCCGCCGAGCTCGCCGAGCGTCGCCTTCGCGATGATGATCGCGCCGGCCTTTTTCAATTTTTCCACGACGAAGGCGTCGCGGTCGGGATAATAATCCTTGAACAGCAGCGACCCGAGAGTCGTCGGCATGCCTTTGGCGTCGGCCTGATCTTTGAGGACGATGGGAATGCCGTGCAGCGGCCCGACGAAGCCGGAGGATTTATAGGCCGCGTCGAGGCGGTCGGCCTCCTCGCGCGCCTGCGAATTCACGCTGACGATCGCGTTCAGCGCCGGGCCATTTTTGTCGTAGGCCTCGATGCGCTCGAGATACATGTCGACCAGCTGCCGCGCGGTCAGTTGACCCGCGCGGTAGGCCGCGTGGACGTCGGCGATCGTCGCTTCGAGCAGGTTGAATGTTGCCATCGCGAAGCGATTTTACTTCGCAGAATCTTTTTTCTCGCCGAGCGGCTCGACCTGGAGAAAGCCGTGCTCGGAGATGTCGAAGAAATTGCCGTCGGGGTCCGACGCGCGCGTCTCGGCGAACGGCCGGCCGTTCGGGCGCGGCTTGGGCAATCTCGGGTGATTTCTTTTCTTCAGCTTCTCGACGACCGCCTCACCGCTCTCGACCTCGAAGCCGAAATGATAGAAGCCGTTCGGCGACTGCTGCTCGTGGTTGGGCAGGATCGCGAGATTGAAGTAGCCGTCGGTCAAATAGATCGCGCCGCCCTCGCGCTTGTCCTGGTGCAGGATCTTCAAGTCGAAGACGTCCATGTAAAACGCGGCCAGCTTGCCGGTGTCTTCCGTGCGGATCGCCAGGTGGCGGATTTTAGCCATGACTGCCTCCTTGTCATCGGGACGGATATTTTTTCGCCATCTCGCCGAAGAAGTTCTCTTTATCGAGTTCCGCAAGGAAGCTCAAGTCGACGAACTGCTCCGGCTTGGCGCTCTTCGCCTGCGGCATCTGCGGCGCGAGCATGTCGAGCATAAACTGAATGCCTTTGAGCGTCGGGAAGGGGCGCTTGGGAATCGTCTTGACGTAATTCACGTGCGAGTTCTCCAAAACTTCGGGGTCGCTCGTGCGCATGTACTTGGCGAAGACTTTTTGCGCCTCCGCCTTGTTCGCGTGAATGAAGTAAATCGCCTCGATGTAGCCCTTGAGCGTCGCCATCACGGTGTCGCGGCTGCTCTTGATATAGGGCCGCGAGGTCGCGAGGCCGTTGCCCTGGACCTCGACGCCTAAATCGGCGACGTTGATGAGCTCGTTGAAGCCCATGCGGCGCGCGACCGGCGCGGTCGAAAGATTGAAGAAGCAGGCGTCGAGTTTGCCCGCGCCGAGCGCGCCCAGGCGCTCGGCGTCGGGGCCGGCGGGGACCAGCGCCACGTCCTTGTTCGGCTCCATATTGAGATGCTTGAAGAGGATCAGCGCCGCGTAATGCGTCGCCGAGCCGAAGCCGCTGATGCCGAAGCGCTTGCCTTTGAGCTGTTCCAAACGCGTGATGTCCGGGCGCGCAAAGACGACCTGATAATAATTGTTCTCGACCGCGGCGATGAGCGCGAGATCGAAGCCGGTGAGCTTCGCCTGGATGACCGTGCCGACGTTGACGATCGGCGGATCGCCGGCGGCGAGCGCCTGCGTCGCGACCTGGCCGCCGCGCAGAAATACCGGATCGACGTCGACGCCGTATTTTTTAAATAACCCGGCTTCTTTGGCGACCCAGATGTGGGCCTGCGTAAAGGCCAGGGAAGGGTAGCCGAGACGGATTTTTTTCGCTTCCTGGGCTCGCGCGGAGTGCGAAAGCGCAAGCGCAGACAGGAGCGCAGCGAGAAAAATAAATCGGAGTCGCGCCATCGCCGGCACGTTTACGCGAACGCCTCGCGCACGAAAAGACTCTCGAGCGGCAGCTCGCGCTTCATGAGTCCCTGCTCGATCTGGTAACGGTTCAGCGCGCGCATCGTCCGCTTCTCGGTCTCGCCGAGGACATACGCGTAGGGATCGTAGCCCAGCACCTCGCGCTCGCGCGCGTATCCGGCGGCGGCTTCAGGGCTCAGATATTTCGGCGCGAGCTTGTTGGCGGCGCGGAAGGCCGCGATCAGCTTCGCCGGGAGATCGGGGTAGCGCTCGGCGGTCTCGTGCTTGAGCGCCATGAGATGGATGATCGGGTAGATGCCGCTGCGCTTCACCCAGGCGAGAATCTCCTCGGTATCGGTGAACAGCGGCTTCACGCCCGGAAAGCTTCCCATCTGTCCCGGCACCGCGCCGTTGCCGAAGAGCCCGATGTAGCCCGAGTCGCCGGGCACGAGCGCCGCGCCGAGATCGCCGCGGCTCACCATCTCCGCTAGCACCGCTTTCTCCTTGCCGAAGGGCGGCGGCGGATCGATGCGCTCGACTTTCACCGGCAGCTCGTCGCCGATGAAGACTTCGCGCCCGGAGACGAACCAGGAAACGTCGGTCGTGTTGATGCCGCACTCGTCGAGCAGAAAGCCGCGCGCCCACGACACCGCGGTCGCGCCGTAGCGGAAACAGCCGATCTTCTTGCCCTTGAGGTCGCGCGGGTCTTTCAATCTGCCTTCGCAGTAGAAAATATTTCGCTGGCGCGGCCCGCGCTGGAAGAAGACCGGCAGCGCGATGAACGGCTGACCCTTCTCGCGCGTGCGGAGAAAAGTCGCGGACGACATCTCCGCGACGTCGTACTCGCCCTGGACGAAGCGATAGTGAAATTCGCCGGGCGAGTACTTGCTCACATACTCGATGTCATAGCCTTCGACCTGGACGAGGCCGTCGATCATGGCGCGGTTGCGCGGGTCGGGCGGTGAGCCGAGCGTGATGCGTGGTTTCTGCGCCATAGAGCCTCCGTCGCTACGTCGGCTCTAGCGCGTCGGAGGGCGCGCCGTCAATAGCGCGGCGTCGATCAGCCGAGGAGCTTCAGCTTGTTCTTCGCGTTCTTGCCTATCTTCGTGCGCGGCGCGCTCGCGGCGACGTGCTCGAGCAGGCTTTTTCCCAGGCTGCGCTCGTCGCCGTGGCGCTCCGCGAAGACGAAGCCGAGATTGAAGAGGTCTTCGGCCGCGAGGCGCTTTTCCTTCTTGAGCGTCTCGAAAAGCGGAAACGCGGAGTTGCGGTACAGCTCGCTCAAAAGCTCGACGGCCGGCTGGCGCCGCTGCGCGTGCGCTTTGAGCTGCGCGAGCGCGAGGCGGAATTTATCTTCCGCTTTGAACTCGGAGAATTCTTTGAGTGGAAGCAGGAACGCCGCCGCCTCTTTGTACTTTTTCGCTTTGAGCAGGCGGATTCCTGCGACCGCGAGCTTGTCGTACACGTACACGGCGTCGGCATTCTTCAACACGTGCAGAAAAGAGCTTTGAATGCGTTCTTCCGCCTCTATCGCTTTCTCCAGCCGCTTCCACAATCCGTCGAGCGCGTCGCTGCGCCATTTGCCCTCGAGCGTCGGCACAAGCTCGGCGATGCTCCACGCCTTGCTCGGCTCTTCGCACGCGAGCAGTTCTTTGATGAGCGCGGCGCGCGCCTCGGGAATTTTTCTCAGCGAATGGGCCGCGATATCGCGCCGGCGATAATCGGGATCGCCCAGTTGCTCGATCAGCGTCCGCACGGTCGCGGGCGTGCCGACGTCGCCCATTTTTCTCAGCGCGAACTGCTGCACCGCCGCGTGCGGGCTCTGCATCAGGCGCGCGAGCGCAGCGCGCGCGTCGTCAGGCAGCTCGTGCGCCTCGAGAATATCCAGCGCGAGGCGGACCGCCTCGGAAAATTCCGCTTCTTCGAGGATCGCCAGGAGTTTCGCGTATTCGTCCTTTCGCAGGTCCTCCTCCCTGAGACAGCGGATGAGCGCGCCCAGTGCGTGCCCGCGGAGCGCTGGATGGTTCTCACGGCCGAGGAAGCCGAACAGGCGTTTGCGCGCCTGCGGAAAACCGAGTTGTCCGAATAGGCGAAAGACGGAGACGAGCGCGGGGCGCTTTTCTTTCGCGTCGAGGCGGGCTGCGAAAGTCTCCAGCTCGCCGTAGAACCACTCCTGCTCTTTTTCATTCAAATCGCGGAGCGCCGGCGTGAGCAGATCGCTAACCGCCTTGTTGAATTCGTCGGCGCCGGATTCGAGCATGCGCAGCATGCCTTTGAGCGCCGTTTTGCCGCCGACGGCGGCGAGCACGCGCGCCGCGTTCAGCTGCGCCGGGCGCGGCGCGGCGGGCGCCAGCTTGAGCACAGGCTCGACCGCGGCGCCCGCCATCTGACTGAGCAGGCGCACGGCGCGGTCTTGAAGGTCTTTGTCGGGCCGGTCGAGCAGGGCGATTAGCAGCGGGATCGTCGCTTTCGCCTGCGTCGCCTCCAAACAGCGCAGCGCGTAGTCCTGCACGATCGGGTTCGAATTCTCCAGCGCCGCGCCGACCGTCTTGAGGACGCGCGCGTTGTCGAGCTTGAGCGCGCCCATGACGAGCAGCGCCGCCGAGCGCTGCTCGACGTTGCCCTTCTCGGCGAGCGCGATGATTTGGTCCAGCAGATCCGCCACGATCTGTAGTTTCGGCTTTCCCGCGCCGCGTTTCAAGCGGCGCGCTAGCCCAGAATCTCGGGCGCGGGCGTCTGAATCGTGGCTTTGAGGGGGAGATGATCGGAGGCGATACGCGTAAACGAGTTCCGGAAACGGGCCATCTCGACCAGCGCGGACGACGGGTAGACCCAGATGCGGTCGAGACAGAGCACCGGACAGAGTGCCGGAAACGTCGGCAGGAGCCGATGCTTGCCGAAGTATTCCTCCATCCAGCGGAGCGGCCGCCCGCGCGGCCACCATTCGTTGAGATCGCACATGACGATCGTCACGCGCGTGCGCGCGTCCGAAAGCATTCTTAGAAGCTTCGTGACCTGGCAGCGGCGCTCATAGGGACTCAACCCGAAATGCGTCACGATCACGCGCACCGGCTCGCCGCCGATCTCGAGGTCGGCGTCGATCGCGCCGCGCGGCTCGTAGCGTCCGATCGTCATGTCCAGCTGTTCGGCGTTCAGAACGCGAAAGCGCGTGAGCAGCGTATTGCCGAATTCGCCGTTGCGCCGCTGGAGAAAGCATCCCGGTACGGCGTGGAGGCCGGTCGTCACCGCAAGGAAATTCGCCTGATGCGATTCGACCCTGCCGTCGGACTCGATATGAACTTCCTGCAGCCCGATGATGTCGGCGCCGCTCGCCTTGATCACCTCTCCGATGCGCGCCGGATCGCGCTTGCCGTCGAGGCCCAAGCATTCATGAACGTTGTAGGAGAGCGCGGTGATGAGCGCCATGGCAGATCAGCGGACGTGCTCCGGGAGCTTCACGGGATTCCGCTTTTCCTCGACAGGCTGTTGCCCGACGCCGAGCCAACGGCGCAGCGTCGCCGCAGCGAAGAGCAGCAGACCTAGGACGATCGCCAGGTAGATCAGCGTGAAGACGCTCGGATCGCGGATCATCTCTTCCAGCTGGCTCTCGAACAGCGTGATGCCGACGACGCCGGGGCTTATGCCGACGACCGTCCCCAGGACGAAGTCCCGGAAGGGGACGCGTACAGCGCCCGCGGCGAGGTTCACGATAGAATAGGGAGCGATCGGGATCATGCGGATCGTCGCGACCGCGAGAATGCCGTGCTTCGAGACGAGCTGGCGGAGGCGGTTCCAGCGATACCCGGTGAAGCGCGAGACGGTCTCGCGGCCGAGACGATAGCCGAGCGCGTAGATCGCCATCGCGCTCAGAACGCATCCGGCAAGAGAATACGCGAGCGCGGTCCACGGGCCGAACGCGAACGCCGTCGCGGCGATGAGAATCGTCACCGGAAAAACGGCGAGCCCGGCGATAACGTAGCCCGCAAGAACCAGGAACGGCGCCGCTGGATGGTTGTCGAGCGAGCCCTCCCAACTCGCGATCGCCGCCGCGTCGACGTAATGCTTCAAGTCCGTCAAACGCCAAACGGCGGCGAGAGCGAACAAGACCACGAGCAACAGAGCGCCGCGCAGCAGTGTGCCGCTCGAGAAGCCGCGCTCTTCCGGCGGCACGATCTCCTGCATGACCTGCTCGGGCGCTGTCGGCGCCTCCGGATCGATCACGGCGGAATCGGGTATCATGCGATCGAGCAGCTCCGAGACGGTCGCGTCGACGGGGTCCAGCGTCCGCGCGGAACCGCCGCGCAGGCTTTCGATCGCGGCGATCATCGAGCCTCTTTCCCGAATGGCTGAAGCGAGATTTTCCGGCGCAACACCGAGATGCTCGGCGAGGAGCATATTGCGAAATTTATCGATTTCCGCGACCACATCCGTGCGGCCTTCCGCTTCGAAGGCGAGGTCGCATTCGGTGTCGAGGCCGAGCGACCGGTTGGCGACGTTCGCCGAGCCGATCCGCACGAAGCGGTCGTCGACAACCATGACCTTCGAATGAACGGAGAGGCATAGGTTGTCGAGCCCGTGGATGACCGGGCAGTAGACGGCGAGCCGACGAAAGCGATCGGCCGCGCGCAGGCGCTTGAGTAGCCGCGCGCGCAGCACGTCCATCGTCGCCTCTTCGAGCCAGCCTTCGCTTTTCTGCGATGTAACGATGACAATCTCCGGCCCGTCGGCCTCTTCGAGCCGCGCCGCCAGCGCATCGCCGACGACCGCCGAAGTAAGATAAAGATTTTCTATGAAAATGGATTTGCGCGCGGCGGCGATCGCGTCCTTGAAGAGCGCCTCGATCTCGCGGATCGCCGCGCCGTCCCTGCCATAGGGCGGATCGGTGCGCGCGATGCCGACGTGAATATTCGTGACGTCCGGTTTTAACGCCGACGGCCATGGGTCGTGCCGCTGCGGCGGCGGAGGACGAAGCCGCTCGCCGGTGGTGTTATACCAGCGCTCGCGTGCGTAATCGCCGAGCGCGCGGGCGGCGTCGCCGTCGACCATGAGCTGGACGTCGTGGTGTGGCGGCAAATCCGTGTCGTTGAAATCTTTGCGCCATTCGAGCTTCGCAGGGTGCTCCGGCGTGTCCCAGCGCCCCTTGGCGAGGTCAAGGCCGCCGACGAAAGCGATCTTGTCGTCGATCACGATGACTTTGGAGTGATGCGATGCGCCTAACGGGTGGTTCGCGTCCATCTCGAAGCGGATGCGCGAATGCTTGCCCCAGCCGGCGTTGAACTTGAGCGGGAAGTCGCGCTTGAGCGCGGCGTAGATCGCGGCGAAATTCCAGATGAGAATGTTGAGCCTGAGCCGGCGCTTGCGCCAGATGAGCGACTTGAGAAGCCGGCCGAGGTCGCGCGCATGCTTCGCGTTCGGCCGGAGCTTGATGCGGCTGTCGAAGTCCCAGCCGACGATCAGGATCGACTCCTCCGCGCGCTCCAGCGCGTCCGCCAGCGCGGCGAAATAGGCCGCGCCGTCGATCAGGAATTTCACGCGGCCGGCGCGGGCCAGCTTCCAGCAGTTTTTTCCCTCGCGGAGGATCTCCCCCAACATAGAACTAAAAGTCTAACAGACGAAGGCGAAAGCTCCAGACGGGTAATTCCTAACTAGGCTAGGATTTATACGTATTGGCGCCCCTTCAGAGGATCGGGAATCTTTAGGCCCATTTTGAGGATCAGCGGATCGACCTCGCGGATGAATTCTGCTCTTGCCTGGGCATTGGACCGGCGTTTGAGGCCCCAATAAATATAGCGCTGATCGCGCGTGGAGTCGGAGCGGCCGAACATGTCGAGCGCTTTCACGTACCAAAAATCGACCGCGCGCTGGACTTTTTCCGTGGATTCGCCGCCCTTGAAAGCCATTTCCGCGGTCTTGCTCTCGCCGTAGCCGATGTGGCCGATCTCTTCTTTCACAACTTTCGGCAGGATCTCTTCCAGCGGCCGATAGGTCGAGTCGAAAAATTCCTCCAGCTGATAACGGCCGACCCGATCGATCAAAAAGCCGAAAACGGCGAAGTCTTCCCAGGTCCGGATGATGCCGCGAAATGCGTCGAGATAGCGCTGCTGGTTGGGCTGGCTCAGCACCGGCGATACGTCGACGCCCATGTCTCCTGCTACCCGCGCGATCTTGCGGAAGTGGTCGACCTCCTCGGCCGCCGTGCGGGCGACGACCAGCTGGTCGGTCTTGCTCGGCGCGCTCGGGAGAATGTCTTTCACATAGAGATGCGGCCCGCCGATCTCGCAGTCCGCCTGGATCGTCAGCACGCGCCCCAGCAGTTCGCGGTACTCCGAGTCCATTTTTTCCAGGTCTTTCAATCCGATTTTGTCGCGAAACATGGATGCCTCCTGCTTTAAGTTTAGACCTTTTTTTCACGGGACCAAGCCGGCAGGCGTTGAAGCTGTCAGGCGGGAACTGTTACAGTCGGACAGTCATGGAATTAAAGCGACGGATTAGAAAATGGCTCGCAATACCGATAACTTCGCTTATTCTAATATCCCCGGGGCTCGCGTGTGCCGACGAGATTCTCGTCTCGGCCGCGGCGAGTCTCACGGACGTTCTGAAAGAGATCGCGGCAGGGTATCAGGCGAAATCGAAGCACACGGTGAGGTTCAATTTCGGTCCGTCCAACGGCCTCGCGCGCCAGATCGAAGAGGGCGCGCCGGCGGATATATTTTTTTCCGCCGATCTGCTTCAGATGTACAACCTCGACAAAAAAGGCCGGCTGGAGCAGGGCACGCGGAAAAACCTGCTGTCGAATCAGCTCGTCATTGTCGCGCCGGCGGATTCCAAGCTTGCGCTTTCGTCGCCGCGGAATTTATTGAAGCCGGACGTCAAGCGGATCGCGCTCGCCGAGCCTTCGGTTCCGGTGAGCGTCTACACGACCAAATATCTGACCGAAGAAGGCCTCTGGGATCAGGTGAAGCCCAAGATTATTCCGGTCCAGGATGTCCGCGCGACGCTGGCCTCCGTAGAATCGGGCAACGTCGATGCCGGATTCGTCTACAAGACCGACGCGGCGATTTCGAAAAAAGTAAAGATCGTCTACGAAGTGCCGATCGACAAGGGTCCGAAGATCACCTACCCGGCGGCAGTCATCAAGGAATCCAAGCACAAAGACGCCGCGCGCGATTTCATGAATTATCTTGGAAGTCCGGCCGCCAAGGCGGTTTTTCAAAAATACGGCTTCGTCGTGCTGAATTGACCGCGGGTGCCCCAAGGGCCATCAAATATCCTGATCGCGGCAATCCAAAATTCTGATCGCACCGATCCAAATATTCGATCGTTATTATTCAAACATTTGATCGCGTAAGCACCTGCAGCTTAAAGGTGCAGCGGCGTTTGCAGGTTATCTCTAACCTGCTATGGTCCGGCTAGCTATGAACGCCGCGGACCCGCAATTCTTTATTTTCACGCTCGCGCTGGTCGGCATCGTCATTATCATCGCGGCGCTGCTGTCGGGATTGATCGATAAAAGCGACGTTCCTCAGGTCGGAGTCTTTCTCGCGCTCGGCGCGATCCTCGGCCCGGCGGGGCTCGGCCTTCTCGACGTAACGCTCGATTCGCCGATTCTTTTCGTCGTCGCGACGCTGAGCTTGACGCTCGTCCTTTTCACCGACGCCGTTAGCCTCCCGATCGCGGAGGTCCGGCGTAACGCGCGCCTGGCATTCATCGTGCTCGGGCCCGGCACGGTGCTGAGCGCCGCGCTCATCGCGCTTGCCGGCTGGTATCTGCTCGATCTCTCGCCGGCCGCCGCGGCCGTCCTCGGCGCGGCGCTCGCCTCGACCGACCCGGTCATGCTGCGCGGCCTGGTGCGTCGGTCGGGACTGTCGGATACCGTGCGCCTCGCGCTGCGGCTGGAGAGCGGCCTAAACGATATCGTCCTCCTGCCGGTGATCCTCCTGGCGCTGCCGTTTTTGAACAATAGCAGGCAGCTCGGCGTCGTCGATTGGGCGCGGCTCGCTCTTGATTTTCTCCTGCTCGGTCCCGGCGCCGGTATCGCAGTCGGACTCCTCGCGCTTGCGGCACTCGATATGATACGGCGAAAGATCGGCGTCCGTCGCGACTACGAGTCGTTGTATTCGCTCGGCGTCGCGTTCGCTGCCTATGCCGCCGCGGAGGCGGTCCACGGCAGCGGATTTATCGCCGCGTTCACGGCCGGGCTCACGATCGCGGCGCTCGACCTCGACCTCTGCGACTGCTTTCTCGAATACGGCGAGACGACCGCCGAGATGGCCCTGCTGTTCGCCTTCGTGCTCTTCGGCAGCTCGCTCATCTGGACCGGCTTCACCGTCTTGAGCTGGCCCGTGCTGCTGCTGGCGATTTCGGTCGCGCTTATCCGCCTTATCGCTTTTTTCGCGGCGCTCTCCACGATGCGTCTCAAGTCGAAGGAGTGTCTCTTGATCGCGTGGTTCGGCCCGCGCGGCTTGAGCTCGCTGCTGCTCATCCTGGTTCCGGTCTTCGCCGGCGCGCCTGAAAGCCAATACCTCTTCCAGGTCGCGTGCTTCGTCGTGCTCTTTTCGGTCGTGCTGCACGGCGGCTCGCTGATGTTCCTCGGGCGCAGCAAGCGACCGCGCTCGCAGCACCCGGCCGCGGCCGTGGTGGGCGCCGAAGACGTCGACCTCGACCATCCCGCTGAAGAGACACCGGCCGCGAAAACCGCAGACGACCGCATAACCATCGACGAGCTTAAGCGGCGGCGTCAAAACGGCGAGCCGGTGGTTATTCTCGACGTGCGCTCCGAGCACAGCCTCGCCGACGATCGGCGCGGCGCGGAAGGCGCGATCCGAATACCCGCCGAGCACGTTGTTCGCCGCGTCGCCGAGCTCGGCATACCGAAGAACACGTGGCTGATTCTTTTCTGTGCCTGACCCGACGAAGCGACGAGCGCCCGTGCGGCGCAGCAATTGCGAAAGGCGGAATGGACTAGGGCGCGCGCTCTGGTCGGCGGCTGGCGCGCCTGGCTCGACGCCGGCCTGCCGGTCGAGGAAAAGGACGCGGCCTGAAAGCCAAGATCGTACTTAGGTGCCGAACGTATTGCCATTCACTGAAGCGCCGGCCGATCGTCTGACGGTTAACGTTTAAACCTGCCATTCACTAAGAAAATTCCCCCTATTTTTACGCGCATCCGGTAAACACCCAGACGGGAAAAATTTACCCGTTACCGGAGTTCGCGGTCAGAAAAAAACCTCGATTTTCCGGGCTTGGCACCCTGCTTGCTGTAATTAAGACCGGGGTGATTTTATGAAATATACGCCGTACGCTCTCGCGTTTTTGCTCGCGCTTCCGGCCGGGGTAAACGCTCAGGATCGCGGCGAGAAGCCGCCGCAGCCGTTGCGGCTTCGCCGTGAGCTCGCGCCGCGGCCGTATACGTTTGACGACTACATCGCGGACCTCAAGCAAGCCGCGCGCAGAGATCAGCCTAAGCCGGTGAACCCAGTGACCGAGGAACAAGAGAAAGTCGCGGCGAACAAATACCGCGGCTACAAGCCGTTGAACCCCATCGTTGTGGAGTGGTGAGACGCTAGCCGCGCTCCCGATATCTTTCCTTAAATACTTCCCTGTGCGGTTTGTAGACCTCCTTGATGCTCGAGTGCAGGTTTGCAGCGGGCGGTCGAGGTCGGCCGGCTTGCGCCGGCCGCCGTTTATTCATTTTTAACGCCGGTCGTTGTCGCTCCGGCCGCCACCGCCGCGCGCTGCCCCTGAGCCGCCGCGCTCCCCGCCTGCGTCTCCTCGCCCGGTCGCTTGGTTGCTAGCGTGGTGCGAGGGGAACATCTCTCTCACGCGCGCATGATCGGTGTGCGGCGGATGGTCCATATCGATGCGCACGCGGTCGCGGTCGTTGAGCACGAAGCGCGACGGCGCGCGATCTCCGTGCCGCCACTCACCGCCGTCGCGCCACCAGAACTGGTGCACGCGCGGATAGTAGTAGACCTCGTAGTCGGGATAGTAATAATAGGCGTCGTAGCCGGCGTAGCCGGGATAATCCGCCGACACCGCGCATCCCGAAACGAGCGCCAATAACGCCGCCGCAAACACGGCCAGCGCGGTTTCCTTGACCTTCATGGCTTTAATCCTCCTATTTTCAATATTGCACCCGAACGAAAAAGCACAAATCGGCGGCTTGCGCTCGACGTAGATGCAGGTTGACAAGTGAAAGGGGACGGACCTAGGTTGCGGCAGGAGGAAACATTTATGCCGACGCTATTCATCGTCTTCGCTGCGGCCTTCTTTTTTTTCTGCAACGGCGCAGGATTCGCGCAGGAGAAATCGAAATCCGCCAGATTGAAGGACGCGGCCTCGTGCAACGAGTTCGCGCCGGCCGCGAAGCAGGTTATGGGAAAAAGCGTCGGTGTCGAGCAATGCTATATCGTCTCCGAGGAGACGGTCTTCAACATCAAGGGACAAAAGTTCCGCCGCGTCGAAGTGCGCCTTACGGGCATCGTCGACGGCTGGGCGTCGAAGGAGAAGGGACAGCGCGCGATCTATTTCACCGACGGGCCGGACTTCGTCTTCGCGCAGTCGGGCCTCACCGGCCCGCGCGCGCGCGGCGTCGGCCGCTACGAGGCGGCGACC
>Ga0075434_100004007_pt1 | contig 13191 bp, 16 predicted proteins | sample RhiMethybrSRZTD3_FD_75298 | JGI IMG/M metagenome (GOLD analysis project Ga0075434, IMG submission 75298) | Populus rhizosphere microbial communities from Tennessee, USA - Rhizosphere MetaG P. TD hybrid SRZTD3 | ecosystem: Host-associated > Plants > Roots > Rhizosphere > Soil | place: USA... | reverse complement strand
GCCTTCAGACGAACAGCGCGCCGAACTGCACTCCGAAGCCAACGCCGAGAACTGTTAGGCCAGCGCACGACCGCCTCAACGCCCACCTCGGCCGGACCAGCCACAAGGCTAGGCAGTGTGCTTCGTGCGTATGGCGCAGCGCGATCTAGGCTGTACGACGAAAGAGAGGCGGGCCGCCGGCGCGGGGATGGGGATGCGAACCGAGACCCGCCTAGTCTCCTGATTCTGTTTCGACTCTCCTAACCCTCGGCCCTCCGCCTGTCTTGGAGATCGTCTCGAAGTGGGCTTTGGCCTGGAGCAGCACGGGCGCACCGGCGATCGTGGCTTCGGTCGGTGGCTAAGAGCCGATCCAGCCTGCGACCGCCACGAAACCGACCCTGTCCTTCGCACCACAGGCGGGTACCGCCATCACCCGACCGCACCCGTACCTGCCATCCGAAAGCGGTAGCTGCCAGAACCGTCCGGCCTCCGAGTACCGGTTCGACTTCGGCATGAACGGATAGGCCGGCATCCCCATATGTTGGGTGCCCGTCGACCGGCGACGCGAACATGTAGAACGCGGCGAGTGAGGAGGCTCTTGCAGCTCGCAGCGCTTGCCGCCTCGCTGGCACTCGTCTTCGGCGTGACCCTCCGTCCGACTGGCGGGCCGAACCGAGTCGAGCTTGCACCTTGGACGACGCAACAACTCAACGCCGTAAACGTCGTGGGCAATGTTGCTCTCTTCGCCCTGCTCTCCGCGGTGCTCTGGTCCTTCGGCTGGCCCCTTCGCCGGACCGTCGTGGCCGGATTGGTCCTCTCCGTCGGAGTCGAACTACTGCAGCTCGCCATCCCCGGCCGGACTACCGCGACTGTGGACGTGCTCTGTAACACCTTCGGTGCAGCCGCCGGCTGGCTGCTGGCTCGCGAGTGTTGGGGTTAGGGAAGCGGTCACTACGATCGAGGCACTGGCCCGAGCGAGCGAACGGTGCTGCGATCCGAGTCGCGACTTGACCCGCGTGGCCAAGTTACGCTGCTTGGCGGTCTCAGTAGGCGAGGATGCAACGGGCCACGCCGCTGCCCTTATTGGCAAGAGTCGGCGGAAACGTTGAGAGGCCGGGGCCTTCGCCGACTCCGCGTGGGACGCCGGTGGGAAGAACACTCGCTCCGGTCAGAACAGATGCGCTCCGGGCGACGATCCCAATTCTCGGGATGGTCGAGCCCGCGAGCAGATCAACGAGGTAGTAGCGGCCGCTCGCAGGGGTCGTATAAGGGCGCGTGAGCGACAGCTTGACCCAGGAGTCGGCCGGAGCGGTCTGAAAGGCAGACGGTCTATCGCCCGTCCGGGCGACAAGATGGAGGCTCCCGTCGTAGATCGCAAAGGCGCCATGTCTCATCCCCGATCCGTGAGCAATTACGAGCTCAGCGAGCCAGCCGATCTTCTGGCCCTTGTTGAGCCAAACTGCGCTGCCGTGGATCGAGCCCGAGGAGTCTACGATGCTGGTCGATATCAGAGCGGGATCGGAGGTCCAGGCAACGAGACCCGATGCCCGCGCGAGCGCGTTCGCCGCACTTGGCCCTCGTCGCCCTCGAGGCCCGGCCGGACCCCGGGGGCCCATCGCCCGCTCCCCGCCCCGCAGGTTCCTAACCGCCCGGGACGTCAGCTTCCACTCGGGGATTGAGTGATTGATGATCTGCCTACCGGAGACGAGCCCACTCGCAAGCGCGGCTCCGCTGCCCAGAGCAACGAATAGGGCGAGCGAGGCGATGACGGTTGCTGGGTGCTTTAAGCCGTTCACCTATCCGGCCATGTGTGCGACATAGAACGACCCCCGCCGGGCTTGCGCGTCGGCGCGACAGTTGGAGCGTTCGCCGGCCCAGTACTGTCTCCTCCCGGCGTCTCCTGAGCTCGTCGGCGATGTAACCAGCAATTACCGACGACCGCCGAGCAGGATGAACGCAGCCGCGTTTGCTCAGCCGTCGCCGGCGTTACTCCCTTCGGCGTAGCGACTCGATCCAAGCCTCCGGCGATGTGGTCGGTCGTTCCCGATCCGTATCGGATCCCGCCACAAGCTCCCGTTCGCTCTCGGGCAGTGGCTGTAAGCGCTCGTGAAGGGTCGACGCAAGCTCTCCGCCCATGTCCTCTGCGAACTCGGTGCTCCCCGAGTCGTCCAGTCTCCGCTGCTCGCGACTGCGCAAGAGCTCGAGGCGCAACCGGTCAACCTCCTCAAGGAGCATCAGAATCGCACGACCCGCTGCGGCACGTTCCTCACTACCCGCGTCTCGCAGAGCTTGGCCCCAGCGCCGCAGAGCCTCGAGCTTGTCTTCGTCCAGACGCATCCGGACTGAGTATCACCACGGGAGGGTGACTGAGGCGGCGTCTCCTTTTTCGAGGGGAGAGGATCTTCGGTCGCAGGAGTCGGTGCTGCCCCCTCGCGAGCCCTCAGCCGAGCCTCGTGGAACCAGGCCAGGAGCCAGTTCGAGCTGAGCGGTTCAAGGTGAGAGCCGCGCCACTACTGGGGCAGTCGGGCCCACCAAAGCACGAAGAGCGTGAGTGCGGCGAGGTAAGCGGAAACTGCAATCTGCCAGGTCACGGCTTGCAGTATCCGCGGTGGCCTCGGCAATCGCTATAGGCAATTCAGCCCATTTGGGGCGTCTCGACGGCCCAAGACGAGCGGCGGCAGCCAGGCCGACGGTTCGGCCCCATCAGAGAAAGAGCAACCCGAGGTAGACCAACGAGGCCACCCATCCGATGAGCACGACCACGACACCCGCAGCAAAGAAGGCGCCGAGTAGGCGATCACTTGCCACGTCCCTACTGGTTTTCGCTTCCATGCGCCCGGAACGGTGAGTGGGGCCGTTGAGCAGCGAGATTGGCGAGCGTTTTACCGCGCCATGACATCCGTGGCATGACCGCGCTGCTCCTCGCCGAGCCTCAACCTGCGTCCGTGGCTTCCTCGAACTCCAGCTGCGCAACGACCGCTTCGAAGTCGTCTCCTACGAGCGCGCCGAGGCAGCTGCCGCGTGCGGCGGATCCCGGCACGTACGCACACGAACGGTAGGCACGGGAGGAAGGCGTCGCTATGATCGTCGTCTCGTCAGGAGGGGTCAATGGAACTAATCGACGTTCTCGTCAGCCGGCGGCTGCAGCGAGAGCTGCGGCGGCGCCACGCCGCGCTGCGGGAGAAAGCCAGTGCATCGGGAGCCGCCGAGGCGAAGCCGGAGTTGCCGGTCTCGCAGTACGCCTCGACAACGCGGGGATGGTGGGAATGCGACTTCTGCGGGCGCGGCTTCTACGGCTACGGCCAGTTCCTCAATCACAACTGCCACACGGGATAACTGAGTCGACGGAATCGTCGCGAGGCGGCTACGCAGCCTCGGCCTGGAACACTCGCCGGCGGCGAGGTGGATTTCCTCGCCCGACTTGATCACCAAAGCCCGTTCGAGATTGGCCCACTGCGCGAGTGTCGGCCGCCCCCGTCGCGGCAGTTTGCGTCAGGCGGGCCTCGGTACGCCAGTCCCCTTCATCCGAGACCCGCTGACTTCCTTTCAACTGGGCGGCATGAGCTTGAGTTACGGCCGATCGTCTGGAACACGCACGGTCGGACTACGCCACTTCGACATGAAAGCGGGGCGACGACCCCTGCCGTCAACGAGGGCCCGCCGCCCCACGCAACGGTGCCGCCCGCCTTCGACCAGCCGGTAGGCGCATCTGAGCCAAATCGGGCCGCCCTAGCCCGAGCGTGCAGCGAGCCGACCACCCAGACGGCTTGCCAGCGGCACGCCCCGGCGGCCTCCGCCGCTACGCCGCGAGCTCGGGCGCGACAATCGGTGGAACGAGGCTAAGCCGCGGGCGACTCCCTGCCGATGACAGACAGTGTGAGTTGGGCATCCCTCGTGGCTATCGTGCTTCTCGGCTGGCTCGCGGTCGCCCTTGCGGTGGGGACGATCGTCGGTCACGGAATCGCTTTCGGTACTGGCAGCGACCTCCGCTGACGGCTCTCCCCGAAAGGTCGGGCTTCGCTCGCGACTAAGGCATAGCGCGGCCAGCTGCCATGCCTCTGACGATTCGGGGGACGAAAGGGGTCAGCAAGATGCCGCGCGGCGAGCGCAAGATCCACAACCAAGCACTGTTCCGCTCGGTGAATGAGCGGATCGCCGAGCTGTCGGCCAAATTCGGCGAGCAAGGAGATGCGGGGCTCCTCTCATTCGTCTGCGAGTGTCCACAGATCGGCTGTCGCGCGTTCGTCCGAGCTCCGCTTGAGGTCTACGAGCGGGTGCGCGACGACCCTGCGCTGTTCCTCGTGCTCAAAGGGCACGAGGATGGGCGTGAGGCGATCGTGGTCGATCTCGGCCATTACCTGATTCTCGGCGCGGATGAGACGGCGGCGGAGGAGACCCGAAGCTCGACGGCTGTAGGGGATCAGTCGGCGGCACACGCGTGACACTCGGCTGGCTGGCGAAGAATCGTGGAACCGATCGGCGCAGCTACGCAGTGACGAGTTCGCGAGGCTTCCGAAGGATCGTCGCAAGCGCGTCCGCGAGCAACTACTTGCAGTACCGCTTTTAGCGGGTGAAACGCGGAAGGTCGGCCCCGACGCGCGTCCGCTTCGGGGCCGACGTTCAGGCTCCAATTAGCGTGGAATGCCCCTAGGGAAGTTGCTTCCGCCGCCGCAGTTCCTTCACTCTCGCCGACGATCCGTAAGACGCTCAGCTGTCGGGCGCTCAGGTCTAGCTCACTCACGAAGGCAGGGTACGGCGGCGGCTACGGCAGCACACTCGCCTGGGCCAGTGTTCCGGAATGACCCTGAGGGCGCTGCGACAGGCCAGCGTCAATGTTTCGGTAGGTGCTTGATCTGCTCGGTAGCACTGTGGGACGCTTCAAGTTGAACGCGGGCGGGAGCGCTGAGGCTGCGGCCGATGATTGACGACGCCCCGCCGTAAGCCGATAACGGGGAGAGGAGAAATACATGCGCAAGGGCTTAAAGCTTGCATTGCTAGCGATTGCCACATTTGCGGCTGCCGTCGTCGCCGGTCTCGGTACGAGCGTCGCATTCGCTGGTGAGTCGACGGGGAACTGCGGCGCGGACCAGCCGGTCGACGCCTTCAAAGGGAGCACGACGGCCGCCGCCAACTGCAAGGGCCCTCTGGCCGAGGCCGGGACCCGCGTGTCGAACGGTAATTCGTGGTGCAGTTACTCCGGACAGAACGACTATCCAGATGGCTCAAAGAGCGGCCCTGCTGGTCGGACGCAGAGCTTCGGGCAGGACGTCAAGCTTGGTCTCTTTGATCCGTCTACTTTGAAGGGGGGATTCCCCGGTCCTGGAACGGCATGCAATCCGCAAAATCCGAACAACTTCGGAGGCGGCAACCCTCCACCCAGAAAGTAGGACGCGTAGCCGAGCGTCTCGGTTGGCCCCGGCACTAGCGTCGGGGCCAGCCAACAATCCCCTTTAGGTGTCGGCGAGGGCTGAGGGGCCCTCGCCCAGGTTCACGCGACTAGGACGTCTGCGGAACAGCCAACGACGAGTGCGCTCCGCCAGTCTTCGACGCCTGCGAGCTGTGGGTGTTCCACATCGACCGCCAGGTCCGGCCAGGCGTCAAGTCCCAGCGCGCTCGCGCCGCCGACGGCGCCGATCGCGAGTAGATCATCTACAGCGAAAATGTCGCGCCGCCCCGACTGGCGCCGCGCGATGCCGTCGAGCTCGCGCAGCTCCTCGAGCGGGTCGATGCGCACGTTCGAGTCCGAGCCGACGCAGAGCCCGATGTCGCGATGGAGGAGCCGCTCGACGGGGAGGAAGCCGTCGCCGAGGTTCGCCTCGGTCGTCGGGCAGGCGCAGACGCGCGCGCCGGCGGCGGCGAGCAGGTCGAGCTCGTGCCCGTCGGCGTGCGTTGCGTGCACGACCGTCGTGCGCGGGCCGAGACAGCCGCAGGCGTCGAGCAGCTCGATTGGACGCAGCCCATGCTCGGCGAGGCACTCCTCGATCTCGCGAGGCTGCTCGTCGGCGTGGACGTGCAGCGGCAGCTCGTGCTCGGCGGCGTAGCGCCCGAGCTCCTCGAGCCAGTCGCGGGGGCATGCACGGACGGAGTGGGGCGCGATGCCGATACGGATTCCGTCGCTCCGCAGCTGCTCGAGCTCGTGCAGGTAGGCCGCCACCGACTCTTGCCGGAAGCGGTCGATCCCGCCGCGCGCGTAGGCGACGTGGAGGAGGACGAGCTCGACCCCAGCCTCCTCAGCCGCCTCAGCAGCCGCACGTCCTTCCTCGGGCCCCAGGTAGTGGAACTCTCCGACCGCGGTGTACCCGGCGGCGCGCAGCTCGCGGTAGACGGCGGCGTAGTCGCGCCGCACCCGCTCGGGCGTCTGACCTTCCGCAAGCGCGAGCATCGTGTCGCGCCACGCCCAGAAGTCGCCGCCCTCGACGCGTCCGCGCAACGCCCGCTGGAACGCGTGGCAGTGCGCGTTCACGAAGCCGGCGATCCGAGGGAGCTCTCGCACGCCCGTATCCTTTCCACATGGAGGCCCGCGCCGTCCCCGTGCCGCTCGCCCAGCTCCCGAACGCGCTCACGATTGCGCGCCTGGCGCTGATCCCCGTGTTCGTCGTGCTCATGGTGCAAGCCGGGCACAACTCGAGCTGGCCGGCCGGCGTCGTCTTCGGCATCGCCGCGATCACCGACCAGGTAGACGGCTTCCTCGCGCGCCGCTGGCACGTCGAGTCGCGTTTCGGGCAGCTCGCCGACCCGCTCGCGGACAGGCTGATGATCGACGCAGCGGTGATCCTCCTCGCCGTCTACGACCGGCTTCCCTGGGTGGGCCTCGCCGTGATCATCGGGCGCGACGTGCTCCTGCTGGCCGGCTCCGTGCTGCTGGCGCCGCGTGGCATCGAGGTCGAGGTCAACAACGTCGGCAAGGCCGCGACCTGGGTTCTCTACGCGTCGATCTTTTTCCGCATCGTCATCGACCCGGCCACGAAGTGGCCGCTCTACCTCTTCTGGGCCGGCCTCGCGCTCGCTCTGGTGGCCGGAGTGTTCTACATGCGCGCCGCCCGGAGAGAACTACAGCAATGAAGGCCGTCGTCATGGCCGGTGGAGAGGGCACGCGGCTGCGGCCCCTGACCTCGAACCAGCCCAAGCCGATGGTGCCGATCGTCGGCAAGCCGTGCATGGAGCACATCGTCGAGCTCCTCAAGCGCCACGGCTTCGAGGACGTGATCGTCACCGTCGCCTTCCTGCCGCAGGCGATCCGCAGCTACTTCGGCAGCGGCGAGACACTCGGCGTCGACATCGGCTACTCGGTGGAGGAGTCGCCGCTCGGCACCGCCGGCTCGGTGAAACGCGCTGCGGGGAGACTCGACGACACGTTCCTCGTCATCTCCGGCGACGCCCTCTGCGACGTCGACCTCACTGGGCTCGTCGAGGCGCACCGCGAGAGAGGCGCCTCGGTGACGATCGGGCTCAAGTCGGTCGAGAACCCGCTCGAGTTCGGCATCGTCGTCACCGACGACGAGGGCCGCGTCGAGCGCTTCCTCGAGAAGCCGTCCTGGGGCCAGGTCTTCTCGGACACGATCAACACCGGCATCTACGTGCTCGAGCCGGAGGTGCTGAAGCACATCCCAAAGGACCGGCCGTACGACTTCTCGAAAGAGCTGTTCCCGCTGCTGCTCGAGATGGGCCGGCCGATCTACGGCCATGTCTTCGAGGACGGCTACTGGCAGGACATCGGCAACCTCGACCAGTACCGCCAGGCGAACTTCGACGCACTCGACGAGAGCGTACAGCTCGAGATCGAGGGGATCCGGATCCGCGGCAACGTCTGGCTCGGGGACGGGGTGGACCTCGACGACCTCGAGGCGATCGAGGGGCCCGCGTACCTCGGCAACTACTGCCGCATCGCCCGCGGCGCGCACATCGGCCCGTACACGGTGCTCTCGTCGAGCGTGACCGTCCGCGAGCGCGGCCGCATCGTCCGCTCGATCGTCGACACGTCCACCTACGTGGGCCGCAGCACCGACGTCGTGGGCGCGATCGTCGGTCGCAGCTGCGACCTGCGCGCGCACGTGCGCGTGCACGAGGGAGCCGCGATCGGCGACGAGGTCACGGTCGGCGCCGAGAGCGTGATCCTGCCCGGCGTCCGGATCTATCCGTTCAAGGAGGTCGAGACCGGCTCGACTCTCCACGAGAGCCTGATCTGGGAGTCGCGCGGCACGACGCGCGTCTTCGGCAAGTCCGGGGTGGCGGGGATGGTGAACGTCGACCTGACGCCGGATGTCGCAGTCCGACTCGCTGCCGCGCTCGGTACCGCCCTGAAGCGCGGCGCGCGCGTGGTGGCGAGCCGCGAGGGCGCCGCAGCGTGCCGGATGATCAAGCGGGCGATGATCTCCGGGGTCTCGTCGACGGGCGTCCATATCGCCGATCTCCGCGTCAGCCCTGCGGCCGTCGCCCGGCACCTCGTGAAGTCGGAAGCGCACAGCGCCGGGTTCCACGTCGGGGTCAGCCCGAACGACCCCGAGGTGATCCGGATTCAGTTCTTCGAGCCACCCGGGGTCGAGATGAGCGCCGCGATGCAGAAGGAGGTCGAGAAGCACTTCACCCGCGGCGAGTTCCGTCGCGTCGCGGCCGGCGAGGTCGGAAATATCTCGTATCCCGCGCGGGTACGCGAGACGTACGCCGCCGAGCTGCTCTCGACGATCGACACCGACGCCGTGCGCGACCGTCGCTTCCGCATCGTCGTCGACTACGGGTTCTCCGGCGCTTCGTACGTGCTTCCGCTCGTGCTAGGCCCGCTCGGAGTGGAGGTCGTGGCAGCCCACGCCTTCACCGGCGAAGGCCCCGAGTACGCCGATTCGGCCCCCGGGCTCGCGGCCTCGATCGGCCAGACGAAACGGCTCGTGCCGGTCGTGGGCGCCGATCTCGGTGCCGTCTTCGACCGCTCTGCCGAGCGGCTTCACCTCATCGACGAGCAGGCGCACGAGGTGCCGGTCGAGCAAGCCCTGCTCCTCTTCCTCCGCCTGCTCGGCTCGAACGGCCGCCACGGCAAGCTCGCCTTCCCGGTGACCGTGACGAGCCAGGTGGAGCGGCTCGTCGAGGACTCGCAGCTCGAGGTCGTGCGGACTCCGACCTCGCTGCCGGAGCTGACGCGCGCCGCGGCCGAGGGCGGCGTCGTCTTCGCGGGCGCCGTGGGCGGCGGCTACGTCTTCCCCGAGTTCCTGCCCGGCTACGACGCGGTGGCGAGCCTCGCGAAGCTGCTCGAGCTGCTGGCGCCCGTGAACCGGCCGCTGTCGGACCTCGTGGCCGAGCTGCCGGAGCCGACGCTCGTCCACCACCAGGTGCCCTGCCCCTGGGCGCTCAAGGGCCTCGTGATGCGCGTGCTCAACGAACGCCTCGCAGGACGCGACGTCGACCTCACAGACGGGATCAAGCTGTTCGACGAGCGCGGCTGGGCGCAGGTGCTGCCGGATCCCGACGAGCCGCTCCTCCACCTCTACGCCGAGGGCGAGACCCGCGAGGCCTCCGAAGAGCTCGCGCGCGAGCTGCGGGCGCTCGTGGACGAGATCGAGCAGGGAGAGGCCGCAGCGGCGCGTACCTAGCAGCGCTCTTTGCTCCAGCCGAGGGCAAAGGCTAAAGTTCAGCTTCACCCTCGCCGAGGGTGCCCGACCACGGAGAAAGGCCAGGATGGAACCGCTGCCGGATCTTGCGACGCTGTCCGACGAGGACCTCAAGAAGCTCATCGACGAGTTGACGCGCGAGGAGCAGGAGGTGTCCTACCGCCGGCGGCTCCTGCACGGAAAGATCGACATCCTGCGGGCCGAGCTCGTGGCGCGCCTGCAGGAAACGCAGGGGAGAAGCGTCCTCGAGTCCGTGGACGTCGACTCACTCACGGACATCCTCACCGGCAAGGCCGCGCCGCCTGCCTGATGGCGCACGTCTACTGCCCTGAGTGCGGGTACAACAACCCGGAGTCCGCGCACTTCTGCGCGAAGTGCGGCGCGGCGCTCGTCGTCCCCGAGGAAGGGGAGTCGACCGAGGCGTTCGCAGCGCCCGACGTGCCCGAGAGCCTCGACCCGATCGAGGATCTCGGCATCCACGGCGCGGCCCTCATCGTCCGCTCGGGCGGGGGGCGGGCGGGTGAGACGTTCGCGCTCGAGGACGGCCCGACGACGATCGGACGCTCACCCGAGTGCGCGATCTTCCTCGACGACGTAACCGTCTCGCGCAAGCACGCCGTTTTCACGAAGGACGGCGACCGCTGGCACCTCGACGACCAGGGCAGCCTGAACGGCACTTTCGTCAACCGCGAGCGGGTCGAAGACGCCGATCTCAGGGACGGCGACGAGCTCCAGATCGGCAAGTACCGGCTCACGTTCCTCCAACGCTGATGGCCATGACCGAAGCCCCCTCTCGCCGCCGGCTCCTCACGATCGGCACGGTCTGCAGCCGGCTCCAGGACGAGTTCCCCGACGTCTCGATCTCGAAGATCCGCTACCTCGAGGACCAGGGCCTTCTGAACCCGCGGCGCACGCAGGGCGGCTACCGGCTCTTCTCGGAGGACGACGTCGAGCGGCTGGAGACGATTCTCCGCCTGCAGAGGGACGAGTTCCTCCCGCTGCGCGTGATCCGGCAGGAGCTCGAAGCGGGCGCGGGCAAGCAGCGCCGGCGCCGGCGCAGCGTGGTCGACGAGGGGGAGGAGGAGCTCGAGCTCGAGGAGCTCTGCGAGCGCGCCGGCATCACGACCGCGCGGGCGCGCGAGCTCGAGGAGTTCGGGCTGCTCGAGTCGCGCATGGAGGACGGGCAGCGGATCTACGCCGAGAGCGAGGCCGACATCGCCGCTGCGTGCGAGGCGCTCTCGCGCTTCGGGATCGACCCGCGGAACCTGCGCGCCTTCCGAACCGCAGCCGACCGCGAGAGCAGCCTGCTCGAGGCGGTGATCGGTCCGGCCCTGCGCTCGCGGAGCGCCGAGCGCCGGCAGGCGGCCCTCGGCGACCTGCAGCAGCTCGCGCAGAGCGCCGAGGAGCTGGCCGACCTGCTGCTGCGGCGCAACGTGCGGCGCCTGGTGGAGTAGCCTCGCGCGCGTGGCGGGGATCGATCTCACGAAGCGCGTCCGCGAGGTCCCGGACTTTCCCGAGCCGGGCGTCGGCTTCAAGGACATCTCGCCACTCCTGCAGGACCCAGAGGCGCTGCGGCAGGCGGTCGACGAGCTCGCCGATTGGACGAAGGAGCGCGGGGCGGACCTCGTGCTCGGCGCCGAGGCACGCGGCTTCTGGCTGGGGCCGGCGATCGCGGTCGAGGCCGACTGCGGCTTCGTCGCGGCGCGGCGGCCGGGCAAGCTCCCGCCGGAAACCGTCTCGGCCACCTATGCCCTCGAGTACGGCCAGAACACGCTCGAGATCGCGGCCGACGCGATCGGAGAGGGCGCGCGAGTCGTCATCCACGACGATGTCCTGGCGACCGGCGGGACGGTGGAGGCGATCGCCGGTCTCGTGGAACAGCTCGGGGGCACCGTGGTGGGCGTCAACTTCGTGATCGAGCTCTCGTTCCTCGGTGGCCGCGGGCGACTCGAGAAGTACGACCTCTGCTCGCTGATCACCTACTGAGCCGTCCGGCCGCTTCTCTACAACGTCCCCATGTACGACCCCCTCACGGGTCGCTACGCGTTCGCCTGTCCGGTACGGGGCGAGACGCACGTGCTGCTCTCGGCCTTCCGGAGCATCGAACAGCTCCCCGGCGCGGCGCACCCGGCCGTGTTCCGCGTCCGGTTCGACTGCGGCTGCGGTGAGGAGCACGACGGCCTCCTGACGCACGAGGAGCTCGACTTGGCGCCGCTCGGGTTCGCCGCGGGGGAGTTCCTCAACCTCATGACCGCTCGGCTCGACCCGGTCGGCGCAGAGCTCGGCGAGCTCGCCGCCGTCCACATCAAGCGGGGCGAGTGGCCCTGGAGCTTCTTCTGCTACCCGGAGGAGCAGCCGCGTCCGGTGTTCCCGTCCTCGTTCACGCTGCTCACCGCAACGGACGGGACGGTGGGGCTCGCTGTGCGCTGCCCGAGCTGCCGACGGCTGTCCCTCAACCTGGTCTCGCACCCGCACGTCGACGTCCCGTTCCACAACGACCGTGAGATCGGGGTGGTGGAACACATGTTCGCCGAGGACGCGCTCGCGACGCTCGACGAGTTCCAGGCGGAGCTGTGGTCTTCCTCGTTCGACGGGCGCAGGCTTGCACTCGAGTAATCGGGGGTACGCGCACCCCGAGGTGGGACTCGGCCGTTCCACTCGCAACGGGCAACGGAACGAGGTGAAGAGAATGCGTAGGTACGGCTTGTACGACGCGTCCCGCGGTCTGACGCTCGCTGTCGCTGCGGCGCTGGCAGGACTCGGGCTCTGGGGCGCGACCCAGGTCGGGATGCAGACGACCGGACGCTTCTGGATCTCGATGGCGATCGTCGCCGGCGCCGGGCTCCTGATCGCTCTTGCGGGCCACGTCGGAACGTGGACAAAGGGGCTCAGGCTGCGAGTGTCGCCGAGCACGTTCACCCTCGCGTTCCTGCCGGTGCTCGTCTGCGTCGGCTGGATCCTGATCGCCACGCAGCCCGGCAGCGGCTGGCAGGAGGGGAGACTCGACTCGTGGAGCAACTCGATCGGGATCCTCGGCGTCGTGCACTCGATCGGCCTGTGGCACGGCGTCCTGGCGTTCGCGTTGGGCACCATGCTCGGCCTTTCGCTCGACGGCGTCCCCGCGCCGGAGATCGAGGAAGCACCGGCGTATGCCGGTCCCGCAGGCACCACAGCCGGGCCCCCGGCGGACGAGCCTGTCGCAGCCGAGCGCCGCTACAACGGCAGGCGTGCGCCGGCGACTCCCACCGAGGAGACCGCGCAGACGCGGACCCGGACACCGTCTCGCTGACGGCGAAGAACCGATTCGCGGTCGCCTCGAACGAGTGAGGCGGCCGCGGATCCCTGCCGGGAGGGATCACGCTAAAGGGGTAGGTCCCCCGATATACAGGACCAGGATGAACGTCCTAGTCCAGGAGACGACTCAGCGGGGGGCACGGCTCCTTGTTGCGCACCTGGAAAGCCTCGATCCACAGGCTGTCCAGGCGCGCGAGCGGCTCGAGGAACGCCTCGGGAGCGAGCTCGCGCGCAAGCTCGTCTTTGCGCTTGCCCCGCACAGCTCGGGGCGGCGGGCGGCCTAGACCTACGAGCGCGGGCGGCGGGGCCGGCGCACCGG
>Ga0075434_100004006_pt1 | contig 13191 bp, 13 predicted proteins | sample RhiMethybrSRZTD3_FD_75298 | JGI IMG/M metagenome (GOLD analysis project Ga0075434, IMG submission 75298) | Populus rhizosphere microbial communities from Tennessee, USA - Rhizosphere MetaG P. TD hybrid SRZTD3 | ecosystem: Host-associated > Plants > Roots > Rhizosphere > Soil | place: USA... | reverse complement strand
TGAGCTACGGCCCTTACGGCAAGGGCCTCGCGTTCCAGGACGGGTACAAGACGGCATGGGAAATCATGGCGCGCGAGAACCCCGACGCGCTCGCCGGCTCTTCGAACCGCTACCAGAACTGGGAGGTGGTCGACCCCGAGAAGTGGGTGCCCGACGGCTACGCCGTGGTCCGGGTCGACTCGCGCGGCGCCGGGCGCTCGCCCGGCTACCTCTGCCACAACAACGCGCGCGAGACGCGCGACCTCTACCAGTGCATCGAGTGGGCCGCGGCGCAGCCCTGGTGCAGCGGCAAGGTCGGCATGAACGGCATCTCGTACTACGCGAGCAACCAGTGGCGCGCCGCGGCGGTGAAGCCGCCGCACCTCGCCGCGATCTGCGTGTGGGAGGGCTGGAACGACGCCTACCGCGAGAGCGCGCGCCACGGCGGCATCATCTGCAGCTTCCGCAAGAACTGGCAGGACATGCAGGTGAAGACGGTGCAGCACGGGCAGGGCGAGCGCGGCGCGAAGAGCCGGGTGACGGGGGAGCTGGTCTGCGGCCCGGAGACTTTGACTGAAAAAGAATTGCTCGAGAACCGCGAGGACATGTGGAACGCGTTTCTGTCGCGCGAGCTCTACGATGAATACTACGACGAGCGCAGCCCCGATCTCTCCAAGGTCGAAGTCCCGTTGCTGAGCGCCGCCAACTGGGGCGGGCAGGGCCTGCATACGCGCGGCAACTTCGAGGGCTTTACCAGAAGCAAGTCCGAACAAAAGTGGCTCGAGGTCCACGGCGGATCGCACTGGGCGCCCTTCTATACCGAATACGGCGTCGCGTTGCAGAAAAGGTTTTTGGGCTACTTCCTGAAGGGCGAGAAGAACGGCTGGGACAAGCAGCCGCGGGTGCTCCTCAACGTGCGCCATCCCGGAGAGAAGTTCGTGCAGCGCGAGGAGAGCGAGTGGCCGCTCGCGCGCACGCAATGGACTCGGTTCTATCTCGATCCGGCGAACGATACGCTGACCAAGGAAGCCCCTTCTTCTTCGGAAAGCATTACGTACGATCCCATGGGGAACGGCGTCACCTTCTCCATGACGGTGAATGCCGAAACTGAAATCACGGGGCCCTCCGCCCTCAAGCTCTTCGTCTCGTCCGCGACCGAGGACGCCGACCTCTTCGTCGTGCTGCGGGTGTTCGAGCCGGGCGGCAAGGAGGTGCTGTTCCAGGGCGCGCTCGACCCGAAGACGCCGGTGGCCCAGGGGTGGCTGCGCGCCTCGCACCGCAAGCTCGACGTCGGCCGCTCGCTGCCTTATCGCCCCTGGCACACGCACGACGAGCTGCAGAAGCTGACGCCCGGAAAGGAAGTGGAGCTCGACATCGAGATCTGGCCCACCTGCATCGTCGTGCCGGCAGGCTACCGGATCGCGCTCAGCATCCGGGGCCGCGACTACGAACACGACGACGCCGCGGCGACGCTCTCGAACATGAAACATCCGATGAAGGGCTGCGGCCCGTTCACGCACGACGACGAGACCGACCGGCCTGCCGCCGTTTTCGGCGGCAAGGTGACGCTCCACTTCGCGCGCAAGCCCTACGTGCTGCTGCCCATCGTTCCGGAGCGGAGGAGGCCCGTGCTGAGAACGGGGGTAACGACCACCGTTTTGGGATGGTTGTCCGCGGCGCTCGACCAGCGCCGAAAATGACGAAAATCAGGGACAGACCACGTTTTTTCCGAGGAGGATCATGAAACAGCGCCTGCTTTTGCTTCTCGTGGGATGGCTGCTTGCAGCGCTCGCGCAGGCTCAACCGTACCCGTCGAAGCCGATCCGCATCATCATTCCGTTCCCGCCGGGCAACACCACCGACATCATGTCGCGGCTCATCGCGCCGAAGATGTCGGAGCGCCTCGGGCAGCAGGTGATCGTGGAGAACCGGCCGGGCGCGAGCGGCATGCTCGGGCTCGACTACGTGGCGAAGCAGCCCGCCGACGGCTACACCATCGCGTGCGTGCAGGGCGGCAACATGGTCGTGCTGCCGCACACCTCGAAGAACATCCCGTACGACCCGTTGAAGGACTTCGCGCCGATCTCGGTGACGACCTTCAACTACCTCGCGATCGTCGCCAACCCGGAGGCGCCGTTCAAGACCATCGGCGAGATGGTGCGCTACGCCAAGGCGAATCCCGGCAAGCTCACCGTCGCGACCAACGGCGAGGGCGGCTTTCCGCACCTCGCTTTCGAGCACCTGCGCACCATGGCCGGGTTCACGTATACGCACATCCCGTATAAGGGCAGCGCGGCGATCGCCACCGACATCATCGGCGGACAGGTGCAGGCGGGCATCGACGGTATCACCGGCATGACGCCGCACATCAAGTCGGGCCGCCTGCGCATCCTTGCAACGACCAACAAGACCAGGCCGGCGCTCTGGCCCGATACGCCCGCGGCTTCGGAAGACGTGCCTGGATACGAATCGGGCGGCTGGTTCGGCTATGCCGCGCCGGCGAAGACGCCGCGCGCGATGCTCCTCAAGCTGAACGAGGAGATCAACCGCGCCATGCGCGCCCCCGACGTGGCCGAGAAACTCGAGGCCGCCGGCCTCATCATCCGGACCGAATCGCCCGAGTTCTTCGCGCAGGTGCTGAAGAGCGACTACGACAAGTACGGCAAGCTCGTCAAAGACATCGGGTTTCAACCCCAATGAAATACGAACCTTTTGGTTGGCATCACTGGCCCGAGCACTTCTTCTGGTCCTATCAGTTCCGCCGTGCGCTCGGCGAGACGCAGGAAGGCGGCGGCGCCGTAAGCGAGGTGTTCCAGGCCGCGAGCCGCATGAAGCGCGGCGACGACGATAGCTGGCACGAAGAGTGGCTGCGCGTCGCCGAAAGAAACGACCGCCGAGGTGACGAGGAGGAGGAGAAGGGGCACATCCGCACCGCGATGAATTGCTGGCTGCGCGCGGCAGACTATTACCGCTCGGCCGAGTTCTGGCTGCTGCCCGACGATCCGCGCCGGCTCGCGACCTTCGACAAGTGCGAGCGCGCAAGCCGCAAGTGGCTGCGCTATGTCGGGGGAGAGGTGGTCGAGATTCCGTACCAGAACGGCGTGTCGATGCCCGCCTATTTCATCAAGCCGAAAGGCCACGCTAAGAGTCCGGTGCTGATTTCCTTCGGCGGCCTCGATTCGTTCAAGGACGAGCTCTGGTTCATGACCGGCCACGGCGCGGTGCAGCGCGGCATCGCTGCGCTCCTGGTGGACGGGCCGGGGCAGGGCGGCACGCTGCGCCGGCACGGGATCCCGACGCGCTACGACTACGAAGTTCCGGTTGGCCGTTGCATAGACTTTCTCTTGAAGAGATCGGATGTCGATGGCAGCCGCGTTGCCGTGAGTGGTTCGAGCCTCGGCGGCTACTACTCGGCGCGCGCCGGATCGAAGGAGCACCGGCTCGCGGCGTGCATCTCGCACGGCGCGATCTGGGACGTCGAGCAGCGCTTCCGCGACCGCGGCGAAAATCATGCGCTCGCCAATCACATGAAGTGGGTGTTCGGGGCGAAGAGCATGGCCGAGGCGATCGAGAAGGCGCGGCCCTTCAAGCTCGAGGGCGTGCTCGGCGAGATGCGCTGTCCCTATCTCGTGCTGCACGGGGGGCACGACGTGCTCGGCGTGGAAAATTCGAAGACCGTCTACGAGTACGCGAAATCGAAAAGGGTGAAAGTCACGCTCCGTCTGACCAGTGCCGAGGAAACCGGCGCCGAGCACTGCCAGCACGACAACCCGACGCTCGGCCAGGAGCTGATGTGCGACTGGCTCGCCGACGTCTTCGGGATCGACCAGCGGAGCATCGCCTTTCCTCCCTAAGAGGAAAAAGGCATCATGGCTGCACCCATTGCAAAGGAGGTCCCATGGACGCCGCCGGCGACAAGCTGATGGACGAATACCGTGAGGTCGTGGCCGCCGCCGAGGAGCTTCTGAACGCCGCCTCCGGCCAGGACGCCGAGCGCCTGAAGGAGCTGCGCGGCCGCGCCGAGGAGGCGCTCCGGAAGGCGCGCGCCCGCATGGAAGACGCGGGGTTCCAGCTCGAGGCGCAGGTGCGCGACCACCCGCTCGCCGCGGTCGGCATCGCGGCGGCGGTGGGCCTGGTCGTCGGGCTCCTGCTCGCGCGCAAATGAGCGAGAGCGTGCTCGAGTCGGCGCGCACCATGCTCGCCGACCTCATATCGCTCGGGCAGACGCGCTTCGAGCTCTTCAGCGTCGAGCTGCGCGAGGAGCTCGCGCGCATCGCCACGCTGCTGATCGGCGCGCTGGCCGCGCTCATTCTCGGGATCCTGGGCATCGCCTTCGCCGCGTTCGCCGTCGTGGTCGCCGTGGCGCCGGAATACCGGCTGCTCGTGGCCGCGCTCGTCGCCGGGGGCTTTTTCCTGGCGGCGGCGCTGCTCGCCTTCGCCGTAATGCGGTTCGCCCGCGCCAAGCGCCGTGCGTTCGGCGCCACGCTGGCGGAGCTGCGGCGCGACTACGAGGCGATCAAGCCGTGATCTTCGGCGCCCGCGAGCTGCGGCGGCGCCGCATCGGGCTGGTCGAGCAGTGCTCGGCGCAGCGGGCCGCGGTCGCCGCCGCCGCCGTGCCGCTCACCGCAAAGGCCGCAGGGCTCGATCGTGTTCTAACCACGGTCCGAGTGCATCCGATCCTCGCCGCGCTCGCGGCCGGCGCCCTAGGGGGCCTTGTTCCGCGCGTCATCCCCCCATGGCTCACGCGGCTGTGGCTTCTCTATTCGCTGCTGCGACGATTCCTGGGCTGATTCGCCGCAGGGCGTAACGATGGCTGTCAGCGACCAGCAGTTGCCGGACGACCGCAACCGTGCTGACCGCCGCACCGGCCAGCCAGTCGAGGCGCCAGTGTTCAGAACATGCCGTGCTCGTTGGGCGAGTCCGGCGGCGCCTCCACCGCCACGTCCCAGAGCTCCACGATCTTCGAGCCCTTGAAGCGGAAGAGGTGCACCGCGGCGATGTCGCGCCCCGCCGGCTCGTGCTTCACCCTGGAGTGGACCGCCACCAGCGTGCCTTCCTCGAGCGCACGCTGGAATTCGATGATCGTGTGAGGAAATTTCGCTGCTGCGCCTTCCATTCCTTTCCTTAGAGAGTCGGCGTCTCCGGCGAAATAAGGGTTGTGATGCCGAAAGCCCGCGGCGATGAAGCGCTCGTACGCCTCGCGCACCTTGCCGGTCGCGGCGAGGCGCAGGAACGCCTTTGCGAGGTCCTTGCGGGCCTGCGGTTTCTTCACTGGCGTTCTCGGGCCTTCGCCGTCTTCATCGCGGCGACGAGCGCCTTCGACCCCGAGCCCCACTTGGAGACGACCTGGATGGCGCTCGTGAACGGGACGTTGAGCGGGTGGACGCGCTCCCGGCGCAGAACATAGACGGCTCCGGCGAGCGGGGTCGGTACGGAAGGTACGAAGACCGTGAACTGCCCGTCGTCGTGCTCCTCGATGATGAAACCGGGGACGAGCGCGTCTTCGATCTCGACCAGCGCCGGCTTCCATGCGCTCTCCCGGCTTTCACCGGACATCTGCTGGGCGAGGCCTCTGAACACCGCATAGCCGGGAATTCTCTGGAACAGCGATTTTTCGATCCGTTCCTCCGCCGAGCGCCCGAGCTGCGTCCGGAGAGCGACGCCGACCAGGAAGCACAGGACCAGCACCAGCAGGAGCGACAGCAGGTCCTCCGCGGGCACCCAGTCCGGAAGCAGCGCGGCGAGCGGGCGCACCAGGCCGACCAACGATTGCATCGCCTTGAGCAGCAACAACACGGCGAGGTAGAAAGGAACGATGACGAGCAGGCCCGAGATCAGCGCGTCCATGATGAATCCGCGCGAGGGCCGGGTAGCCTCGAGTTTCATAGCCGTTGTCTCCTTTGAGCTAACCGCCGCGGCGGCGCCGTGCGGATAGGGATTACTCGAGCTTCATCTCCATGCGCACCGAGCCCTTGGAGGCGGCTTCCATGGGCTTCGCCACGATGAAGATGCGCTCGGGGCTGAGCTCCTTGTTCGAGAGCAGGGCGTCGCGCACGGCGTTCGCGCGCTGCTGACCCAGGGCGTCGAGCGCGGCGGGCGTGGGCTTCAGATTGTCCAGCAGCGCGGACTGCACGAAGCCCAGGCGCGCGTCGAGGTTCGGGTCCTTCGAGGCCTGCAGCTCGGCCGGATAGACCGGCATGGTCTTGAGGCGCGCGCGATAGATGGTCTCGAACGCCTCGAGGCGCTTCCTCTTCGCCACGTCGTCGAAGGGCTTCGAAGAGTCGACCGGCGGGATGAGCGTGGCCAGCGCCTGCTTCGCGACGACGTCGCTGTCGGCCGCGGTCGCGATCGTATTCGGCACGTTCAGCCGGATTTGCGGTCGCTCGACCAGGCCGTTCGCGAGCGTGCCGAGCTTCTTGGTCGCGTCCTCCGTCAGCGCCGCGGATCCGGGCTCGAACTCGACGAACGCGAGGTCGTCGCCGCCGCCGAACAGCGCGCCGATCGCCGCGAACGGCGCGGTGACGATCTTCGTCAGCACCGTCACCACGGCCTTCCAGATCAGCGGCGCGACGCGGAATTCGGGATCGTCGAGCGTGCCGCTGACCGGCAGGTCGAGCTCGATCACGCCGCGGCGGTCCTTGAGCAGCGCTACGCCGAACTTGATCGGAATCGGCGCCGCGTCCTTCGAGTGGGTCGCCTCGCCGAATTCGAGGTTGTCGACGACGACGTGATGCTGCGCGTCGAGCTTGCGCTCCTCGACTTTGTATTTCATCGCGGTCGAAAGCTTGCCCTTGCTGATGGCGTAGCCCGCGAACTTGCCGGAGTAGGGGTTGAACGTGGTGAGCTCGATGTTGCTGAACTTGAACGCCAGATCCGAATAGACCGCAGCAGAGAGCAGGTTCACCTCGCCGGTGAGCTCGACCGGCGAATACTGGTCGACGCTCCCGCTGATCGCCACCTTGGCGCGCGACCCGGGATCCGACGACAGTCCGCTGACCTCTCCGTTGAGCCCGACGATGCCGCTCGCGAAGTTCGGCTGGATCGAGTGGTCGGCGAAGTTGGCCGAGCCGTCGACGACCTGGACGGTGCGGATCGCGACCGGGAACGGCTTCGACGCGCGCGTTTCGCGTTTCTTTTCGGAAGCTTCCTTTTTCGTTGCTTCCTTGTGCGGCGCCAGCACCTCGGAGACATTGACCGTGCCGTCCTCGGCGATGACGACGCGCGCGTAGGGCTGGCGCGCGACGATGCGGTCGATGCGCAGCCGGTCCGGCTGCTGCTGGAACTGGATCCCGGTGATCACGAGCGAGCGCCATTTCACGAAGTCCTCGTGCAGCAGCTGGTCGGTGGTGCGCACGTCGTCGACCCTGACCTGGCCGGAGATTCTCGAAGCCACCGGCTTGTCCGCGGGCGCCGTGAACGCGACATCGCCCTTCAAGCCCAGCCGGCCGGAGTGCAGCGTCATCGCCGTCGATTGCGCGATATAGGGCTGGAGCACGGGGAGCGGGAAGTCCTTCAGGTCGACCGCCAGCGTCGCGCTCGGCGGTTCGAGGCCGACATTGCCGGCCACGCTCAGGAGCCCGCGCTGCTCGATGCCGATCTTCGCGTCGAGCTTCATCGGGGCGGTGGCCGCGGTGCTCCAGCCGTCGAGCGTGATTCCGATGGGCGAGAGCTGGATCTTGGCCGGCGGCGAGGTGGTGCGGTCCTCGCTGGCCACCGTCGCTCCCTCGAGCGCGATGACGTCCGCGTGGATTTTCCATTCCTCGCCCTTGGGCCCGGACGATTTTTCCGGTTGAGAAGCGGGTGTCCCGGGCGACGAGGCTGGCGATGTCTTGACCAGGCGCGAGAGATTGATGCTGCCGTCGGGCTCGCGAACCACGTCGACGCGCGCGCCACGGACGTCGAGGCGCTTCACGCCCACGTCGCGGCGCGACAGGGAAAACGCGAGGCTATCGAGGTCGATCTGCGGAATGACGACGGGTGCGGCGGCCGAGGCGCCGCGCTCGGCGAGCGACAGGTCCCGCACCTTGATCGACGGCGCCGTGATCTCGAGCGTCAGGGGCTGAAGCTCGAACTGGTAGCCGGCGCCGAACTGCCCCGTGCCCGATGCGAGCTTCGTCGGCACGATGTCTTCCAGGTAGGCGTCGATCGTCGCGAGCCGCAGGTCGGTGACGTTGACCGTTCCGCTCGACCCGAGGGGCTGCACCGTGAACGTGCCGCTCCATTCGACCCGCTCGGCGGCCCGGGTCTTGCCGGAGAAGCTGTAGGCGTTGCGGTGGCCGACGTCGGTGCGGAAATCGGTGAGCGAGAAGGAGATCGGCGTGAGCTCGGCGCTGAACGGGTGCTTGTGGGTGCGATCCTCGAAGGCGAGACGGCCGTCGGCGATCGCGAGCTTGCCGATGTGCACCGGCATCGGCCGCTCGTCGGCCTTGGGCTTGTCCGGCGGTGGCCCCGCCGGCGGGGCGAGTTGCGCCAGGTTGACGCTCCCGTCCGGCGCGATGACGACGTTGATATCGGGTGCGGCGAGCTCGAGCTCCTCCAGCACGACGCCGCGGTGCCACAGCGAGGCGAGCTCGGCATTGACCTTCAGGTGCCGGAACGCGACGAGCGGCGCGCCGTCGGCCTCGGCGAGCTTGAGCTCCGCGATATTCGCTTCGAACGTGAACGGATTGAAGCGGATCTCGCCGAGAGAGATCCGGCGATGCAGCTTCCCGGTGACGAAGGCCTCGATCTGCGAGCGCGCCACGCGCGGCACGACGAAGAATCCGGCCGCCGCGTAGCCCGCCACTAGGACCGCCGAGACGCCGAGCAGAATCCAGCGCGTGCGCGGCCGCATCGGCGTGATCAACCCATCGAGTGGCTACTGGCCTTCGACCGCGCCCTTGACCATGACCTCCACGCGCCGGTTCTTGGCCCGGCCTTCCTTCGTGGAGTTGTCGGCGACCGGGTCGTTCATCCCCCTGCCCACGATGGTGATCTTCGAGGGGTCGATGCCGTTCTTGACCAGAAAGTCCCTCACCGTCGAGGCGCGCGCCTCGGAGAGCTTCTGGTTGTAGTCCGCGGCCCCGGTGTTGTCGGTAAAGCCGGTGATCTGGACGGCCTCGACCGAGGTTACGTTGCGCACGCGCGCGGAGATCTTCTCGAGCTCGGGCTGCGCTTCCTTCCGGAACGTCGCCTTGTTGGTGTCGAAGAACGCGTCGCCGCTGACTGTGACCGTGCGCATCGGCTTGTTCTGGGAAGCCGGGACGGCGGCCAGGGCCGCGGCCGGCACGACGGCGGCAGCGGAAGACGCGGAAGAGGATGCGGCGGCCGGCGCGGCGGCAGCCGGCGCGGGCGCAGCGGCGACGGGCGCAGGCGCGGGTTGCGCCAGCTGCGGGGCAACCGCGGCGACTGGGGCGGGCTTCGCCTTTCCGCAGCCGACGATATTGCGGTCGAGGTTCCACTGCGAGGTCCTCACGCAGTTGCCATACGTGTCCATGACGACGCGACCGTCGGACGGCGAACCTAGAAACGCTTCGGTCGGCAACTGGTTTTCCTGGGCTACTGCGGGAACGCTGAAAGCAAGACCGATTACTACGGAAATCGCTGAGTGGGTGGGGTTCATACTTGGGCCTCCGGACCCCGATGGTGCCGCCGCATTTGCGTGCACGATATTGGACCAAGGGCCCATAACGGCAATTCGGCGTAGAGTTGCGCCCTAGCGGCGAGCAGCGCCGCGGACAACAACAAGGAGAAGTAAACAATGAAAACCGAGCTGCTATACCTTGTATACGTTACGATTCTGACCGGCCTTCTCTGGGTGCCCTACATCCTCGACCGGATCGCCACCTGGGGTCTGACCACCGCGGTCGGCTACCCGGACAACCCGCCTGCCCAGTCGCCGTGGGCGCGCCGGCTCATGAAGGCGCACTCCAACAACGTGGAGAACCTGGTCGTGTTCGCCGCGCTGGTGCTCGCGGCCCAGGATCTGGGCCTCAGCAACAGCGCCATCGCCACGGCGGCCATGGTGTACTTCTGGGCCCGCGTGGTGCACGTCCTCGCCTACGCCTTCGCCATCCCTTGGGTGCGCACCCTCGCTTTTGCAGTCGGCTTCTTCGCCCAGGCGGTGATCGCCTGGCAGATCCTGGCGAAGTAATTCAGTCCATCAGCCCCGCATAAAGGGGCGAGGTGAGGTAGCGCTCGCCGAACGAGGGCAGGACGGCGACGATGAGCTTGCCCTCGTTCTCGTTGCGCCGCCCGACCTGGAGCGCGGCCCAGACCGCCGCGCCGGACGAGATGCCGACGAAGAGGCCTTCCTCCTTCGCCAGGCGCCGCGCCGTGTCGAGGGCCGCATCGTTGGGCACGCGCACGATCTCGTCGTAGATCTCGCGGTTGAGGATGTCGGGGATGAAGCCCGCGCCGATTCCCTGGATGACGTGCGGACCCTTCGGCGAGCCGGACAGGACCGCCGAGGCGTCGGGCTCGACCGCCACGCACTTGAAGCCGGGCTTGCGCGCCTTGATCACCTCGCCCACGCCGGTGATGGTGCCGCCGGTGCCGATACCCGACACGAGGATGTCGGCCTTCCCGTCGGTGTCGCGCCAGATCTCCTCCGCGGTGGTGCGGCGGTGAATCTCCGGATTGGCGGGATTGCGGAACTGGTCGGGCATGAAGTAGCGCTTGGGATCGGAAGCGACGAGCTCCTCGGCGCGCTTCACCGCCCCGATCGCCCCCTCGGCCGCCGGCGTGAGCACGAGCTCGGCGCCGTAGGCGCGGATCACCGCGCGGCGCTCCTTGCTCATCTGCTCGGGCATGAATAGCCTGCATTTGTAGCCCTTCACCGCGCACACCCAGGCGAGCGCTATGCCGGTGTTGCCGCTGGTCGGCTCGACGATCACGGTGTCGGGCCCGATCTTGCCGGCACGCTCGGCGGCCTCGATCATCGAGACTCCGATGCGGTCCTTGACGCTCGCGCCCGGGCTGTAGAACTCGAGCTTCGCGACGATCTTCGCGCGCGAGCCCTGCGCCAGGCGGTTGATGCGTACGAGGGGCGTGTTGCCGACGAGGTCGGCGACCGAGTTTGCGATCTTCATGCGTTATCGTAGCCTGATCACGGCCTCCAGGTACGCCCCCGGCACCACCATCGTTCCGTCGGTGGCGCTGTTCAAGCGCTGGGCGAGCCCGAGCAGGTCCTCGGCGAGCGCTTCCTGCTTGCCGGCGTCGAGCGCGGCGAACGCCTTGTTCATCGGCCCGTAGTAGGTGCGGAAGGTGTCGAGCCAATGCCGGGTCGAGCGGTAGCGGAACATGTAGTTGCGGTGCGGCGTCTGCAGCGCGGCGATGCGGCTGCCGAAAAGCTCGCGCAGCCGCTCTTCCGTTCCCCAAAGCGAAGGCGGCTTCACCCCGGGGGCGGGCGGAATGTAGCGCCCGATCAGCTTGAACATTTCGCCGACGAAGCTCGCAGGGGTCCAGTTCGCGAGGCCGATCTTGCCGCCGGGCTTGCACACCCGCGCCATCTCGGCGGCGGCCCGCTCCTGGTTGGGCGTGAACATCACGCCGAAGGTCGACAGCACGACGTCGAACGAGCCGTCCCCGTATTGCAGGTTCTCGGCGTCGGCCTGCTCGAACTGGACGGCCAGCCCTTCGGCGCCGGCGCGCGCGCGCCCGCGCTCGAGGAGCGAAGGAACGTAATCGGTGGAGACGACGTCGCACCAGCGGCGGGCGGCCGCGAGCGTGGCGTTGCCATTGCCCGCGGCGACGTCGAGCACGCGCTGCCCGGCCCGCAGGTCGAGCGCCTCGCACAGTGTCTCGCCCACGATCTGCAGCGTGGTGCCGATCACCGCATAGTCGCCGGCGCCCCAGGCGGCCTGCTGTTTCGTTTTGACGAGGGAAAAATCAGTAACCGTATTCATTGTTTGCGTGGATCGTCGTTGGGGTTGATATAGGTGATGCCCCAGGGCCCCGTGCCGTGCAGCTGTACGATCACCTCGCCCTCGGTGAAGGCGTAATGGGCGGTTCCGGGCTGCATGATCATGATGTCGCCGGTACGCACCGGCTGGGCGCCGGCGCGGTTGAACTTCTCTCCCATGCCCATGTGAAAGGTTCCCGTAAGCACGGTCACGCGCTCGACCGCCGGATGCGTGTGCGGGGGAATCGCGTAGTTGGCGGGAAACTTGAGCCGTACGGTGAACGGCACCGCCTGGCTCATCGGCCCCTCGATCACCGCGATCTGTGCGCCCTTGGGGAGCGAAGGCACGTCGCTCCACTTGAGGTCGGCCGCGCCGACCGCCTGGTGCTGGCCCGCGTGCTGCGCCAAGGCCGAGGTGGCCAGAAACGCCAGCGCTACCGCACTCGCTTTCAGGGTTCCCATGTTTCCCTCCGAGGTTGTGAATAGGCAGCGCCATTGGATGACGCGCGCGACCAGCCGCGGGGTGACCCAGCGGGACAAAAAGTAGGACAACGACGGGGGACAATCACACTAGAATTTCCCGCATGGAGGAGGGGCGGGCTCACGGCTTCGGCTACTGGCTGCGCCGGCGGCGCAAGGCGCTCGACCTGACCCAGGAAGCGCTGGCCGCGGCGGTGGCCTGCTCGCGCTTCGCCATCCGCAAGATCGAGGCGGATGAGCGCAGGCCCTCGCGGCGCCTTGCCGAGCGGCTGGCCGAGAAGCTCGGGATCCCGCTAGAGGAGCGCGCGGCCTTTCTGGACGCGGCACGTTCGGTCCGTGCGGCGGAATGGCTGCACGTCGATGCCGTACCGGTTCAAGAACTTGAAAAGGAAAATCCGCCCTTCGTGGGCCGGGGCGCCGAGTTCGGGCTGCTGATCGGGCTGCTCGCCCGCCTGACGGCCGGTTCGGGTCATGTCGTGCTGCTCGAGGGCGAGCCCGGGATCGGCAAGAGCCGGCTGATGCAGGAGCTCGCCCGCTATTGCGCCGCGCGCGACCTGTGCACGCTCGCCACCAACTGCTACGAGATCGAGCGCGCGATGCCGTACCAGCCGGTGATCGACCTCGCCGGCAAGGCGCTCGAGCTTGCATCGAAGGAGGCGCTGCAAAAGCTTGCCCCGGTTTCGCTGGCGGAGATCGCAGCGCTGGTTCCGGCGATTGCCGAGCGCGTGGCAGTGCCGAGCCTGTCGGCCGATTTTCCGGAGGCGCGGCAGGCGCGGCTCTTCGGCGCGGTGGTCCAGCTCTTCGAGGCGCTGGCGGGCGGGCGCCAGATCGTGGTCATGATCGACGACCTG
>Ga0075434_100004005_pt1 | contig 13192 bp, 15 predicted proteins | sample RhiMethybrSRZTD3_FD_75298 | JGI IMG/M metagenome (GOLD analysis project Ga0075434, IMG submission 75298) | Populus rhizosphere microbial communities from Tennessee, USA - Rhizosphere MetaG P. TD hybrid SRZTD3 | ecosystem: Host-associated > Plants > Roots > Rhizosphere > Soil | place: USA... | reverse complement strand
TCCACACGAGCGGGAAGGCCGTCGTGTGGACGGGGGAGCGCGAGCGGGCCGAGCTCTACTGGGAGCAGTTGGCCGGGTTCGGCCTCACCATGGCGCCGCTCTCGCCGGCGGCCTGAGCTCGTGGCCGCGGTCGATCCCTGGCAGCTTCAGGCCGACCCGGAATGGGCCGTGGCGATCGTCGTGGCCGCCGTCGACTACGCGCTGGTGGTCCGCACCCTCGGCCGCCGCGGCGACCCCACGCCGCTTTGGCGGCGGGCCTGCTTCGCCGCCGGCCTCGCGCTGATTGCGATCGGCCTGCTCTCGCCGCTCGAGCACATCGCGCTCTCCTCGCTCCTCTCGGCCCACCTGCTGCAGAACGTGATCCTGGCCGACTGGGCGCCGCCGCTCCTCGTCCTCGGCCTGACCCCGGCGATGATGGCGGCGGCCGAGCGGCGCGCGTGGGTGCGGGCCGTGACCACCCCGCCGGTCGCGCTTGGCCTCTGGCTTGGGGCCTGGTATGCGCTCCACCTCCCGGCGGTCTACGGCTATGCGCTGGAGCATCGCTGGGCGCTCGGGCTCGAGCACTTGGCCTTCCTCGGCTCCGGCCTCGCGTTCTGGTGGGCCGTCATGTCGCCCGGCCGCATGCGCCCGCAGGCCCGGCTGCTCTTCCTCTTCGGCGCGTTCATCGCCGCTGCGCCGGTGGCCTTCGCGCTCGCGTTCACGCAGCCGGTCTACAACTTCTACGAGCGGGCGCCGAAGCTGTGGGGGCTCACGCCGCTCGAGGACCAGCAGATCGGCGCGATCGGGATGGCGATCGAGCAGGCTGCCATCCTCTTCGCCGCCTGCTCGATCGCGTTCATGCAGTGGCTGGACGAGGATGAGGCCCCGCCGCGGCCGGTAGGCTTCCCGACATGACGACGATCCGCGCCGCCTGCGTGCAGTTCTCGGCCCGGGCCGACAAGTCGGAGAACGTGGCGTTGATGGCGCCGTTCGTGGCGGAGGCCGCCGGGCGTGGCGCCGACATCGTGCTCCTGCCGGAGAAGTGGAACGCCTGGATGGACGGCCCGCGCCTCCGCCCGCTGGCCGAGCGGCTCGACGGCGGCGAGACGGTCGACGCCATGGCCGGCTGGGCGCGTGAGCACCGGATCAACCTGATCGGCGGCTCCATCGCGATCGTCGCCGACGACGACGCCGTCCACAACATCTCGATCGCCTTCGACCGAAACGGCGAGCGGGTCGCGGCCTACACGAAGATCCACCTCTTCGACGTCGACGTCGGCGGTTTCAGCTATCGCGAGTCCGACGGCACCGCGCCGGGGGCCGAGCTCGTGACTGCCGAGCTCGACGGCGTCACGGTTGGCCTGACCGTCTGCTACGACCTGCGCTTCCCGGAGCTCTACCGCGCGCTGGCCCTCGACCGCGGCGCCCGGATCCTCACGATCCCGTCGAACTTCACGCTCCACACCGGCATGGCCCACTGGGAGGTGCTGCTGCGGGCGCGGGCGATCGAGAACCAGGCGTTCGTGCTCGCCACCGGCCAGCACGGGATGCCGGGCGGGCTCGACAAGCCGAGCTACGGCCACTCGATGATCGTCGACCCGTGGGGGACGATCCTGGCCCAGGCGCCGGACGGCGACGGCATCATCGTGGCCGACCTCGACCTGGCCGCCCAGGCTCAGATCCGCGAGCGGCTGCCGGCACTTCTCCACATTCGCCCCGATCTGTACCGAAGCGCGCACGTCGCTCACACATAACGCTAACGACCGTTCGAGATACTCGGCCGCGTGGATCCGATGACGACCTATGCGCCTGGGAGCGGCATCCTGCTGATCGCCATGATGCAGCTCGCCGGCTGGCAGGTGCGCATCTCGCGCGCCGGGACGCGCGCGGTGGCGATCCGCGGCGCCCAGCGCGTGACGGCGACCGGCTCGAGCGTTCCGGAGGTCATCCTGAGCGTCTTCCAGAAGTCGGTGCGCGCCGGTCGCGCCCGCCGCCGCTGACCTGAAAAATTGGGGTCTGACCCCGTTTTTTCAGGCGGGAGCGCGGTACAGTCGGCGCGTGTACTGCGGGAAGTGCGGGGCAGCGCGCGGAAGGCAACGCCTTCTGTCCGAGCTGCGGCGCGGCCTACAGCGACGCCGAGTGGTCCGTTCGCGTCGGCTGGCCCGACGACCGCTGACACGCCGTTCGGCGGCGAGATGACCCTGGTCGCGATCCTGCTCGCCGCCTTCATGCCGTTCATCGCCCTGATCGTCGCCCTCGTCATGCGCTCGGGCGAGGAGCGGCCCTCGCGGCACCAGTTCCCGAAGACCGCCGCGAGCTCGATGCCCGGCGGGCCGCCGTAGCGCTACTCGGGAACCGGCGGGGCGTTCGGGTCGGGGATGGCGCCCTGGCGGATGAAGAACTTCCGCACCGCGTCGAAGTAGACCTTGGGCTGCTCGACGAACGTCATGTGCGCGGCCTTCTCGACGATCACCAGCTCCGAGCCCTCCACCTCGCGGTGGATCTCCTGCGACCGCTCGACCGTGCAGACCCGGTCCCCGCGGCCGGTCACGACCAGCATCGGCTTTGAGATCCAGCGCAGGTGGTCGAGCCACTCGAAGTTGCCGTAGCCATTCGCCGCGAAGTGGGCCAGCACCTCAGGCGCGTAGACCGTGTCGTCGGACTGCATGTAGCGGCTGTACGCGTCGCCCATCTCCCAGAAGTGAAACGGCATCTGGGCCGCCGACACCTCCCGGGCCTGCTCGACGGTCTTCAGGCGCGGCTCCTCGTCCCACGACTTGCGGATCTGGTCGCGCAGGTAGGCGGGCTCGAAGGTGTCGATCGAGCGCTCGATGTCGGCCATGAGGGCCGAGGTCGACGCCGCCCCGGACGAGATCACGTACTGGTCGGCCGTCCCCCGCTCGAGCGCGTGCGAGAGGGCGATGAACGCCCCGAAGGAGTGCCCGAGGACGGCGTAGGCCTCGAGGTCCATGGCCCGCGCGAGCCGGTCGATGTCGTGGGCGAAGATCTGGAGGGTGAGCGACGCCGGGTCGACGCGCGGCGAGTCGCCCTGGCCGCGCTCGTCGACGTACAGGAGCCGGAAGCCCATGTCGGCCAGCGGGTCGAGCCAGGGCCGGAACTCGTGGTGGTCGAGGCCGGGGCCGCCGTGCAGCAGCATGAGCGGATAGCCCTTCTGCGAGCCGAGCTCGACCACGTTCAGGACGCCGCCGTCCTCGAGCTCGACGAGCCTCGCCTCCCCCGGCAGGTCAGCCATTCAGCTTCCGGTACCCCAGGGCGTGCTCGGCCTGCATCATCTTGTGGATCTGCGTCGTGCCCTCGTAGATGATCGGGGCGCGGGAGTTTCGGAAGTACCGCTCGACGGGGTACTCGGCCGAGTACCCGTAGGCGCCGTGCACCTGGATCGCCAGGTGGGCGGCCTTGAACGCGCTCTCGGTCGCGTGCCACTTGGCGAGCGACGTCTCGCGCGTGTTGCGCACGCCCTTGTCCTTCTTGTACGCCGCCTGCATGACGAGCAGGCGCGAGGTCTCGTACCCGAGCACCATGTCGGCGATCATGTCCTGCACGAACTGGTGCTTGCCGATGGGCTGGCCGAAGGTCTCGCGCTCGTTCGCGTACTTGACCGACGCCTCGAGGCAGGCCCGGATGACGCCGACCGCTCCGGCGGCCACCGTGAAGCGGCCCTGGTCGAGCGAGTGCATCGCGATCTTGAAGCCGTCCCCCTCGGCGCCCACCAGGTTCTCGGCAGGCACCTGCACGTTCGAGAAGAAGAGCTCGCCGGTGGAGCCGGCCCAGATGCCCAGCTTGTTCGGGATCCGGCGCGCCTCGACGCCCTCCCACTCACGCTCGACGACGAACGCCGAGATGCCCCTGTGGCCGGCGGTGGGGTCGGTCTTGGCGAAGACCAGCGCGTAGTCCGCCTCGGTCGCGTAGGAGATCCAGTTCTTCTGCCCGTTCAGGAGGTAGGTGCCGTCGTCCTGTCGCGTCGCGTTCGTGAGCATCGAGGCGACGTCCGAGCCTGCCGCCGGCTCGGTCAGGCCGAAGCAGCCGAGCTTCTCGCCGCGCGCCATCGGCGCGAGGTACTTCGCGTGCTGCTCGTCGCTTCCGAACCGAAGCAGCGAAAGCGAGTTCAGTCCGACGTGGACGGAGATCAGCGTGCGGAAGGCCGACTCGCCCCGCTCGATCTCCTCGCAGATCAGGGCCTCGCAGACGAAGTCGAGCCCCGCGCCGCCGTGCTCCGGCGGGATCGGCGCGCCCAGGAGCCCCAGCTCCGCCATCCCCTCGATGATCCCCATGTCGAGGTGGTGGTTGATGTCGTTCTCCTGCGCCACCGGCAGGATGCGGCGGTCGACGAACTCACGCACGGTCTCCTGGATCGAGCGTTGCTCGTCGTTCAGGTCGAGATCCACGGTCCTCCTCGCCCCCCTCTCAGCGGGCGCATCCTAACCGGACCGTTACAAGAGTGATTCCACGTCCCGCGTTACGCCTCGCGAGGCACGCGCGGCTTGGCCGCGTACATCGCGCGGTCGGCCGCGCGGAAGAGCGGCCGCGGATCGTCGCCGTCGCGCGGGCAGACGGCCACGCCGAACCCGGCCGCCAGCTCCTCGCCGCGCTTGGCGAACTCGGCCGCCATCGCGTCGGCGACGCGGTCGACGGCGGCCCGCGCCTCGCCCTCGTCGGTCTCGGGCAGGATGAGGGCGAACTCGTCGCCGCCGATCCGGAAGGCCGCGTCGGCGGTGCGTAGCGCGCTCGTGAGCACGCCCCCCACGACCTGGAGCGCCTCGTCGCCGGCGGCGTGGCCGTTTCGGTCGTTCAGGGCCTTGAAGCCGTTCAGGTCACACAGGACAAGCGCCATCGGGTGGCCGTAGCGCACCGACCGCGACACCTCCTGGTCGAGCCGCTCGTTGAACGCCCGCCGGTTGAAGAGCCGGGTGAGCGGGTCGTGCTCGGCCAGGAACTGCATCTCCTCGTACTGCGCGGCGGTGTCGAGGGCGGTCGTGGCCTGGTTGGCGAAGACGCGCAGCGACTGGAGCTTTCGCTCCGACGGCACGAGCCGGTCGACCGGGTCGTCGACCCAGATCGCCCCCATCACGTCGCCGGTGCGGCTCCAGAGCGGGACGATCAGCCAGTGGTTTCGCCAGGCGAATGGGCCGCGCCCGCTCAGGTTGGACTGGTAGGTGTGGTGCTCGGACGCCACCCGCTCCAGGCCCTGCTCGTGGTCGAGCAGGAAGCAGCCCTCGACCTCGAACGCCGGGTCGAGCAGGCGCTCGATCTGCGCGAACGTCATCGCGGTGTTCACGGCCTCGCTGTCGATGTCCCAGCCGTAGGTGGCCCGCGTGCGGAAGACGCCGGTGTCGGGGTCGGGCAGGTCGATGCAGACGTTCTCGAAGCCGAGCGCGGTGTGGATGCCGTCGCAGACGGCGTGGAGGATCTCGTCGATCGCGAACGTCTCGGTGAGGCGCGAGGAGACCTGGAGGAGCTGCTCGAGCGCCGACCGGTGGCGGGCGGCCTGCTCGGCCTCCTGGGTGCTCTGCACCGCGATCGCCGCGTGGTCGGCCATCGCCACGAGCACGTCCAGCTCTTCGTCGGTCGGGATGCGCCCGCTGGCGGGCTCGTCGACCGACAGGACGCCGACGAGGTGCCCGTCGGGGTGGCGCAGCGGCACGAAGAGTGCGTCGAGCGGATGCCAGTCGTCCGGCCCGGCTCCGCCGTCCATGGCCGGGATGTAGGAGCCGGGCGCGTGCGTCTCCCAGTCGATCGCGCCATGCGGGACGTGGTAGGCGCCGCGGCGGGCGAAGCGCTCGCCGAGGAGCGGCTCCCACACGTCGCGCCCGCGGGCGTCGCCCTCGAGGCGCGCGACCGCCTCCGGGCTCCCGTGGACGGTCGTTACCTCGAAGTCGTCCCATGCCGGCCGGTAGAGGTGCACGACGACCGTCGCGAACCCGAGCGATTCGGAGATCGACTTCGCGATCGACGCCAAGAGCTCGCCCAGCTCCTCTTCGGAGCGTACGACGCGGGTGACCTCGAGGAAGCCGCGGAGGCGGGACAGCGCTTCCGGATCGTGGGGGCTCATTGCCGGCGTCCTCGAATCATGCGACGAAATGGATATGGGCGCCTGTGCGCTTGGCCTCGTACATCGCCGCGTCGGCCTCGCGCAGGAGGCGCTCGGCGTCGGTCATCGCCCCGTCGCCGACCACGACCCCGAAGCTGGCGCGAAGCGGCGTCCCGGCCCGCTCGCCGGCGTCGACGAGGCTCTCCGCGATGCGCTCGATGACCGCGCGGGCCTCGGCTGCCGTCGTCTCGGGAAGGAGCAGCGCGAACTCGTCGCCGCCGATCCGGTAGGCGGTGTCGGCCGCGCGCAGCCCGGCGCGCAGCACGAGCCCCAGCTGCTCGAGCGCGGCGTCGCCGGCCAGGTGGCCGTGGCGGTCGTTCACGGACTTGAACCCGTCGACGTCGAGCACGACGAGGGTGAACGGCCGGCTGTAGCGGGCCGCGCGCGTCATCTCCATGTCCAGCCGCAACCCGAACGCGTGCCGGTTGAAGAGCCGGGTGAGCGGGTCGTGCTCGGCCAGGAACCGCACCTCTTCGAGCCGCCCGGCCGCGTCGAGGGCGGCGGTGGCCTGGTTAGCGAAGACGCGCAGGGCCTGCATGAGCTGGCGCGACGGCAGGAGCCGGTCGGCGGGGTCCTCCGCCCAGATGAGCGCGATCACGTCGCCCTCGCGGTCGATCAGCGGAACGGCGAGCCAGTGCCGGTCCCAGGCCCACGGGCCGCGGCCGTTCATGACCGAGCGGTACATGCGATGCCCGGCCGGGAGCCGCGACATCGCCTGCTCGTGGGTGAGCAGGAAGCAGCCCTCCACCTCGAACGGGGGATCGAGGAGCGGCGCCAGCTCCCAGATCGAGAGCGGCGCGTTCTGGTTCAGCTCGTCGAGCGTCCAGCCGGTGGTCGCGCGGGTGGTGAAGACCCCGGTCGCCGGATCGGGCAGCTGGACAGCAACCTTGCGGAAGCCGAGCGCGTGCGAGATCCCGTCGCAGGTGGCCTGGACGATGGCCTCGACCGACGGCGTCGCGGCGAGGCGCGAGGACACCTGGAGCAGCTCGCGGAGGGCCAGCCTGTGGTGGGCCGCCGCGGCCTCCTCCTGGAAGCTCTGGAGTGCCAGGGCCACGTGCTCGGCAACGGCGACCAGCACCTCGAGCTCCTCGTCGGAGGGGCGCGTGCCGGTGTACGGCTCGCCCACCGAGAGGATGCCGAGGATGTGGCCGTCGGAGTGGAGCATCGGCACGAAGAGCTCGTCGTCGGGATGCCAGGCGGCCGGGTCGGCGCTCGGCTCCCAGGCCGGCACGTACCGGCGGCCGACGTCACCCTCCCAGTCGAAGGCGCCGTGTGGGATGAGGTAGGCGCCGCCCCGCTCGAAGCGCTCGTCCAGGAGCGGCGCCCAGGCGCTCCAGTCGAGCGTGTCGCCGAGGAGCGCCCGGCGGGCGTCGTCGGAGCCGTGCACGGTCGTCACCTCGAAGTCGTTCCAGGCCGGGCGATACAGGTTGATGACGACGGTGTGGAACCCGAGCGACGTGGCGATCGAGTCGGCGATGGCCTCGAGCAGGGCCGACTGCTCGGTCTCTGCCCGGACAAGCCGGGTGACCTCAAGAAGGCCGCGAAGGCGGTCGATGGTCGACGGGTTTTCGGGCATGTTGCGACGCGTGGATCGGCTGGGCTGGAGCCGGGGTGGCGAGCCGTCCTTTAGGTTTGTCGGGACTATGCGGGAAATGGTTGAGCGGAAATCTGTGTTTGTTGTAATTTTGGCAGTGCTTGGCAGTGCATGTGGACAGGCACGTGAAGCTCCCGTGGCCATTCCCGCGCGCGCGACGGCCCTCGCCATCGCCCCCGATTATGCAGGCACGATCTGGGCCACAGCCGGGTCGCATGTGTACCGCTCCCACGACGGCGGCCACACCTGGCGCAGGGTGGCCCACACCGACGGCAGCGGGGTAGCGTTCCTCGAGAAGCAGGTGGTGCTCGTGGACGGCGGCCGCGTCGGCGTCGCCGGGCTCGGCGCGACCCGGCTCGCCGAGCGGCCCGAACCGCGGTCGATCGTCGCGGTCGCCACGCCCTACTACCGCACCAACCGGCTGTACGGCCTGGATCCGGCCGGGCGGCTGTGGCTCTCGGTTCGCGACGGCCGCCGCTGGGTGGCGCTGCGGGCCGCCGGGCTCCCGGCCGGCTGCGGCGCGCTCGCGGCCGTGCGCGGCGACCCGCTGCGGCCCGATGCGGTCTACGTAGCGTGCGGAGAGCGCGGCATCTGGCGGTCGGGCGACTTCGGAGCGTCCTTCAAACGCCTTCCCAGCGCTCCGGCCGCGAGCGCCGTCGCGACGACCACCGATGACCACACCCGCCTCCTCGCGGCGGCTCCGGACGGGCTCTATCTCTCGACGGACGCCGGCCGCAGGTTCCGGCGCGTCGCCCGCGTGGCGGGCGTCTCGGCCGTCGCGTTCGACCTGCGCAACTACCTCGTCGCCTACGCAGCCCTCGACCGCACGCTTCTGCGCTCGGCCGACGGCGGCGTCACGTGGCAGCTTCCGGGCTGACCGCGGTGCGGAGCCAGGCAGGGACGCGCAAGGGCCGCATCGTCGCCCGGTCGACGCAGGCGTGGCGGGTCGAGCCGCGGCAGGCGAGCTCCCCGGCCCGGACGATCTCGTAGGCGAACGTGAAGCTCGCGCCGCGGACGTCCGTGCAGGCGCACTCGACCGCGAACTCCTCGTCGAACCGCAGCGCGCGCAGGTACTCGGCATGCGCCTCGATGACCACCATGTCCATGCCGCCCGCGTGGACGTCCGCGTAGCTGTGACCCACCTCGCGCAGGTACTCCACCCGCCCGACCTCGAACCACGACAGATATGCCGCGTTGTTGGCGACGCCCATCGCGTCGGTCTCGCCGAAGCGGACTCGCAGGTTGACGACGGTGCGACGGGCCCCGGTGGGAATCACCCCCGCCAGGGTAATGGAAAACCGTCCGAAGCCGCTGGTACATTGAGTTGATGGACGACCGGAAGAACATCATCGATCGGATCACCGGCGCCACCGAGGACACCGTTCAACGGGTGCAGCAGGAGATGTCGCAGAGCACCGTCGTGACCGCCACCAAGGAGCGGGCCACGGCGATGCGCCTGCGGGCCCAACAGGCTGCGATGTCGCAGCTCCAGCTCGCCACCCGCGACGACGTCGCCAGGCTCCAGGCGTCGCTCGATCGCGTCGAGGCGGCGCTCAACGACCTCGCGAAGCGCCTCCCGGAGAGCAAGCCGCGCACGCGGACGCGCGCTCCCAAGCCGCCCACGCCGAGCGACTGATCAGCTAGCTAGCTCGGTACGCGCAGCCTGAGGGCCGCCGGGACGACCTCGAACGTCACCGGGGTGACGCCCGGCGTCTCGCCGTCCGCCTCGATCGGGAGGGGCACCTCGGGCTCGACCGCGATCCGGCGGGCGCGGCTGATGTCGGCCTTCGGGTGGCCGATGTGCGTGCCGCGGTAGAGCTTGTGGAGGTTGCGGGCCAGGTCGGCCTTGCCGACGTCGCCCCATACGAGCACGTCGAGCAGGCCGTCGCCGGGGTCGGCCGTCGGCATGATCTTCATCCCGCTCGCGTAGAACCGGCAGTTGGCGACGATCACGTTGTTACAGACCTGGTCGAGCTCGCGCTCGTCGATGCGCACCCGGAAGCGGCTGTTCCGGTACCCGGCGAACGTGACGACCGTGCCCCATGCGAACGCGACCGTGGCGCCGAGCGGCTTTCCCGATCGGTTGACCCGGTCGGCGGCGACCCCGGTCAGGCCGGCGCTCGCGACGTTGCAGAAGATCCGGGCGGCGGGGGCGCCGTCCCAGTCGGTGAAGCGGACGCGGCCGAGGTCGACGGTGCGCAAGGCCGAGCCGGCCGCGACGGCGACCGCCCGGTCGACCTGCTTGGGGATGTCGAACGTCTTCACGAAGTCGCAGCCCGACCCGCGCGGGATCACCGCCAGCTCGGCGCCCGGCGCGACCGCGGCATCGCCGTCGAAGAAGCCGTTCGCCACCTCCGAGACGGTGCCGTCGCCGCCCACGGCGACGATCAGCCGCGCCCCCTCGCGCAGCGCCGCCCGGGTCAGCTCCGACGCGTGCCCCGCCGCCTCGGTGGCGCGCACGTCGAGGTCGAGGCCGCGGGCGGCCGCCGCGCGGGCGATCTCGGGCCAGCGGCGGGCCGTCTTCCCGTGGTCGGAGGCCGGGTTCACGACCATGACCCCGGCCGCCTCGGCGCTAATGGTCGTCCACCGCTGCCGCCAGCGCGAGGCGGGTCATCCGCTCGACCGCTGCGGCCAGCTCCTCGTCGGTGATGCGCACGAACTCCTCGCCGCCGACCAGGTCTGAGACGACCAGGACGCACGCTGCGGCGACGCCGCGCAGCGCAGCGATCGTGAAGAGCACGGCCGCCTCCATCTCGACGGCCAGGACGCCCCGCGCCGCCCAGCGCCGGTGGCGCTCGGGGTCGGGGTCGTAGAAGGTGTCGGAGCTGACGATCGGGCCGACGTGCGGGCGGATGTCCATGCCCTTCGCGGTGTGCACGATCCCGTGCGTGAGCCCGAAGTCCGCGGTCGGGGCGTGCGGCTCGCCGCCCACGTAGTGGAGGGCCGTGCGGTCGGCCGGGACCGCCGAGATCCCGACGACGACGTCGCCCATCTCCAGCGAGCGCGAGAGCCCGCCGCAGGTGCCGACGCGGATCAACCGCTTCACGCCGAGCTGGATCAGCTCCTCGACGACGATCGCCGCGCTCGGGCATCCCATCCCGGTGGACTGCACCGACACGGGCTTGCCCTGGTGCGTGCCGGTGTAGCCGAGCATGCCGCGCTCGCCGTTCACCTGGCGGGCGTCGTCCATGAACTCGCGCGCGATCCGCTCGGCGCGGAGCGGATCGCCGGGGAGGAGGACCGCCGGGGCGTAGTCGCCCGGCTCTGCGCGCAGGTGGATCGGCACGGCGGCGGGACTCTACCCCGTCAGGCGCTCGCCGAGATACCCAGCGCCGAGCCCGGCGCGCGGTAGCCCTCGGGACTGCGGAACCGCTCCACCGCCTTGCGGACGGCGTCCGCCAGCAGGTCGCGCTCCTCCTGCGGGAGCGTCGGCAGGAGCTGGGACAGCGAGCCGTTCAGGGAGGACTGCGTGCGCCAGTAGCTCTCGAAGTCGTCGTAGCGCCACTCGATCGCGATCGGCTCGACCGCGAGCTCGCGGAAGCCCGCGTCCGCGAGCAGCGCCTCAATTCCCGCGGCGTCGCCGAGCGAGAACATCCCGGGCCCTCCGGGGCGGGCCGGCGGCAGGTCGGTCATCCGCTCGATCACCTCCCACAGCGCCGGCGCCCACGGGTTTCGCTCGACGGCGTCCCATACCGTCGCGATCAGGCGTCCGCCGGGCCGAAGGACGCGGCGGATGCCGGTCAGCGCGGCGGCCGTGTCGGGCACGAGCATGAGCGCGAGCCGGCAGAGCACGCCGTCCACGGCCGCCTCCGGCAGGTCGATCGCCTCCATGTCGAGGGCCCGCAGCTCCACGTTCGAGAGCCCGAGCTCCCGGGCGCGGCGCTCGGCCGCCTCGAGCATCGCAGTCGAGCGGTCGGTGAGGAGTACGCGGCCGCCGGGATCGACGAGCCTGGCCGCCAGGAGGCCCGTCTCGCCCGTTCCCGCGCCGAGCTCGAGGAGCGTCTGGCCGGGCTGTGCGGCGAGCCGCTCGAGCATCCAGTCGGTGAGCGGGGCCAGCGCGGCCTGCACGGCCTCCCGCTCGCGCTCCCATCCGGCCGCGGCGCTCTGCCAATTTCTGTAGCTGCGCCGACGGTACTCGTCGGCGCTGCCGAGGCTGGTAGTTTCCGTGCGATGCATGCGCAAACCCTGGCTGTGGACGGCCTTCGCGTCAATGTAGCGGAGTGGGGCGCGGGCGACCCCGTCGTGCTCCTGCACGGCCTCACGGGATCGCTCGACTACTGGGCGCCGTTCGCCGAGCGACTGGGCCGTTCGCACCGGGTGATCGCCGTCGACGTGCCCGGCCACGGCGACTCCGATGTGCTCGACCCGTTCTCCTTCACTGACGCGGTGCGGCTCATGGGCGACGCCGTCGACCAGATCGGCGTCGACCGCCCGGCGGTGGTCGGCCACTCGTTCGGCGCGCCGCTCGCGGTGACGTGGGCGGCGGAGCGGCCGGTGTCGGCGATGGTGCTCGCGTCGCCGGTCGGAATGGCGCCGTTCAGCCTGCGGCGGGCCCGGTTCATCATGCCGTTTCACCGCGCGATCGCCGCGACCGAGCGGCTGTGGGAGAAACCGGCGGCCAGCCGGCGCCTGCCGCGCAAGCTCGTGTTCGGCTGGTTCGTCGGCATGTCGCGGACGGAGGGCCTCGACGTGCCCGCCGCGCGCCGCCTTCTGCGCGGCGCCGCCAAGGCCGCGCCGATCGTGCCCGGCGTCCTCCCTGCGCTCCAGTCCCTCGATCTGCCCGCCCTGATCGAGCGCGTGAACACCCGCTCGCTCGTCATCTGGGGAGAGCACGACCGCAGCGGGTGGGAGAACGGGCCGGCGCTGGCCGAGGCCCTGGCCGGCGAGGAGCTCGTCCTGCCCGGCGTCGGCCACATGCCGATGATCGAGGCGCCGTACTCGTTCGGGGTCGCCGTGGCGGAGTTCGTCGGCGCGTCGGTGGCGGCGTGACGGCCGACCCCTGGCGGTGCGAGGCCTGCGGGACGGCCTACGACATGGCGTCGTGCACCCTCGAGGTGGGGCTCGTCCGGCTGGCGCTCGACGGCCCGGATGCCTTCCGGCTGGGGAGCGCCGGCATCGACGCCGAGGTGGCGCCCCTGCTCGAGCCGTGTGCATGCGGCGGGCGGCTCGCTGCCGGCGGCGAGCCTGAAAAATTGGGGTCTGACCCCGTTTTTTCAGACGAGGCGCTGCTGCCGTTGGCACGGCGGGGGTGGGAGGTGCTTGCGGGCTGCGAGGAGCCCGGGCTCGAGCGGCTCCGAGAGGTGTGGCGGCCGCGGGCGCTGCGGCTGCTGGGCCGCGACGAGGAGCTCTCGCCGGAGGACGTCCTCGGCCTGCGCCTGGAGCAGCGCCTCGCGGGCCTGCGCGAGGAGATCGACCGGGCCCGCGCGGCCGGCGACGAGGACGCCGCCCAGATGGCGCACGCGCGCTACATCGAGCTCGGCACGAGCTATGCCCGCCGATTCGCCGCTCGC
>Ga0075434_100004002_pt1 | contig 13197 bp, 14 predicted proteins | sample RhiMethybrSRZTD3_FD_75298 | JGI IMG/M metagenome (GOLD analysis project Ga0075434, IMG submission 75298) | Populus rhizosphere microbial communities from Tennessee, USA - Rhizosphere MetaG P. TD hybrid SRZTD3 | ecosystem: Host-associated > Plants > Roots > Rhizosphere > Soil | place: USA... | reverse complement strand
CAACACCTGCGCCATCCGCGAGAAGGCCGAGGACAAGGTCCTGTCGCGGCTCGGGCAGCTCAAGCACCTCAAGCGCGCGCGCCCCGAGCTCATGATCGGCGTCATGGGCTGCATGGCGCAGCTCTGGAAGGGCCGGATCCAGGAGCGCGCGCCGCACGTCGATCTGGTCTTCGGCTCCGCCGCCGTCTCGCGCGTTGGTGAGCTCATCGATCGCGCACGGGCCACGGGCGCTCCCGTTCTCGAGACGGGCGAGGCGCCCCTCGTCAAGCTCACCGCGCGTCCCGAGCAGCCCGGGCAGCTCAAGGCCTTCGTCACGGTGATGGAGGGCTGCGAGAAGCACTGCACGTTCTGCGTCGTGCCGGTGACCCGTGGTCGCGAGCGGAGCCATCCCCCCGCGGCCATCGTCGCCGAGGTCCGCGAGCTGGCCGCGGCCGGCGTGCGCGAGGTGACGCTCCTCGGCCAGACCGTGAATGCCTACGGGCGCGATCTCACCCCACCCACCGATCTGGCCGCCCTCCTCGAGCAGGTCAACGAGGTCGAGGGCATCGAGCGCATCCGCTTCACCACCTCCAACCCCTACAACCTCACCTCGCGCCTCATCCGCGCCATCCGCGACGTGCCCAAGGTGGTCGAATACCTGCACCTGCCGCTCCAGTCGGGCTCTGATCGCGTGCTCGAGCGGATGAACCGTGGCTACACGCGCGCCCGCTACCTCGAGCTCATCGACGAGCTGGTGGAGACGGTGCCCGACCTCGCGCTGTCCACCGACCTCATCGTGGGCTTTCCCGGCGAGACGGAGGCGGACTTCGAGGAGACGGTGACGGCGGTGGAGCGCGTGCGCTACGACAACGTGTTCGCCTTCCGCTACTCGCGCCGCCCCGGCACGCCCGCCGCCGAGATGGTCGAGCAGGTGCCCGACGAGGTCAAGGCGCGCCGCAATAGCCGGATTCTCGAGGTGGCGGAGCGAGTGGGCGCGGAGCGGCGGTGCGCTCTCGAGGGCCGCGTGATGCCGGTGCTCGTGGACGGCCGCTCCCGCAAGGATCCCCAGGAGGTTACGGGACGCACCCGCTGCAATCGCGTGGTCAACTTCGACGCTCACGGCCGCGAGCTCATGGGCCGGACCGTGCAGGTGCTCGTCACCAGGGCGCTCCCTCACAGCCTGCGCGGCGAGCTGGCCGGCGCGGGGGAGCGCGTGCTCGCCGCCCGCGCGGTCTAGGGAGGGGGAAGCCCATGTGGCTCGAGATGAAGGTCAAGGGATTGGCGCTCGACCCTCTCTCCAACATGCCGATCATCATCCTCCGCGACGAGGAGGAGAAGCGCTCGCTGCCCATCTGGGTCGGCCTCTTCGAGGCCAACGCCATCGCCCTCGAGCTCGAGAAGATTCCCACCCCGCGTCCCATGACCCACGACCTCATCAAGAACATCCTCGAGTCCATCGACGCCCGCGTGGTCAAGGTCGAGGTCAACGACCTCCGCGAGAACACCTTCTTCGCGGTGATCCATCTCCAGCTGGGCCAGGCGGAGATCGCGGTGGACTCGCGCCCCTCCGATGCCATTGCCCTGGCCCTGCGCGTGGCCGCCCCCATCTTCGTGGACGAGGAGGTGGTGGCCAAGGCCAAGAACGTGGAGGTGGCCAAGGAGCAGGAGCTCTCCGGCAGCAAGGCCGACGACCAGGCCAAGATCAAGGAGTGGCTCGATTCCATCAAGCCCGGGGACTTCGGCAAGATCGAGCGCGGCCGCGATCCCAGCGCCCCGGATGACTAGCGGATGCGCGTTGGCCTCTTCACCAACAACTACCTGCCGTTCCGCGGAGGCGTCACCACCGCGGTAGAGACGCTGCGCCAGGGCCTGGAGGCTGACGGCCATCGCGTGTGGGTCTTCGCGCCGGCCTGGCGCGGGCCGCAGCCGGCCGATCCCGCCTACGTCTTTCGCTATCCTTCCGTGCCCGCGCCGACCTATCCCGGCTTCGCGGTGCCGCTGCCCTTCTCGCGCCGCTTGCGCCGTGCCGCCTGCGCCCTGGAGCTCGACGTCTTCCACGCCCAGCACCCGTTCCTCCTGGGCGTCACCGCGCGTCGCCTCGCCCGCGCGCAGGGCCGGCCGCTGGTGTTCACGTACCACACGCGCTACGAGAAGTACGCGCACTATGTTCCGCTTCCCGAGCGCCTGGTCGCGGGAGCCGCCGTGCGCCTCGCCTCCCGCTTCGCGGACTCCGCGGACCTGGTGATAGCGCCCTCCGCCCGCATCGCCGACGGCCTCGGCCAGGCCAGCGTGCGCGCGCCCATCGCCGTGGTGCCCACCGGCGTGCCCCTCGATCTCTTCCGCCCGGGAGACCGCGGTGCGGCGCGGCGCGCGCTCGGGCTTTCCGACGAGACGCCACTCTGCCTCTACGTGGGCCGCCTCGACCGGGAGAAGAGCGTGGAGCGCGTGCTGGAGGCCTTTGGCTTCATCGCCGACGCCGTGTCCGGGGCCCGGCTCCTCCTCGTCGGGCAGGGGAGTCACGAGGCCGCGCTCAAGCGGCTCGCCGCGGGCGGCCCTGCCCGCGCGGCCATCGCCTTCCCCGGCTCGGTGGCACGCGAGGCGCTGCCGGACTACTACCGCGCGGCCGACCTCTTCCTCTTCTCCTCCGAGACGGAGACGCAGGGGCTCGTGCTGGCCGAGGCGCACGCCTGCGGGCTGCCCGCAGTGGCGGTGCGCGCCTCCGGTGTGGACGAGGTCGTGCGCGACGGCGAGACGGGCATCCTCACGAAGAGCGACGCCCAGGATCTGGCCGATGCGGCCATCGGACTTCTCCTCGATGCGCCCCGCCGGCGCACCATGGGCCGGGCTGCGCGTGAGCTCGCCGAGCGCGACTTCTCGGCCGCGCGCCAGGTCGAGGTCATGGCCGGCCTCTATCGCGACCTCCGTCGCTCCGCGCCGTGAGCCCGACGGCGACCGCGACGTTCCTCCGGGCGACGTTCCAGCCCGAGTGGGCGCCCGAGGCGGGCGATCCAGGCCGCCGCGGCTTCCTCACCGCCGATCCCCGCGTGCACACGCTCTTGCGCGTGCTCGTATCCTATCCCGAGGTGCGCTTCATCCTCCCCGACCGGGTGGGGCTCGAGCTGAGCGCGGATGCCCGTCTCATCGACACCCTCCTGCGCTTCCTCGGCCGGCAGAGCTGGCTCGTCACGAGCGTCACCGTCGGAGGCTAGCCGGCCCGTGATCTGGAATCGCGAGATAGAGACGGCCTCTCGCGAGCAGCTTCGCGCGCTCCAGGGTGAGCGCCTCCAGCGGGCCTGCGCGTGGGCGGCGGAGCGCGTGCCGTTCTACCGGACGGCCTTCGCCACGGTCGGCGTCGATCCGGAGCGGATCAAGAGCCTGGACGATCTCCGGCGCCTGCCCTTCACGGTCAAAGCCGATCTGCGCGAGCACTATCCCTGGGGTCTCTTCGCGGTGCCGCAGCGCGAGCTCGCGCGCGTCCACGCCTCCTCGGGGACCAAGGGCAAGCCCACCGTGGTCGGGTACACGCAGGGTGATCTCGCCATCTGGCGCGAGGTGATGGCCCGCTCCCTCGCCGCGGCGGGCGCGGAACCGGGCGATCTCCTCCAGATCGCCTACGGCTACGGCCTCTTCACGGGCGGGCTCGGCTTCCACGACGGAGCCGAGCACATGGGCCTCACCGTGGTGCCGGTGTCCTCCGGCAACACTCTCCGGCAGATCCTGCTCCTCCAGGACTTCCGTCCCCAGGGCCTCGCCTGCACGCCGTCGTTCGCACTCCACATCGGCGAGTCCATGCGCGAGCAGGGGCTGGATCCGGGAAGCGCTGGGGTGCGCTACGGTCTCTTCGGCGCCGAGCCATGGACGGAGGCCATGCGCGGGCAGCTCGAGCGCCTGTGGGGCATCGCCGCGGTGGACTTCTATGGCCTCAGCGAGATCATCGGCCCCGGGGTCGCGGGCGAGTGCGTGCAGGCCCGCCGCGGGCTGCACATCGCCGAGGATCACTTCCTCCCCGAGGTGATCGATCCCGGCACGGGGGAGCCGCTGCCTGCGGGCGCGGAGGGTGAGCTCGTGCTGACCTGTCTCACCAAGGCGGCGCTGCCGCTCTTGCGCTACCGCACGGGGGACATCACCGCCCTCGATCCTGCCCCCTGCGCGTGCGGGCGCACCTCGGTGCGCATGACGCGCATCAAGGGCCGGAGCGACGACATGCTCGTGATCAAGGGCGTCAACGTCTATCCCTCCCAGCTCGAGGCCGCGCTCTTGACGGTGCCCGGGCTCGCCCCGCACTATCAACTCATGGTGGATCGTCGCCAGGGCTTCCCGAGCATCGCGGTGGAGGTCGAGCCCACCCCCGAGACCGTGCAGGGGTGGGGGAGCTTCGCGGCAGGCGGCCCCGCCCGGGCCGCGCTCGCCGCGCGGATCGGGGAGCTCCTGCGCGCCCACCTGAGCCTCAACCCGGAGATCGTCATCGTGCCGCCCAAGACCATTCCGCGCAGCGAGGGCAAGGCGGTACGGGTCGTGGAAAGGAGCCTCTCATGAGCCAGCCAGTGACGGAAGCGGATCTCCTTGCCCGGATCGAGCGCGGTGAGCGCATCGAGTCCGCCGAGGAGATGACGGACGAGTACCGCGAGAACCTGATCCACCTCATGACCATGCAGGCCGACTCGGAGCTGGCCGGTGGCTATGGCTACGTGCCGTGGATCATGAAAGCCCCCGGCGTCGACGAGAAACACGTAGTGGCGCAGATCGTGAAGGACGAGCATCGCCACGCCTCCGTCATGTACGGCCTCCTCGCCGACCTCGGAGTGGACGTGGAGGCCCACGTGCGCGCCCACGACGAGGCTTTCGCCATGCGCATCGAGGCCACCGCGGACATCGGCACCGCGCGCATCACCGCCGACAAGCGGGTGAACATCTTCTACTACCCCATCGACACCTGGGCGGACTTCATCTTCTTCAACTTTTGCATGGACCGGGGGGCCGGCCACCAGCTCGAGGACGTCCGGCAGTGCTCCTACGGCCCGTGGGCGCGGGCCATCGAGGGCATCTTCAAGGAGGAGAAGTTCCACATCCGCCACGGCGAGTTCTGGGTCAAGAAGCTCGCCGAGGATACGAAGACGCACGACGAGGCCCAGACCACCCTCGAGAAGTGGTACATCCGCACCATGAACATCTTCGGCCGCCCGGGCTCGGCGCGGAACGCCGTGTACCGGCGCTACAAGCTCAAGCTTCGCGACAACGACGAGGTCCGCCAGGCCTTCGCCGACGAGGTGAAGGAGAAGGCGGAGGCCGTAGGCCTGCATCTCCCCGAGTGGAAGCCCGTGTGGGACCGCCTGCCCGAGGAAGCGCAGATCCCAGGGTAGGGCATGCGCCTCGCCCTAGCCGCCGTCCTGCTCCCCGTCCTTCTCGCCGGCGCCGTCGGCGCGAGCGGGCAGACGGGCCGCCAGGTCAAGGTCGTCCTCGAGTTCGAGCAGCGCGGCCAGGAGGCGCGGCAGGGCGCCCAGGGTCGGGGCGCGGTGGTGATCCAGGACGGCAAGGCGCGCGGCCGCGGCGGAGTGGCCGTCGAGGACACCACCACCCGCACCACGCGCACCAGCGGTGTCTTCACCGTGGTCCAGGACGGCGGTACGGGGTCCATGCTCGTGGCGAGCGAGGTGCCGTATACGGTGGCCGCCTGGTTCCGGGACTACGCGACGGGGCAGGGCTACCTCGTGCAGGGCACGGCCTGGCAGCGCGTGGGCACCGTGCTCGTGGTCAGCCCGACCATCCTGCCCGGCGGCCAGATCCGGGTGCGCCTCGTGCCCCAGGTCAGCTACTTCACGGCGGACAGCGCCGGCACCGTCGAGTTCAACGAGGCGGCCACCGAGGTGATCGTGCCCAACGGACGCGCCATGCGGATCGGCGGCGGCACGCGCGGCATCAACCAGGTCACGCGGCAGATCCTGGGCTATCACCAGGAACAGGCCTCGAGCGAGTCGAGCTTCATCCTCACCGCCACTATCCTGTAAGCGAGGCCTCCGGCGAGCCGATACCGGGTGAGCTGGCGGCCCGGCTCCAGGACGATCGGTGGGCCCGGGCCCACGGCGACGAATACCTCGAACTCCGCCGCGGCCACTGCCGGCTCGCCCTCATGCTTCGCCAGCACATGGTCAACGTCCAGGGGCTGCCCCACGGCGAAGTCATCTTCTCCGTCGCCGACATTACCTTCGACGCTGCGTGCAGCTCCCACGGAGAACTCGCCCTGGCGCTCCACATGTCGATCGCCTACCCGGCGGCGGCGCCCGCGGATGGGCGTCTCGACGCCGAGGCGCGTGAGGTGAAGCAGGGCAGGCGGGCCGGGTTCTTCGACGTGACGGTGACCGATGAAGCGGGCACGCTCGTCGCCCAGGTTCACGCCATCGCCCATCGGACCGGCCGTCTAGTGTGGTTGACATAATCCTTCTTATCAGACATTCGACTTACTCGACGACGGACCGTCACCAATCTGGCCATTTACTGGCACACGCGGAGATGACGACCTTTGGCCGAGGTCCTCGCCGCCAAGCCTGGCGCATCCTGGAGGCCAGCACGGGCCTGAGCACGGCCTTCTCTCCACTTCGCGGCGGCGGGCACACAGCCGTCTCACATGAGCGCGGCCGACGAGAAAGGGCTGTTCTGCGAGGCTCGAGGGGCTGAACGACAGGCCGCTGGGCGGCCGGAGCTACCGCGGCTTCGGCGTGGTCTGGAGGCTCGCCATGCGAGAGCGGAATTCCTCCGCGCGGCGGCTGTCCGGCAGGTCCTTCAGCAGGCGCTGATATGTCTCGACGGCGGCCTCGCGCTTGCCGCCTAGATCCTGGACGCGCGCGATGTCGAGCATGGCCTCCTCGTAGAGAAAGCTCTTAGGGCCGGCGCTGCTAATCGCGGATTGATAGGCCTTTTCGGCCTCGGGATAGTTCTTCTCCGCCTCCCACGAGTAGCCGACGTCGAGCGCGGCCAGCGCGCCCAGGGTCGGCGAGCCCGCCTTGTCCCGGGCGATCTCGAAGGCCGCTCGCGCGCTCGCGTACTGGGCGTTGGCGAAGCGGAGGCTGCCGAGCAGGTACGCGGCCTGGCCGACCGAGGACAGCCGCGGATATTCCGCGATCACGTCCTGGAGGGCCTTCTCGGCGCGCTGGCGCGCCTCCGGGGAGGCGCCCGGGGCCTGGGATTGCGCGGCGAGGGCCCGGGCCTGCGTGAGGGCGATGGAGCCCTGCGCCTCGTAGCGCGTCTTCCACAGCGCCCAGCCGCCCCAAATGAGCCCGATCACGAGGACGGCCAGGCCCCCGGCCACCGCCCACTTCACGGCGTGACGGGAGCGGAGCCACTCGAGTAGCGTCACCGCGACTCCTCGACGTTGCGAGGCGCGGTCTCGGCCACGCGCGCGGGCTCCGCGCGCTCGAGCCAGATCTCGCCCTTGACCGACGAGCCCTCCGCCGCGGAGAAGCTACCCGCCTTGAGGGTGCCCGTGAGGACACCGCTGGGCAGGATGTCGAGATGCGTGGAGGCGGAGAGATTGCCGCGCACCTTGCCGGCGATGACGATGGCGGCGGCGTTGATGTTGGCGTCGACCTGCGCGGCCTCCGCGACGATCACGCGGCCGGACACGTCGATCTCGCCCTCGAAGCGGCCGTAGATGTGGAAGTCACCCTCGCCGCTGATCTCGCCCCGGAGCGCCATGTGGGCGCCAACCACCGCGCGGCCGGAATCCGCCGGCGGCGCGGCGGCCGCCGTGACCGCGGGGCGCGTCGGCGTCAGGTCCTCCGGCGCGTTCGAGAGTCCGAGAAACCGCCACACGCCGCCGATGCCGCCGCCGTTGCGCTGAGGAGCCACGCCTCGCAGTTTACGTCCCCCCGCGTCTCGATCTCAAGGCGCTTGTGCCCCTGCGCGCGCCGGCAGCGCGGCGGACGGGCGCGGCGAGACGCGCCACCTCGGCATGGCGGAAGCACGACGTGAGGTGATCATTCACGAGCCCCGTCGCCTGCATGAAGGCGTAGCAGATGGTGGGCCCGACGAAGGTGAAGCCGCGCCGCTTGAGATCCCGGCTGAACGCCTGCGAGACGGAGGTCTCCGCCGGCACCTGCCGCGGCCGGCGCCAGCGATTCTGGAGCGGGCGATCCTGCACGAAGCCCCACACATACGCGGCGAAGCTCCCGTGCTCGCGCTGCACGGCGAGAAAGGCCTTGGCGTTGGCGATGGCGCCTTCGATCTTGCCGCGATGGCGGATGATGCCCGGATCGCGCAGGAGGCGCCGCACGTCGGCCGCGGTGAACCGCGCGACCCGCGCGGGATCGAAGGCCGCGAAGGCGGCGCGATAGCCGCCGCGCCGGGCGAGGATGGTCGACCAGCTCAGCCCCGCCTGTGCGCCTTCCAGCACGAGGAGCTCGAAGAGTCGTCGGTCGGAGCGCAGGGGCACACCCCACTCGCGGTCGTGATACGCGATGTCGGGCGCGCTCCGGGCCCAGTGACAGCGTGGCCGCGCGGCGGTCAGCGACACTCGGTGTAGGTGGAGGTGCCGATGTGGTACGTGTAGCAGCGCGGCGCGCTGGCGGGCGGCGGGCTAGGAACGCGGCCGCGCAACGTGCCGAGTCGCGTGGCCGGCACGGGGCTGCACTCGGCGTAGGTGTCGGTGCCCACCATGTAGTTCAGGCAGCGGAAGCTCGCTCCGGGCGGTGACGACGGCCCCGGCGTGCACTCCGTGTGCGTGTCCGTGCCCACCGTGTAGCTCGTGCAGTGCATGGGCGAGAGGGTGTCGGCCAGGGTGAGCGGGGCGACGGTCATCCAGGCGAGGAGCAGCAGCGAGGAGGCCCGGCGCATCATGGCGCGGACTCGTCGCGCACGCCGCGGCCGTTGGCGCCCGGGCGGCGGGGCCGGCCCTCGCGCCCGGTGAGCTGCCAGGCCATGAGCCCGATCACGAGGGCGAGAAGGATCCAGCCGGCGAGGTCGCCATTCCAGATGAACCAGCCCACGAGGCTCAGGACGGCGAGCAGCCAGAGAAGAGGGACATACCGGGACACGAACCTCTTCACGGCTTCCACCCCTCCCTCACCCTGCCCCGCCCTCGTCGGTCCATCCCCTTCTGCTGCCTTCCCTCCGAGCGGCGCGTCCGCACTCTGCTCGTGGCCCGATTCTACCACCATGACTCCGGCGGGCCGTACACACGCGGGCGCGGCCACTGAGTTGAATCCCCGCGAGCTTCTTGCATAATAGCGACTCGAGATCACCCCTCAGGGGCGGACCGCCAGACACTCGATGAGCATTCCCACCGAGCCCATCGGCAGCATTCCGAGGCCCCTGGCCCTCATCGAGGCCATCGGCCGCGAGGGCAGTGACGATCCGAGCCTCGAGCCGCTCTACGAGGAGGCCATCCGCGACACGATCCAGAGCTTCGAGGCCACGGGCTCACCCGTGATCACCGACGGCGAGCAGGCAAGTACCACAATTTCTGGACGTACTCCGTCGAGGGGCTCGCCAACACGCATCCCGAAGGATTCCGGATCCCGTTCGCGGCCGGTCACACCCGCCGGATGCCCCGGCTCACCAGCGGCCCGTTCCGCTACCGGCGCTACGCCGACACCTTCCTGGACCTGGCGCAGCGGTTCGCGCACGTCCCCCTGAAGCAGGCGGTGATCTCCCCCTCTGCCCTCAGCCTCATGTATCCCGCCACGCCCCTGCCCGGCTATCCGCGCGAGCAGTTCATCCAGGACCTCCTGCGGGAGCACACGGCGGAGGTGCGGCGCTGCCTCCAGAAGGGCGCGCACTGCGTGCAGATCGATTTCACGGAAGGCCGGCTCTCCATGAAGATCGATCCGTCCGGCAGCCTGCTGCACAGCTTCGTCGATCTGAACAACCTCGCCCTCTCCCGCTTCTCACCGGAGGAGCGCGCGCGTATCGGGATCCATACCTGCCCCGGCGGCGATCGCGACTCCACCCACAGCGCCGACGTGGACTACGGCGAGCTGCTGCCCGGCCTATTCGAGCTCCGCGCGGGAAACTTCTACGTCGCCCTCGCGGGCGAGCGGGACCGTGGGCGGATCCTCAAGATCATCCAGCAGTACCTCAAGCCGGATCAGCGGGTGTTCCTGGGCGTCATCGCCACCATCGATCCGCGCATCGAGACGGCGGAGGAGGTGCGCGATCGCATCGTGGAGGCCGCGCAGTACATTCCCCTCGCCCAGCTCGGCACCACCGACGACTGCGGCTTCGCGCCCTTCGCCGACGACATCTCCACGAGCCGGGAGACGGCCTTCGCCAAGATCCGCGCGCGCGTGGCGGGGACCGCCCTCGCCGCGAAGGCCCTGGGCGCGACCTGAGATGCGCGACGACGAAGAGGAGGAAGCCCTCCTTCGCTCGGTGGCGATGCAGAATGCCCAGAGCATTGTCCTCGCCCGGCAGCGGGCGGAGGCGGCGCTCCTCCAGGCCAAGCAGGCCCTCGAGCGCAAGAGCCAGGAGCAGCGGGCGACCCTCCAGGCCACGTGGGACGGGATCCTCGTCACCGACGATCGAGGCCACGTGACGGACTACAACACCCGCTACGTCGAGATGTGGCGCCTCCCTCCCGACGTGCTCGGGTCCCTGGACCATCGCCGGATCCTGGAGTTCACCGGGCGGCAGTTCGCGGAGCCGCACCGCTTCCACGCCCGCATCGAAGCGATCTACACGGAGTCGCCCCGGGAGAGCCACGACGTGCTGGAGCTGGCCGACGGCCGCGTCTTCGAGCGCTACTCGACGCCCCAGATCATCGACGCCGTCGACGTGGGCCGCGTGTGGAGCTTCCGCGACATCACGGCGAGCCGGCACGCGGCCGAGGAGCGCAAGCAACTCCTGGAGAGCGAGCGGGCGGCCCGCGGCGAGGCGGAGCGGGCCAGCGCCATGAAGGACGCGTTCCTCGCCACCCTCTCCCACGAGCTGCGCACGCCGCTCAGCTCCATCCTCGGCTGGTCGCACATCCTGCGCGCGCGCACCATGAGCCCGGCGGAGCTCCACCAGGGGCTCGAGATCATCGAGCGCAACGCGCGCGTGCAGACCCAGCTCATCGAAGATCTCCTCGACATGAGCCGCATCACCTCGGGCAAGATGCGGCTCGACATCCAGCCCGTACAGCCCGCCGCCCTCATCCAGGCGGCCATCGAGACGGTGCGGCCCTCGGCGGAGGCCAAGGGCATCAAGCTGACCGCGCTGCTCGATCCCGCCGCGGGGCCGATCAGCGGCGATCCCAATCGCCTGCAGCAGGTGGTGTGGAACCTCCTCTCCAACGCCATCAAGTTCACGGGGCGTGACGGGCGCGTGGAGGTGCTGCTCGAACGGGTGAACTCCCACATCGAGATCACGGTGGCCGACACGGGCATGGGCATCAGCGCCGAGTTCCTCCCGCACGTGTTCGATCGCTTCCGCCAGGACGTGGCCTCCTCCTCCACGCGCAGCACCAAGGGGCTCGGCCTGGGCCTGTCCATCGTGAAGCACCTGGTGGAACTGCACGGCGGCACCGTGCGGGCGGCGAGCGAGGGCGAAGGACGCGGGGCGACCTTCACCATCCACCTGCCCCTGACCGTGGTCCGTCGGAACCAGGCCGGCGAGGAGCGACGCCATCCCCGGAGCCCGAGCTCGGAGGCGGCGGAGTTCACGCGCGTGAATCTCTCCGGGATCACCGTGCTCGTGGTCGACGACCAGGACGATGCCCGCGACCTGCTCAAGCGCGTGCTCGAGGAATGCGACGCGCGCGTGCTCACCGCGGCCTCCGCGGGGGCCGCCTTGGCCACGGTGGAAGCGGACCACCCCGACGTCCTCGTCAGCGACGTGGGCATGCCGGACGTCGACGGCTACGAGCTCCTGCGGCGGGTGCGCGCCCTCGGCCCGGCCCGGGGCGGCCGGCTGCCCGCCATCGCCCTCACCGCCTTCGCTCGCTCCGAGGACCGCACGCGCGCCCTGCGTGCGGGCTTCCTCGTCCATGTTTCGAAGCCGGTGGAGCCGTCAGAGCTGGTGGCCACGGTCGCCAGCATCGTGGGCCGCACCGGCGAGTCCGGCACGACCTGAGGGTCTCCTGCGCCGCGGAGCGGGCTCGCGCGGCGCGGTCCGCTGATCGCCGAGCCTGAATGAGCGTCCCGCCGTTCGCCAATTGCCCGGTCAGACTTCACCAGCCGCGCTGTAGAATGCCCCGACCATGGCCCCAGAGGACAGCACGGTAGCCGCGCCCCGCTTCCCCTTCCGTCGCACGCTGACCGACCCCGCGAGGCTGTCGAAATTCTGGCTGGCGCGCTGGTTGGTGGGCGGACCGGGGACAGGTCATGCCGGCGAGGCCGAGGAGCACCATCCGTGGCAGCGGGTGATCTGGCTCACCGGCGTCGACTACTTCTCGACCCTCGGCTATCAGCCGGGCATCGCGCTCATCGCGGCGGGGGTCCTCGCGCCGTTCGCCACCGGCGTGCTCGTGCTCGTCACGCTGATCGGCGCCCTGCCCATTTACGCGCAGGTCGCTCGGCGCTCCTATGCCGGCCAGGGCTCCATCGCCATGCTCGAGAATCTCCTCCCGGGGTGGAACGGCAAGCTCCTCGTGCTCGCCCTCTTAGGGTTCGCCGCCACCGACTTCGTCATCACCATGACCCTGTCCGCCGCCGACGCGGCCAAGCACGCGGTAGAGAACCCGCTCCTCCATTCGCTCATCGGTGACCACAAGCTCGGGATCTCGCTGCTCCTCCTCACGCTCCTCGCCGCCGTCTTCCTGGCGGGCTTCCGCGAGGCGATCGGCGCCGCCATGCTCGTGGCAGTGCCGTACCTGGCCCTGACCCTGATAGTGCTGGTGCGCGGGTTGATCGAGACGCTCCTGCGGCCCGAGGTCTGGACGAAGTGGCATCTCGCCCTGGAGAGCCGGGGCGGCCACGGCCACATCGCCGTGGGCGCCCTCGTGGTCTTCCCCGTGCTCGCGCTGGGCCTGAGCGGATTCGAGACCGGCGTGAGCGTGATGCCGCTCATCGACGGCGGGCCCGGTGATCGGCGCGCCGGCCGGGGCGGGCCTGCCCCGCTCGGCCGCATCGCCAATACCCGCAAGCTCCTCGCGGCCGCCGCGGCGATCATGAGCGTGATGCTCATCCTGTCGAGCGTGGTCACCACGCTCCTGATCCCCCCCGACGCGTACCGGCTGGAGGGACCGGCGAGCGGGCGCGCCCTCGCCTACCTCGCCCACGAGTTCTTCCCCGCATGGCTCGCCTCCGT
>Ga0075434_100004001_pt1 | contig 13200 bp, 13 predicted proteins | sample RhiMethybrSRZTD3_FD_75298 | JGI IMG/M metagenome (GOLD analysis project Ga0075434, IMG submission 75298) | Populus rhizosphere microbial communities from Tennessee, USA - Rhizosphere MetaG P. TD hybrid SRZTD3 | ecosystem: Host-associated > Plants > Roots > Rhizosphere > Soil | place: USA... | reverse complement strand
GCACGAGCGAACCGCTTGGCAACCGGCGCTACTGGCCAATCTATGCCGCGGCCGAGCGGCACAACCTTCCCGTCGGCCTGCATGTATTCGGCTCGGGCGGCCATGCGTACTCGGGAACGGGCTGGCCGTCCTACTACGTTGAAGAGGGCGCGGGTCACGCCACCTCGTGCCAAACGACGGTCACCAGCCTGGTCATCGAAGGCGTGTTCGAGCGATTCCCACGCCTCAAGGTGGTCTTGATCGAGGGTGGTTTCGGTTGGCTGCCAGCGCTCGCTTGGCGCCTGGACAAGCTCTTCGAACGCATGCGCAGCGAGGTGCCACACCTCAAGAAAAGGCCGTCCGAGTACATCCGCGAGCACATTTGGGTGACGACGCAGCCAATGGAGGAGCCAAAGGACCGCAAGCACCTCTTGGATGTCATGGAGTGGATTGGCTGGGATCGGCTGCTGTTTGCATCCGACTACCCACATTGGGATTTCGATGATCCCTTCCGCGCTTTCCCCGCTGGCTTAGGACAGGCGCGACACCACCAGATCCTGGCGGGTAACGGCTTGGCGGTGTATCGGCTCACGTAAGGTTTCATCCCCGCTGCGCAGCCGTGGGGAGAAAAACCCAAACTCAGTTCCGCGATCCGCCAAAGCCACTTCCAGGCGAAGAACGCCGCAACGCCAGCCATGCCCCGACACGTCGTCGCCCGAGCCGCCCAGATCCCGCCGGGGTCGCGAAAGCTGGTGAAGGTGGCAGGGCGCGACATCGTCATTTTTAATATCAACGGCGAACTCTTCGCACTCTCCGACAAGTGCCCCCACAAGGGCGGTAGCCTGTCGCGCGGCAAACTCTCAGGCGCTGTCACGTCTTCGGAGCCGGGCAACTATCAGTATTCGCGCCCCGGTGAGATCATCCGTTGTCCCTGGCATGCCTGGGAGTTCGATGTGCGCACGGGCCGCTCCTGGTGCGATCCCCAGCGCATGCGGCTCATGAACTACGCCATCTCAGTGGAACCCGGTGCCAAGCTTGTGGAGGGCCCGTACACGGCCGAGACGTTTGCCATCACGGTCGAAGACGCCTACGTCGTGATCGAAACGAAATGAGCAAAGATCACGCCCCGCGAGCCGACCGCCAAGAGCCCATTGCGCTCGGCCGCAAGCAGCGAACCCGGGTGCAACCGCGGCGCCGCCCTGCTCGGCGCCACCGATAAACGCCCATGAGGCACATGGGCCAGGCCGCAGGGCAATGTGCATGGCTGCGGATCCGACCACCATCGTTGCGCAGGCGGGGCCAGGAGACCCTCCCGGACCCGCACGCGATCTGCGGCGGCACTCAGTCGCCAATGCAATCGTAGTATCGGTTCCACCAATAGGAGCTGCCCGTCGCCACCGCGCGACGGTAGTAATAGTGGCAACCGCCGTATGCATAGGTATCGTCGTAATAGCCGTAAGGCACGTAACCGAACGCGCGGCCGCGACGGAAGTGCCGGACTTGGCGTCCGTCACCGCCACGAATGTGCCCGCGGCTCACAGAGGCGCGAGGCGCCGATCCACTGAAGGCCCGGCCTCCCGAACGAATGCCGCCGCCTCCAACCCCGCCACCGCCGGAGGCCATTCCCCCACCACCTCCGCCAACCCCTCCGCCGCCAACTCCTCCTCCCCCAACACCTCCTCCCCCATGCCCACCCTTCTGGGCCGCCACCGGCTGATAAGCTCCCGACAACGCTAGAGCGGCGATGCTCGCCACGGCCGCCGTCACCCAATATGTTCGCTTCATAATGACCTCCAGGCATTCGCTCGTTTGGTCTCGTTTGCACTGGGGTCAAGCCTGGAGCAGCCCGGAGGGTTCCCCGTCCCGGACACCGCTCGCCCTCACGGTATGATCACAGCGCAGCCAACGAGCGCAAGCTCTGCCGGCGCTCCGCGTGCCTGACGTTCTATAGTGGCGAGACCTAAGCCGATGACCCCGTCGTAATATCGCATCCACCGGATGGCTGTGGGTTTCGAGCGCCTGCTACCAACCATCTCGGACTGCTTTAGCCACGGGCGCGAGCGCGCCACACACCCCGGCGGAGACGCCGATCGGCGCTCAGCGCACGTGCCTATGCCTTCGCGACACGCCGCACCCGCGGCTGAGCGACGATAGGCGGGGGGTGCTCAATTCAAGGAGTGGACCGCGAAGCTCCGTCCGCTGAACCCTCTGCCCCCGCCGCGCCTCGCAGTGTTCGACCTGCTTGCTATCAGCACCAGCGCAGAGGCGCCCGCCCGCTGCCGCACACCCCTTGGGGATTTTCGCTTGCTCCTTGTCTTGCCGCGATTTTCAAGGTCAAGCTAGGTCTCTTGCGAGCCGGCTCGCCAGCTGAGATAGAGATCGAATCTTTGCACCGGGCCGGCACGCCGTAAGCTTGGCCAGTTCAGACGTCCATTCGCGGGAGCGATCGCCATGCAGGACAAGACATCCGTGCGAGCCAAGGCCGCGGCATTCAACTGGGAGGACCCTTTTCTCCTCGAGGATCAGCTTACCGAGGACGAGCGTGCCATCCGCACTACCGCGCGCGCGTACGCACAGGACAAGCTCGCTCCCCGCGTGATCGAAGCCTACCTCGAAGAAAAGACCGACCGGAGCATTTTCCACGAGATGGGTGCGCTCGGCCTTCTCGGCGCCACGCTGCCCGAGCAATACGGCTGTGCAGGTGCCAATTATGTGTCCTATGGCCTGATCGCCCGCGAGATCGAGCGCGTCGATTCCGGATATCGCTCTATGAATAGCGTGCAGTCCTCGCTCGTGATGTATCCAATCTATGCCTATGGCTCGGAAGAGCAGCGGCGCAAGTATCTGCCGCGTCTGGCGTCCGGCGAGTGGGTGGGATGTTTCGGCCTTACTGAGCCAGACGCGGGATCAGATCCCGGCGCCATGATCACCCGCGCGGAAAAGGTCGCTGACGGCTTTCGCCTCACGGGCACCAAGATGTGGATCTCGAATGCGCCGATCGCGGATGTCTTCGTGGTATGGGCCAAGTCGGCGGCACACGATGGCGCCATTCGCGGCTTCATCTTGGAAAAGGGCATGCAGGGGCTAGCCACCCCTAAGATTGCGGGCAAACTTAGCTTGCGCTGCTCCATCACCGGTGAAGTGGTCATGGACGGGGTGGTGGTGCCCGAAGCCAACCTGCTGCCCAACGTCTCGGGACTGAAAGGCCCCTTCGGCTGCCTCAACCGCGCCCGCTACGGCATCGCCTGGGGGGCCATGGGCGCGGCCGAGGACAGCTGGTATCGTGCCCGCCAGTACACGCTCGAGCGCAAGCAGTTCGGCCGGCCCCTCGCCGCTACCCAGCTCGTGCAAAAGAAGCTCGCCGACATGCAGACCGAGATCGCACTCGGCCTGCAAGGTGCCTTGCGGACCGGTCGTTTGCTCGATGACGGCAAGGCGGCACCCGAGATCATATCCATCGTCAAGCGTAACAACTGCGGCAAGGCGCTCGATATCGCGCGGGTTGCACGCGACATGCACGGCGGCAACGGCATCCAAATCGAGTATCACGTCATGCGCCACGTCGCGAACTTGGAGACCGTCAACACCTACGAAGGCACACATGATGTGCATGCGCTGATCCTCGGCCGCGCACAGACAGGACTGCAGGCGTTCTTTTAGGTTTGCGGGCCATTTCGCCCCGCCGCTAAGCTCAATGCTGGACGTCCCACCGCCTGCAAACCGTGGCCGATAACCGCAAGGCGTGAACGCGAGGTTGCCCAAAACAGCCCACCACACGGATGGTTGCGCGCCGCCGCATTCCCGCGGGATGTCGAAGGCAGATCCTCGTCGCTTCCACGGGGACCCGGCTTGTCGGGACCCGCCAGGGTGCAGCGGGACGAAGGATCGTATGCAGGCGCTGGGCGACGAGCGCTCGCCTGGAAGCGGTGTGAGCCTTGAGCGCTTTGCGAAGTGCCAAGGCCAAACTTCGGCGGATGTGATGATGTCGCATGTCTCATCCCGTATCGAGAGCCAGGGAGGGCAACCACGGTTCGCGACGGGCGTAAAGGTCCCAATGAAACTCGTGCACATCCCTTTACATAATCACAGTGCCTCCATCGCTCCCTTTCGATGGTGTAACAATCAAACCTGCAATGCGGTCTCAGAGTTTCCAGGGCAAGAGCATCTGAGCGAGCATCGATGAGTTGCACGGCGAAGATGGCGTCACGTCCAGCAACCCACATTGGGAGGCATCGCGGAGCTCGCCGGAGCCGACCGTGCCATCTTCAACCCACAGCAAATCGCGTGCGTTGTGCACACCATTGTAAACCGTTAGAGACAAGTGGCGAGGCTGGGGCCACACTGCAAACGGGTCCGCACGGGAGATATTGGTGCCCCGGTCGAGACCGTCAGCATCACGAGGGAGAAATCAATGCTTGCCCCAGAATCCATCCTTTCCTGGATCCTGATCGGTGCTGTCGCAGGATGGCTGGCTGGCCGGCTTATCAAGGGTTACGGGTTTGGCCTCATCGGCAACATCGTCATAGGCATTCTCGGTGCAGGCGTTGCGGGGCTCCTTGCGCCGCGCCTTGGACTTCATACGGAATCGTTTGGTGGCAACGTCGTTGCCTCCCTGCTCGGGGCTCTGGTGCTCCTCCTTCTCATTGGGCTGGTGCGAAGAACCTGAGTTCAAGTCCAACACTGCGGAGCAAGCGTCCCGGCGCTTTTGCTCGTGCCGGGCAGTACACGAGGGACCTTTGGCGCCTTCCCCCCATCGCCTCTGCTGGGACAGGGCCGGCGCATGCTCCATAGACCAACGGTCTCGCCCCCCGCGAGGTTTCCCAGTTCAACGCCATGGCCTTGCATGGCCCAGCTTCCCGACGCTCTATGCTTGGCTTCTCCGCAACCAAACCGCCGACTTCGACCATGACCAGACTTCAGCTATCGCTTGCAATCGGTGACTACGACCGCACGCGCCCCCTGCTCGATGGTGGCGTCCAGATCGATGGTGTCGCCCCCATAGTCATGGCGCTGGGCCCGGAAGAGATCTTCTTCAGGGCATTCCGCCATGCCGAATTCGATATCTGCGAGCTGTCTCTCTCGAGCTTCGCCGTCATGGTGGCGGCGGGCGAGTGCCCCTACGTTGGAGTGCCGGCATTCGTCTCCCGCGCGTTTCGCCACACCTCGATTTACGTTCGCAAGGACCGAATAAGAGCACCGCGCGATCTTAAGAACCGCAAAATCGGCATTGCCGAGTACCAGCTCACTGCAAACGTTTGGGCCCGTGCCCTGCTGGCAGAGGATCATGGCTTGCTGCCACATGATCCGGTCTGGGTGCGCGGCGGATTGGAAGAACCCGGCCGACCCGAGAAGATCGCAGTGACGCTCCCGCAGACGATGCGATTGGAGGAGGCCCCGGCGAGCAGATCGCTGAACAACATGCTGACTGCGGGCGAGATCGACGCAATCATTTCGCCGCGAGCGCCATCGTCTCATGCGCGGGGCGAGGCCCACATCGGATGGTTGTTCGACGATCCGACCGAAGTTGCGCTCGACTACTACCGGCGCACGCGCATTTTCCCCATCATGCACCTGGTGGGCGTGCGACGCAGCCTCGCCGAACGTCATCCTTGGCTGCCGGCCGCTGTCCTTAAAGCCTTCACAGCAGCGAAAGTCTTGGCGGCCGCGCGCCTCAGCGATACAGCGGCGACCAAGGTGATGCTGCCCTTCGTGGAAGAGCAGCTGCGACGTGCGCACGACCTCCTCGGCCCGGACTTTTGGTCTTATGGGTTTTCGGCCAACCAAACCACACTCGAGAACTTCTTGCACCACCATCATCTGCAGGGGCTCTCACGCCGGCTAGTGGCACCCGGCGAGCTGTTCCATCCATCGACCCACGAATCGGTCAAAGTGTGATCCGGAGGATCTCAATCGGCGGAGCGTACGGTTGCTGCCGCCATCGCCGCCGCATAGCCAGGCTCGACGCGCACGTCGACCACGGCAACGCCTCCAGCGTCGACCGCAGCGATCGCAGTGCGCAAGGCCGCAACCAGATGCTCGCCGCGATCGATCGGCCCCACCCCCGTAGCACCCTGGGCACGCGCGAGCGCGGCAATATCGATGTCCGGATCGGTGATGCGTTGGCCGATCCACTTGTTCTCGATCGGTCTGCCGCGCGTGCGCGCCACACGCTCCTGATGCACCTCATCGTTGTAAAAGGATCTATTGTTCGCAACAACAATGAGCAGCGGAATGCCATAGTGCACCGCGGTCCAGATTGCGGTCGCACCCATCAGAAAGTCACCATCGCCGCAGATCCCAACCGGCAGGCGTGCGCTGCCGCGTAGGGCCAACGCCGCGCCAACCGAAATGCCGGGCCCCGCGCCAACCCCTGCTCCACCATCCTGGCCGATGAAATCAAGCGGATGCCTGAACGGCCAGAACGCGCCATCCCAGGAAAGTGGCAGGTGCAGCAGGGAGACATCACGGCCATCGGTCGCAGCGCGCAGGCCATCGGCCAGATGCTTGATCCGCAGAGGTCCGGGCGGCACCGCGTCAACAGCAAACCCGCGTCGGCTAACCTTGCTCGCGGCGGGGCGCGCCTGCAGCAATTCGAGCACGGCTTCGACCACGAGATCTGGGTCAGCGGGCAGCAGCAGGTCGACCTCAGGCAAGGTCTGATAGTCCATGCTCCAACCGCCGTGCAGGCGATGGTCAAGCGACGCATGCATGACCTTCGCCGACACCTTTGCGGTGCCAAACACCGCTTTCAGGGCGCCACCCAAGTCGACCCAGTCGAGGCTGAGCACAACGTCGGCCTGCTCCAAAGCTGCACGTGCCTCGCCATCAAGCCATATGGCCGGCGCGCCGGCGTGCAAAGGATGATCGGTGGGGAAGACAGCGCCCAGTTTGAGGTCGGTGATGACACGCGCTGCGACGCGCTCAGCCAGCGCCAGGCGCTTAGTCCAGGCGTCCTGCGTACGCGACCCGCGGCCCGCTAGGATGACTGGCCGCTTGGCTGCGGCCAAGACTGAGGCCGCATGGGCGACTACGTCGGGACCCGGCACCGCGCTAGCGGCCGGCATAAGGCGTTGGACGTCCAACGGCGGCAACGGTGCGGCAAGCTCCGCCTCTTGCATGCCAGCATCAAGATTAACGTACACCGGTCCCCGTGGCGCCGTCTCCGCGATCCATTTGGCCCGCACCAGCGCCTCGCGAGTGGCTGCCGGTGAGGCGGGCTGGTCGTCCCATTTCACATAGCCCCGTACCAGCGCTCCCTGGTCACGGGCCGTGTGGATCCAATCGATCCACGGCCGCCGTTTGTCGGCGTCCACGGGACCCGTTGCGCCCACGAGCAGCAACGGCATGCGATCGCACCAGGCATTGAACACGGCCATGGTCGCGTGCATGAGGCCAACGTTGGAATGCACGGCAGCCGCCATGGCCCTCCCCGTGACCTTCGCCCAACCGTGTGCAATCGCGACCGCATGCTCCTCATGCAAACACAGAAGCATGGTGGGCCGTTCGTTCCCAAGCCGATTGACAAGGCTGTCGTGCAGTCCGCGAAAGCTGGCTCCCGGGTTGAGGGCAATGTAGGGAATGTCGAGCGCGCGGAGGGTATCGGCAGCGACATCGCTGCCAAAACGAGCTTCGGGCGCTAGAGGCCCGATTGGTCGCTCGCTGGCTCGCCCGCGCGATCCGCTGACACCCTCATTCCCGAGGTTATTGATCATGGCGACCCTCCTGGGGACCGCACATCCTATCGTGCCAGAATAGGCCATGGGTGTGCGCATACGGCAAGCCTCTCCAGACCACGGACCCCGTGAGGAGAGCCTTGTGATGGTCAGTCGCGACCTGCTCCCAACCGGCGCAGCTATCGATCTGCCTCTCCGCGCTAGCCAGGCCAATCCATGGGACCGGCAACAAGCCTTGCCTGCGCGCCCGCCAGGCCACACACTGAGCCGTCATAGCACTTCGGAGGGGATACCGTGATCACCCTTATGAGTTGGCGTTGCACTGTGCTTGCCGGCCTCATTGCCGCGGCCTTCACAGGTAGCAGCACGGTTGATGCTCAGGAAAAAACCCTCAAAGTCGTCATGCACTCCGACCTGAAGGCCCTCGACCCCGTCTGGAGCGGCGCCTACATCGTTCGCAACCACGGCTATCTCGTCTATGACACGCTGTTCGCCCTAGATGCAAACTTTCACGTCCAACCGCAAATGGCCGAGACCTGGCGCCAAAGCGACGACGGCCTTGTCACCACCATCACGCTGCGGCCAGGTCTCTTTTGGCATGATGGCACTCCCGTGACGGCGCAAGACTGCGTCGCCTCGCTGCTGCGCTGGCAGGTGCGCGACTCCATGGGCCAGAAACTTGCCGATTTTCTCAAGGAATATCGCGTCATCGACGAGCGCACTTTTGCGATCGTGCTGAAGGAGAGGTTCGGCCCGTTGCTCGAGGCCATCGGCAAGCCAAGCGTCGTCGTGCCGTTCATGATGCCAAAGCGGGTGGCCGAGACCGATCCCTTCCAGCAAATCAGCGACTACACGGGCTCGGGGCCATTCATCCTGCTGAAAGACGAATGGAAGCCAGGGGTCAGGATAGTCTATGTCCGAAACCCCAGCTACCAACCCCGCGCCGAGCCACCGTCGGGGCTCGCTGGCGGCAAGCTAGCGCAGCTTGACCGCATCGAGTGGACGTGGATCCCCGACCCGCAGACGCAGGTCAACGCGCTGCTGAGCGGCGAGATCGATATGATCGAGAGTGTCGCCAACGACCTTCTGCCGCTGCTTGAGAAGGACAAGGGTGTCCGTCTCATCAAGGGCACGTCGCCCAATCAGTACGTCTTCCGCATGAATTGGTTGCACCCGCCCTTCAACAACGCCAAGGTGCGCCAGGCGGCCTTCATGGCGCTGCGGCAGCAGGATTTCCTGGAGGCGGTGGTTGGCAATCCGAAGTATTGGCGCACCTGCAAGGCCTTGTTCACGTGCGGCTCCCCGCTCGCAACGGACGCCGGGATGGATGGCCTGCTTGAGGGCAACGCCGAGAAGGCGCGGCAAATGCTGCGCGAGGCCGGCTACGACGGCGCGCCAATCGTCTTGCTGCAATCATCCGACGTGGCTGTACTCACCAACTTAGCGCCGGTGGCCAAGGGATTGCTCGAACGCGCTGGCTTTAAGGTCGACATGCAGACCATGGATTGGCAAAGCATGGTCAACCGAGTGACCAGCAAAAAGGGCCCGCCGTCCGAAGGCGGCTGGAACGCCTTCGCAACCAGCTGGGTCCAGTCGGACATCCTTGATCCGCTCATGACGCCATATCTGGCTGCCACCTGCGACAAGGCGCGCGCCGGTTGGCCGTGCGACGAAAGCATGGAGGCGCTGCGCGCCGCCTATGCGCGCACAGTCAGCCTTGCCGAGAAGCGGCAGATTGCCGAACGGGCGCAGGTGCTCAACACCACCGTGGTGACGCACATCCCTCTGGGCGAGTGGTATGGTGTGACCGCGGTGCGCAGCAATGTTGAGACGCTACCGGCGCCACCGCCAGTGACGGTGTTCTGGGGATTGAACAAGAGGTAAGCCGCGAGGCCGGCATGCCGCAAAGCGCCGCAGGCAGGTGCTCATGTAGAGCTCCCACCCGCGAAATTGTGTCGGCTGCGTACTACGTCGCTTTAGGCGTCCTCGAGTTCCTCAACCCACATCTCGAATTGCTCAGGGTCAGCCCCTTGTAAGAACTTGACCATATCGGCTGCAAGCGTGGCGCTGGGCTTCCAGACGCCGCTCGTCTGTTCCGCAAGCATCATTTCACTATCATCTGGTCTGCCGAGCATCAGTTTCATAGTCGCCCTCCAAGTCAGATTGCTTCCTTCAACTCTTTCGCGGCACGGAAAGCTACTTTCTTGCTCGCCTTAATCTTGATGGCTTCACCGGTAGCGGGATTGCGACCCATGCGTGCGGGTCGCTTGCGGACCTGCAGGATGCCAAGGCCATTCATGCGGATGCGTCGGCCCCTCTTCAGGTGCCCTGCAATCGCATCGACCATGCCCGTGAGCATGTCGGCGGTCTTGGTTTTGGGGAGCCCGTGGTTGTCGGCCAGGTCGGCCGCGAGGTGGCGCAGCGTAACAGTCTCTTTTTTCCCAGGTGGAGCGGCTTTCTGCATGACTTCTTTCCTAGATGTGCGCTTCCGTTTTGGCCCCCGCCTCCTATTCGAGTTGGTCTGATTTGCCTAGGGCGGGCCTACGAAGGGGTGTGGAAAACGCCCTGCGGGAAGGCTATCCGGGCGCACCACCAATCTGGGACGTACGTGAGATTGAGCGCCATGGCCTATGACGCGGCAACGGTCGCACAGGCCAAGCTTGCGCGAAGACTCACACCGGCGCAGATGGAAGGCGCAGGAATGCGCGGCTTTGTGCAAATAGCGCCACAGCGATAACGCACCGAACCGGCGCTTCCATGAAGCATCGGCAAGAACGAGCGGCCCAAAGGCCGTGCCACATGCTCGCACTGCCGAAGGTGGCTGGCGTTGCTGCCAGGCCGTGCGCTCGGAGTGCGCAGCTCCATGGATGGCTTCCGAAGAGCTATTGCGCCCTGAGCAACCCGCAAACCCTCCTCGGCAAACCGGCGCGTCAGGCAAAGTTCAACTGACGTTCGGCATTGGCATCGAACAGCAGCGAGATCTGCAGGTCCCCGCGCCTGCGCAATACCTGCACCGAGACCGCATTGCCCTCCTGAGACATGGCGAAGTCAATGCTTGCTTCGGCAAGCGTCAGATTGCGGACGATGACCCGCCCAGCCGACAGCGGCAGCGACGGATTGACCAACACGACCCTACGCGCGGCGAGATCGAACTGAATCCCAAGCATCGTCTGCAGCATCGAGAACGGCGCACCGGCTGCCCAAGCCTGGGGCGAGCAGGCCGCCGGATAGAGCGTGGGTCCGCGCCCCGGCCTGCGCCGGAACCCGCAGTAGAGCTCCGGGATACGACGGTGCGGCATATACGTTGTCGCCCGCACCAGTGCATCAAAGATGTGATGGATGCCCCTCCTGTGGCCGTATCTGGCTAGACCCTGCACGATGACGGCGTTGTCATGCGGCCAGATCGACCCATTATGGTAAGACATGGGATTGTAGCGCGCCTCGCTCGAAGCCACGGTGCGAACGCCCCAGCCTGAAAAAAAGCGTGTGTGCATGAGGCTCTCGGCGACGCGGTGAGCCCGGTCGGGATCGGCCAGACCCATTGCGAGGACGTGGCCTGCATTGCTGGTGCGCACCTTGCATTGCCGCTTGTTTCCGTCGAGTGCCAGCACGTAGGTGCCGATCTCCTCGCACCAGAAGGCACCTTCAAAGCGCACCCTCAACTCTTCCGCCTGCCGCTGCAACAGCGCGGCGCGCTCAACGAACCCAAGTTTGTGCGCGCACTCCGCGGCGAGACGCTTGGCCGCGAACACGTACGCCTGCACCTCGGCCGGGGCAATCGGTCCCTCGGCCAAGCGACCGTCGGCGTGAAAGACGGAATCGTGGGAGTCCTTCCAGGCCTGGTTCGCCAACCCCGTTGCCGCGGCGCGAGCATACTCCACGAAGCCGTCCCCATCGAGGTCGCCATGCGCGTCGATCCACATCAACGCGCGTTCGATCGTCGGCCATAGCTCGGAGATGAGGGCGTAGTCACCGGTGCGGCGCGCGTAAAGTCCCGCCAGCATCACATAGAGCGGCGTGGCATCGATGCTGCCATAATAGAGGCCGAAGGGTATTTCTCCCAATGCTGCCATTTCACCGCCGCGCATCTCATGCAAGATCTTGCCGGGGCCGGCATCACGATCCGCGTCTGTGGTGGCAGCCTGCAGGCGCCCCAAACGGCGCAATACGCCCGCCGCGGTACGCGGGTCCATCCACAAGGTCTGCAGCGCCGTGATGAGACCGTCGCGGCCGAACGTTGTCGAATACCAGGGGATGCCTGCGTAGGGATAGGGGCCGTCCTCCGTCTCTGTCATCAGCATGCGCAAATCCGCCATCGCTCGGCAGAGGATCTCGTTCAGCACATCATTGGAGGTCTCCACCGCCGCCACCGAGCGCGTTGCCTGTCTGCGCTCGCGATGCAACGCTGCCAGGCCCTCGAAGAAGAACTGGGTCGAGCGCGGCAGCAGGCCGCGACTAGAGACCGTGATAAAGATCGTGCGCTTGGCAGCGGGCGCAAGCCGCACTGAGTAGGTAGCGGTGCCCTCCATCTGCATGGTGGGCGCCGGCTCGAAGCTGACCGCGGTCTCGCGCAGCCCCTCGTCGAGCCCACGGTAGGAGAGTACGACGCCGCCACCGCCCAGCGTGCGGCTCGAGGCTCGGCCGCGATGCTTGCGGCGAATGCCGCGCACCTCGAAGATGTCGGCGAAGTCGCTGGCGAAGGCGAGCGACAGCGTCAACTCAATCTCCTGCGCACTATGATTGGCAAGGGCGATCCGCTCGCGCAAGGACCCGTCGTTCAAATAGATCGTCCGCCCGATGTGCATCGTATCCTTGAGAAGGACGATGCGGTCGCCGGCGTAAATGTCGGCATTGGTCAGATCGACATAGAAGCTCAGATTGTCGTCCCTGATGGCGGATCCCAGCAGGAGGGGCGATTGGCCGTTAATCAACAGCTCCAAGCGGGAGAGGAAGCGTGTGTCGCGGTCGAAGAGGCCATCGGGCGTGCCGGCTGTGGTGCCGATGTCGCCGTGGCTGTCAAACACCGCAAACGTGTCGTTGTGCTTGAGCGTCAACCGCGGGCGCGAGGTGCCCCCCGTCGCCGGAATGTAGAACGGGGCCTCGCCTTGCCCTGCCGCCGGGTTCTCACGTCTGTTTCCGGAGAATTTCAGGAGCGCCCCTTCCGGCCGAGCTTGCCGCCGCCCGATGGTCGTTGGGCGGCGGTGTCAGTCCTTTACACGCAGATTGACGCGGGCGCAAACCCAGCTCGCTTTAGCGCGGCTCGCTTCACCCAGTGAGCCGCTCACCATGGCCATTGCCGCTGGTTGCGCGGCCGCTTGCAGGCATGCCCGCCTCCCGCCCTTTGGGAGCTCCGATCAAGCTCTTATAGACGTCGACATAGTCCCGCGCCATGCGCGCCACCGTGAACCGCTGTTCGAAGCGCCGGCGCACTTGGGCTCGATCGAGAGCGAGCACACTCTGGACCCGAGAACTGGCCTCGTCCATGGTGTGGACGATTGCCCCGGTGACGCCTTCGTCGATCACCTCCGGTACCGCCCCGTGACCAAAT
>Ga0075434_100004000_pt1 | contig 13201 bp, 22 predicted proteins | sample RhiMethybrSRZTD3_FD_75298 | JGI IMG/M metagenome (GOLD analysis project Ga0075434, IMG submission 75298) | Populus rhizosphere microbial communities from Tennessee, USA - Rhizosphere MetaG P. TD hybrid SRZTD3 | ecosystem: Host-associated > Plants > Roots > Rhizosphere > Soil | place: USA... | reverse complement strand
GCCACATGATGAACGCGGTGCCGGCCGTCAGCGTGAAGACGATGAGCAGCACGCGCCAGGCGTTGAAGTTCGGGATCAGGTCGACGCCGCGGTCACGGTTCTGGAAGAAGAAGCCGCCCGATCCATTGTGGAGGGCGAACACGATGCCGGTCGACTGCAGGAGCGCGAGACCAACCGCCATGTAGCGGGTCCATTGGGTGATCTTCTTCTGCCCGACCTGGCCCTCGTTCTGCCATTCCTCGAGCTTCGGGATCACGACCCCGAGCAGCTGCATGATGATCGACGCCGTGATGTACGGCATGATCCCGAGGAAGAAGATCGCCACGTTCGTGATCGCGCCGCCCGAGAACAGGTCGAGGAACCCGACGACCCCCGTGTTCTGGGACTGCCTCTGGAGGTCCTTGATCGCGTTGAAGTCGATGAACGGGACCGGCAGGTGGGCGCCCACGCGGTAGAGCCCGACGATCACCAGCGTGAAGAGGATCTTGTTCCGCAGGTCGGGCACCCGGAACATGTTCCGCAGGCGGGAGAGCATGGGGGGGCGCGACCTCCTCTCGCGGCGGAGCGCCGAGCTTATCGGTTGGTGAGGGCGTTCCCCTTGGCGGGGGGACGCCGGCGGAACGGCATCGGCAGTCGCTCGACACGGCCGCCGGCGCCTTCGATCGCCCGGACTGCGGCGGCGGAGAACGCGTGGGCGCGCACCGTGAGCGCCTTCGTGAGCTGGCCGCGGCCGAGCACCTTCACCAGGCCCTGTTTGGCGACGAGGCCGCGCGACCGCAGCGTGCCCGGATCGACCTCGCTGCCGCCTTCGAACGCGTCGAGCACGTCGAGGTTGACGACCGCGTACTCGACCCGGAAGGGGTTCTTGAACCCCTTGGCCTTCGGAGTGCGTCGCGTCAGTGGCGTCTGGCCTCCCTCGAACCCGGGCTTGACGGTGTCACGGGCGTGCTGACCCTTCATGCCGCGGCCCGCCGTCTTGCCACCGCGTCCGCCGATGCCGCGGCCGGGCCGGCGCGCCCGGGTGCGGGCGCCGGGAGCGGGGTGGAGGTCGTGGGGCTTGATCGTCATGTCTCTTCCACCTTCACGAGGTGGGGCACGGTGTCGACCATGCCCCGGATCTCGGGCCGGTCGGGGTGCTCGACCACGTCGTTGATGCGGCGGAGGCCGAGCGCGCGCAAGGTGCCGCGCTGGCGCGGCTTGGTCCCGATGGCCGATCGCACCTGGGTGATCCGCAACGTCTGTGCCATCACGCGACCTCGGTCACCTCGGGCTTCGGCGCCGACCGCTCGCGGTACGCACGCAGCATCCCGGCCGAGGACACCTCCTCGGGTGACTTCCCGCGCAGCTTGGCGACCTCGTCCGGTCGATAGAGCCCTTGCAGGCCGGCGATCGTCGCTCGCGACACGTTGATCGCGTTGGCGGAGCCGAGCGACTTCGCCAGGACGTCCCCCACGCCCGCCGCCTCCAGGATCGCCCGCGCCGCGCCGCCGGCGATCACGCCGGTACCGGGCGCGGCCGGCTTGAGGAGGACGCGGGCGGCGTCGTGCACGCCGACGGTCTGATGCGTGATCGTCGTACCCGCGAGCGCGACCGGGAAGAGGCTCTTGCGCGCCTCCTCCATGCCCTTCTGGATGGCGGCCGGCACCTCCTTGGCCTTCCCGTAGCCCAGGCCCACGTTGCCGTTGCCGTCTCCGACGACGACGAGCGCGGTGAACGAGAACCGCCGGCCGCCTTTCACGACCTTGGCGACGCGGTTGATCGCGATCACCCGCTCCTCGAGTTGACCTTCCGCCATCAGAGCTCCAGTCCTGCTTCACGCGCACCTGCGGCCAGACCGGCGACCCGGCCGTGAAACTTGAATCCGCCTCGGTCGAACACGACGCTCGAGATCCCGGCCGACTTGGCGCGCTCGCCCACGAGCTTGCCGACGGCCTTGGCGGCCTCGACCGTCCCGCCGCCACCCGCCCGCAAGGCGGACTCGGTCGTCGAGGCCGTGGCCAGGGTCCGTCCGTGCACGTCGTCGATCACCTGGGCGTAGACGTGGCGCGCCGAGCGGAAGACCGACAGGCGCGGCCGCTCCGGTGTGCCCCGGATCTTCTTGCGAACCCGGCGATGCCGCCGGATTCGTGCCTCGCGCTTGTTGTTCGTCATCTCGCTCGCCTACTGGTCCTACTTGGCGGACTTGCCGGCCTTGCGCTGCACGTGCTCGTCCACGTACCGGATGCCCTTGCCCTTGTAGGGCTCGGGCGGCCGGCTCTTGCGGACGTCGGCCGCCACCTGGCCGACCAGCTGCTTGTCGGCCCCCCGCACCACGATACGGGTGGGCTGGGGCACCTCGAACGTCACGCCCTCGGGCGCCTCGAACCGCACCGGGTGCGAGAACCCGACCTGGAGCTCGAGCTTCGACGGCCCCTGCGCCTGCGCCCGGTACCCCACCCCGACGATCTCGAGCTCGCGGCTGAACCCTTGCGACACGCCCACGACCATGTTCTGCACGAGCGAGCGGGTCAGGCCGTGCAGCGCCCGGTTTTCGCGTTCGTCATCGGGCCGCGTGACGACCAGCGTGTCGCCGTCGCGGCTGACCGTGATCGCCTCGGGCGCCTGGTGCGCGAGCGTGCCGTTCGGGCCCTTCACGACGACCCGGCGGCCCTCGAGGGTGACGTCGACCCCGGAGGGAATGGCGATGGGCTCTTTCCCGACTCGTGACATGACCTGCTCCGCTACCAGACCTGACAGAGGACCTCGCCGCCCACGTGACGCTCGCGCGCCTCGCGGTCGGTCATGAGGCCCTGGTTCGTGGACAGGATGGCGATGCCCATGCCGCCGAGCACCCGCGGCAGCTTGTCGGCCGGCGTGTAGACCCGCAGGCCGGGCTTCGACACGCGTCGCAATCCCGAGATCGTGCGCTTGCGGTCGGGCGTGTACTTCATGGCGATCCGCAGGCGCGGCCGTGGGTACGAGGAGTCGTCCTCGATGCTCGAGCCCGAGATGTACCCCTCTTGTTCGAGGATCTTCGCCAGCGCGACCTTCAGCTTCGACGACGGCATCACGACGTCGTCGTGGAACGCGACGTTGGCGTTGCGGATCCGGGTGAGCATGTCGGCGACGGGATCGGTCATCGTCATGCGATCACCACGACGCCTTCGTGAGGCCGGGGACCTCGCCGTTGTGGGCCATGTCACGCAGACAGATGCGGCACAGCCCGAAGCGCCGGTACACCGCCCGCGCCCGGCCACACCGCCGGCACCGCGTGTACGCCCGCACCTTGAACTTGGGCTTCCGTTGCTGCTTCTGGATCAACGCCTTTTTCGCCAATGGACTTACCCCTCGCTCTGGCGTTCGCTCTCGCGACGGAACGGGAAGCCGAGCGCGGTGAGCAGCGCCCGGCCTGCGTCGTCGGAGTTCGCGGTCGTGACGATCGTGATGTCCATGCCTCGAACCGTGTCGATGCTGTCGTAGTCGATCTCGGGAAAGATGAGCTGCTCGGTGACGCCGAACGTGTAGTTGCCGCGCCCGTCGAACGAGCTCGGCTCCATGCCCCGGAAGTCGCGGATGCGGGGGATCGCCAGGCTCACGAGCCGGTCGTAGAACTCCCACATGCGGGCGCCTCGGAGCGTCACCTTGGCGCCGATGGGGTTGCCCGCCCGGAGCTTGAAGCCGGCGATCGACTTCTTGGCCCGGGTGACGAGCGGCTTCTGCCCGGTGATCACGGTCAGGTCGGCGACGGCGCCGTCGAGCAGCGACTGCTGCTGGGTCGCGAGGCCGACGCCGCAGTTGAGCACGATCTTCTCGAGGCGCGGCACCTCCATGACGTTGCGGAGCCCGAGCTCGCGCTGCAGCTGCGGGCGAAGGTCCGCCTCGTAGCGCTGCTTGAGGCGCGGGTGTTCCTGGGTCTCCGGTGCCATCAGAGGTCGCCTCCGCACTTCTTGCAGACGCGGATCTTCTTGCCGTCGTCGCCGAACCGGTACCCGATGCGCGTCGGGCCGCACTTGTCGCAGAGGATCGCGACGTTGGCGGCGTTGATCGGCATGTCCTTGTCGATGATGCCGGCTTGCATCGTCGCCCGGGTCTGCCGCTGGTGCTTCTTGGCCACGTTGACGCCGTCGACGATGACGCGGTTCGAGTCGGGGAGGACGCGTGTGATCGCGCCTTCCTTCCCGACGTCCTTGCCCGTCAGCACCCGGACGCGATCGCCCTTGCGGAGCTTGAGGTGCACCTTGGTGTCCTTCACCGTCATCAGAGGACCTCCGGGGCGAGCGAGACGATGCGCATGAACCGCCGGTCGCGCAGCTCTCGACCGACCGGACCGAAGATGCGGGTGCCGCGCGGTTGGAGCTGGTCGTTGATGAGGACGGCGGCGTTCTCGTCGAAGCGGATGTAGCTGCCGTCGGCGCGCCGCCGCTCCTTGCGCGTCCGCACGACGACGCACTTGACCACTTCGCCCTTCTTCACGGCCGCGCCGGGGACGGCGTCCTTGACGGTCGCGACGAAGATGTCGCCGATGCCCGCGTACCGCCGTCGGGTGCCGCCGAGGACCTTGATGCACAGGACCTCGCGCGCGCCCGAGTTGTCGGCGACCCTGAGCCGGCTCTCCTGCTGGATCACTTCGCCCTCTCGAGGACCTCGATGACGCGCCACCTCTTCTGGCGGGACATGGGGCGGGTCTCCTGCAAGCGGACCCGGTCGCCTTCGCGCGCGTCGTTGACCTCGTCGTGCGCGTACAGGCGCCTGGTGCGCTGCAGCGTCTTGCCGTACCGGCGGTGGCGAACCCGGTCGACGACCGCGACGACGACCGTCTTGTCCATCTTCGTCGAGACGACCAAGCCTTCGCGCACCTTGCGCGGGTTGTGTCGTTGGTCCGTCGCGTCAGGCATCTTCCGTCTCCTGCTGGGTGCCGAGCGCCTCCGCAGCCGCGATCTCGCGCTCGCGCAGCAGCGTCTCGACCCGGGCGATGTCCTTGCGCACCTGGCCGAGGCGCGCGCTGTTGTCGAGCTGGCCGGTCGCGTTCTGGAACCGCAGGTTGAACAGCTCCTCCTTCGCTTCGGACAGCCGGTGCTCGAGCTCGACGTCGTTGAGCTCGCGCAGCTCCGTCGCCCTGGTCATGCCTCCTCCTGGCGCAACACGAAGCGCGTCTTGATGGGGAGCTTGTGCATGGCGAGGCGCATCGCGTCGCGGGCGACGTTCTCGGGCACGCCCGACAGCTCGAACATCACCCGGCCCGGTTTCACCACCGCGACCCAGTGCTCGGGGTTGCCCTTGCCCGAACCCATGCGCGTCTCGGCCGGCTTCTGGGTGACGGGCTTGTCGGGGAAGATGTTGATCCAGACCTTGCCGCCCCGCTTGATGTAGCGGGTCATGGCGATACGGGCCGCCTCGATCTGGCGGTTCGTGATCCAGCCCGGCTCGAGCGCCTGGATGCCGTAGTCGCCGAAGTGCACCCGCGTGCCACCCTTGGCCGTCCCGGACATCCGGCCCCGTTGGGCCTTGCGGTGGCGGACCTTCTTCGGCATCAGCATGGGCGTGCGTTCCTACTCCTCGTCGCCGTGGAACTTCGGCGCCTCGTGGTGCTCGCGACTGGTGCGGCGCTCGATCTCCTCTTCTTCTGCCAGCAGCGCCTCGAGGGCCGGGTCGGCCTCCTTGACCAGCGGCTTCGCCTCCTCGGCCGGGACGTCCTCGTCGCGTCCAGCCTCGACCGGCACCGCCTCCTCGGCGGGGCGGCGCCGGCCGCCGCCGGCGCTGATGACACGGCGGCCGGTGGGGGCTTGCCCGGCGGTCTCGCCGACGGCCATGGCCGCCTCCTTGGAGATCTTGTCCTCGGCCGCCGACTTGTAGGGGAGGATGTCTCCCTTGTAGATCCAGACCTTCACGCCGATGCGCCCGAACGTCGTGCGCGCCTCGGCCTGGCCGTAGTCGATGTCGGCCCGGAGGGTGTGGAGCGGCACCCGGCCTTCGCGGTACCACTCCTTGCGGCTCATCTCGGCGCCGCCGAGGCGCCCGCCGCACTGCACCCGGATGCCCTGCGCACCGGCCTTCATCGCCGTCTGCACGGCGCGCTTCATCGCGCGGCGGAACGACACCCGCCCCGCGAGCTGGTCGGCGACGCCCTGGGCGATGAGCGTGGCGTCGAGCTCGGGCTGCTTGATCTCCTGGATGTTGAAGTGGATCTTCGGGTTGCCGGTGATCTGGAGCAGGCCGGCCCGGAGCCGGTCGGCCTCGGCGCCCCGCCGCCCGATCACGATGCCGGGTCGGGCCGTGTACACGTCGACGCGGAGGCGGTCACGGGTCCGTTCGATCTCGACGCGGCTCACGGCGGCGTGCGGGAGCTGGCGGCGCAGGTAGTCGCGGATCTTCCAGTCCTCGACCAGCGACTCCTTGTACTCCGCCTTGTCGGCGAACCAGCGCGACTTCCAGTCGGTGGTGATCCCGAGACGGAACCCATAGGGATTGACCTTCTGGCCCATCAGTCGTCCTTCTTCTTCTTCGTGGTCTTCTTCGTCGGCTTCTGCGCCTTCTTGGCGGTCGTCTTCTTGGCGGTCGTCGTGGACTTCTTCGTCGGCTTCTTCGTGGCCGGCGCCTTCTTCGTCGGCTTCTTCGTGGCCGGGGCCTTCTTCGCCGGCGCGTCCTCGGTGGCCTCGAGCGGCTCGGCGCCGACGTCGTCGACGTCCGGGACGTCCGCCAGTGCGACGTCTTCGCCGTTGTCCTCGAACTCCTCGCCGAACTCCTCTGCGTCCTCGTGGATGAGCTCCTCGTCCTCGAGGTCCTCCTCGACCTCGCGCACCCGGCGCCGCCGGGTGGGGCGGCGGAGGCGGCGCGTCGGCCCGGTGGCTTCCTCGCGGTGGCGACGTCGCTCGAGCTCGTCGTCCGAGAAGCGCGAGAGCACGATCGTCACGTGGCTCGTCCGCTTCCGGATGCGGGTGCCTCGGCCCCGGGCACGTGGGCGCCACCGCTTCAAGGTCGGTCCTTCGTCGGCGTAGGCGCGGGCGACGAACAGCTCGTCCTCGGGCAGGCTCTGGTTGTTCTCGGCGTTGGCGACCGCCGAATCGAGCAGCTTGAGCACCTCGTCGGCCGGCCCGCGCGTCGAGAACCGCAGCCGCTCGCGGGCGTCGTCGATCTCCCGCCCGCGGATCAGGCCGAGGACCTCGCGGACCTTGGTGGGCGAGGTGCGGAGGTGGCGCAAGGACGCGCGGGTCTCAGGCACCCGGTGGTCTCCTCGCCGAGCGCTCGGCGCCGGCGTGGACGCGGAACGTCCGGGTCGGCGCGAACTCGCCGAGCTTGTGCCCGACCATCGCCTCGGTGATGTAGACGGGCACGTGCTTGCGGCCGTCGTGCACCGCGATCGTGTGCCCCACCATCTCCGGAGTGACCGTGGAACGACGCGACCACGTCTTGATGACCCTCCGGTCCCCGGAGGAGTTCATCGCCTCGACCTTGATGCGCAGGTGGTCGTCGACGAACGGGCCCTTCTTCAAGCTGCGGGGCATCTCCTACCTCCCCCGAGAGCCGCGGCGGCGACGCCGGCGTCGGATGATGAGCTTGTCGGACGGCTTGTCCTTGCGGCGCGTGCGGCCTTCGGGCTTGCCCCACGGCGTCACGGGGTGACGGCCGCCGGAGCTCTTGCCCTCGCCGCCGCCGAGCGGGTGGTCGACCGGGTTCATGGCGACGCCGCGGGTGTGCGGGCGCTTGCCCTTCCACCGGTTCCTCCCGGCCTTGCCGATCTGGACGAGCCCCGCCTCGACGTTGCCGACCTGGCCAACGGTGGCGCGGCAGTCGATCGGCACCCGGCGCATCTCGGTGGACGGGAGCCGCAACGTGGCGAAGTTGCCTTCCTTGGCCACGAGCTGGACGGCGGCGCCCGCGCCGCGGGCCAGCTTGCCGCCCGCGCCCGGCTTGAGCTCGATGTTGTGCACGGTCGTGCCGACCGGGATGTAGCGCAACGGCAGCGCGTTGCCCGGGCGGATCTCCGAGCCCTGTCCGCTGCTCAGCAGGTCGCCGACGGCGACGCCGGTCGGGGCGAGGATGTAACGCTTCTCGCCGTCGCGGTAGTGCAGCAGCGCGATCCGCGCGTTGCGGTTCGGGTCGTACTCGATGGCAGCGACCTTCGCGGGCACGCCGTCCTTCCCGCGCTTGAAATCGAGCTCGCGGTACTTCTGCTTGTGACCGCCGCCGCGGTGCCGCGACGTCATGCGGCCGTAGACGTTGCGACCCGACGACCGCTTCTTCGACTTCGTGAGCGACTTCTCGGGCTTCCCCTTGCTGATCTCGGCGAAGTCGGAGACGGTCTGGAACCGGCGGCCCGGGCTGGTCGGCTTGCGCTTGCGGATGGGCACCGTCAGCTCCCGAAGATCTCGATGGAGTCGCCGGCGGCGAGCGACACGATCGCCCGGCGTTGATCCGCGCGCTTGCCCCAGTCGCCCGTTCGGCGGTTCCGCTTGCGCTTGCCCTTGCGGTTCACGGTGTTGACGTTGGTGACCTTCACGCTGAAGATCGCCTCGACCGCCTGCTTGATCTCGATCTTGTTGGCGTCGGGCGCGACGAGGAACGTGTACACGTTCGCGTCGTACGCCGCGTAGGACTTCTCCGAGACGACGGGGCGAATGATGATGTCGCGGGGATTGCGCGAGCTCACTGCGCACCTCCACGGTTCAGGAACGCGTCGAGCGTCGCCTGGCTGAAGACGAGCCAGTCGCTCACGAGCACGTCGTAGGCGTTCAGCTCCTCGGGAAGCACGATCCGGACCCGCGCTCCGAGGTTCCGGAACGACTTCCAGGTAGCAACCTCGCGGCGGTCGAGGACGAGAAGCGTGCGCGGGTCGCGCTCGCCGGACTTGCGGAGCCCGAGCTCGTCGAGGATCGCGATCGCCCGCTTCGTGCTGGGCTCGTCGATGCCCCACTCGTCGACGACCATCACGCGCTGGTCGGCGGCGCGGTCCGACAGTGCCGAGCGCAACGCGAGCTTGACCATCTTCTTCGGCGTGCGTTGCGCGTGGCTGCGGGGGACCGGGCCGTGCGCGACGCCCCCTCCTCGCCACTGCGGCGAGCGGATCGAGCCGTGGCGGGCCCGGCCCGTGCCCTTCTGCCGCCACGGCTTCGCGCCGCCGCCCTTGACCGCGGCGCGGGTCTTCGTGCTGTGGGAGCCGGACCGGGCGGCGGCGAGCTGGGCGGTGACGACCTGGTGCAGGACCGACCGGTTCGGCGTGATGCCGAACGTCTCGTCGGGCAGGTCGACGCTGCCGGCTTTCGCGCCGTGAACCGTGGTGACGTCGACTTTCATTGGTGCGCTCGCTCTCGGCCGGCGGCGGCCTTCACGGCGTCGCGTACGAACACGACGCTGCCGCTCGGGCCGGGGACGGAGCCTCGGAGGAGGAGGAGCCCGCGTTCGGGGTCGCCTTCGACGACCTCGAGGTTGAGCGTGGTGACGCGGCTGTTGCCGTGCTGGCCGGGCATGCCCATGCCCTTGAACACGCGGGCCGGCGTCGCGCAGGCGCCGATGGCGCCGGGCGAGCGGTGCTTCTTGTGGTTGCCGTGGCTGGCACCCTGACCGTGGAAGTTGTGGCGCTTCATCACGCCGGTGAACCCCTTGCCCTTGCTGATGCCGGTGACGTCGACCCGCTCTCCTGCCGCGAACACGTCGGCGGCCAGCACCTGTCCGATCTCGAAGCCCGACAGGTCGTCGACCCGCAGCTCGGCGAGGTGCTTGGCCGGGCCGGCGTCGGCCGCCTTGAGGTGACCGAGCTCGGGCTTGGTGAGCCGGGCCGGCTTGGCGTCGCCGAACGCGAGCTGGACGGCGGCGTAGCCGTCACGCTCGGGGGTCTTGAGCTGCACGACGCGACAGGGCCCGGCCTGGATCACCGTCACCGGAACGACCCGGTTCTCGGCGTCCCAGACCTGTGTCATGCCGAGCTTTCGCCCGAGAATGCCTTTGCTGGCCATGACGTGGGTCCTTCGGCAATGTGAGCTCTGTACTCCGCTTCACGCGAATGGCTCCCCCGGCCCGGTGGCCGGCGGAGCGACTCGGTTGTGCTGCACGGTTCTGCGCCGGAGGCGCAGCCTGCGCAGACGTCGGTTGGCGAAGATTTCCGGTCGAGCATCGCCGCCGGGTCCACCCCGCCCACACGGCGAAAGCCCAGAAATAGTAGCGGTTACCAGCGATTCCGTCGAAGTCGGGCCTGTCGCGTCCCGACAACGCGGCGGTCAGACCTGTTGGATCTTGATCTCGATGTCGACGCCGGCCGGGAGGTCGAGGCGCTGGAGCGACTCGACGGTCTTCGATGTCGGTTCCACGATGTCGATGAGGCGCTTGTGGATGCGCATCTCGAAGTGCTCGCGGGAGTCCTTGTCGACGTGCGGCGACCGGATCACTGTGAAGCGGCGGATCTCGGTCGGGAGCGGCACCGGCCCGTGGACCTTGGCCTGGGTCCGCAGGACCGTCTCGACGATCTTCTTCGTCGACTGGTCGATGATCTCGTGGTCGTAGGCCTTGAGTCGGATCCGGATCTTCTGTCCTCTTGCGTCTGCCACGCCGCGTCCCGTCCGTCCCGGCTCGTCGACTACTTGTTGATCTTCGTGACGCGGCCGGCCCCGACGGTGCGGCCGCCCTCACGGATGGCGAAGCGCAGGCCTTCTTCCATGGCGATCGGGGCGATGAGCTCGACGGTCATCTCGATGTTGTCGCCCGGCATGACCATCTCGACCCCGTCGGGAAGGGTGATGGAACCGGTGATGTCGGTGGTGCGGAAGTAGAACTGCGGCCGATAGTTGGCGAAGAACGGCGTGTGCCGGCCGCCTTCGTCCTTGTTCAAGACGTACACCTGGGCCTGGAAGTTCGTGTGCGGCGTGATGCTGCTGGGCTTCGCCAGCACCTGTCCGCGTTCGACGTCCTCTTTCTTGGTTCCGCGCAGCAGCGCGCCGATGTTGTCGCCCGCCCGCCCCTCGTCGAGGAGCTTGCGGAACATCTCCACGCCCGTGCAGACCGTCTTGGTGGTGTCCTTGATCCCGACGATGGCGACCTCGTCGTTCACGTGCACCACGCCGCGCTCGACCCGGCCCGTCACCACGGTGCCCCGCCCGGTGATGGAGAAGACGTCCTCGATCGGCATCAGGAACGGCTTGTCGATATCCCGGGTGGGCTCCGGGATGTGGGTGTCGACCGCCTCCATGAGCTCGACGATCTTCGGGGTCCACGACTCGTCGCCCTCGAGGGCCTTGAGCGCGCTCACCCGCACGATCGGCGTGTCGTCGCCGGGGAACTCGTACTCGTTCAACAGCTCCCGGACCTCCAGCTCCACCAGCTCGAGGATCTCCTCGTCGTCGACCATGTCCGCCTTGTTGAGCGCCACCACGATGGACGGCACGCCCACCTGGCGGGCGAGGAGCACGTGCTCCCGCGTCTGCGGCATCGGCCCGTCGGTCGCCGCCACGACGAGGATCGCCCCGTCCATCTGCGCAGCGCCGGTGATCATGTTCTTGATGTAGTCGGCGTGCCCGGGACAGTCGACGTGCGCGTAGTGCCGGTTCGGGGTCTCGTACTCCACATGCGCGATCGAGATCGTGATGCCCCGCTCGCGCTCCTCCGGTGCCTTGTCGATCTCGTCGAAGCTCGTGTACGTCGTCGACGGGTCCTGGTCGTGCAACACCTTCGTGATCGCCGCGGTCAGCGTGGTCTTCCCGTGGTCGATGTGCCCGATCGTCCCAATGTTCAGATGCGGCTTCGTCCGCTCGAACTTCTGCTTCGACATGGGACTACCCCGGCTCCTCTGCTCAGGTGGTTACTCGCCGCGGATGCGGGCGATGATCTCTTGGGCGATGGACTCGGGCACTCGCTGGTACGAGTCGAACTGCATCGTGTACGTCGCTCGACCCTGGGTGCGCGAGCGGAGGTCGGTAGCGTAGCCGAACATCTCGGCCAAAGGCACTTGAGAGCGGACGACTTGCGCGTTCCCGCGCTGCTCCATCCCTTCGACCCTGCCCCGGCGCGACGACAGGTCGCCGATCACGTCCCCCATGTAGTCCTCGGGCGTGACGACCTCGACCGCCATGATCGGCTCGAGGAGCACCGGCTTCGCCTGGCGCGCCGCCTTCTTGAACGCCATCGACCCCGCGATCTTGAACGCCATCTCGCTCGAGTCGACGTCGTGGTACGAGCCGCCGGTGAGCGTGGCGCGCATGTCGACGAGCGGATACCCGGCGATCACGCCACCGTCCATCGCCTGCTGGATGCCGGCGTCGACGGCGGGGATGTACTCGCGCGGGATGTCGCCGCCCGTGACCTTGTCGACGAACTCGTAGCCGCCGCCGGGCCCGGTGGGCTCGAGGTTGATGATCACGTGGCCGTACTGGCCCCGGCCGCCGGTCTGGCGCACGTAGCGCTCCTCGACCTTCTCCACCGGGATGGTGATGGTCTCGCGGTAGGCAACCTGCGGCTTGCCGACGTTCGCCGACACGGTGAACTCGCGCATCATCCGGTCGACGAGGACCTCGAGGTGCAGCTCGCCCATCCCCGAGATGATCGTCTGGCCGGTGTCGTCGTCGGTGCGGACCTGGAAGGTGGGGTCCTCCTCCGACAGCGCGCCGAGGGCTTTGCCGAGCTTGTCCTGGTCGGCCTTGGTCTTGGGCTCGATGGCCACCGAGATCACGGGCTCGGGGAACTCCATCCGCTCGAGCAGCACCGGGTGGCTCGGATCGCTGAGCGTGTCGCCCGTGGTCGTGTGCTTCAGGCCGACGGCGGCGACGATGTCGCCGGCGAAGACGGCCTGCTTGTCCTCCCGGTGATTGGCGTGCATCTGGAGGAGGCGCCCGACCCGCTCCCGGCGGTTCTTGGTGACGTTCATGACCTGGCCGCCGGCGGCGAGCTTGCCCGAGTACACGCGGAAGTACGTGAGCTTGCCGACGTACGGGTCGCTCATGATCTTGAACGCGAGCGCGGAGAACGGCTCGGAGTCGTCCGGGTGCCGCTCCATGACGTCCTCGGTCTTCGGGTCGTGCCCGGCGACCGGCCGCACCTCGAGCGGGCTCGGGAGGTAGTCGATGATGGCGTCCAGCAGGGGCTGGACCGCCTTGTTCTTGAACGCGCTGCCGCACAGGACCGGGACCACCTCGCCCGCGATGGTCGCGGCGCGCAGCCCGCGCTTGAGGTCGTCGGCGGTGATCTCCTCGTCGCCGACGTACTTCTCGAGGACGGTGTCGTCGTGGTGCGAGACGACGTC
>Ga0075434_100003999_pt1 | contig 13204 bp, 7 predicted proteins | sample RhiMethybrSRZTD3_FD_75298 | JGI IMG/M metagenome (GOLD analysis project Ga0075434, IMG submission 75298) | Populus rhizosphere microbial communities from Tennessee, USA - Rhizosphere MetaG P. TD hybrid SRZTD3 | ecosystem: Host-associated > Plants > Roots > Rhizosphere > Soil | place: USA... | reverse complement strand
CCAGGTGGAGCACGTGCTCGAGGACATCCAGAGCCTGAACCGCCGCGCGCTCGAGAGCGCGGACCTCGAGATCAGCGCGGTCTCCGCCCACGCCTACGCCTTCCTCGGCGACCGCTACGCCGTGCTGTCGTGCGGCGCGTCCATGGGCATGGGCTACGGCCCGGTGGTGGTGGCGAAGAGCGCGCGCACGCTCGATTCGCTGCGCGGCAAGCGCGTCGCGATCCCGGGGCCGCTCACCACCGCCGCGCTGCTGCTCCAAATCGAGTGCCCGGGCGCGATCCCGGTCGAGACCGTGTTCCACCGGATTCCGGACGCGGTCGCGGCGGGCGAGGTCGATGCCGGCGTGATCATCCACGAGAGCCAGCTCACGTACGGCGATCAGGGCCTGGTGAAGGTGCTCGATTTCGGCGAATTGTGGCGCGAGCGCGACTCGCTCCCCGTGCCGCTCGGTCTCGACGTGGTGCGCCGCGATCTCGGCGCGGAGATGATGCGCGCGGTGAGCGACGGCTTCCGCGCCAGCATCCAGGCCGCGCTCGACCACGAGCGCGAGGCGCTCGACTACGCGCTCCAGTTCGGCCGCGGCCTCGATCTCGAGAAGGGACGCCGCTTCGTCCGCATGTACGTGAACGACCTCACGCTCGACATGGGCGAGATCGGCCGTGCCGCGCTCGCACGCCTCTACCAGCGCGCCGTCGAAGCGGGCGCGCTCGCCCGCGCTCCGGAGATCGAGCTGATCTGAGGGCCGGCCCCGAGGATTCCCCGGGGAATCCTGGAAGGCCGGCGCCGGCGGGGTGGCGACAGCATTCCGCGCGGAATGCTCGGGAGCTTCCGCCCCGCCCCTTCGTTGTGCCCCTCCATGTGACCGGCTAGTCTGCCCGCGTGGGCGAGACACGGAAGACCGCCGCCGGCCTTGCCATGCTGCTGATCCTGCTCGTGGCCGGCCCCACCCTGTGGGTGATGCACGCGGAATCCTGGAGCCTCGGCCGCCGCTCGCCGGTCCTGAGCTACGACTCCTCGCAGTACGCGCTGGCCGCGCGCGAGCTGGCGCACACCGGCCGGTTCGCCACCATCTACGCGCTCCCGCTCGAGCTCGCGCGGCACGCGCAGCCGCCCTGGCCGCTGGCGCTGGTGCAGCCCGGCCTGGTGGTGCTCGAAGCGGTCGCGTTCCGGCTCGCGCCCGGGGAGCTCAAATTCGGCGGGCGCAGCGTCGCGCAGTGGAAGCGTCCCGACCAGGCCGAGTGGCTGGTGATCCCGATCACGTTCACCTGCTACATGATGTGCGGAATCCTGCTCGCGCTCGCCGTCTCCAAGCTGCTGCGGCGGCACGCGCCAGGTGGCGGGGATGGAACGCGCATGGCGGCTGCGGGCACGATTGGGCTCGCATTCCTGCTCGACCCCGAGGCGCAGCACTTCGGCGTCGGCGGCTTCACCGAGCTGCCCTTCACCTGCGGGCTGGTGGGAGCGCTCGCGCTCCTCGCGCTCGACCGGGCGCAGCGCCGCCCGCTCCTCTACGGCCTGCTGCTCGGGGTCACGGGCACGTTCCGGCTCAACATGCTGTGGCTCGCGCCGGCGCTGGTGATCGCAGCCACGGCGCTCGCGCCGCGCGAGCAGCGCGCCCGCGTCGCAGCGCTCGCGCTCCTCGGCTTCGCGATCCCGCTCGCACCGTGGTGGATCTACAAATGGGTCGCATTCGGCACGCCAGCCTGGGACCTCGGGCACTACGCGATCTGGGACGGCGTCCAGGGTCGGACGTGGTTCACGCTCAACCATCTGCCCGAGCCGCCGCGGCTGCCCCAGGGCTTCGAGGCGATGCGGCTGATCGCGGCCAAGATCCTGCGCAATCTCCCCGGGCTGCTGCTCGCGACGTGCGCCGGGCCGCGCGCGCTGTGGCTGGGCTCGCTGGTGGCGTGGACGGTGCTCGCGCGCGAGCCGCGCACGCTGCGGGTCGTCGCGGTGACGGTGCTCGTGGTGTTCGGGCTCGGGCTCTTGGCGGCAGCGGCCGGGTTCCCGTGGCTGCGCTACGCATTCCCGGGGCGCATCGCGCTCGAGGCGGCGGGGATCCTCGCGCTGTGGGGCCTGATCGCGATGGCGCCGCCGGCGGCGATCACCCCGCGCTGGGCGCCGGCGCTGCGCATCGCCGTGGCCACGCTGGCGCTCGCATGGGGCACGTGGCAGACCGCGAGCGGCAACGCCGAGGCGCGCGCCTCTTCGGCAACGCGCGGAGTCCCGAACACGCAGACCATGCTCCAGATCACGGTGCTCCTGAATCGCGAGATCCCGGCCGGCGAGCCCGTGATGAGCAACCTCGGACCGACGCTGGCGTGGTGCGCGAAGCGGCCGGTGGTGCACCTGGCGCTCGCGCCCGAGGATCTCGACGCCTGCCGGAGGCGGCTCGACTTCCGCCACGTTCTGCTGGTGTTCCGCACCCCGGCCCACGCGTGGGGCGCATGGAGCGAGATCGTCGCCCACCCGCTCGATGCGCGCCGAAGGCCCGAGCTCAACGTGGTGCGCGTGCGCCGCTACCAGAGCGCGGACGGCTTCATCTTCGTGTGGCTCGAGCTCGGCCCGCTCGGCCCGGGATTCGCCAGCGCCGAGGCTCCACTTACGCGCGTGCGCTGAGAGAAGCGAGAGCCGCCGCGCCAGAATGAGCGCGACGGCTCTCGACGGGACTGCGACGGGCTCAGACCTTGTGCACGGCTGAAGTGGCACCGAGGGCGCGCGCGGCGGACTCGACGTCGCCCGGCGCCACCCACACGATCCCGCCGTAGCGCTTGCCTCCGGCGCACACGCCGAGCGTGGCGCGCACGTTGATGCCGGCGCCGCCGAGCCGTCCCAGCACCTCGCCGAGCGCGCCGGTGCGATCGGTGCCCTGGATCAGGAAACAGGTCTTGGGCCCCGAGAGCGTGATGCCGTGCTTCTTCGCGGCCTTCGCCAGCTGGTCGTGGTTCTCAGGCACCAGGTCCACCTGGGTCTTGCCGGAAGCTGCCGGAAACGCGGACAGGGCGTACAGATTCACGCCCTCCTGTGCGAGCTTCCGGCCCAGCGTCGCGCCCTCTCCCGGCTTGTCCTCTGCCATGCATGCGTAGTACTCGATCCGAAACACCTCGTCCTTGGTCGCCATGGACCTCCCCCTTCCACCCGCCGCGCCCCGGTTCCCTGACGCCGGAGTGGCGGGCCGGTCAGAGTCTCCACCCCGGCCCGCGGGCGGGCAAATGAAGGGCCTAAGGCCCTCGCCCTGAGCCTCAAGGGCGCCGCCGGAACTGCCGATTCATCCCCCGTCACGCTGCTCCGTCGCGCCGGACGATTCGCCGCCGCGGGGCGGCGAAGCCACCCGTGGAGCGTCCACCCATGAAGCACTTGGCGGCCGCGCGCGAGCGCGGCATCGCGCTCGTGATGGCGCTGCTCGTCCTGCTCGTGATCTCGGTGATCTGCGCCGCGCTCATGCTGTCGGTGCAGGTCGAGACCAAGATCAGCGGCCGCGACGACCGGCGCTCGCAGGCGCTGAGCATCGCGGAAGCGGGCATCGCGGAAGCGATCTCGCGCATCCGCAGCGGCGAGGTGCCGGACACGCTCAACCCGCGGATGGCCTCCCAGATCTTCCTGGTGGGCGCGGGCAACGTGCCGGTGCTGGGCAACGACTCGACCGCGCTCGCCACCGCGCAGCCCGCCGGCAAGTGGCTCACGTACAGCTCGGCCCTCAAGGGTGATCAGGTGCTCACCGTGACCTACAAGACGGATCCCGCGCGCACCGCGATCTTCCGTTACGACCAGAAGAAGAACCCACCCGTCCAGACCCAGACCGGTCAGCCGATCTTCGTGATCACGTCGACCGGGCGCAAAGGCAACGACACCCGCACCGTGGTCTCCGAGGTGATTCGCAAGCCCTACGACCCCGACATCAAAGCGGCGCTCGTCACGGACGTGGACACCCGCTTCAGCGGCAACATCAACGTGTGCGGGTACAACCACCGGTTCCTGACCCCGTTGTGGTACGGCTCGGACGGCCGCGGCGGGGCCAACAGCTGCGTCCCGTACGAGACCGGCGCCGGCAACGTTCTCGGCGTCTGGAGCACGGGAACCATCGACCCGGGCGGCGGCTCTGCGGTCGATGGGGAGGCCCCGAAGACGCTCGCGAGCCAGACCGGATTCTACTCGGGGCCGTGGGACGCTCTCGGAATGTCCCAAGACGATTTCGTCACCATGGCGGGAATCCCGTACACGTCGGTTCCGGCGAGTCTCAAGGGCATCGTCTACATCGACAACGACGGCGTTCCCCAGAACCAATCGGGGGCCTTCGGGATCACGGGCACGAGCGGCGAGGGCGTGCTGTACGTGGACGGCGACCTCAACCTCACCGGCCCCTTCACCTACAAAGGACTGGTGTACGTCGAGGGCAACCTGGCATCCAGCGGACACATCTGGGTGCTGGGAAGCATCATCGCCCGGGGCAAATCAGGCGTGAAGCTGACGGGCGGAGCCAACGTGCTCTACAGCGAGGAGGCGGTCCAGTTCGCGGTCGCCAATTTCGCCGGCCAGTTCGTGACGCTCTCGTGGCGGGAGAAGTAGTCTCCGCCTGCCCCGGGGCCGTGGTCGGGTGAGCGGCTCTAGCGGATGATCACCACGAGCGCGCCGGTGACGTCGCTGGTCTTCACCCCGACCGCGAGGTCGGTCATGTAGGGCGCGTAGGGAGTCGTGGGATAGACTCCATAGTTGAAGTTCCCGGTCGTGATCGCCGGCACGAAGTTCACGACCGAGCCGCCGGTGGGATCCACGCCCGAGCCGGTGATCGTGCCGAGGTCGGTGTAGTAGATCCGCACGCCACCGCCGAAGCCGGTCGAGCTCGTCCGGTATCCGACCGCGACATCGGGCCGCGCATCGCCGCCGAAGTCGGCCGCCGCGACCGACGCGACCAGCCCCGGCGCAACGAGTCGCGCCGTCTGCGTGAACGAGAACGCCGCGGGCAGGGTGTTGCGCCAGTACTGGACGCTGCCGGAAGTCACGCTGCTCTTCGTGCCGATCACGATGTCGGGATGGCCGTCGCCGTCGACGTCCGCCGCGGCGATCGAAGTGGGGAGGTCGCCGGCCAGGGTGTAGCCCGCGGCGTAGAGGAACACCGGGCTCGCGGTCTTCCCCTGGTTCCTCAGGAAGAGCAGCTGGCCGCTGAAGCTGGAGCCGAGGGTCCGGCAGGCGACCGCGAGGTCGCGCTGGCCGTCGCCATCGAAGTCGGCGAGCACCATCGAAGTCACCTCGCCGAGCGCCTTGTTCGGAATGGAGCCGGCCTGGGGATAGATCTCGATCTGCTTCCAGTCCGGAGTCGCGGCGTTGGTGTTACTCCACAGCTCGATGGTTCCGTGTCCGGAGGCTCGTGAAGCCGTTCCCACCACGATGTCCACGCCGTCCGGAGCGGTCGAAGCCCCCGACACGTCGCCCGTCACGACGGCGTACACGTCGCCGCGGTCCTTGGTCTGGTAGCTGCGGGTCGGAGCGGACGGCAGGAATCCCTCGTTTCCGGACGTCCCCTGGGTGAGCCAAATTGCGAAATTCTCCTTGGCGGCTCCGTCCGTGCCGGTCACAACGTCCGCGCGCTCGCGGCCCAGGTTGGGACCCGCATCGAGGGTGTCGAGGGCCAGGGCGAGGACGCCGCCCGAGGCCGAGCGGTTGTAGTCCGGGGCCACGTCGAAGAGCGGGTTCGAATCGTAGCGGTTGAGCCACACCGAGACCTGGTCGGACCCGTTGGCGTCGGAGCCCAGCACGATGTCCAGGTCTTTGACCCGGTTCTGCGTCTGGGTCGAAGGCCAGTCGCGCTCCGCCAGATCGCCGTTCGCGAGGCTCAGCACGCGCGCCGCGTCCAGCGAGATGAGCTGGAATGCGAGCACACCGAAGTTCTTCCCCGAGACGGGCGCGTTCTCGTTGATCCACAGCGGCGAGAGCGCGGTCGAGGTGGTCGCGAAGTAGCCGGAAGGCGGCGACATGAAGACCGCGTACGATGTGGTGTGCGGCGGGTCGTTGACCGGTGCGTGGATCGTGTACTCGCCGCTCTCGTCGGTGGAGGTGTAGCCGGACACCGTGGTGCCCCCGTCGCGGGTCACGCCCACCCAGACGTTCGGCATTCCGATTTCGCCCGCGTCGAGGAGGCCGTTGCGGTTCACGTCGCGGAACACCTTCCCGGCAACGGTGCCGAGCGGCGTGGGGCGCACGCCGAAGGCGACCGACGCGGTATCGCCGTTCATCATGATCCCGGTCACGGGATTGGGCGTGGTGGTCATGAACGAATCCGGCGGCGCGAGCGTCATGGTGAATGCGCCCACCGTCGCGAACACCGTGGCTTCGCCGTTCGCGAGCGTGTAGGCCACGTTCGGCCCGGGCGTACCGGTGACTCGAATGTCGCGCTCTCCGGGCTCGTTGTCTTCGCGGTAGCCGTTCCCGTTCAAGTCGCGATACACGCGCACGTGCACCATCCCGCCGGTCTTGGCCGTGTCCGCGAACGAGAAGCTCTTGCCCGGGCCCAGCGTGATCAGCGTCGATTCGGGACTGGTGAAGAGCCCGTACCCGGTGGGTGCGAAGTGCTTGAGCCAGTAGCTGCCGGCGCGGCCCTTGATGAGGTAGTGCCCGTTCGCATCGGTGTATGCGGTCAGGCTCTTCCCGAGCAGCAGAAACGCGTTGGGGATGCCGGGCTCGCCCGCATCCATGCTGTGGTTCAGGTTCTTGTCGTTGTACACGTATCCGTCGACCGGATAGAGCGTGTAGCCGAAATTCGGGACATTGCGGCTCGATGCCACCTCGGTCCGCATCGTGGTCCGGGCGTAGCTCCCGTCCTGGTTGCGGCGCGGGCTCGAAGCGGTGAGCTGGACCGAGACTCGTTCGATCTCCGCGAGCCGGTTCGCGGGCACCGGGCCGTTCTTCCAGTTCCAGGGCGCCGCGATGCCCTTGAAGTACACGGTGAAGAGCGCCGGCACGCCGGCGCCCGGCTTGTTCACCAGCGCAATGCGCTCGCTCGCGCCGCCGTTCGCGCCGGGGACGTTCCCGGTCGAGTCGCCGTACACCTGGCGCACCAGCACGAAGTCGTTGGGGTTGGGCGAGTGGCTGGCGTCGGCGCCGTCGGGCGCCTGGAGATCGTTGGCGTCCACCTGTCCGTCGTTGTTCACGTCGAGCGTCCAACGGACCAGCTCGGCGCCCGAGTGATACTTGATCGGCGGCGCGTAGGAGCTGCCGCTGAGCGGGAACGGGCGGGGCGAGCCGTTGGGATCGTATGCGAGCGGCGCAACGTGCCCGCTCGCGCCATCGGGGTAGGGCTGCAGGTTGGCGTTGATCAGCACCTGGGAGGAGTCGATGTAGGCGATCGAAGGCTGCGGCAGCGGCGTGTAGTCGAGGTCGGCCCCGTAGCCGGCGGAGCGCAGGTCGCGGGTCAGCATGTCGAGTCCGGCGCGCACGGCCTGGACGCTCTCGAGCTGGTTGGTGGTCGCGGTCTTGCTGCGGATCGTGCCGTACATCACGGCCATGAGCGAGATCATCACGACTCCCAGGACGACCAGGGTGACCATCAGCTCGACGAGCGTGAACCCCTGCTGGGCGCAATCGGGAGCGGCGGGGACGCGGGTGCGGTGGAGCAAGGACTAGTGCCTCACGTACGTGACGGCCTGGACGGTGCAGGCCCGGACTTGATTCCAGGTGACGTGCACCGTCACCTGCTTGAGGTTGTCGAGGGGCGAAGCCATGGCGCCGACGTCGTAGTAGCGCGAGAGGGCGCCGACGCCGCCGAGCTTCTCGGGACCGCCGGTCGGGTGGTGGCCGAGCGAGAGGCCGGGGTCGGCCCAGTCGAGGACCTCGAGCTGTTCGATCTTCTCGCGCGCGAGCTGGCTGGCTTCGGTGCGCAGGCGGTCCCGCACCTGGCTGCGCGAGCCGGCCGGAAAGAGCTGGGCGACCGCGAGCACGCCGACGGCGAGCACGACCAGCGCCACCATCAGCTCGAGCAGCGTGGTGCCGCGCTCGGAGTCCCTCTTGCGGTAAGCCGGCGCGTGCATGGCCGGGCTCAGCGGGTCACCGCCAGGCCCGAGGCCTGGACCGAGACCGTGTCGCGCACGCCCTTCGAGTCGCGCAGGACGAACTCGCCGGAGCCCGAAAAGCGTCCGTCGGTGAGCGCGGTAATCGTGGATCCCGTCACGCCGCCCACGACGATGCTGGCGTCCTCGAGCACGACGCCGTTGGGGAACCGGAAGGGCCCGAAGGTCTCGCCGGTGGTGAGGTCCTTGACCGAGTAGAGGTTGGTGCCGACCGAGAACGTCAGCTTCTGCTCGTGCTGCAGGCCGATCGCCTTCTGGCGTCCGAGGCGGAGCTGGCCCACCAGGTTCTGGGTCGCGGCCTCGAGCATCTGCGATTGCCGGAAGGCGGCGAACGTGGGGATGCTGAAGCCGAAGAGCAGACCGAGAATGAGGATCACGACCGCGATTTCGATCAGCGTGAAGCCGGATTGGTTGCGAGGGCGCACGAGCACGCCTGCCCTCAACGCAACCTCCGTGCCGCGTGCACGATGTCGCGTGCGACGTGCACTCGTGCGCTGTCGAGCGCGCCCGCGCGACTCCGCGCAAGTCACGATCGCGTGCGCGAATCGCGGTCGATCGATGCGCCGGCGCGATCGAGGCGCACGCGCCGGGAAATGCAATTCGTGGCCGGCGCGGGGGCATCGGAGGCGAAGCACTCGGGCATTTGGCGCAGCCGTATCGGCGAACCCGCGTGAACCCACCCACCGCCGCCTTGAACCCGCGCATCGGGCGGAGCATCGCGCGGCGCCAGGCCTCCGGCGCCGGGCTCCGGCCCCCCGTGCCACGGCCTAGACCGCGGGTCAAGTCGCGCGCCCCGGATGCCGATTCATCCCGGGTGAAACCCAGGCTTCCGAGAACCGATCCGGGCGGCGCGGCGCACGAGCGCGGCGTCGCGCTGGTGATCGCGCTGATCGTGCTGCTCGTGCTCTCGCTGATCGCCGCGGCCCTGATGCTGTCGCTCAACGTCGAGACCGACATCAGCGCCCACGACGAGCGGCGCCTGCGCGCGCTCAGCATCGCCGACGCGGGCGTTGCCGAGGCGATCTCGCGCATCCGCAGCGGCGAGGTGCCCGACACGCTCAACCCGAATATGACGACGCAGATCTTCCTCGTCGCATCGGGGAGCGTTCCGGTGCTGGGCAGCGACTCGACCGGGCTCGCCACCGCCCAGCCCGCCGGCAGGTGGCTGATGTACAGCACCGCCGGCCGCAGCACCCAGGCGCTGACCGTGACCTACAAGACGGATCCGACCCGCACCAAGATCTATCGCTACGACCGCACGCAGGATCCGCCGGTCCAGACCACCTCCGGCTCCCCCATCTTCGTGGTCACCGCCACCGGCAAGGTCGGCAGCGACACGCGCACCGTGGTCTCCGAGGTCTTCCGCAACCCGATCCAGCTCGCCATCCCCGGGGCCCTGACCGCGGACGCGGAGGTCCACTACATCGGCGGCAACGCGGCGATTTGCGGATACAACCACATCTTCAACACGCCCACCGGCGCCGGTTCCGATGGCCGCTTCGGCTCGCCCAGCTGCATTCCGTACGAGGTTGGTTCCGACGACAAGGTCGGCTGCTGGTCGTCCGACTCGGTCTACAGCAGCGGCGTCTCGACCGAAGCCGGGGTTCCGGTGCCGGACCTCAACTATCAGACGGGGTACCCGGCAGGGCCATGGGAAATCATCGGAATGACGCAGTCCGAATTCATGACCTGGATCGGTCCGCCCCACGACCCCGAGCCGGCCAGCCTCGATGGGCCGGTCTACCTGGACAACGACGCGGTTCCCCAGAACGGCTCGGGGTCCTGGGGTCTGTCAAGCACCGGCGGCGAGGGGTTCCTCTACGTGGACGGCGACCTCAGTCTGAGCAGCACGTTCGCGTACAAGGGTTTGATCTTCATCAACGGCGACCTCTCCTTCAGCGGCCACGGGTGGGTGCTGGGCGCGGTGTTCGCCAAGGGCGCCTCGCACCTGGTCAAACTGGGCGGCGGCGGCACCATCCTCTACAGCAAGGATGCGGTGACTCAGGCGCTCACCAAGTACCAGAAGCTCTCGACGCTCTCCTGGCGCGAGCAGTAGCCGAAGCTCTCCGGGCCGCTCCAGGCCCGCTGCGCTTCTCGAAGTCCCCCGCCGGCGCGGAATCTCGACCCGCGCGCCGGCGGCAGCGGAAGTCTTCCCCGGCTCTCCGCCCGCTCTCGAAGTACTTCTCTAGCGCAGGATCACGACCAGCGCGCCGGTCGTATCGCTGATCTTCACACCGGCGGCGATGTCGTCGAGGAACGGCGGGAACGGCGTCGTGGGATAGACACCGTAGTTGAAGTTACCGCTGGTGATGGTCGGGACGAAGTTCACGACCGCGCCGCCGGTGGGATCCACACCGGTCCCCGAGATCGTGCCCATGTCGGTGTAGTAGATCCGGATCCCGCCGCCGTAGCCGCTGCTGCTGGTGCGATAGCCGACCGCGATGTCCTTGCGCGATCCGCCGCCCAGGTCCACCGCGACGACCGACGCGACGATCCCCGGCGCGTCGACCTGGGCCGTCTGCTTGAAGTCGAAGGTCGAAGGCGTGGTGTTCCGCCAGTACTGGAGATGCCCGGTCGTGACGCCGCTCTGGGTCCCCACGACGACGTCCGGGTAGCCGTCCCCATCCACGTCCGCGACCGCGACCGAGGTGGGGACGTCCGGGGCGAGTTCGGAGGCGCTCTGGAACAGGAACACCGGGGACGCCGTCCGCCCCATGTTCTTGAGGAAGAGCAGCTGGCCGCTGTTGGTGCCGACGGTCTTGGTCACGATCACCAGGTCCTTCCTGCCGTCGCCGTCGAAATCGGCGAGCGCCATGGCGTTCACCTCTCCCAGGTTGTTGCCGGGGAGTGAGCCGGCGTTAGGATAGACCTCCCTCTGGTTGAAGTCAGTGCTCTTGTTGTTGTTGTTTGCCCACAGCTCGAATGTGCCCGTTCCCGAGCCCCGCGCGGCAGTGCCCAGCACGAGGTCCACGCCGTCCGGCGTGCTCGAGCTGCCCCACAGGTCGGATGTGAGCACGGAAGTGACGTCGTTGTGGCCGCCGCTCGTGACGCGCGCCTTGGTCGGACTGGTGGGCAGGTAGCCCTCGTTGCCGTTCGAGCCCTGGTTGATCCAGAAGCACCAGTTGATCCCGGCGTTCCAGGTCATCCCGGCCACGACGTCGGCGCGCGCGCCGGTGAGGTTGTTCACGCCGCTGTCGAGCGTATCCACCGCGACCGCGAGCGCGCTGCCCAGGGCCGAGCGGGTGTAGTCCGGAGCCGGGTTGAACAGCGTGCTCGCGTTGTACTTGTTGAACCACACCGAGATCTGGTCGGTCCCGTTGGCGTCCGAACCGAGCACCAGGTCCAGGTCCATTGCGCGAAGTGCCGTCTGGCCCAGCGGCCAGTCGCGCTCGACCATGTCGCCGGTGGCGAGACTCAGCACGCGCGCGGCCTGGAGCGTGATGAGCTGGAAGGCGAAGATGCCGAAGTCCTTGCCGCCGACCGTGCCGCCGTCGGTGAGCCACACCGAGGAGATCGCCGTGGAGCTGGTGGCGAAATATCCGGAAGGCGGCGTGATGTACAGCATGTAGGGTGTGGTGTGAGGCGGGTCGTTGATCGGCGCCGTGATCGAGTAGTTACCGCTCGCGTCGGTCGTGGCGTAACCGGTGATGGTTGCGCCGCCGTCCTTGGTGAGGCCCACCCACACGTTCGCCACTCCGGACTCGCCGGCGTCGAAGATCCCGTTCTTGTTGACGTCGCGGTACACATGGCCCGTGACCGTGCCGTTGATCGTGTTGCGCAGTCCGAAGGTCACCGACACGCTGTCGCCGTTCAGGATGCTTCCGATGACCGGGTTGGGCGTGCTGGCGAACAGCGACTCGGGCGGCGTCATGGTGATGGTGTAGGCGCCGACGTTGAGGAACAGGCTCGCCTTCCCGGAACCGTCGCTGTACTTCACGTCCCCGCTCGTGGCCGCCGAAAGCTTGATCCCGCTTTCGGCGGGCTCGCCGTAATCCTGGTATCCGTCGCCGTCGAGATCGTGGAACACGAAGACGTTGGCGAAGCCGCCGGTCCGCGCGGTGTCGGCGAACGAGAAGTTCCGCGGCGGGCCCACGGTCAGAACCGTCGAGTCGGGATTGGTGAATACGCCGTACCCGGTCGGGGCGATCTGCTTGAGCCGGTAGGTGCCATTCTCGACCTGGAACGAGTAGTGCCCGGTGGCGTCGGTGCGCGTGCTCATGTTGGTGCCGAGCAGCAGATAGGCGTTGGCGATTCCCGGTTCGCCCGCGTCCTTCGTGCGATTCTTGTTCTTGTCGTTGTAGACGTAGCCGTCGATCGTATAGAGCGTGCCGCCCACGTTGGGCACGTTGCGGCTGGTGGCGACCTGGGTGCGCACGGTGGTCGTGGGGTAGGTGCCGTTGGCGTCCTTGTGGGCGCTGGAAGCGGTGAGCTGGACGCCGATGGATGCGATGTTGGCGAGCTGATTCGCCGGCACCGGCCCGTTCTTCCAGTCCCAGGGAGTCGAGCTGCCCTTGAAGTACACGGTGAACATCGGGGGGACGCCGCTCCCCGGCTTGTCCAACAGAGCCACGCGCTCGGTGGTGCCGCCGTTGGCGCCCGCGACGTTCCCGGTGGAGTCGCCGTACACCTGGCGCACCAGCACGTAGTCGTTGGGATTGGGCGTGTGCTGGGCGTCGGCGCCGTCGGGCGCGGCGAGGTCGCTCGCGTCCACCACGCCGTCGTTGTTCACGTCGAGCGTCCAGCGGATCACCTCGGCGCCGGTGCGATACTTGATCGGCGGGGCGTACGAAGTGCCGTCGAGCGGCTTGGGCCGCGGATTCCCCACCGGGTTGTAGGCGAGCGGCGGGGTGTGCGCGCTCACGTTGTCGGGGAAAGGCTGCAGGTTGGCGTTGATCAGCACCTGCATCGAGTCGATGTACGCGATCGGTGGCTGCGGCGTCGAATAGTCGGTATCGGTTCCATAGCCGGCGCAGCGTAGATCGCTGGTGATCATGTCGAGCGCGGTGCGCGCCGCCTGGGTCGACTCGATCGCGTTCGCGGTGGCGCTGCGGCTGCGCGAGGCGCCGATCAGCACCGTGGTCAGAACCACGGCCACGACCGACAGGATCGCGATGGTGACGAGCAGCTCGATGAGCGTGAAGCCG
>Ga0075434_100003997_pt1 | contig 13209 bp, 14 predicted proteins | sample RhiMethybrSRZTD3_FD_75298 | JGI IMG/M metagenome (GOLD analysis project Ga0075434, IMG submission 75298) | Populus rhizosphere microbial communities from Tennessee, USA - Rhizosphere MetaG P. TD hybrid SRZTD3 | ecosystem: Host-associated > Plants > Roots > Rhizosphere > Soil | place: USA... | reverse complement strand
GAAGTCAGCGGCGCGTTCGTGAAGGGGCGCCCACCCGCATCTACGCCGGGTCTGATGCTCTACATCATGGTGGACAGCGTCGAGAAGACCATCGAGTCCGTCAAGGCGAACGGCGGCGAGATCGTACAGCCAATCGGCGCTGACGCACCTGAGATCACGGCGCGATTTAAAGATCCCGGTGGGAATGTGATGGGGTTGGGGTTGTATCAGGAGCCGGCGAAGTAAGGGCTGTTCTCGAATTCACAGTCCGCGGAGTCTCAGCCTTGAGAACATGGGGACAGTCGTCGCTGGCTGTCCGGGGGGACCAACTCGCCAGTTCGTTGAAACCTCATACAATCGCGGAGCTCCGCTCCGCAGGACAACCCCTTCGACTCGATCAAGGGCAGCATCTCCGTCGTGCAAGCGCGGCCACTGCATGGCCGCGTTCCTCTCGTGACGGTTAACGCGGCGCTGAAAGCGCCGCTCTTCCACGGTGCTTCAAGCAGTGATGCCGAACTGCACTGAGTTGGCGGCTACGGGCGACTGTCCCACATTTTCATTTGTCTGTTTGGAACTGACGGTAGGCTTCACTTTTCGAGATCCCTCGCTCTTTTGCGGCTCTCTTTAGCGCGGATTTCTCATCCAGCTTTTCTTCTCGCATGATTTGGCCCACGCGATCACGAACAGAAACAATCATGAGATTAGATTCTGCGCCAGAAGCTGGCCCGATCAGCAGAACGATCTCGCCTTTGACTTCGTTGCGTGCCTGCAATAGCCCCAGGACTTCAGAGGCGGTTCCGCGCAGGACCTCCTCGTGAATCTTAGTCAGCTCCCGGGTAATCACGACCGGGCGTTGGGTACCGAGTGCGGCCACTATATCTCCCAGTGTTTCGCGAATGCGATGCGGAGCCTCGTAGAAAAGTTCGGTTTGACGTGAGTCGCGAATCTTCTCGAACTCTTTCCGCCGTGCGCCGCTCTTCGGCGGCAGAAATCCGCGGAATGTGAACGACTCAACCGGCAATCCGCTCGCGACCAGCGCAGCGACGAAAGCCGCTGGTCCGGGAATGGGAATGACGGGAACTCCCCGTTCGATTGCGAGCGAGGCGAGCCGGAATCCAGGATCGGAAATTCCCGGCGTGCCTGCGTCGCTGACCACGGCAATCCGCGCTCCAGCCGTAAGTTTTTCGATCAGTTCCGCCGCGCGCGAGGCCTCGTTATGCTCGTGATAGCTGACGGTTGGCTTCTCGATTCCATAGTGATTCAGGAGTTTCAGTGTTTGTCGCGTGTCCTCGCAGGCGATGAGATCAGCTTGCTTGAGCACGCGGATGGCCCGCAGTGTGATGTCCTCGAGATTTCCGATGGGCGTGGCAACGAGATAGAGGCCAGGGGCGAGGTCGAGCTCTTTTGACACAGCGGGAGTGTAGCAAAGCCCGTGTGGCTGTGATATTCCTTTCGAATTTTCTCAGGGCAGGCTCTGTTCGCAGGGAGCGGCACCAAGCGTGTGGCTCAGACATTCTTGTGCGAGCGGTTGCCCAGATTGGCCAGCAGGTTATGCCTATCCCACCGTGGAAGACCGGCCATTCCACGGCCGCGTATGTCTCGAGCGGCGACGTGACGCGGCGCTGAAAGCTTGCCCTGAGCGCAGTCGAAGGGTGGCGCTCTTCCGCGGCACATCGAATCGCTCCTGGGTCAGCCACAATTGTCTGAAGCGTTGATCGGCGATTCGGGGCGAGACGAGCGTGGAAGCACTTCGCGGACAAGAGTGTCCGCGCCACATGGGCTTTGCTAGAATCGAAGCACGATCGCGGGCGCGGGCGCCCGCGCCACACAATCCGTCTCATGCCAATCTACGAATACGAGTGCAAGAAATGCGGTCACAGGTTTGAGCGCATTCAGCGGTTTTCTGATCCGCTGGTGAAGAAATGCCCCGAGTGCGGGGGCAAAGTCGAGCAGGTGATTTCCGCGCCGGCCGTGCAGTTCAAGGGATCGGGCTGGTACGTGACCGACTACGCGAAGAAGCGGGCGGGTGGGTCAGCGAAGTCGGAGTCCTCAGATGGCAAAGGTGATTCGAACAAGGATTCTGGGAAGACGGAAGCGAAACCAAAGACCGAATCCGCATCGAAGTCCGCTGAGAACAAATAGTTGTAACTGTCTTCCATTCGCCGGGTTCTTCAGGGCGCCTCAAATCCGGTATTTTTGGTTTACATACGACAGTGACTGGCGAAACCTTCGACTACCGGGTAAACTTCGCCAGGTCGGAGACTACTCAGAATTTCGGCGTGGCCGGTCAATGCACAATCTCAGCGGCATGTGAGTGTTGGGTTGCCGCTCTCGCTTGCTCAGGCCTTGGATTTCTGTTGGGACTCCCATTGATGGGAGTGTCAGATAATCAAGGCGGTCATTACTCCGGGTACGGATTTGAGTTTAGCGCGTCGATTTTAGCCGGCCGCGCCTACTCTCCTAAACCGGAACCCCCTCGTTTGCCGCTTTTGCCGAAAGCCGTGCTGGTAGCCTTCATAAGTTTCGCATCATTCACAGTGTTCGTTCTGCTGAACTCGCCTAAACTGTGCTCGGGTTTTGTTGCGCAGCATTTGCTCTTCTTTCTAGGCTGGTTTGTTTGCGGGACATCGACGACCACATGGTTAATAAAAGCTTCCGAGTTCCAAAGACTCGCGGAACGTGAAACAAAGACCCGCCTGGAAGAATTTCTTACAGATTCAAGCGCTCCAGTTCCAAAACGCATCCACAGGCCGCGGCTGCTGACCTTATGGAACTACTCCAATCTCGCATTGTTTAGCTTTGTAATGATTGCCAACACAGTGTCTGCGCTTTCTGTCCGTTCAGGTCCGTGAGTGCAATCCCGTGTAGTTGAAGTAGAGTGAGGTCTTGCGCGATGCTTCGCATCGCCGGGCGGGTGAGGGCACCCGCCCCTACGTGGTCTGTGCCGAGATCCAAAGCCTGGAGCCTGATCCGGCAGTAGCACCTTCCTCGTTGACAATCAAGCACTTCGTCGTTAATCTTAGGTGGGTAGTTCTGCGGTTGCCCGCCTGGTGGCCCGGCGCTTTCAGCGCCTTGAAGTATCGGGGTACTCAGCGGTCTTCTTTCAGTCTTCATATTTTGGGAGATAAGCATGTCAACGTATTTCCCCAAAGCGGGGGAAATTGCGCGCAAGTGGTATGTCGTGGACGCCTCGGGCAAAGCTCTGGGCCGCGTCGCTTCGCAAGTCGCGCGCATTCTGATGGGAAAAGAGAACCCCAAGTACACGCCGTTCATTGACACGGGCGATCACGTGGTCGTGATCAACGCCGAAAAGGTGAAGATGACCGGAATGAAGGCGGAGCAAAAGGCGTATCACCATTACACGGGATACCCTGGCGGCCTGCGCACTGAAGAGTTCAAGAAGCGCGCTGTGCGCAAGCCCGAGTGGATTATTGAAGACGCCGTGAAGCGCATGCTGCCGAAGACGAAGCTGGGCACGCACATGTTCAGCAAGCTGAAGGTTTACAAGGGTGACAAACACCCGCATCAGGCGCAGAAGCCGGAAGAAAAAGCGCTCGCGTAAAAGCAGCTGTTGGCTGTCAGCCATTAGCTCTCAGCTAAAACCGCTGCGAGTTGAGATTTGATTTTGGAGAAAGGTAAAGGCCGTAGCCCAGCAAGAACAAACTGAGAGCTGACGGCTGATAGCTGATGGCTGAATTAGTCCAATACTACGGAACGGGGCGGCGCAAGACGGCCGTGGCCCGCGTGTTTTTGCGTCCGGGCAGTGGAGACTTCAAGGTCAACGGACGTCCATTTGAACAATATTTTGTGACCGAGTCGCAGCGGTCGAGCGCGAAGCAGGCGCTGATCTCGGCGGAAGCTGCGGCCACGTTCAATGTGATTGCCAACGTTTCCGGCGGTGGCGTGAACGGTCAAGCTGATGCCGTGAAACTCGGCATCGCTCGCGCGTTGATGGAGTTCAATGCTGAGCTGCGCAAAAAGCTGAAGTCCGAGGGGCTGGTCAGCCGCGACTCCCGCGGCAAAGAGCGCAAGAAGTACGGACAGAAGGGTGCGAGAAAGCGGTTCCAGTTCAGCAAGCGGTAGTGCTGGTGGCGGGGAAAGCAGGTTCCTCGACTCCGCTTCCGATTCGCAAAGCGAATCGGAATGCTCGCTCGGAATGACAAGGGTTTTTGGGTTTTGGTTTTGGCCAAGAGCCAATAGCTGGTTTTTCATTCTTCCCGTGCTCCACAAGTGCGGGGACGGGAAAGCAATCCCGAGTTCGAACGTTGAACAGAGGATGCAGACTACAAAGGAGGTTGTTTGGCTAATATCACCATGAAGGAGTTGCTCGAAGCGGGTGTTCACTTCGGGCATCAGACGAAGCGCTGGAACCCCAAGATGAAGGAATACATCTTCGGTGAGCGCAACGGAATTTACATTATCGATCTGCAGAAGACGCTGAAGATGTTCAAAGAGGCGTCGAAGTTTGTTGCCGACCTGACTGCCGAGGGCAAGACAATTCTGTTCGTCGGAACCAAGCGCCAGGCGCAGGATGCAATCGCCGAAGAGGCGGGACGCGCGGGAAGTTTCTATATCAACCAGCGCTGGCTGGGGGGACTGCTCACCAATTGGGTGACTGTGCAAAAGTCCGTGAAGCGGCTGAAAGAGCTCGACGAGATGGCCACGGATGGCCGTTACGAGCTGCTGCCGAAAAAGGAAGTTATCAAGCTTGAACGCGAGCGCAAGCACCTGCAGGCAAACCTGGCAGGTATCAAAAATCTGAGCAAGCTGCCGGATGCAGTCTTCGTGATTGACTCGAATAAAGAGCAGATTGCGGTGCGCGAGGCGCGGAAGTTGGGCATTCCCGTAGTCGCGGTGGTTGATACCAATTGCGATCCCACCGAAGTGGATTATGTGATCCCCGGCAACGACGACGCGCTGCGTGCGATCCGTTTGTTCGCCACCAAGATTGCCGACTCTGTTATTGAAGGCGCGCAGTTGCTTAATGACAAGCAAGTTGCGGACTTCGCCGCCAGTGTTGGCCAAGCGCAGCAGGCTGAAGCTGCAGGTGAGCAACCGGCGGAAGGAGCCGAATACGGCACCGAAGGCGCGGAATTCCCGGGGGAGAATCCCGAAGACATCAGCATGGAAGACGTGCTTGGACCGGGAACGCGCAAGAAAGCGGCGGCGGTGGATACTGCCGACGAGGCTCCCGAAGTGGAGCATCAAACGTATTAGAACCGGCCTCAGGCTCCAGGCTTCAGGAAAACCAGGTTCCTCTAAAGCGGTTCGCAATGACAGCAGTTTTTGGTTTGTATAAGGGCATGGCTTCAGCCGTGCCGGAGAGCCAATAATCAGAGCGGGGCTTTAGCCCCTGAGGGAATCAGGCCCGCGCGAATGCACACGGCGCGGGCAAAAATTTATAAAGATATGAATAAGGAATCATCGACGATTATGGCAACTACAGTCAGTCCCGAACCAGACGACAACAAGCAGCCGATTTCCGCGGCCAAGGTGAAGGAACTTCGTGACCTCACCGGCGCTCCCATGATGGACTGCAAAAAGGCACTGACCGAATCTGTCGGAAATATCGAACAGGCGATCATTATTCTTCGCAAACGCGGCGCAGCGGTCGCGCAAAAGAAGGCGACCCGTGTCACCAGCGAAGGCTCCGTTGCGCAATACATCCATGCCGGAGGCAAGATCGGCGTGCTGGTCGAGGTCAATTGCGAGAGCGATTTCGTCGCCCGAACCGATGACTTCAAAGAGCTGGTGCACGATATCGCCATGCACATCGCCGCCAGCGATCCGAAGTACATCCGCAAGGAAGACGTCACCGCGGCCGACTTCGAGCGCGAGAAGGAGATCTACCGCGCGCAGGCGATCGCCAGCGGTAAGCCAGCGAACATCGCCGACAAGATGGTCACTGGCCGGATGGAAAAGTTCTACCAGGAGGTCTGCCTCTACGAGCAGCCCTTCATCAAGGACCAGACCCAGTCGATCGCGCAGCTGATCACCACCAAGATCGGTAAGCTAGGCGAGAACATCTCCGTGCGGCGGTTTGCGCGATTCAAAGTCGGAGACGCAGGCGAAACCATCGCCATCTCAAAGCCGGAACAAAAGCCGGAGTGATTCAAGGACGCCGCAAGGCGCCCTTTTCTTTCTTCATGATTCAAGTGTTAAGAGCCACTGTTCGGGAATCATCTTCCATCTGGGGCTTCGTGACACCGAGAATGGGACCGTGGCGAACGGTCGTTTTGCATCCCCGCACATGATTCGATAAGCACGAAGACGGCCACTTGTCTCTCCGATTTGGAGCGAAGCTGAGAAGGGCTCCATCATAAATCCGCTAGACCGGTTTCTCCCAAATACGAAGATGTACCCGTCGAGCGCTAGTTCGTTATCAGACCTGACTTCCACAGACAAGGCAACAACGCCGTCAACCGAATCAAAGCGGTTCCACTTTTCGTGATCCCTTACGAGTACGTAGAAGAACCAATTTAGGGTTGAGCAGAGTTCCTGGAGCCGCTTCGCCTCCAACTCGTCGCTGGATTTATGGTCGGCTAAATAAGATCGAACATTCCCAACCAGGATTTCTTCCAATTGATTCGCGTCCAGAGTCATCCTTCCGTCCCAAGCTAGTCTAGTTCACGAATTTGAACCGCGACGGAATTGTGGCTTGGCCTTGCCACATGTCAGGGTCCTCCAGAAACTGCATGCCTGAGCCCATCATCAAACGCCTCCTCCTAAAGCCCTCCTGCGAAGCCCTCGCCGCCAATTAAGTCTTCCGTATTAGACGTAGCCCTACGTGATTCCGCACCGTTTCCTCAGTGTTTCTCTGATCCGCAATCAACCAACCTCGAGTCCGCAATGTTCGTCTATTTATAGGCTTTCCTGGAGGGCCTATGGCCTGGGCATCCCTGAAGTGCTTCCCCCTGGCGTTGATGCTCATCCTCACACCTCTCGTTTTTGGGGAACCTGGTACGCCGCAACCGACAGAGCACGCGTGGGCGGTGCTGGAGACCGGGCTCACACACAAAACCGCGGAGCACCGCGTGGAGGCGGTGAAGGCGCTTTCTCTTGTCACTGGAGACACGCCTGCAAGCAAAGCTGCTATTCACGCATTGAGCGATGACAATTCCGACGTGCGGGCCGCCGCCGCAACCACGCTTGGCCAGTTGCACGCGGTGAGCGCAATTCCAGATTTGAAGGAGGCACTCTCGGATAAGGAAATTTCGGTTGTGCTTGCGGCGTCCCAGGCCTTGTATCAGATGCGAGACGGCTCAGCATATGACGTTTATTATGCAATCCTCATGGGAGACAAGAAGGCCAGCGCCGGCATGATTCAGTCGCAACTCGATCGCCTCAAAGATCCAAAGAAGGTAGCTATGCTTGGCTTTGAGCAGGGCATTGGATTTGTGCCGTACGGAGGAATCGGGGTCCAGGCCTACCGTTTTGCAAAGACCGACCATTCGCAGGTGCGCGCCGCCGCGGCGCGATCTCTGGCACTCGATCCCGATCCCATGTCGCGCGATGCGCTGGTGCAGATTGCGCTCACCGACGACAGCACCGCCGTGCGTCAGGCTGCGCTCGACGCTCTGGCGGAGCGCGGAGACGCAGTCTGCCTTCAAAGGTTGGAGCGAAATCTCACCGATACAAAATTTGCCGTGCGCTACCGCACAGCTGGCGCGATGATTCACTTGAGCGACGTGGCGGCACGAGCAAAGCGCAAGCCGATCACAACCCCTTAAATCTCAGTGAGAAACATCCGCCGCCCGCAAGCGTCAGGCAAATTGCTGCTGCCAACAAGGTCAACGGAAATTCCACTCCGCCGGTCTGATTGAAGAAACCGTCATGCCAGTGCACTTTGATGATGGCGACAATCATGTCGCACGCAATCAGCGGGCCAGCGACTCTCACAAGAATGCCCGCAATCAGTAGAATGCCACCGACAAATTCAACGAGCGTCACGATTACGGCAAATACGTGCGGTAGCGGTATTCCGAGATGTCCGAACATTCCGGCGGCTCCGCCGAAACCAAGCGTGAACAGCTTCTGATATCCGTGTGCCAGAAAGACGATCCCCACCACTATCCTCAGGACTGTCAGCCCGCAGTTCTGAAACTTCATGGTCGCTCCTTAAATCTCATTTGGATGACAGCACTCGGAATGAAGGCTTTATTTTGTCATAACCACTGCCCGTGGCTGCGGCTGAGGCAGGATAAACTAGGCTCCCATGATTCGTCCGCCCGGACCCAAGCCGCACTTCATCATTGGCAACATGCCGCTGGCCAGCCGTGACCCGCTGGCAATTTTCGAAAAATGGGCACACAAGTACGGCGACATCTTTTATTATCGCGCGCTCTGGATTCATGTCTACTTCCTGAACCATCCGGATTTGATCGAATCCGTGCTGGTACGCAACTACCAGAACTTCTTGAAAGACCACGTTATCCGCAAGAGCCGCTGGTTCTTTGGCGACGGCCTGCTGACCAATGAAGGCCAATCCTGGCTGCGTCAGCGAAGGCTTGCCCAGCCGGCGTTTCATCGCGAGCGCATTGCTGGTTACGCGAACATAATGACGCGCTACGCCGAGGAAATGCTTGCCACCTGGCACGATGGCGAGGTCCGCGATGTGCACCAGGAGATGATGCAGCTCACGCTGAAAATTGTGGTTCGGGCGCTGTTCAATGTGGAGTCACAGGAGGTCGGGCAAATCTCAACCGCGATGAATGTGTTGATGAGCAACTCGGTCGGTATCCGGCTACTATTGCCGCCCGCAGCGCGATTTCTGCCTACGCCGGCCATGATCGAATTCCGACAAGCGATTCGGCATTTGGAGGAGATGGTGTACCGGATCATCGCGGAACGCCGGCAAAACGAAACCGACACCGGCGATCTCCTCTCGATGCTTATGCAGGCGCGGGACGAAGATGGGAGTCGCATGAGCGACAAGCAACTGCGCGACGAGGTGATGACCTTTTTGTTGGCAGGGCACGAAACCACTGCGCTCGCCCTCTCCTGGAGCTGGCATCTGCTGGCGCAAAATCCGCAGGCAGAGCAGCGACTGCACGAGGAACTCGATCGCGTGCTCGGTGGCCGGACTCCCGAGTTTTCCGACCTGCGAAATCTCATCTACGCCGAGCGGGTGATTAAGGAATCCATGCGTTTGTATCCGCCGGCGTGGAGCCTGGCGAGAACTGTGGTTAAGGACTTCGACATTGCTGGGTATCGCATTCCGGCGGGAGCGAACGTTGTAATGAGCACCTGGATCATGCACCACGATCCAAGATACTTTCCTGATCCGTACAGATTTGAACCCGACCGCTGGTTGAGTGAGCAATCGCAAAAGTTGCCGCGCTTTGCCTACTTCCCGTTTGGCGGAGGGCCAAGGCGGTGCATCGGAAATTCTTTCGCGATGATGGAGGCGACGCTGCTGCTGGCGACGATTGCGCAGAGATTTCAGTTTCGCGCTGTGGAAGGGCATCCGGTTGTGGCGATACCGAGTTTTACGTTAAGGCCGAAGCACGGGATAAAGATGACAATTCAGGCACAGTCGCACACACAAGGTCCCTCGACTTCGCAAGACTCTCGCTTCGCTCACGTCTTGCTTCGCTCGGGATGACAGGTATTTTGCGCATATCGGCTATCATTGATTTCTGACGGGTAACCAAGTTTCCGACGCCTCGAGCGATCCCGCTTGAGGCGTTTTCATTTGCATACCTCAACCGCTCAGCTTGCTTCCCCGCGTCCCGATGTCTAGAATCTGAAGGTTTGCCTGCTGGCCCAGCCCCACTCCTTCGCCCAGCAGCAAAGTGGTCATAATTCGGAGAATTTATGAAAACTGTTTCCCTCGCACAGGAGATCAATCCCTGGGAGGCGCAATCTGCGCGCTTCAACTTCGCCGCGCAGAAACTCAATCTCGATGAAGGCCTGTGGAAAGTCCTGCAGTATCCCAACCGCGAACTGATCGTCCATATTCCGGTCGCGATGGACAACGGCAAGCTGGAAGTCTTCACCGGATTTCGCGTGCAGCACTCGATCGCGCGCGGACCAGCGAAAGGCGGCGTCCGCTACTCGCCTGACGTCACGCTCGACGAAGTCCGCGCCTTGGCCAGTTGGATGACATGGAAGTGCGCTGTCGTGAATATTCCCTTCGGCGGAGCCAAAGGCGGTGTCATTTGCGATCCGCACAAGATGTCGATGGGCGAACTCGAGCGCATGACACGCCGTTACACTGCCGAGTTGGTCGAGTTCATCGGGCCTGAAAAAGATGTTCCCGCGCCGGACATGAACACCAACGAGCAGGTCATGGCATGGATGATGGACACGTTTTCCATGCATTCCCGCCAGACCGTGACCGCGGTCGTGACGGGCAAGCCCATCAACATCGGCGGATCGCGCGGACGCCGCGAAGCCACTGGTCGGGGAATCATGATCGTCTGCGACGAAGCGATTAAGAAACTGGGTCTCAAACCAGAGAACACACGTGTGATCGTGCAAGGCTTCGGCAATGTTGGTTCCAACGCCGCCCGGCTTATGGCGCAAGCCGGCTACAAAATTACGGGCGTAGTTGAAGTGGACGGAGCAATTTACAACAAGCACGGCATAGACATGGAAGCGTTGTGGAGCTATCGCGAGCGGACGAAGAAAATTTCCGGGTTCCCGGAGGCGGAAGCCGCTGATCCTGCCGAGCTGATCTGTACCGAATGCGAAATCCTCGTACCTGCGGCCACGGAGAACCAGATCACCAGCCAGAATGCAGCTGATATCAAATGCCGTATCCTCGCCGAAGGCGCAAACGGGCCTACCACCGCCGCAGCCGACGACATTCTTGCCGAGAAACATGTTTTCGTAATTCCAGACATCCTTTGCAATGCCGGTGGCGTCACAACCTCCTATTTCGAGTGGGTACAGGACCGACAGGGATACTTCTGGAAAGAGTCCGTAGTGAATGAGCAACTCGAAGACATCATGGTAAGCGCGTTTCAAGATGTTGTACGCTTTTCCGAAAACCACAATGTAAACAATCGAATCGCGGCCTACATGCTGGCGATTGATCGGGTGGCGTACACGATCAAGCAAAGAGGAATCTACGCTTAGCGAAAGAGGAGGAGATATGCGCAGAATCTCGAGAGTCATTCTTCCAGTAATGCTCGCAATCATGCTCGCCGCCGGCGCGAGCACCGCGGCTTCCGCCCAGACTGCAACCGGATCGTCCGCATCGAAGACAACGAAGTCCGCAACCGCCGCTGCCGACAAGCTCGACATCAACACCGCAACCAAAGACCAGCTTGACGCCCTGCCCGGCATCGGCGACAAGTACTCGCAAAAGATCGTCGATGGCCGCCCCTACAAAACCAAGCGCGACCTGGTTACGAAGAAAATCATTCCCGCATCCACTTACGAGAAGATCAAAGACCAGATCATTGCGCATCAGGCGACGGCAACAAAAGCGGCCAAGCCGTAGACAAAATACGGTTTAAGGCGAACGCGGTGATGCAAAACAGGTCCGACAAGAATGTCCGATCCACACGGGCACTGGCGCATTGCTTCCCCCTCTCCCAAGGCGCATAATTTAACTGTCCCGCATTTAGCGGCCATGCAGTTGCTGTGAACCTACCCAATTCCATCACGCTGGTCCGCATTCTGAGCATTCCTGTGCTGATCTGGGTGCTTTCGAGTTCTCGGTTCGCGGCGGCGAACGGAGAACGAGAACTCCTCGCGACCGCCTTGTTCATTGCCGCGTCGATCACCGATGGCATTGACGGCTACATTGCCCGCCGGCGTGGGCAGATCACCACCATGGGGATGCTGCTCGATCCCCTGGCAGACAAGCTTCTGATCGCAGCTGCTTTTATCACGCTTGTCCAGTTCAATCCCCGCATGGTTCCGGCGTGGATTGCAGTTGTGATCATCGGGCGAGAATTCTTGGTCAGCGGCCTAAGGTCTATTGCGGCATCCGAAGGCTTCACCATTGAAGCCAGCGATCTCGGCAAATTCAAAATGGTTGTGCAGATCGTTTCCGTCGTGGCTGTCATTCTCGACCACCGGTGGCTGCAGTTCGCCGTGTATCGCGGATATGTTTTCTCCATCGACTGGATCGCACGTTTTGCGATCTGGTTCATGGTCATATTGTCACTGGTTTCCGCGGGAGATTATTTCTACGCCTTCTGGTCGAAGATCGATCGCCATGTAGTCAAGCGTCGGCGACGCGCCTTCATTCTCAGCCGGCGCAAGAAGCGCGATGTCGCTGCCATCTGAAGAACCGCTGCCCGTCCAGTTAAATCCCAATCTGCAGCCGGAATTTACGCCGAAAGAGCGCACTTTCCTGCTCCAGCTCGCACGCGATGCAATTCTCTCTCAACTGGAATGCCGGGAGATGGTTCGATTCGAACCGCCGTCGCATTTGTCTGAGCCACGTGGTGTCTTTACCACTGTTTACTTGGGCAACAGATTGAAAGGTTGTGTCGGATACCCCTTGGCTCTCATGCCGCTGTATCGCGCGACGATTGAGACGGCGCGTAGTGCGGCGTTCGAGGATCCGCGTTTTGCGCCGCTCACGCTCACCGAGGCGCCACAAATCAGAATTTGGTTGAGCGTGCTTTCTCCACTCAGCCCAAGCCCCGCCGAGGACGTGGAGCCCGGACGCCACGGGTTGCTGATTTCTCTCGGCGATCGGCGGGGCTTGCTGTTACCGCAAGTTCCGGTCGAGCATGGCTGGGACCGCGTCACGTTTTTGGAACAAACGTGCAGAAAAGCTGGTCTGCCACTCGATGCCTGGCAGCACGGTGCAAAGATCGAGGCCTTCACAGCAGAGGTATTCGGGGACCGCTCGGACGAATGAGTGATAACGCGCGCGGAGTTGCCGGGTATCGTCAGCGCTTCCTATTCGCCTCGCAACGCCAGCATGGGATCGGTACTGGATGCGCGTCTGGCCGGTAGTGCAGAAGCTGTCATTGCCAGCAGCAGCATTGCGATGGCGGAAAGTGCAAGCACACCCGGATCAAACGGACTTACTTCAAACAGAAAAGAACGCAGCAAGCGGGACACGGCCACGGCGCCAAGCAAACCCAAGCCACAGCCAACCGCCGCAAGCCTGGCTCCGGAACTCAGAATGAACAGGACTACTCCGGAGCGCTGGCAGCCAAGCGCCATGCGCACCGCCATTTCCTGTTCGCGCAATGCCACGGAGAACGCAATCACGCCATAGATCCCGAGAACACTGAGCAGCACTGCAGCGATGGCAAA
>Ga0075434_100003996_pt1 | contig 13211 bp, 15 predicted proteins | sample RhiMethybrSRZTD3_FD_75298 | JGI IMG/M metagenome (GOLD analysis project Ga0075434, IMG submission 75298) | Populus rhizosphere microbial communities from Tennessee, USA - Rhizosphere MetaG P. TD hybrid SRZTD3 | ecosystem: Host-associated > Plants > Roots > Rhizosphere > Soil | place: USA... | reverse complement strand
TCCTCTCCTTGAGCAACGACATCCGAGACGAACAACGTTCGACGGTTTCGTTACGAAATCAAACAACAGACGAGCGTGCCCGATCTGATCCTCAGTCGAGCCGGCATGAGCTGGTTCGGAGGTTTTGCGGGCGACCTCCTGACTGGTTTGTGGGTGATGCGGCGCAAGAAGCTCCCTAAGATTCCCGTGCTGGCCGCGGCGACGCCGGCGCTCGCCATCGGCCACGCGATCGGCCGCATCGGATGTTTGCTCGTCGGCGACGACTATGGCCGGCCGACGAACATCCCGTGCGGCATCGCATTTCCCCAAGGGCTGCCGCCGACGGCGGTTCCCGTGCACCCGACGCAGATTTACGAAGCCGTGGTGCTGGTGCCGATCGCGTGGCTCCTCGTCCATTGGCGGAAGCATGGCCGTCCCGATACGTTTGTGCTCGGCGCCTATCTGACGTTGGCGGGCGCGACTCGGTTTTTCATCGAGTTTCTCCGGGTCAACGTGCGCATCCTGGGGCCGTTCTCTGTGGCGCACCTCGCGTCGCTGGTGGCCATCACGGCAGGCGCCGTGTTCTTCTATCGATCGCCACACGTGGTGGCACGAACCTCCTCGACTGCACGGCTCGCGAACCTGTGAGCACGGAGCCTCAGGGCCTGTCGACGCGCGCCCTTCGCCTGATCGGCCAAGGTAGGGAAGCGGAAGTCTTCGGATGTCCGGACGGTCGCGTGCTGAAATTGCTGCGCGCGTCCGGACCTCGCACGGGGTTGGCGTTCGAGATCGCGGCACTCGAAGCCGCCCGTACCGCGGGCGTGTCCGTCCCTCAGGTCTACGAGGAAGTCGTGATCGACGGCCGAACCGGCCTGATGATGGAGCGCCTGAACGGAATTGATCTCCTCACGATCATTGGCCGGCAGCCATGGCTGGTGTTTCGCTCAGGCCGCCTCACCGGAGAGGTCCATGCGCGGATCAACGCGGGCCAAGCTCCAGCGTCGCTGCCGGCGGTCAAGGACGTGATGAATCGCGGACTCGCGCGCCTCGCATCCTCGCAGCCCACGCTTGCTGAATGGGTGGGAGGCATTCTCGCGCGCCTCCCGGACGGCGATGCGCTCTGCCACGGGGACTTCCACCCTGGACAGCTGATGCTCTCGGGCGATCGATACGCAGCGTTCGACTGGTCGGGAGCCAAGCGCGGAGACCCACTCTTCGACTACGCGCGAACGAGAGTGTTGCTCAGCATGGGAGAGCCTCCGCCAGGTACGCAGCTCACGCTGAGACTCCTGGCGAAGATCGGGCGCCGCCTGCTGATCTCTTCATATGTGCGCTCGTACGAACGCCATGCGACGGCGCCGGTCGACCACGCGCGCGTTCGCCAGTGGGAGATCGTGAACCTCGCGGTGAGAATGCACGATGGGGTTCCGGGTGAACGGCCGCGTCTTCTTCAACGTCTGCAGAAGGAATTCGCGCGCGGGTTCCCGCTCTGATGAAGCGAACACACACCAAGCAACCCTCGTGATGAAGCGTGACGCAATCAGGAACGCCTCCTCTGGTCGTGGAACGCGCCCAGTATAGGCCCAAGGCGAGGCTCTCTGCCTATTGACTTGACAGTCATATATCAAGTAGTCTATTGATTACTTGATAATGGCCCTAGATACGCACCGCCAATTCAAAGATCGCCTCTACGGCCAGTTCGCGCGGATCGGCAAGGCGCTCTCGAGCCCCCATCGATTGGAAATTCTGGAGCTGCTCGCGCAAAGCGAGCGCACCGTGGAGTCGCTCGCCATAGAAATCGGTGTGTCGTTGGCCAACGCCTCCCAGCATTTGCAGGTGCTTCGGCAGGCCGCGCTCGTCGAGAGCCGGAAGGATGGGCTGTTCGTGTACTACCGCCTGGCTGGAGCCGAGGTGTTCGACCTCTCTAAGGTCCTTCGCACCGTGGCGGAAGGGCGGCTGGCCGAGTTCGAACGGCTCGTTCACGAGCATTTCGGTGCCCGCGACGACGCCGAGGCAGTTCCGATGGCCGAATTGCTCAAGCGGGCGCGATCGAAGCAAGTCGTCATCCTCGATACGCGCCCGGCGAGCGAGTACGTCGCGGGCCACATCCCGGGCGCCATCTCCGTGCCCGTTGATGATCTCAAGCGGCGTCTCCAGGAGCTGACGAAAGGCAAGGAGTACGTCGCCTACTGTCGGGGGCCGTATTGCGTGTACGCCGATCGCGCCGTCGAGCTGCTCCAAGCGAACGGACGACGCGCGCGACGTCTGCGCGACGGACTTCCAGAGTGGCGCGCGGCAGGCCTTCCGGTGGCCAGGGGTGCTGAGCCTGGAGCGCTGAAATGATGCCTGCGCGTTGGCCGTCGTCCGGTTGCTGCGCCGCTGCACCTTGTCGGTCTCTGAGGAGCGCCTCATGATTTTTCGGCCCTACTATTACGATGACCACGGCTGTGCCGCATACGTCTTTGGTTGCGGCACCATCGGTGTGTGCGCGGTCGTCGATGCTCGGATCGAGGATGTCGAGCGCTATCGAGCGTTCGCGAGCGCGAAGGGCATGCGCATCACACACGTGATCGATACGCACGTGCATGCGGACCATCGGTCGGGTGGGCGAGAGTTGGCGTGCACGACCGGTGCTGCCTATTGCTTACATCACGCCGCTGACGTGCGGCACGCGTACACGCCGCTCCACAATGGAGAAACGATCGAGCTCGGGAATACCCATCTGAAGATCCTGCACACACCAGGCCATTCACCCGAAAGCGTGTGCGTGCTAGTCACCGATCACAAGCGCGGATCGGAGCCGTGGTTCGTGCTGACAGGTGACACGCTATTCGTCGGCGCGGTCGGCCGTCCCGATCTGCCCGGCCGTGCCCGCGAAAATGCCGACGAGCTCTTCACGAGCCTGCACGAGAAACTCCTGACGCTTCCAGACGACATCGAAGTCTATCCGGGCCACTTTTCAGGATCGCTTTGCGGAGCCGGGCTGAGCGGGAAGCCCTCCAGCACCATCGCATTCGAGAGACGGTGGAATCCGATGCTCTCGCTCGATCGTGACGCGTTTGTCGAGGCGGTGGCCAACGTGCCCGCGAAGCCCGCCGAGATGGAGCAGATTCTGGCGTTCAATCGTAGTCAAGTGGACGTCAAGGTTCACGCGTGACGACCGCGATGGTCCGTGAACGACCGGCGGCGATCCGTCTCGGTTTGCGTGAAAACTGGGCGCAGTTTGCGCTGCTGGTGATCGTGAACGCGTTCGTCGGCGCGATGGTTGGCATGGAGCGCAGCATTCTGCCCGTGCTCGCCGAGCAGGAATTCCACCTGGTCGCCCGCACGGCGGTCCTCTCGTTCATCGTCGTGTTCGGCGTGTCGAAAGCGCTGACGAACTACGCGGCCGGCCGGCTCTCCGACCGGATCGGACGCAAGCAGATTCTTGTCGCGGGCTGGCTGATCGCGGTCCCCGTGCCGTTTCTCTTGATGTGGGCACCGTCCTGGAACTGGATCCTTGTCGCGAACGTGTTGCTCGGCATCAGCCAGGGGTTCACGTGGTCCACGACGGTGATCATGAAGATTGATCTGGTGGGCGGCGCCAGGCGCGGCCTCGCGATGGGGCTCAACGAGTTCTCGGGATACGTGGCCCTCGCGGGGTCGGCGGCCCTGACGGCCGCGATCGCCGCCCGCAGCGGGTTGCGGCCCGATCCGTTCTATCCCGGCGTGGTGTTTGTCGCGCTTGGCCTGTTGTTGTCGCTGGTCGTTGTTCGAGACACACATGGTCACGTCGTCGCCGAATCGTCGCTTCACGGTGTGCCGGAGGGTGTCGCGACTTCCGGAGATATGTTCTGGAACACGTCGTGGACCGATCGGAACCTCTCGAGTGTCAGTCAGGCTGGACTCGTCAACAACTTGAACGATGGGATGGCGTGGGGACTCTTCCCGCTCTTCTTTGCGGCCGCTCATGTGAGCATCGAGCGGATCGGCGTTCTTGCAGCAATCTATCCGGCCACGCAGGGTGTCCTTCAGCTCGTGACCGGGGCATGGTCAGATCGGGTGGGTCGAAAGTGGCTGATTGTGTCGGGGATGTGGGTCCAGGCCGCGGGGATCGCCGGCGTCATTCGATCGACCACTTTTACGGGATTTGCCGTGGGAGCCGCGAGCCTGGGCATCGGCACGGCGATGGTGTACCCCACGCTGCTGGCTGCGATTGGAGATGTCGCACCGCCGACGTGGCGCGCGTCAGCCGTCGGCGTCTATCGACTCTGGCGCGATCTGGGCTATGCGCTGGGTGCACTCCTGGCCGGAGTCGTGGCGGATGCGCTCGGCTTCGCCGGCGCGATGTGGGTGGTGGCGGCGATTACTTTTGCATCCGGTCTCGTGGCGGCGGTACGCATGCGCGAAACGATGCGGCCCGCGATAGCGGCATAGATCGACGTTCAGACTGACCAGGAGGGATGCGATGGCTCTACAGATAGGCGATCTCGCGCCGGATTTCGAGGCGGACACGACCGAGGGACGTATTCGTTTCCATGAGTGGCTGGGGACGTCCTGGGGCGTCCTGTTCTCCCACCCGAAAGACTTCACGCCCGTCTGCACGACCGAGTTGGGGTACATGGCGAAACTCAAGCCTGACTTCGACAAGCGCCAGACGAAGATCATCGGGCTCAGTGTGGATCCCGTCGACAGCCACAAGCGATGGTCGAATGACATCAAGGAGACGCAAGGTCACGCACCGAACTATCCGATGATTGGGGACACGGACCTGAAAATCTCGAAGGCCTGGGGCATGCTGCCGGCCAGCCTCGAGGGCAGCTGCGACGGAAGGACCGCCGCGGACAATCAGACCGTGCGGAATGTGTTTGTCATCGGTCCGGACAAGAAGATCAAACTGATTATCGTGTATCCGATGACGACCGGTCGTAACTTCGACGAAGTGCTGCGAGTGATCGACTCGTTGCAGCTGACGGCCAAGCACAAGGTGGCCACGCCGGTGAACTGGAAACAAGGTGACGATGTGATCATCGCCGGCTCTGTATCGGACGACGACGCCAAGAAGACCTATCCGAACGGCTGGACGTCGCCGAAGCCCTATATCCGCATCGTGCCGCAGCCAAAAGCATAGGAGGCTGATCACATGGCCATGGCATGCCCCGTCGATCTCGACACCCTCAAACTGCGCGCCGAGATTCAGTCCATCTACGCGCGCGTAGCGGCGGATCCCTCAGGGGAGTTTCATTTCCATCGCGGCCCTGAGTACGCCGCGACAAGACTCGGCTACGACGCAGCGGAACTCGCGAAGATCCCACGGATGGTGAGTGAGTCGTTCGCCGGTGTCGGGAATCCTCACGCGATCGGGCCGCTGTGGGCGGGTGCCACGGTCGTTGACATTGGATCCGGCGCTGGCACAGACCTCCTGCTCGCGGCGGTTCGCGTGGGCCCGACGGGTCGCGCGATCGGTGTCGACATGACGGAGGCGATGCGCGAGCGGGCGCGCCGCGGCGCCTCGGCGTGCGGTTTGACTCACGTCGACGTGCGTGCAGGAGAAGCGACAGTACTACCCGTCGAGACCGAGAGCGTCGAATTCGTGATCTCCAACGGTGTGCTCAACCTCGTCGCCGAGAAACAGATGGCGATTGCAGAGATTCGACGAATCCTGAAGCCGGGCGGCCGTGTTCAGATCGCCGACATCGTGCTTGGCGTCGAGCTTCCCGAGGAGGCGCGACGCGACATCGACCTCTGGACTGGTTGAATCGCGGGTGCTCTGCTGGAAGCAGAGCTTGTCGCGGCGTTCGCGGAGGCAGGGTTCGAAGACGTGCGAATCACGCAGCGGTTCGATTGTTTTGAGGCCACGTCGAAAGAGAAGACGGCGCGGCGGTACGGTGTGATGGGCGTCAATCTATCGGCCATGCGAAGGTGAGATGTCCAGATCGCTGCGACGTTGATGGCACCGGAGCGTATTTTGGCCGATCTGTTCACGAAAGCGGAGGGCTGTCTCGAATGAATCCGAACAAGGCTCTGTGGGAGAAAGGCGACTTCACGCGTATTGCCGCGAGCATGAGAGAGAGCGGAGCAGCGCTCGTGAACACGCTCGGCGTAACAAAAGGGCTCAGTGTCCTCGATCTCGGATGCGGCGATGGAACGACGGCTTTGCCGGCGGCGAGGCTCGGTGCGAATGTGCTGGGCGTCGATATCGCGCGGAATCTTATCGAGGCCGGAAAGAAGCGCGCCAAAGACGAGGGCCTCACCAACTGCACGTTCCAGGAAGGCGATGCATCCGAGTTGCGCGACCTGCAGGATCGCACGTTCGACCTAGTCGTGAGCGTCTTCGGCGCCATGTTCGCGCCCAAACCGTTTGAGGTCGCCAAAGAGATGGTCCGCGTCACACGGCGTGGTGGTCGGATCGTCATGGGAAATTGGATTCCGAACGATCCCACACTGGTCGCGCAGATTCTCAGAATCAGCTCTTCGTACTCGCCACCACCACCCGAGGGCTTCATCAGCCCCATGACCTGGGGAGTCGAATCGAACTTGATCGAGAGGTTCGGCGGCGCAGGCATTCCCAAGGATAAGATCTCGTTCGTCAAAGACACATACACGTTCAACTTTCGCGGGTCGCCGTCGGAGTTCGTCGCGGCATTCAGGAATTACTACGGCCCGACGATGAATGCGTTCGACGCGGCTGAAAAAAACAATCGAGCCCCCGATTTGCAGAGGGAGCTCGAAGCGCTGTTCGCCAGTCAGAACCAGAGCACTGCGAACGATGGCACGTCGATCCCGGCGACCTTCCTGCGCGTGACTGTTGCCGTTTGAGTGACAGGTCCGATTGGCGCGATCGCACCCCATCGCGCGGCAGGATGATCAGGCGTGCTCGCCCAGGCGCAGGCGGTACCCCGCCTTGCGCGACGTGAGGATGTACTTCGGTTGTGAGGGATCGTCTTCCAGCTTACGTCGCAGCTCAGCGACATGCGTGTCAACGGTCCGCGTCAGGACCGTTGATGCGTGACCCCACACTTCTTTCAGCAGGTCGAGACGGGACACCACCGCGCCTTTCCGCTTCACAAGTGCCAGGAGCAGATCGAACTCCATCGGCGTGAGCGCCACCGGGCCAACGCCCTTGCGAACCGTGCGCGTCGGCACATCGATCGTCACGTCGCCGAAATGGACGGCGCGCGAAGCCTGGAGACCGCCACCGCTCCGGCGCATCACGGCCTCGACACGTGCCATCAACTCAAGGACGCCGAACGGTTTCGTGACGTAGTCGTCGGCGCCCAGCCTGAATCCGCGCACTTTGTCGGCTTCCTCGGTTCGCGCGGTGAGAATCACGACCGGTACAGAATTGCCCTCGTCACGCAGCTCGCGCAGGACGCGATAGCCGTCAAGCGACGGCAGCATGAGATCGAGCACGATGAGATCGGGCTGTAGCTCACGCGCGCGCACGAGGCCGGCTGCGCCATCCGACGCCAGCTCTACGCGATAGCCTTCGATTTCGAGATTATTACGGAGACCGAACGCGAGATCCTCGTTGTCCTCGATCACGAGAATCCGTGCGAGCGGAGCGGCCACGATCAGACTCCGGCCGAGGCGATGCGCACCGTGGCTGCCGCACGCTCTCGCTGTGCGCCTGGCAGTTCGACGACGAATCGCGCACCGCGCACCCCACGCTCCACTCGGACGCGACCGCCGTGCATCTCGGTGAGCCGCTTGACGATGGTCAAGCCGATTCCCGTTCCGGCCACCGCAGTTCCGTGCGGCTGCGCCACACGACAGTACGGGTCCCAGATCCGCGACGAGTCGGCCTCCGACACGCCGGGCCCTTCGTCTTCGATGCCGATGACCGCGAATTCGCCCTCACATTGACATGTGACAACGATCGTCTGGCCCGACGGACCGTACTTCAAGGCGTTGTCGAGCAGATTGAGAACGATTTGACGCAGCGCGTCTGCGTCGACCGGTGCAACGATATCCTCATCGATCCGACGCGCGATCGACGTTCGCCTCGACCGTGCCAGCGGCTCGAAGCCCTCGACGATCTCGTGAAGCCGGAGATCGACGCGCTCGGGGACCGGCGTGACCACAGCCGCGCCCCTCTCGACACGTCCGAACTGCAGCACGTTTTCAATCAACTGCGTGAGCCGCTGCGACTCCTGCACAATGATCTCCAGCGACCGACGATGCTCCTCGGACGATCGCACGCGGTTCAGGAGCAGCGTTTCACCGAACATCCGAATCTGCGCGAGCGGCGTGCGCAGCTCGTGCGAGACGCCTGACACGAATTTCGCGCGGAGCCGCACCAGCTCGCGCTCGCGCCGCAGCTGGACAAATGCGATGGCCATCAGTCCAGCGGTGATGGCGAGCAAGCCCATCAAGAGCGGCATTCGATTGCGCGGCAATCCACCAATGATCAATCGATCGGCCGCTGTCTCGGTCAGTGCGACCTGTATGCGGAGCGCGCCAAGCTCCTTGTCGAGCATCGTCTCCTTCGCGTAGTCCGACCAGAGCCTTGACGACGTGAAGAGATCGTGGCCGTCCGGCGTGGAGACGCGCACCGTGAGCAGGTCGCGCGTCGGGCCCGCCAGCGATGGCGGCAGCAGCGGCGACTCTTTCACGATCCGAGCGAACACCTCGGTTGCCAGACTGGGATCAGCGACGATGCCGACAAGCGCGGGTCTGTCTGCTGAGGGCCGTGTGCTGATATGCCACGCCACGAGGGCGGGTCTCGCACTACTCGCATCAAAGTGCGCGAGCACGTTGTCACTCGACAGGTCGCCCCGATGGACCATGTCCAGCGCGTCCCTCAGCACGGCGGCAAGGTTGGTCGGCAACGGATCGCCGCTCGACGCGAGGTCGCCGTCGCTCGTCGACGCCGCAAAGATGCTGCGGACCGCAGCAATCGCCGGCCCTCAACCACCGCCGTCCGCCTTGAAGCGCGCCAGGTCCGGAGGTGCGTTCTGGCGACAGCCGACGGACGCCTGGCCGATGACCGATCCGAGAGTGTCGGTCAGCTCACGGCGCACCAGGCGCGAGAACTCCCAGGCCGCAAAGCCCGCGTAGTCGCGCAACACGTTTTCAGCGGTCGCGCGATGCGAACGCGCGGCCTCCTGTGCCTGATACGCGAGCGCCGCCGCGATTCCCAGCATCGAAAGCAGAAGCACGATCGCGACTGACGCTGACCATCGACTGCTCATACCGCTCATTGTATGGCTTCGACGGGACGCAGGAGGTCATTCACACGTCAGGACCATGTCAGGAAACGATGAAGTTCACTAGCTTCTGACATGAACCTTGCGGTCCCGTCACCTCTCCCGCGTCTCGCCTCTCTACGATGGTGCCTGCTGATGAGGGAGGCGGACATGTTACGAAGAGCTCACCGCGAACTCGCTCTCGTGTTCACGCTTGGGATCGTCATCACCTCGGCCGGCGGAGGTTTGCACGGGCAACCCGTGTCCATGCGCGAGCAGGAATCGGCGCGCGAAGCCTGGCAGAAGGTGGGCGAGATTTTCGCTGCCATGAGAGTCGGATCCGGCTCCGTTGTCGCCGACGTCGGGGCCGGCGATGGGTTCCTGACCGCGCGTCTCGCGCAGGCCGTCGGACCGGCTGGACAAGTCTTCGCCGTCGACGCCGACGATCGCGCGATCGAACGACTGCATGCGCGCGTTGAACAAGAGGCCCTGACGAACGTCACGGTGATCAAGGGGGATGCACACGATCCGCATCTCGACGCTGCCTCGCTCGACGCGGTGGTCATTGTCAATGCCTATCACGAGATGGTCGATCACCAGGCAATGCTGGAGCGGCTGCGGGCGGCTCTCAAGCCCGGCGGACGTCTCGTGATCGTCGAGGCGATCGCGGAGAAGCGTCTGCTCGACGCACGAGAGCGCCAAACGAATGTGCACGAAATCGCCGCGCGCTTCGCGGAACAGGAAGCGCGCGACGCGGGCTTTCGCATCGAGACGCTTCACGATCCGTTTGTCCGGCGGTCGGCATCAGATGTGGCGGAATGGCTCATCGTCGCCGTCCCGACGACCACCCTGTTAAGGGCGGACAGACGGTCACCGGCGTCAGCTGAAGAAACGCCGGAGGCGAGTGCCGACCTTCGAATCACGTTCGACGCGTTCAAGAAACGCCGCGCCGACCGCTCGATCGTGGTCGTCGACGTTCGCTCCGAGGAGGAATTCGTCGCGGGTCACATTCCCGGCGCGATCTGGATTCAACTGTCGGACCTGAGCTCACAACTCGAGCGCCTGCGCGGCCTGAGAAAGCCGATCGTCACCTACTGCAGTTGACCGGCCGAAGAGACCAGCGCCCGTGCGGCGCTCGAGCTGAGAAAACAGGGACTGGTGGATACGTGGGCCGTCATCGGCGGATTCCGGAAATGGACATCTGACAGCAACCCCGTTCAAAAGGGCAAGTCATGACTCGCCGCAATACGACACTCGCACGGCAGCTGGGCCCTGTTGACGCCGCAGTCGTGGTCATCGCGAACGTCATTGGCGTGGGGATCTTCACGACACCTCGCTTCGTGGCGACGATCGTCCCGAATTCGTCGGCGATCCTTGCGGTATGGCTCGTTGGCGGTGCACTCGCGTTCATCGGGGCGCTCGCGTACGCGGAGCTGGCAGCGCGACGTCCATTCGCCGGCGGCGAGTATGTCTACCTGCGCGAGACCTTCGGCGACGTGGCCGCCTTCATGACCGGATGGACCTCCTTCGTGGCCGGTTTCTCAGGCGCAATCGCCGCGGGCGCGCTAGGTCTCACGGTGTACTTCGATCGATTCGTTCCCGGAATCGCGAATTCGAAAGGGATCGCCGTCGTCATTATCGCGCTCCTCGCGATCGTCCACATGCGGGGTCTCGGTCCCGGCCGCGTCGTTCAGATTGTGCTGACGCTGATCAAACTGGGTGCGCTCTTCGCGCTCGTCATAGCCAGCTTCGCATCGAGCGGACTCAGCATCGCACCGGCGTACGCGGAAGGTCCAGTTTCGATCTCAGCGTTCTTGTTCGCGATGGTGCCGGTCATGTTCAGCTATTCGGGGTGGAACGCAGCCACCTACATCGCGGAAGAAGTGAATGATCCATCGCGGAACGTTCCGCTGGGCCTGGGCCTTGGCACGCTCGCGGTTGTCGTCTTGTACTTGTCACTGAATGCGCTCAGTCTTCGGGCGGTGCCAGGCGACGTGCTCGGCTCCTCCGGAGTGTACATCTTTGATGCAGTCGCGATCGTGATTGGGTTCAGCAGTCTGAGCGCCATGACACTCGCCGGCCCGCGAGTGTACTTTGCCATGGCGCGCGACGGCGTGTTCTTCTCCGCTGCGGGGCACGTACACGAATCCTATCGGACGCCAGCGGTCGCGATCGGTGCACAATCGTGCTGGAGCGCATTGCTTGTGCTGTCAGGAACGTTCGAACAGCTCCTGACGTACACAGGATTCACCGTGATTCTGTTTTCAGGCTTGGCGGTCCTGTCGCTCTTCTTCGTTCACGGCCGTACAGAGGATGTCGGCACGTTTCGGGCCTGGGGCTTTCCCTGGGCACCCGCGATGTTTTGTCTCGTCAGCTTTGGCATCGTTGCCAACGCGATCGTCGCAGCGCCTGGAACTTCCGTTGTCGGGCTGGCAGTGATCACCGGCGGGCTGCCGATCTACTGGTGGACACGACGGCGTCAGGCCTCAGCTGATCACACACGGGGAGTGCTGGCGTTCTCCTATCCACGAGATCGCTGGTTCGGGCTATAGTGGCTGGCGCTCGAGAATCTGTGGCGGCCTCCTTCCGGCGCGGACTTTCGCACGTCAGGCCGGTTGCCGACGGCTCAGTCGCCGTCTCACGCTCGTATGGTCCATCGATCCTTACGGACGAACCCGTTCAGCGTAATGCTCAGCGGGCTTGTCGATGCACTCAGCAGAAGTATCGCAATCGTTCGAAATCGTATGGGACGATGAAGGTCAATCCCGTCGTGGCGGCGTACGAGGCGGTCTACGCCGGTTTCGAGAACAGCCCGACCCTACAACGGCTCTGGCGTCAGCACGCACGTGGACACGACTATCCGACGGGCTTCGAGCATTTGAGCTTTCTGACTGCGGATGAACTCGGTCGGATGAAGGCGGAGTTTGCTTCGGGCGGCCGCGTGGTGGGCGTTGCTTGCGGCGGCGGCGGACCGGGCCTGTGGGTCGCCTTTCAAACCGGAGCGGCTCTGATCGGCATCGATCCCTCCCGCGTCGCGCTGAAGCATGCCTGCGATCGCGCGAAACACCTGGGAGGCCCGGAGGCAGTCTTCTGCGTTGGCGTGTTCGACCGATCGCCAATCCAAACCGCATCGGCTGATGCCGTGATGAGGGTTGATGCCCTTCAGTACGCGGCCGACAAGGACGCGGCGTTGCTCGAAATGGGCCGCATCCTTCGCCCGGGCGGCCGACTAGCGTTTACTGCCTTTGAGGTCGACGTTGACCGGGTCAGCCGGCTCCCCGTATTGGGCGTCGATCCTATCGAGGATTTTCGTCCGGTGCTCACCAGCGCTTGATTCTCTGAAAATGTGTACGAAGAAACAGAACGATGGCGCGAGCCAAACATCATCCGAATCCCATACGGCGCGGTCATGCAAGACATCGCGTCGCTCAGCGTCGAAATGGGCACATTTGCGAGCGCCGCACTCGCTTTCGAAGCAACGGCGACACTCGAGCAGGGGATATTCCGACGACGGGTCTTCGCGGTAGCGACGTGGCCGCGCAGTGAGGACCCGTGAACACTGCTGAGCAGTATGCGGCTGATCAGCAGCGGATGGAAGCATCGGCGAACGCAACAGCGAAAAGGGAATCAGTTCATGTCGTTGCAACTTGATCCGGAAGAACATGAAATCGAGGCGCTGGTCGCATTACTCCCGAATCTTCACTCGTCTCGGGTGGTCGAGGTCGGGTGCGGCGATGGCAGACTCACGCGCCGTTATGCGGCGCGCGCGGCATCGGTGTTCGCCTTCGATCCGGACGAAACGGCGGTCAACGCGTTTCGCTCGCAGGCGCTCCCGGACAACGTGGATGTGCGTTGCAAATCCGTCGATCGCATTGAGATCCTCCCAGGAACAGTGGACGTCGTTATATTGTCGTGGTCGTTGTGATGACTCCCTCTTGAGGGCATGGTCGATGCCCTGTGCCGCTCCCGAGATTGGCTCAAGGCGGACGGCTGCCTCATCGATCTTCGGCCTGCCGATCCGACGCCGGAGGTGATGGTCGGATCGAGGGACCAGTCACGCGCGGT
>Ga0075434_100003995_pt1 | contig 13211 bp, 14 predicted proteins | sample RhiMethybrSRZTD3_FD_75298 | JGI IMG/M metagenome (GOLD analysis project Ga0075434, IMG submission 75298) | Populus rhizosphere microbial communities from Tennessee, USA - Rhizosphere MetaG P. TD hybrid SRZTD3 | ecosystem: Host-associated > Plants > Roots > Rhizosphere > Soil | place: USA... | reverse complement strand
AGGCCATGGTGGGCGAGCCAAAACAATCCGACGACGGCGAAACTGAAGGCAAACCCCACCATCTGGGGAATGGCATGGCGGAGCTCGCGGCCGGACGACAAGGCCTGGCGGCCTGAGGCGCAGGCTGTGGCCTGGATCAGCCAACGGTTCCTGTTCGGCAACCCCGCCAACACGCTGCGCTCAGTGGTCAGCGGGATCTTTGGGCTGAACCTCGCCGAACTGGCCAAGAGCTCGGCCACCCCATACTCCGAGGTGCGGAAGCAGGCCGAGAGGTTCGGGCCGCTGTGGAAGTAGAAACACACGCCTCAGCGCGGCGAGCAGTTACCTGCCGATCGCCGACCACGGTCTGATCGGCGACCTGCACAGCGCCGCGCTCGTTGGCATCGACGGCACGATTGACTGGTACTGCTGGCCACGCTTCGACTCCCCGGAGCATCTTCGCCGCCATCCTGGATGCCGAGCGGGGCGGTTGCTTCCTGGCCGCAGCAGTGCCGGCTCGAACCCGACAGTTCTACTTCTCCGACACCAACCTCTTGATCACCCGATTCTCGGCCCCGAGCGGAGTGGGACAGGTTGAGGACTTCATGCCGCTCGCCGCTGACCGGAGCAACGCTCAGCCCCACCAGTTGATCCACCGAAGTGGAACCGCGGCCCGGTCACCCGCTAGGTGCCCTGCAAATTATGTACGGCATCGACGGCAGGCATTCGTTCAATATGAGGGCGGCGACGTCGTGGACGCTGCGGTGTTGATAATGCCTCTAGTCAAGTTCATCTCCCTCGTAGCCCCGCAGTGGCTGACCACCCTCGACGCCGTAGGGGCGAACCTCGTCTCGGATACCTGACCCACCGCTGCCCCACAGGTCGCCCCCGATGGGTTCAGCGGCGAGGAGGGCACCTTTTCGATCTGCTCCTTCTGATACGCGGAGGCGCTCACTCGCGCCGGCCGGCTGGACCAGGTGTGGCTGGCGTTTGAGAAGATGCTCAGCTACGCGAATCACATCGGCCTCTACGCCGAACAAATTGCCCCATACCGGTGAACAACTCGGCAACTTTCCGCAGGCGTTTACTCATCTGGCCTTGATCAGCGCGGCGGTCAACCTCGACAGCGCTCTTGACGAGGACCGATCAGTCGGCGTTGATACGGAGATCACTACTGGCGCTCGGCGCGCGTGGCTGAACCAGTTCGCCGCGCGAGGAGATGCTGAGCTTCTGGAAGACCTTGCGCAGGTGGTACTCCACGGTTCGGCGGCTGATGAACAGCTGGGCGGCGATGTCGGGGTTGCTGGCACCGCGGCTGACAAAGTCGGCGATCTGCAACTCCTGGGGGGTCAGCTGCTCGATTCCGTCGAGGTTCCGCGGGCGGGCGGTTTCGCCGCTGGCTCGCAGCTCGGTGCTGGCACGGGCGGCCCATGGAGTGATGCCGAGGTCGGCGAACGTCTCCAATGCCGTACGCAAGTGCCTGCGAGCCTCTCGCCGCCGCCGGGCACGGCGGAGGTGCTCGCCATAACTGAGTTCTATCCGCGCGCGCCAGAATGGCATTGGAACGGTCAACAGCCGCAGCGCCTCCTCGAAGTCGGCATCGGTTTGATCGATTCCGTCGCTGCCACCCCCGGCGGAGGGAAGGCTCCCAGCCAGCGCACGGCAGTACGCCGCAATGGCGAGTTGACCGGCGGCGGCGTGTTGAGCTCGTGCGCTGAACTGGGGGCCACACGCTCGGCCACGTCTCGATGGTCGGACCGTACGGCCGCCTCCACCAGGTAGGAGGTGGTGGTCATCGCCACGAAGGGGTGGCCGGCTCCAGGCTCGGCCGTCGCGATCGTCTGAAACCTGTGAAGCGCCTCCTCCGGTCGCCCTAGGCTGAGGTCGAGCAGCCCGAGCGCCTCCGAGGCCAGGGCGACCGCCAGACCAAGGCGCCGAGGGATGGCCATCGCGAGCGACTCCCGCGCCCGGCTTCGGCACTCCTCCTCTTCTCCGCGCAGCGCGGCGACCTTGGCCAGCGCAGCGAGCAGGGCGGCGGCGAGCGTCTCCTGGCCCGTTTCGCGAGCGATCTGCAGTCCTTCGGCCGCCTGCGGGCCGGCCTGGTCAAGGTAGCCCGCGGTGGCGGCACCAAGCGCGGCGTACAACAGGGCGTGCGGAAGGTCGCCTACCGCGCTCAGGGTTCGCGCCCTCGCTACCGCCCTCGGCACCAGCTGTGTCACCGCGACCGCTGTAGAGACCCGTAGCTGCCGCGTACAGCAAGTGAATGGGGTCGTCGAATGCCTCAGCCAGTGCAGCCGCCGAATCCAGTTCCGCAACACCATGAGCCATGTCCCCTCCGAGAACGCAGAACATGCCCCGCAAATAGTGAGCGGCGAACCGAGCCCGGTCATCACGGGGCGTCGGGATTTGTTCGGCGTGACGGGCGAGCTCAAGGATCCGGGCTGGTTCGCCAGCGAAGTGGGCTGCGTCGACGGCGGTCATCAGCACCTCCAGAGCTCGGTGGGGTTCCTCGCGGTATGCCAGATCCGCACCGGATAAAAGGATGTCGGTCGCATCAGCCTGGACGCCAGCCCGGAGCTGGAAAAGACCGCGAAGATGGGCGATCGCAGCCTGCGCGGAAACGCTCTGAGCGGTCGGGGCCGCGTGATCCACCAAGGCGCGAGCGCGGCCCGCGTGGCCGGCCAGCCACTCACTTTCCGCGCCCGCACGAGCCGTCGAACTTTGTCTTGCTCGGCAGTACTGAGCTCGGCGGCACGCCGCAGTGCTGCGGCCGCTGCTGAATGACCCGACCGCCTACGCGCTTCATCGGCGGTGGCCTCGAGCGCTGCCGCGACGCTGTCATCCGGCCCTCTCGCTGCGGCCGCCAGGTGCCACGCACGGCGATCTGGGGTCAGGCCTGGAGCGTCGGCGAGTGCCAGGTGCACGGCGCGGCGGCGATCGAAGGGAGTGCCCTGGTACACCGCCGCGCGCATCAAGGGGTGATCGAACATGACTCGCCCATCACCGACCCGGAGCAACCCCACATCCTCGGCCGCCGACAGAGCCTGGTCACCGACGTCGAACCGGCCCAACACCGAAAGCACGGCGGCCAATTCTCCGGTGTCATCGGCGGCCACAACCTCAAGCAGGGTCTGAGTAGGGCGGGGAAGCTGACGCACCCGCGTGACGAATGCGCGCGGCATGACCACACTCAGCGGAAGGGTGTCAGGGAGCGGTTCCGCACCGGCCCGACGGGCCGACCCAAGCAATGGAGAGACCTCCACCAAGGCCAGCGGATTACCGCCCAAACGAACGATCAGCTCCTGAACGACATCCGGAGCCAACGGCTCAGCCGAGATATCCGCGAGCAAGGCTGCGGCCGCGTGGGGGTTCAGTCCACTCAGGCGGTGCCCAGGCACGCCGGGCGGGAAGAATAGATTCCCTTCCGTTTCTCGGGCCGCGAAAAGCATCGCCACCCCCTCGGCTTGCAGCCGCCGAGCCACAAACAGCAGCGCGTCGGCCGATGAGCCGTCGAGCCAGTGGGCATCATCCACCAGACACAACACCGGCCGCTCCTCGGCCGCTTCGGCGAGCAGGCTCAGCGTTGCCAAGGCCACAAGGAACGGATTCGGACCATCCGCCGGTGCCGCCGCCAGGCCGAACGCAACGCGCAGCGCGTCCGCCTGAGGCGACGGCAGCCGCTCGATGTCATCATGCAGGGGCCAAAGCAACTGGTGCAGTCCGGCGAACGCCAACTCAGCCTCGGACTCCACACCGACAACCCGAAGCACCTGCATGCCGTTCGCATGTTGGGCGGCGTGAGCTAGCAAGGCCGTTTTGCCGATTCCGGCCTCACCTGTGAAAATCAGGGCGCCGCTTTGCTGATGGGAAGCCGATACGAGCAGGCGCTCGATCGCCGCCAACTCGGCTGCGCGACCGTGCAGCACGCTGAAAGGCTATCGTCGCCCTCCCTGCGCAGCAATGAGGCAAATCAACACCACAGATGGCGCTGGGCTGACGAACTGCAAACGAGCGCCGGCACGGACCCTGTCGTCGCGTTTTGCCCACTGCAGCTGCATAGCCGAACGGCGACGCTAGTTCCGGTAGCGGGCATCGCATTTGGGATATGACATCGGTGCAGTATGGGTACCGCTGAGGGTTGCTCCGGAAAACGTGTACCCCGCGCACGGTTGTAGTGTCGGGCGAAGCCGCCGGGACAAATGCTGGCGATCGACCGCAGCGGCGAAGCCTCGAGTACGTAGGTGTGCACCGGCCGGGGCCGGACGTCGCACACCGTCAGGTCCCTGTGCACCCGCTGCATCACCGCCTGGCCGTACCGGCGCGGCCGAAATGCGCCGTCGGTGGGAACGACGACCTGCCGGGCGACGTAGGCGATCGCGATGTTCTCAGCGGCCGCCTGGCCGCAATAATCGACAACCTGCCGCCGGAGGCGAGGTCAGCAAGTCTCTCGAGTCGGCGTCAGTGCTGGGCGGAAGTTGTCAGGACCGGGGTCAGCTGATCGTCCCCGTCGAGTGAGGATGAGACGAGTCGCCGGACCGAGGCGGCGTCGTCGAGGTCGATGGCGGCGTCAGCAAGAGAGGCGCAGCGGGCCAAGTCGCGTGCGCGTACCTGTGCTTTGACTGAGGGCACACTTTTGGGTGACACGCTGAGTTCGCGGACTCCCAGTCCGATTAGCACAGGAATCGCTGTGTGGTCGGCGGCAGCTTCTCCGCAGACTGCGACCGGGATCCTGCCGTACGCGGCGTGACAGACGTGCCGAATGAGTATGAGGACGCCGGGGTCCAGGGGGTCTGAGAGGGCTGCTACGGCAGCATTTCCTCGCTCTGCGGCGAGCGTGTATTGGGTCAGGTCGTTTGTTCCGATGCTGATGAAATCTAGGTAGGGCACGAAGGTCGCAATCTTCAGCGCGGCTGCCGGTACTTCGACCATCATGCCGACGCGTAGTCCCTGGGGCAGGCCGGCAGGACCGGCTGCTTCCTCCAGCACGCTACGGGCGTTCCGGATTTCAGCGATCGTTGTCACCATCGGGAACATCACACTGGTTGGCACATTCCTGGCCACTTGGCATATGGCCAAGAGCTGCTCGAGCAGCAGATCCCGACGGTCGAGGGAGAGCCGAATTCCGCGGTGGCCGAGGAACGGGTTCTCCTCGACTGGCATGGGCACGTAGGTCAGCGGCTTGTCCCCACCTACGTCCAAGGTGCGGAATGTGACACGGCGGCCATCCAGGGTGTCAGCGATCGCGAGGTATTGGGCGACCTGCTCTTCGAGGTCGGGGGGCCGATCGCGGTTGAGGAACAGGAATTCGGTACGGACTAGGCCGGCGCTGTCTGCTCCTTCAGCAGCCGCCGCTGCGGCGTCCGCGCGCGAGCCGAGGTTGGCGGCAACCTCGATCCGCGTACCGTCGACGGTGACGGCGGGTTCGACCGCCGCGGCGCGATGTCGGCTCTGCTCGGCAGCCATTTCGGCTGCCCGCTGGCTCAAGCGGCTCAGCGTGGCGGTCGGGGGGTCGATGACGAGCTCGCCGGAGGCGCCGTCGATGGCGACGGTGGTGCCTTCGGCCAAGCCGAGTACGCCCGGTCCCGCTGCAACGAGGGCCGGGATGCCGCGTGCGCGAGCGAGAATCGCGGCATGTGAGCTTGGGCTGCCGGAGGCGAGGACGATTCCTTGCACCACGTCAAGATCGAGTTGGGCAGCTTGCGCGGGGGTAAGTTCCTTGGCTATCAAGATGCCGGGTCCGGACATGGCCACCGCCGGCGCGCCGGTGAGCGCAGCGAGCATCTGAGTCCCCACTGCCCGTACGTCTTCGGCGCGGGCACGCAGGTACGGGTCTGGCAGTTCAGACCACTGTTTCTCGACAATAGCGAGCGAGTCGACCCAGGCCGTGACCGCATCAGCTCCGGAATTGACTCGGTCCTTGACGTCGGCGAGCACTTCGGCGTCGCCGAGGAGCATGATGTGTGCGTCGAAGATCTCCGCGTTCTGGGGCCCGGCCTCACGAGCGGCAACGGCTCTAACGCTCTCGATCTCCCGACGCACAGCGGCTACCGCCTCGATGACACGACGCCACTCGGCCGTTGGGGTGCCTGTGGGGCCCCGGTTGGCGGGAGCCGCAGGGTGACACAGTAGCCGGACCGGCCCGATACCCACGCCGGGTGAGGCCGGCAACGGTCCGGAGTTCTGCACCTGGACCGGAGCTGGTGCCTCATCCACCGGCTCGTCGAAGTTTCGTGCGGCGAGGGCGAGCAGGTGATCGACTGCCTCGGGCGCTTGTGGACCCGATGCCGAGATCTCGACCTGATGGCCGCACAAAGCAGCGAGCGTTGCGACGCGACTCAAGCTCGCCGCCGGGACTGGGCCGGTCGCAGTGGTGAGATTACGCAACCGTACTGAGGCGTCCAGACCGCGCACCTCACTGACGAGGCGCGCGGCTGGCCGGGCGTGCAGGCCGTGCTGGTTGGGGACTGTGAATACCGCCACTACATCCACCTGTTGACCAGCGACAGGCGTAGGCAGCGATGCGTCCTCCGGCCTGCTGAGCTGAGCGTCTTTACCCATAAGTGCGCTGTGGGCCTCAGCGGCGACTTCCTTGCGGCTAGCTCCACCAGCGGCAGCTACGGCCGCGGCAACCAATCCTTCGACAAGTGGTGCGGGCGACAGAACGACTCGCTCCCGAACGGCTGGGTCATCGATGAGATCGAGGGCAAGTTCAGCACTGAGAACCGCGCTGCCGAGATCCATGAGCACGACGACACCGGCAGGGCTGTCAACCTCCTGAATAGCTTCCTTGATGCGGACGGCGTCCGTGCCGAGGGTTACCTCGTCCAAGCCCGCGGCGACCGCGATAGGAACCGGGCGGCCGTGCAGCATCTCGGCTGCGAGAGTCACGGCGGCCCGGGCCAAAGTGCGGCTGTGCGAGACAACGACGATGCCGACGAGGTATGTGGACGATTCGTGTTCAGGTGTTGCCATTATCATTCCCTCGCAATCCTTCGCTGAACCGTTGCCAGGAGTCGTAAGTCGGGTTAGAGCGATGCTCGTGTCGCGGCAGCCATTAGCAGCGCAACGGTGGTCGCGCCCGGATCCTGGTGCCCGACGCTTCGCTCGCCCAGGTAACTGGCCCGACCCTTCCTTGCGAGCATGGGTGTGGTCGCGTCGCGTCCGCTCTCTGCTGCATCCACGGCCAGCTTTAGCGCGTCGGCCTTGTCCCTACCCTCTGAGATCGCACTGTCTAGTGCGTCCACCGCTGGAGCAAGCGCGTCGTACATCGTCTTGTCACCGGCTTCGGCCTTGCCCCGAGTGACGATCCCTTCAAGGCCGGCGCGCAATGCCGCCGCAAGCTGAGCCAGTGAGATCTCTGTAGTTTCACCGAGGGATGCCCCGGCCCGGAGGAAGAATGTGCCGAATAACGGCCCACTGGCACCGCCAACGGTGGAGACGAGAGTGATGCCGACTTTGTTGAACAACGCCGACGGCACTCCGGGTTGAGTGTCGTCGAGTGCGGCGACAACGGCCCGCATCCCGCGGTCCATGTTCGTGCCGTGGTCGCCATCGCCGATCGCGGCGTCAAGATCGGTCAGCAGATCTTTGTTCTCGGCGACAAGAAGGGCGAAACTTCGGATCCACCGGTCCAGAGCTTCCGTCGCCACCGTTTCGTCCATGTTCAGGCGCCCCATCTCAGTGCCGGAGTCTTCACAGGAGCATCCCAGAGGGAGAGAAGTTCGTCGTCGACCTTGAGCAGGGTTACCGAGGTGCCGGCCATCTCAAGTGAGGTGATGTAAGAGCCGACAAGCGAGCGCGCCACCTGTATGCCGTGATGGTTCAGAATTCGATTCACCTCGTTGTACATGACGTACAGCTCGATCAGCGGTGTGCCGCCGAGGCCGTTGACGAATGCGATGACGTTGTCACTGTGGGTGAATGGCAGGTCGGCAAGCACGGGCTCGACGAGCATTTCAGCGATCTCCCGTGCGGTGGCCAATGGCACGCGCTGACGACCGGGCTCGCCGTGGATGCCGACTCCCAACTCCATCTCGTTGTCTCCGAGGTCGAAGGTGGGCTTGCCGGCTGCCGGAATGGTGCACGAAGAAAGCGCCAGACCCATACTGCGACCGTTCGCGTTGACCTGGCGGGCGACGTCGGCCACCTGCTCCAGGGTCCGGCCCTGTTCGGCCGCCGCACCAGCGATTTTTTCCAGTAGCACGGTGACCCCGACGCCTCGCCGACCAGCGGTCCAGGTGCTGTCCTGGACGGCAACGTCGTCGTCGGTGATCACGGAGAGGACCTCGGCGCCAGTTGCCGCGGCCATCTCGGCCGCCATGTCGAAGTTCAAGACATCGCCGGTGTAGTTCTTGACCACATGCAGGACACCAGCGCCGCCGTCTACCAGCTTCGTCGCAGCGAGCATCTGGTCGGGTACCGGAGACGTGAAGACCTCGCCCGCACAGGCCGCGTCCAGCATGCCCAGCCCCACAAATCCGCCGTGCAGCGGCTCATGACCCGATCCTCCGCCTGAGATGATCCCCACCTTTTGGGGGCGCGGCGCATCCCCACGGTAGATGATCTTGTGCTGGTGGTCGACGCGAAGATCTGGATGGGCCGCCTCGATCCCCTGCAGCGCTTCGGCGACGACGTCTTGCGGGTCGTTGATGAGCTTCTTCATGGTGTTGATCTCCTTAGTCGGGTCGGTGATGGTCTCAGGCCGAGAGGCGCTGCGTGCTAGCGGGTTCAGCGTGCCGGTCGGGCTGGGCTGCTAGTTCGGGGTCGGCGAGGTCAATTCCTTCTGAAGAGGTTGCCCGGTCGGCCGGGGTGCGGGCCAGCACGCCGTACAGCAGCGCGGCGGCGACCCCGGCGAGGAGTTCGGCGACGACGTAAACCGGAAGCTGCGGCCACTCCACCTGACCGCCCGCGATCTGCTGGACGAGCATCGGCCCGAAGGTGCGAGCCGGGTTGATGGAAGCCCCGGTTGCGGGAGCCACGGGAATGATGGCCGCGAAAACGACCAGGCCGATTGCGACGCCAGCGAAACCAGCAGCTGCTTTGCGGTGGATCACACCAAAAATAACGAACACGAGGATGAAGGTGCCGACGAACTCAGCCGTGAACGCCTGGGTCCAGCTGATACCGCTGTACTTGGCGACACCGAGGCCAACGTCGCTGGCCTTCTTACCCAGAACGCCGATGATCGCCGCCGCGCCGAGGATCGCACCCGCCACCTGTGCGACGACATATCCGGGCACCTGCCGCCAGGGGAACTTGCCGGACACAGCGAGCCCGAGGGTCACCGCAGGGTTGATGTGATTGCCGCCGATGTGGCCCAAGGCGTACACCGTCGCCACCACGACGGTGCCGAATGCCAACGAAATCATGCCCAGATCAGCCATCGTGAACGGCGCATCGCCGTTCACTATTAGCGTGGCCGGGACCGATCCGACCCCGATGAACACCAGAAACGCGGTTCCGATGAACTCAGCTGCCAACCGCTGCGTCAAGGAACTCTCATCCAGCATGGCCCTACCTCCTTGATTTCTGAAGACAATTCGATAATGTCGAATTCTGTTCGGAGCTTACACACATGGTTCACTATGATGCAACACACATCCGGAAACTCTTTCGCAGAACCGACCCGAGCAAGGAGGACTCGTGATCCAGTCGATCGACCGGGCAATCCGGGTGCTTTTCGCGCTGCAGGGCGCCCGGCAGATGACCCTCTCCGAGCTCGCCGGCCGGCTCGAACTCCCAGCCTCAACTGTCCACGGCATCGTCCGCACCCTGGTGGCCCAGGGCATGGTCGTGCAAGAACACCGTTCCGGCCGCTACCAGCTCGGCCCGGCCGTGCTGCGGCTCGGGAATGTCTACCTCGACACGCTCGAGCTGCGATCCAAGGCCATTCCCTGGGCCGAAGACCTCGCCCGGCGCACCGGCTACTCGGTGCGCACCGGCGTGCTGCTCCTCGATGACGTGGTGATCATCCACCATGAACCCAGACCCGACGGCAGCCGCCAGATGCCCGAGGTCGGCATCGTTATCCCAGCCCACGCGAGCGCCCTGGGCAAAGCCATCCTGGCCTTTGACGACGAGGCCGCATCCCGCATGCTGGCGGCGTCAACCTTGCGGAGCATGACCGGCGAGACCATTACCTCCCCCAGCGACCTCAAAGAACAGCTCGCTGACATCGGCTCCACCGGTCTTGCTCGAGAGCAAGAAGAGGCGGTCCTTGGTGAATGCGCGATCGCCGCACCGGTATTCGATGTATCCGGCGCGCCAGTGGGAGCCATCGAGTTAGTGGTGCCCTCCGCGAACTGGCCCGTCGACCCAGCAGCCAGCGACGCTGTCCGCGATGCCGCACGCGCCATCTCGCGAGAACTCGGCGCGATGTTCTGGCCGCCAGCCCGCAACTAAGCCATCAAGGATCTCGACCCGCCCCCATGCCGCACTACGTATCCCCGGCAATGGCAAGGCCGTGCACGTAAGCCCGTGCACCTAACAAGCCTTTTGAGCCTCGCAAGCGGTAGTCTGTGACAACTCCTGTGTTTGGCACGTAATCCTGTGTTTGGCACCATCATGTGCCTCGAGAGGACTCTGTCATGACCGAAGCAGGACGCCCGAGGAAGTCACGAGCAAGATCAAGTCCGAGCTCGAGGGCACTGGCGTCAACCACGTGATCGCCGCAATCACGGACGCCTCGCTGCTGAAGGCGTTTACCGGGCAAACAGTCGAGGGTGTCGCCACTGTCGACGCGCTCCGAGAGTCGATCAGCTCACCAGCGATCTCCCTCCGCCTCATTCGACCTATTGAGGATCCCGACATGATCAAGACGCACACCCTCGAGTTGCCCGACGTCGACCTCGTGTACGACGTACGCGGGCCGATCCCAACCGCTGACAGTCGTCCGGTGCTGTTAATGGTCGGCCAGCCCATGTGCGCGGACGGGTTCGAGACGCTCGCCTCGCACTTCACCGACCGTACCGTCGTGACCTACGATCCGCGTGGTCTCGGTCGCAGCGGCACACGTCGCGACGGCCGCACCGACCAAACCCCGGCCGACCAGTCTGCCGACCTTCATGCGCTGGTCGCCGCGCTCGACGCCGGCCCGGTCGACATCTTTGCCAGCAGCGGCGGCGCAGTGAGCTGCCTCGCCCTAGTCGCGGCGTACCCCGACGACGTCGCGACGCTGGTCGCCCATGAGCCACCACTCAACTCCGTGCTCCCCGACTCCTCGGCCGCCACCCGGGTTCGCCAGCAGGTGCATGACGCGTACCAATCGGGCGGATCCAACGCCGGGATGGCACAGTTCATTGCCTCGACGATGTGGCAGGGCGAGTACACCGACGACTACTTCGCCCAGCCGCCGACCGACCCGGCGATGTTCGGGATGCCAACCTCGGACGATGGCAGTCGCGACGATCCCCTGCTGTCCCAGCGGGCCTGGGCGATCACCGACTACAAACCCGACTTGGACGCGCTGAAGGCTGCACCGACACGGATCGTCATCGCGGTCGGGGAAGAAACCGGCGATACCTACACCGGGCGTACGGCTCGTGCCGTCGCGGAGCGCCTCAGTCAAGAGGCGGTCGTTTTTCCGAGCCACCACGGCGGCTTCGTAGGGGGCGAGCATGGGTACGCCGGGAAGCCGACCGAGTTCGCGGCAAGGCTGCATGAGGTGCTGGACGGCGCCTGAGCGGCCTAGCTCGGCTTGGCCGGGACGTAGCGCTTGACGAAATCGAGCGCGGTCTGCGCGACCTCCTGCCAGCCGTGGTCGATCGTGAGTGCGTGGCCGCGGCTCGGTATCTTCACGATCTCGGTCACCCCTGGGTTGCGCCTCTGCCGCTTGTATGCGGCGTTCGCGATCGCCCACGGCGCCGTATGGTCCTGCTCGCCTTCGATGATCAGCAAAGGACCGCGGTCGGGGTTCTTGGTGTTCACCTTCGCCTCCGTCCACGGGTTGAGGTTCGCGTTGCCCATCTGCATCAGAGAGATCCCCGAGCCGGCGACATGGAACCTGTCATAGAGCTCCTTCGCCTCCTTCTCGCCCAGCGCGTTCGCCCACGCGTATTTGAACTGGTCGTACGTGAGAGTGATCGCCCGGCCGCGGGTGAGCGGATTGATCAGGAACGGGCCCGCCGCCCTGAGCGCCGAGACAGGCAGAGGCAGAACGCCGCGGAAAACCCCGGGGTCGATCGCGACCGTAGCGGCCGAGAGACCACGGCCCGCGAGCATCTGCGCCAGCAAGCCGCCGGTCGAGTGCCCCATTACAGCTGGTTTCTTGTGCAAGGCATTGATGACTTCGGTAGTGTCGTCGGCGACCTGCTTCAGCGTCTTCTTGGCAAAAACCTCAGGGGTCGCGCGGGCTTCCTCGACGGTCTCGGGATCGTCCGGCCAGTCCGGGGTAAGCGGCGCGTACCCGGCCTCGCTGAAAAACTGCACCCAAGGGTCCCAGCTGCTCGGCAATAGCCAAAGGCCGTGGACGAAGACGACAGGCGGGCTTCCGGAGGCGTTTGCCGCCTCGATCTCTCGATTCTCCCGCTCAGAAATTGACGCCATGCCGAACTCCTCTCTGTCGTCGTGACCTCGGTTTGCGATCCCGTTGACGGACTATTTCATCGCCGGACCCCGGGTGCTCGCTGGTCGCTACTGCATCGGCGCGTAGTCGCTTCTGGCCAGAAGCTTGTCTATAACTGCTGCGAGAGCCACCTTCTCCTCCTCGCTGAGAACCTCGAACATCAGCCGCCTCACCGCCATGACGTGGCCGGGAGCGGCCTCCTCTATCGCAGCACGGCCCTGCGGGGTGATCACGATGAAGGCCCCGCGGCCGTCCTCGGAGCACTGCGCACGCTCCACCAGGCCACGGCGTTCCATGCGCTTGATGTGATGGGAGACCCTGCTGCGCTCCCACTGCAGCAGCCCTGCGAGCTCAGTGACCCGCACCCGGCCCTCGGGATTGTCGGTGAGGTGGACCAGGACCTCGTAGTCCGGCATCGACAAGCCGGCGTCTTGTTGCAGTTCGCGCTGCAGCGTGGAGGCCAGCTCTGCATTCAGCTTCAGCCAGCCGCGCCATAGGTGCTGCTCGCGCGCAGTCAACCATCGAACTTCGGACTCCATTTCCACCATCGTACCGGGAATAGTTGACACGTCACATAGGTTCAAGCCTTATGTACGTGACACGTCATCGATCTGGCGGCGTGACCCCTACTGCTTCAGGAGTTCTCATGACCACCCCCACATCCGTCCTA
>Ga0075434_100003992_pt1 | contig 13215 bp, 7 predicted proteins | sample RhiMethybrSRZTD3_FD_75298 | JGI IMG/M metagenome (GOLD analysis project Ga0075434, IMG submission 75298) | Populus rhizosphere microbial communities from Tennessee, USA - Rhizosphere MetaG P. TD hybrid SRZTD3 | ecosystem: Host-associated > Plants > Roots > Rhizosphere > Soil | place: USA... | reverse complement strand
CCGGGGTTGATGATGCAATCTCCTTTTCGGCCGCAAAGCCCGCCAGCGCTGCCAAACGGTTCAATGGCGTGCTTATCCGTGCGCATGGAAAAACGGACCTCATCGGCGAGAATGCGGTAGTCCCTGGCGAACCCAAGGCCGCCGCGCCATTCGCCGCCGCCGCCTGAGTCGGCGATCATTTCAAAGCGCTCCACCCGCGCCGGGAATTCGGATTCGATAATTTCAATCGGCGCTGTTTTACAATTGCTCAGGTGAAACGAAGTGGCCGAAACTCCATCTCTCCCCGAGCGTGCCCCCGTGCCGCCGCTAAAAATTTCGTAATGGACAAAGGCCCGCTCGCTCGATTCCGTGCGGCCACCGAGCACCAATGCCGCGCTACCGGAGCCGCCGGCGATCTGTTTGTCGGGAACAAAACGCGCGAGAGCTCTCAACACGGCTTCGGTGACAGCGAGCGCGGTCGGCATATAGGTATTTACCGCGGCGGGAAACCGTGGATCGACCACGCTTCCCGGGCGAAAAGCAGCATCGACGGTTCGAGCGAGACCCTGATTGATGGGGAGAAAACGATCGACCAGCGCAATCAGACAGTACGCGCAGGCGGCGCGCACCAGCGGCGGACGAATATTCGCCGGCCCCTGGGTTTGATCGCTACTGCCGGCAAAGTCGAAGTGAAGCTTGTCACCGGTTTTCTTGATCGCTACGTGAATCCGAATGGGGTGCGTAAGGTCGATGCCATCATGATCGACGAAGCTCTCTCCCTCGGATTCCCCGTCCGGCCATGAAGCGATTGTCTGGCGGACGCGATTTTCCGTGTACGCAGATAACTGCTCAGTGCACTCCAGGAGAGTCGCCTTGCCATACCGATCCATCAATTCGGCGATGCGTCGCTCGCCCAAGCGCGCTGCCCCAACCTGACCTCGCAGATCGCCAATCACAACATCAGGGGTGCGGCTGTTCGCCGTGATCAACGCATCGATTTCTTTCACCCGTTGCCGCCGCGACATGAATTTGACCGGCGGCAAATGGAGCCCTTCCTGGTAAATTTCGCGAGCCGTGCCCGATCCGCTGCCTGGAACGCTGCCGCCGATATCGCTTTTGTGCGCCATGTCCGCAGCAAAGCCGACCCATCCACCTCGGTAGAAAATCGGTGTCAGCACCCCCATATCCGGGGCATGAGGACTGCCGCCGAGATACGGGTGATTGATGATGAACGCGTCGCCTTCGTGGATGTCGTCGGGAGCGAAGCTCTTGAGCACGGCGGCGGCGCAGGCCGGGAACGCGCCCATATGCAGAGGCAAGACGACGTGCTGCGCGACGACCTCGCCGGCCGTGTTCAATATCGCGCAGCTCGCATCCTGAGATTCGCGAATTATTGTCGAATAGCCGGTGCGAAAAAGCGAGTTCTGCATTTCCTGCACGATCCCGGCGAGGCGGGCTTGAATAACCTGCAGTGTAATGGGATCGACAGTCATGGAGGACGTAGGGGCGCAGCATGCTGCGCCCAGATGATTCACGCCCGGGTCCGAAGCACGCGCGTTTCGGATTGGTTTAGCGCAAAATCACCGTCGACGCTGTCGATGGCGACACGGTAGATTTCCCGCGCTCGTGCCAATGTTACGTAACCGTTACGCACATCGTTCAGAACGCGCTCGGGGTCGCGCTCGGTTGGCCTGCCCAGACCGCCGCCGCCGGGTGTTTCCAGCCTGAAAGCTTCTCCGGGATGAAGGACGTGGTCGGAATAACGCGATGGAATTACCCGTTCGTCAGGCCGGCCGGGATTCAACGTGCAGTGGCCGGTCTTGCCGTCCATGCCACCGTCGATCCCCTTCGGAGCGACTGTGTGTTTGGTCGAGCGCAACGAAAAACGCGCGTCGTTATCGAGCACCTCGTACTCGCGGACAAATCCCAAACCGCCGCGGAAGCGTCCCGGCCCGCCGGAATCGGGGATCAACTCAAAGCGCCGCACACGGGTAGCGAACTCGGATTCAATAATCTCGATCGGCGCGATTTTGGCGTTCGACTGATTTACGTTGGTGCCCGAAACGCCGTCTTTGCCGCTGCGGCCGCCTGAACCACCGCCGAATATCTCATATTGCACATAACCTTTGCCGGTCTTATTATTGCGCCCGCCGATAATGATCGAGCGGCTGCTGCAACCGTCACCGACCTTTTTGTGCGGCGTGATCTGGCTCGATGCCTCGAGCAGCGATTCCACAAGAGCATGGACGGTCGGATTATACGTATTCACCGGCGCCGGGAAGCGCGGGTTGACGACGCTGCCCTCGCGGACTTTGATATCGATGCATTTGGCCAACCCGTAATTGATCGCGAGCGCGGGATCGACGAGGCAGGTCAGCAAGTAGCAGCAGGCGGCGCGGACAATTGTCGGTCGAATATTCGCGGGCCCTTTGGTCTGATCGGCCGAACCGGTGAAGTCGAAGAGCAGGCGATCGCCTTTCTTCTCGATGATTACGTGCAGGCGCACCGGCTTATCGAGCTCGACGCCGTCGCTATCGACGAATCGTTCGCCATCGCCGACAGCGTCGGGCCATGACGCAATTTCCGTGCGCACTTTCGCTTCCGTCAGGGCAAAGAGCTGCTCGAACGAGCTCAGGATAGTTTCCTTGCCGTAGCGTTCCATCATCTCCTGAAAACGGCGCTCGCCGAGACGCGCGGCGCCCACCTGGCCGCGCAGGTCGCCGACGACCAGCTCCGGGGTGCGGCTGTTACAGCCAATCAGCGTCTCGATGTCTTTGCTGGTTTTAAAATTTTGCACGTATTTTATCGGCGGCACGTGCAAACCTTCCTGATAGATTTCCCGCGCCTGACTCCAGCAACTGCCCGGCACCGGGCCGCCGATATCGCTTTTGTGCGCGAGATTCGCCGCGAACCCGACCCATTCGCCGCGGTAAAAGATCGGTGAGAGCACCGCCATATCCGGAGCATGCGGACTGCCGCCGAGGTATGGATGATTGGTGATGAAAGCGTCGCCTTCGCGCACCTCGTCAGCGCTGTAGTTCTTGAGAATCCCTGCGGCACATGCCGGGAACGCCCCCATGTGCAACGGCAGCACGACATGCTGCGCGACCACTTCCCCCTGGCGGTTCAATATCGCGCAGCTCGCGTCCTGCGACTCGCGAATAATGGTCGAGTAGCCGGTGCGAAACAGCGAGTTCTGCATCTCCTGCACGATGCCGGCGAGACGCGCTTGGATAACTTGTAGAGTTACGGGATCAACGTTCATAAACGTGCCAATGACAAGCAAGGGCGCAGCATGCTGCGCCCCTACATTTTTTTCGTGTTGATAATAATATTCCGATATTCATCCACAGTCGCTTGCTGCTCGGGGTGAATAACCGTAGTGGTGTCCAATTGCTCCACGATCGCCGGGCCGCTGATTTGATGACGAGGCTCGAGCAACTCGCGCGTGAAAATTTGCGTGGTGAGAATACCATGCTCCTTGCCAAAGAATACTTTGCGCTCGCCGGTTTTGGCAGCTTCGAGTTTTCGCCCGGTGATTTTTCCCGGTGATAATTTCGCTTGAGGAACGAGGCCGAGGGAAATCAAGCGTAAGCTCACGAGCTCGACGGGCTCGGTCTCTGCCTTGTGCCCGGAATTTTGCTCGTGCAGCACATCGAAACGTCCGCGCATTTCGGTCAGATCGTTTTTGGTGAGCGGCGGCATCGGACAGGGGACGGTCAACTCATAGCCCTGGCCGGCATAGCGAAGATCCATGTAGGGCTCGATCTTGATCTCGTCGTCGCTAAAACCTTCGCTATGCAGCGCCGATTTCGCCTGCTCGATGAGCTGATCAAAAAGCTGATTGATCTCGTTTAGATCTAGCTCATCCAAACCGACGAGCTTGGAGCGCACGTAGTCGTGCTTGACATCCGACATCAACAAACCGAGCGCCGAATGCACACCCGGCGTCAAAGGAACCAGAACCGATGGAATCCCCAGGTCGAGAGCCATTCTACCGGCATGCATCGGCCCGCCGCCGCCGAAGGCGACCAGTGTAAAATCGCGAATATCGTAACCGCGCGCCGAAGAGACCGCTTTGATAGCTTCTTCCATTTTGACATTGATGATTTTCAACACGCCATCGGCGGCTTCGAGGAGATCGAGCTTGAGCGGTTTGGCGATTTTTTCCTGAAGGATCTTTTCCGCTTTCGGTTTATTGAGCTTCATGCGGCCGCCGAGGAAATGATCGGGATCGAGAACTCCGGTGACAATATTGGCATCGGTGATGGTGATGTTCTCGCCGCCGCGGTCGTAACAAACAGGGCCCGGATCGGCGCCGGCGCTGTCGGGCCCAACTTGCAAACCGCCCACCGCGTCGATGCGCGCAATCGTGCCGCCGCCAGCGCTCACGGTATGAATGTCGAGCATGGGCAAGGCGATCGGTCGCATGTTGATTTTTCCCTGCGTGGTGATCACCGGGTTGCCCTGATGAATCAGGGCGACGTCGCAACTCGTCCCGCCCATATCGAAGGTGATGATATTATTGATACCGACGCGCTCACAGGTGCCCATAGAGGCAATGACACCGCCGGCTGGGCCCGATAGCACGGTGGCGACGGGTTTTTCACCGGAGCCTTTAAAAGTCGATACCCCTCCGTTGGACTGCATGATGTAGAGCTTCGGCGTCGTCACGCCCATCTCGCGCATCCGCTGTTCAAGCCGGCTCAAATAGTCGGCCATCACCGGTTGAATGTACCCGTTGATCACGGTCGTGCTCAGTCGATAGAACTCGCGAATCTGCGGCAAGACTTCATAGGAAAGCGACAGCCGGGCCTCGGGAAATTCTTGCCGGAAAATTTCTTTGATCTTGAGCTCGTGCGCCGGATTCAGGAACGAAAAAAGAAAGCAAACAGCAACCGATTGCACGTTTTTTTTCTTGAGGCGGCGCACGGCCTGGAGAGAAGCTTCAACATCAATCGGTTTCAGCACATTGCCGCGAAAATCGATGCGCTCGGGAATCTCTTCGGTCAGATAGGGCGGCGCCAACAGGCGTGGCTTCTCGAAGAAAAGATCGTAAGTCGCCGGCCCGTAGCCGCGGGTTTGTTCCATCACTTCGTAGATGCCGCGAAATCCCTGCGTGACGAGAAGACCGGTTTTCGCCCCTTTCTCCTCGAGCAGCGCGTTGGTTCCCACGGTCGTCCCATGACAGAAGAACGAAATGTTGCCGGCGGGCACGCCCTGGCTCACCAGCTCTTTCACGCCGTTCAAAACCGCCTGAAAAGGCTCTTTCGGAGTGGACGGAACTTTGGTGATCGTGATCTCGCCGGTGTGTTCGCTGAAGAACACAAAATCGGAGAACGTTCCTCCCGTGTCGACCGTCACGCGGTAATTGGACATAACGATTTCGTCTACCACTAAAAATCTGGAGCTTCAATTCGGACGAGTGCTTCGAGCGTCATAGTCAGTTCTTCATAATGCGAAACTCACCACGAATTGCTTTCGGAGAAAAAAATAGCGCTAAAGACAATCGCGCTCGGAAGCAAGCATTTTGAGAAGGCGATCAATCCAGGAAAACGTATATGGCTTCACCGCGGTGAAATCTTGAAGGCGGACGCACAGGAACAAATTCCCCAAATATCCACAGTAATTCATGTACCACTCGTACAACACCGGGAATGAAATTAGGCGCACTGCGTCGGAGCAGCGTCGTTAAATCCCCAATGGCCCCTTTATCAAAAGGGGGCGGGCCGCAGAATCGGGGGATTTTGTCTTACGGGCGGAATCTTCGTGAATTTGGAACAATTGGCGGTGCTGCCTAAGCGCATTTTCATAACAGGAAGAGATCGCCTCTTTTCGAAGCACTGCAAAGCCAATCGCAAAAACGAATGCCGCTACTCGACCGTAGCTCTTAATACCCGCATCCGGGCAAGGCAACTGCTAGAGCTTTGGTGGGAAAATCTCGACTTCATCCGAGGGACGATCGTGAGTAACAAGGGACGACCAATGGCGGATTTCTCGATCGCGTTGCTCGATAAAAGCGCGAACTGGAGGGGCGAGCGGATTCGAACCGCTGCATCGAGGCCAAACTCACAAAAACAAGAGTCATACCGGAGCGAGAAAGAGCCTGGATTTGCGGGTTTTTTCGTTATCGAGTTGTTACCGAGTGATACGGTTTGTCATCTATTTCTGGCACAAAGCTGGAAGGTTTCTGGAACGAATTTTTACGGACCCCCCGGGCATTTAAAGATCCGCTTCTGCGCCCCCTTTGACCTGCCTAGAATCTCACAAACAAAAAAATTTTAATTTTTCGAAAAGTTTTTACGGCAGCTTTTCGGTTAATTTAACGTAAGACAACTCAATCTGTGGATGACGGCCGTGGCGATTAACCGTTGGCGGGAGTCTGACAGTCACAGCCATCATGAAGCGCGGTGCATTCTGCGCAAACATCAGAATCGGGGAAGCGTATTGTGGAGGAGACAACGGTGAAATCGGACTCGGGCCACCGAGGGCAGTTGCGACAGAAGTGCCACTTGTCCGCTATTCCTTTGCATCGATACTCCACTCAACGAATTAAAACTGGGACGGAAAACCAATGCAATGGCCTGGGCGAGTTGCACCATCACGCGCGTGGAGATTTACGGCAGTGGGCAAGGGGTTTGTAGGACAATAAACTTTAGCTTTAGACTGTTTATGGCGCGAATCGCGTACACATCGAGTGAGAGCTGCCGGGGCTTACTCCTTTTGCCCGGCGCTTTTTTCTTTCTAGTTTAGCACTTTCAGTGATATGGCAACGCAGTGGACAGCAAAGTTCCGTTTTGGTGGCTGATCGTTACGGCCGCAGGTGCGCTAATCTTTGGAACCGGAATTGTTTGGGAGATTCAGAGAAGCCGAACTGAGGTAGCAAAGCTAGACATTGAAAAACAAGGTTATCATTTGAGATTAGGAAAAAATGCGCGGCTGCATAACGAAATCATTAAGTTCTTGCAGGATTCAAGTTTCAGGGAAACACACGAGGGAATGTGGTGTCTTGTAGACGACTTTAATACAGCCGAAAAAAGTCTTGCTGTAATGGAAGGCCGAAAACCAACAAGATTCGAATTCTACCCGCCCAATCCGCCGCAGAACAGTGAAGTTAAATAAGCAATGAGCCGATACTTTAATAAACCCGCAGGCGCACGGCGCGAGATTAGGGTTCTATATGCAAATGTTTAAACCCGACTGAATAAATGGCAGCGCCTCTGAGTAGAACTCCGTAGCGCGGCGAAGCAACAGCAACGCATCGTTGTTGTCGCAAAGAATCCAAACCATCTCCGGGCGATTCCGTTCAGTAACACCAGTTTTTAGCACCGCGTACTCGCGGCTTTCCAAAGTGAGGCTACCCAAGAACCCAAGATAGACCCGCCGTGGTATTTCAATGATTCATTTCATGTGCTTCGGAGCCCAGTCCGTTTGCAATTGACGGCGCGCGGTTTCAGTCTAAGATAATAACTGAAAGGATGCCCGCCAATGTCGACACACTCCTATAAAAATCACGAAATTGAAGTGTTTACGAGAGATAACGGCGATTTCATCGAGGCGAGTGCAAAATTTAAACCCATGCACGGATACCTTGGAACTTTCAGCATGTGGGGCAAATTCTCAAGCGTCGAAACAGCGGAGCAGACCGTTTTAGAAGAAGCAAAACGCATTATCGATAATCGCAGAAAATAGCATCTACTGTCTCTGAAAAAATTCGTGACGCCCTGCTTTCTCCGTGTAGGCGGGGTTTAAGATTTTATACCAAAGCCTCTGCGCTGTGTATTTGGTCTTTCCGTTTCACGTTACAATCTCCTTTTAATTTTTATTTGTACTGCGGATTGTAACGGACCTAATGCAAAAGCGAGGCGAATTCGTATTATTCAAATATCCCAGTGATGTCTGATGATGAACTGTTGAACTCTTCCTATCCCTGCGAAACAAATTCTCAGTGGCGCTAAATGCTAAATCCATGTCGCAATCAAGGCGAGACGTTGATCGCAGTGTGTCTAAATTTCTTTCAGTAGGTCCGTCAGCCGCATTATCTCTTCGACAATTTCCGTCCGCCGAGGATCGCCGGGCTTTAGTCTCGCCATCTCACGTGCAAACTCGTCCATGCATTGCCCAATGACTGGATCGCCTGCGAGTCTTACGGATCGCCTGAGCTGCATTAGTTGAGAAAGTTCTGCGGCTACTGCGGCCTTTCTTGGATTTTCGGGGTCCATCGTTCCCAGTTCCAGAGCAAGGTCGTTCATACAATTTGTGATCAGCTCCAGTCTGAAGGGTATAGCTTTGGTGTCGGACATGCGCTTTTATTAATCCCCTTTCTTTTGGTTTCGTTGGAGCGACAGGCCGTTAGCCGATGAGCCAGTCGATTTGGATAACTGCTGAGTAGCCGGATGAGACGAACCGGTGTGACGTATTACTCGTCGCGTCCGGCGATTTTTATCTTCTTGTTGTAGAAGTGCGCGGAGGAGCGGGAAATCGGGGAGAGCCCAGCTCAAGACCTCAATTACATCTTGAGTCTTGGGTCGGCGTCCCCGAGATCTACGAATAAGTTTTAGGATATATTTCGTGATTCGGACTGTCTGTCCCTCGGTCAATTTGTCCAATGACACGCGCAGAATCCGCTGAAGGATTTTCGGATGAACCTTATTCATTCTGGTCTATTGCACGAAACTCGACAGGACCTTGAGCCCGGCAATCTCGAAAACGATTTCAAATAGCCAAAGTTTCGCTGTGTTAAATAAGGAAGCAGCAATACTGACAGCACTCCATCGACCAATACGAGAAATATAAGAAATAGGATCGTCATTGGTTCGGCCTCCTTTTGGGCGAATTTAGTATTTTAGCTAACCCATTGGAGCTGGTTGCCCCGTCATCTTCGTTTCTGGTCGCACGAGTGACACTGCCGCTCGCCGACACGGCTACACGGGGCCACGTAGGCCGTGAAAACAAACCGCGCCGGAAGGAGGTTTACCCTTGAGCGCCAGCGCGATTTCCGCACGAAGACTTCACGGTCCATAAAGCCGCTCAAGGGTAATCGATAATCTAAATGCCCAGTACGCCTGCCCGTTTTCGACTACGCCCACAAAACTTCAAACCGATAACATTCAGTTCCAAGTGACGTGCCGATGAAGCACGAATTCGCGGCCGTTCTCATCGACCTCGATAATCGGATCACACCAGCAGAAATCGGAGTCCAGATGGTTGAGCCCCATGGGCATGTCCACCGGAGCCACTGCAGGAACAAACCAATCAGGATTGACGAACACCACGGTAAGCCTCCTATTTTCTTCGGCGTGACGTTTTCCGCATCACGGTCATACCGCATTACGCTTGCGCGTTATTCTGTTGTGAAAATCTCGATGCGTTACTGAAGCCGTGCGAGGTGTGACACAAAATGTAATCTCGCCCTAAGCAAAAAACTTGGCCGTTCACGCCAATAATTTGACACTTCGTCGCGAAGAAGGTGGATCGTTAACAGTGAAAGTCGGCATGCCTGCGTCCGAAAGACAGCGGAAGCTCTGCTATCGTGTGCCTGTGTTGCGGCCGGACAGAATGGGCGGCCACTCACGCCAGGCGAGATTAGAAATTACAAAGAGACAGAGGTCGATGCGTAGTTCGATATTTTTGAGGATTGGTGACCGGATACATTTCAGGCGGCAAGAAACTGAAATGCAGGTCAGGAATTTTGGTGGAAGCCGGGCGAGTTAGCGCCGGAACGAGCGCCCTGAAACCCGTTGTGTTTTAGCTCGTAAACCCACTCGGCGCTTTCAAAGAGGTCTCGTCGGCGAACCGAGATGATCGGGTTTATTTTGGGGAATACGTAGAATTTTTTCTAAGACGTTAAACGGCAAGAATCAAATGGAGCTCTTGCGCGTGAGGAGAAAATGGATTCATCGCGTAAGGAAAAGAAAAGGCTACGTGTTTTTGCTCAGGGGTTTGGTGGCGGTGGTAGGAGTCGAACCTACGACGCCGCGGACATGAGCCGCGTGCACAGGAACTCTAACCTATTTGAATTCCTCAGGAATTACTATTGGAGGCGGAGGATGGAGGCGAGTAGAGGCGGCAAAAGCCGCCTTTGGGTTGTTCTAACTCGATTTTCTGTTCCCTTAACTTTCGAATTTCTCTTCATGCATACCTATTGGCGAGTGATCATTTTTGTTGCGTGTCCAACTTCTAGTCATTAAGATTTAAGTCGTGAGCCGTTGGGAACGCGTAGGAGCCGCTGTTTCAGTCGTTTGGGTTATTGCGGTCCTTATCAGAGCGATCAGCGGACCCAGGCAAGAGTCCTTTTTCGTTTTCTATATTTTTGGTCTTGTTCCAATTGCTATCGGTTGGATAATTTACTTAGCTGCTCTCATGTCCCGTTCCGATAGGCCACATTGATACCGCCGGTAATCTTCGTCTAAGCATAGGGGGATGAGTAAAATCCTCCCTGCCGATCTGTGCGACGGCTATGCCACACACAAGTCAATTCAGTTGCCTTGACACTAAAGCCACGCGTAAAGCCCAACCGCAACCGTTGGCGCTGACAACAATATCGAACGTAAGTGAACGAGGAAGGCGTTTTACACCGTCCACATGGCACCAGGCTAATCGAAGCAGAACGCTTTATCATGCGGCACAAACGATTCTGAGGAATAAGCGAGCCGCAACGGAGTTGCCGAGAAGGTTCAACGTAAGAACGAGTATCAAGCGGCTGAAGTCGCAGGGCTTGGTTGAATCACGCAAGGATGACGTTTCGCAAACCGGGCGAAAAAAGTTACCTAGTACGGGCTAGACAAGCTGAATTGGAAAAAAGTGCAGTAAGAATCGCTCAAACGGGGGCCAAGCATACCCAATCGGGCGTTGTCCTAGAGGTTACCGATTGCCTATTCCATTCGACTTAGCCGTTCGAGTGTCTCGCGATGCCGGGAAAAACCAGGCGGTTTCGTTGACAGGTCTGCCTTACCTAGTGACGCGACTAACAACGCGATTCGGGCGATCTCGCCATTGCCAACCCCTAAAATTGGGTGAAGAGACTTTCGTAAATATTCAATTAATTTAGCTAAAAGTGCTCGAAACCTCGGATGATTCTCTCGGTATGTCAATTGCTCGCTGTCAGCAAAGATGTTGGGGTACCACGATGGCCTTTCTTATGCCCGGATGCAGCGGTTTCCAACCTCAAATATCAACCACCAGGATGAGCCGCTGATTTAATGCACCTGAAACGCCTATCATTCGCTGTTAATTCTTCTTTCTTGCGAGAATCTCGTAATTTGGCTATTCTATCGGCCCTTTGGGGAGGTTCGGGATGAACAATCAACACGGTTCAGTCATCGTCTGGATTACGCTCATGGTAACGCTTCTACTAGTTATGGTGGGGATGGGTCTAGACACGGGACAAATGACATACACGCGAAATCAGGGTCAGGTTGCTGTGGATGCGGCCGCGTTAGCCGCGATTTCAGCGTTGCCGAGTCGTAATGAGAACCTTGTTAGGGATAGGGCGATCCTGTTTAACAACACGAATAACTTTACTGGAAGCAAGACAACGCAAATTCAAAAGGCGAACGTTACACTGATGCAGTATAACTTCTCTAACGGCGCCATGGCAGCGACCGCGGACATTAACGCGGCTAATGCCGTTCGGGTGGCGCTTGAATCTCAAAACTTCTACGACGCTGGCGCAACTAACACTCCAATAACTACTCCGGTTTTTCTTACACCCTTGATGCGGCTTCTCGGGATTCCAGCAACAGCGGCGTCAGCAACGCAGAACGTCAGCGTTAGTGCCGTAGCAACAATTACAACACGGCCAACAATACCAATCGCCCTATGGGGAAACCAGTGTGGCACGAAAACGGGAACCCCGCCTGTTTACACCCTTCAACACGACGTGAAAATACAAATGCAGCACCCGGATCAAAAAGCCGACGGAAACGAAGATGCCTGTTGGACGACGTTTTTCGATTGTTCCTCCGGTGCGCCGGATATTAAGGCGGGATTCGAGACGGCTGATGAGTGCACGGGAGGTGCTGCATTAAATGGGACTGTTCAGATCGGCAGTCAAATTTGTCAGAATCGCGGCCAAGTCAACACTGTTATGAAGACTGCTGAGGATTTCTTTTTTAGTATTGCCAACGCAGGCAAGTCGTGGATCGTACCGGTCATTACCGGCGGTGCGAATTGCGATCCGACCAATCCGACAGGAGTAATAGATTTCGCCACGATCAAACCAACCGCCATCGTGAAGACCGGCAATCCTAAATACATCACGGCCGACGTACAGTGCGGTGTGCCGTTGACTGATCTTACTACCAGCAAGTGTTTCACCCACAGATTAGTTACAGAGCCGCAGATTCATAGGTAATGCTATACAAGATTGTAATTGCTGGAACTGTAGCGATGATTCTAATACCACGTAATTTTTGGATTGGTGCCGAAATCGTAGTTTTGGCTGGATTGTTAACGGTTTTTTGGGAGCGTTATTTTGCTAGCTCGATGCCACGCAGGGCAATTACTTGGAGGACACTCATGCGCTGGAACGAACGCGGGCAATCGATTGTGGAAATCACATTGATGACGCCACTCATTTTAGTTGCTTTGTACGTCCCTATGGATTTCGGGATCGCTATTTTTAAAGGCCATATAACACAGAATGCCGTCCGTGATGTTGTGCGCGTTGCTGCTCAAACGGACCCAGGATCATTTAACCGAACGACGGCGGAGGCGGATTTAACCAGCCGTCTACCTTCTGGTGTGACCGTTACAGCCGCAACTGTCAGTGTGGTTCCGAGCGATCCGGCGACGAACTGCATGGGTAGCGCTACGGCAACCGCGACTATTCAATATCCGTTATTCTGGTATCGATTAGTACAGATAATTGGTATTCCCTCGCCCGGCACTAACCTGACAATTACACGGACCGCAATCATGCGACATGAGAAACAACCAGACGGGACGAGTAATATCCTGTGTAGCTAAGAACGAAGCGGGGAGTCGGGTCCCCAAACGGCTGGAGAATGGAAACTATGTCGGCGCTCAAATTACTCAAATTGCGGTTGAATGAACGCGGTCAACAGCTCGTTGAATTTACATTAGTTTTTGTATTGACCCTGGTTATCCTCTGGATACCGGCCGATTTTGGGCTCGCGTTCCTCACCGGGCAGCTTGCGTCTAACGCGGCGCGTGAGGGCGCTCGCATCGCGTCGGCCAGCAGTACACTACCTGTCGGAATGCCCATTACTTGTA
>Ga0075434_100003991_pt1 | contig 13217 bp, 20 predicted proteins | sample RhiMethybrSRZTD3_FD_75298 | JGI IMG/M metagenome (GOLD analysis project Ga0075434, IMG submission 75298) | Populus rhizosphere microbial communities from Tennessee, USA - Rhizosphere MetaG P. TD hybrid SRZTD3 | ecosystem: Host-associated > Plants > Roots > Rhizosphere > Soil | place: USA... | reverse complement strand
ATGCCCATGACGAAGCCCTGGTCAGTGGATACAAGCACTTCGTCGGTCACGACGCACTGGACACTCTCAGCGCCACGGCTTAGCTTCACGACTGTTTGGAACGACCTGTCCTCGCGCCAAGTAGTGAAGACAAACGGTTCAGCCATCGGCGGCGTCCTTTGCGTTCTCCTCGTCGCGAATCTTCCTGCATTCACGTGCCATCGCTGTTAGGGTCTTGGCGATGTCAACTGGTGCAACCTGCGCGCCACGTCTGAAGATTCGCTCCCACTGCTCAAGGTCCTTGGGACTCATATGACTCAACCACTCCTCGATGGTTTCGCCTCGAAGGATAGACTCGATAGCTTCTTGTTGCTTCCGCGTCATTGCCACACGTCTGACTTCTACGTGTGGCGTCCAGTGGAATATGTGGTCACTGACCATCACGGTTCACCTTCTGAGTCGCGACCTGCCGCATTTCCTCGTACCGCGTTAGTATCTCCGCGAGGCAAGTGACTACCTGGCCTGTACGCGAATGTGTTTTTCCGGCGGCCTTGTCAAGGATGTCTATGAGCTCTTGCGGCACTTCGTCGGACGTCATCGGTGCACGTCCTTGAAGAGCCAGACAACCAGGAGGTACACTCCTACCACTGTGAAGGCACCTCCGCAGCAGAGACCAAGTATGAAACCCTTCATAGGTACATTCCTGTGTGCTCGTTCGTGAACGGCTTGGTCTTGTGAACGATGACCGTTACAACCTCTGAGGTCAGTTCACCATCAGCGTCGAAGTGTCGTACGCGCGTCTCAACCTTGGAGACGTCTTGCAGCTTAGGTTCATCTCCCTCGGAGGTCACAGTTCACCCCAACTCTGGCCGAAGCTCACGTCGACGTTGAAGGGAACATAGTCCGTATATTCTGCCCCCGCCTTGACCATTTCGCCCACGAGTAGCCTTGTAACTTCTTCTCGATGCTCTCGGGCACACTCAGCCACAAGGGCGTCATGAATCGTGAGTCTAATGAAACCCAGACCACGCAGCATTGGTCGCAGGCGAGTAAAAGCCGTGAGACAAATATCACTCGCGGTAGACTGCGGCAGGAATGACAGAGCCTCATTCAGCACATCCTTTTGGTTCTGATCCGTGATTAGCCAGAAGCGACGTCGTCGGCCGAAGGGTGTGATGAGGTCATGTCCTGATAGGACCCGCTGGCGCACTTCCTGTTGCCAAGCTGCTGTAGCAGGTATAAGGGACATGAAATCGTGCAGTCGGCGTTCGGCTTCCGAGACAGACATCTTGTATTCAAGAGCGATGCTGTATGCTTCTCGTCCATAGCTGAGTCCATAGAAGAAGGCCTTCGTTCGGATTCGTTGTTCCTTACGTTCCTCTTTGCTACGGCTGCCGATGGGTCCGTACAGCTGGTCGGTCAACTCGTCGAACATGTCGACGCTCGGGTCGCTGAAGATCGACCTTAGGTATTCGTCTCGGGCGAGAGTCGTAATAACTCGGCCCTCAGCCTGTTTGAAGTCGGCTTGGATAAAGACGTTCTCTGGCTTTGATACAGCAAACTGCCGTCGGATCGAGTTATCACGAACAATGTTTTGCAGGTTCGGATTGCGAGATGCAAGGCGCCCGGATGTTGTTCCGTGGAGTAGATAAGTTGTATAAACACGTCCACGGTACATCCGTTGGGCAATACCTTTGACGTATGTAGAATAGAGCTTCTGTTGTCGTCGGTGGTGAAGGAGCGTATAGAGGAATTGGATAATCGGAGTTTCTGGAGACATTCCCCGTTGCACTTGCAGGATCTCCAGTAGCTTCTCGATCGTGTCTTGGTTGGTCGAGTCGACTTGGATCCCTTGGTCACTGAGGACCTCCTTGATCTGCTTCGGCGACCTTGGATTGATCGTGATCCGCTGAAGCTCCTCAGACTCCACCACCTCTGGATGCTGGAGGTGGAACAGGTCTGTCACGAGCTGATTGAGGCTCTCCTCGATTATGTCTATTCGGTTTAGGAACTCGACGGCCAGTTCGCGCATGTACTGCTTGTCGATGGCGATGCCGTTGAGCTCGAGGTACATCAACTGGTTCGACGCTGCGACCATGAAGTCGTGCACCCGACGAAGATCTTCTTGTTCGAGACGTTCCGCAAACAGTTCGTACAGCTCCCAAGTGCACGCGACGTCATAGGCATTGTACTTGTACAGAATCGGGCGGGGAATGTTAGCGTAGTTTCCCCCTCGAGGAACGAACTGTTGGATCTCCAAGTCGTACTGAGGGGCACCCAACCGTTCAACGGCGAGTACCTTAAGACCATGGTTTCCCGGACGTTCGTCAAGGCAGTAGGACGCGAGCATAGTATCGAACCAGAGTGTCTGTCCACCGATATGTGGGTAAAGTCCGCCCAGGTCAAACTTGCCGTTGTGAGCAATGATATGAACCTTGCCCAGGAGTCGCTTGAGTCCATCCAGAACAGACCGGTCTCTAAGTGCATTCTCCCCCAGCACCACAGCCTTCCCTCTTGCGTAACCCAATCCCACTGCGAGGAGCTCGTAGTTGTTAGGATGGTCGAAAGCCGTGTCCTTTTCGATGCCGACCTCAATATCGACGACGATATGTGTTGCAACTGCTTCAAGTTCTGCAAGTACTGCGGTCGCGCTAGCAACATCGTCATATGCTCGCCACCGAGGTGCACTCCAAGCATTTCCCTCCCTGTCCTTCAGTTTGCCTATATCCGATACGAGTGCTGGGAACGCATCTGCCTTTCGTAGGCAGTAAGCAGGATGCCATGTTGGTACGACTCTGCGTACAGATGAACCTGCAAGTCCTGCGGTGGGGAGCTTAGCTGGACCGACACGCAGCTTCGTGATAGATCGCTGATCGTCGATGAGAGCACTAGCAGCTGTACCACCAAGCGCAACCACATCAGCTGCACCACTACGTCGTAGCTCGTCAAGGAGCCTTGGCCTGCACGCAGCAATAGCTGACCTAGAAGGTGTTGCGTTATCCTTAGGACGACAGAGGCAAACATTGGTTAGCGTCACCTCGTTTCGATGATATCCGTGGTGCTCTAGGACTTGTTCTAGCAGCTGCCCGGAGGGGCCGACGAATGGCCGGCCCCTCTTCGCCTCGTATCCACCAGGTGCTTCGCCGACAATGACGAGACGCGGATCCTCTGTCACCTCTGAAGGGACGAAGGAAACGTTCTCGCTAAACAGCGGACATTCTTCGCACAGGGCGAGCGGATGCCTCCGCTCGCTCGTAGGATCTGGTACCTGTTGCACCTGCCCACCCCAACAGAGTAGCGATGTTTCTACGGACGAGGTTGATGTCGACCCTGAAGGTCCAGTCGGTCTCGAAGTATGCCCTCGGACGGAGGATCTCAGCCGTGGTCTCGGCGAGATCCTCTCCTGCTATGGCGTAGCTGAAGGGCATCGACGTATCGACCGAACGTGCCACCGTGTACTTCGATGCGGCTTTGACCTCTCCTATCCATATAGGGTTGGTCCCGAGGAAGTGCTGCTCGAAGCGTCCTGGGTATTGGTTCTCAATCCAGTTCGAGAACTCGATACGGCATGCTTGCGTCCCTAGCGTCCCAAGCATGTGCCGCGGAACGCCGACAACGGTTACGTGCTCGACCTTCGCGAACTCCTCCACGCAGCGACGGAAGTCGGGCAGCGTCTTACCCTGCGCGACGGCCATGTGCTTGATGGGAAGGGGCTTGCGATCCTCGTTGAAGAACAGCTTCACCTGTGTGATGGTTCCTTCAGCGTCCTTCATCACGTCGGGAACGACGACTTCGGACACCTCGAGCTTCTTGGCGTGGCTGTAGAGGAGGGAAGGCGTGCACGGCATTCCCTCCGCCAGACCGTTGTCGAGCACAACGTAGTCGCCAAGCTCCGCTGCACGCTTGTACATGCCAGCGTACATGCGCCGTCCCATCAGTTCGTCGATGGCCAGCGCGAGGTGGAACTTGGAACGGAGGACCAGGTTCTCCAGTCCTCGTGGAGGAATTAACCCCACTTTCATTCGGAACTCCTTACCGCCGAAGTGAACGCGTCCTTCCCCATCATCTCGTTGCCAAGTTGGGGCGTTGCCGTTGAGCGGTCCGTGCCGAGGGTTTCCTGTATCATCCTGAGCTTGACGAAGCTGAAGCGCACGTAGTTGGCGATGTCGATCAGTTCCTCGATGATCATCTCGAGGGTGTCGACGCCGAGCCATGTTCCAGGGCCGTACTTCCGCTCGCCCATGTCGTGTCGCTTCTGACACAGAACGTCGAACTCCTCAGACAGAACCTGCATCCGCTTGATGAGCTCCGCGTCTACCGGAGCCTGCTCCAACTTGAAGTCGTCAGAAGTAACCCTCTGCGGCTGAGAGTCCATCGTTGACGGGGAAGATACGGACTCCGTCGATGCGGGGGTCGCCGTCGGGCCTGCTGAATCGGAGCTCATTCTTTTGCCTCTTCTCTTTGTAGACTTGAATCGGATCGATGTCGAGCGCAGCGAAGACCATGCAGAGGTAGATGAGAACGTCAACGGCCTCTTCTCCAAGGTCGTCCTTGACTTTCTCCAAACTGATGCTTCCGCGAACGACCTTCTTGACGATGTTGGCCATCTCGCCCGTCTCACCGACGAGCGCCAACACTGTGAAGGGCAAGTCCTTGGAGACGCTCGGGAACCAGCGATCTGAGTCACGCTGGCACTGTTCTATCAGTTCCTTCAGGTTCATTGGCTTTCCTTTGGAGGACGTGATGGTCGAGGGCCTGCAAACCAAATGGTTGACCATTGTAAGGCGTACAGGCCCCCGAACACCAACATGAGGGCGCAGAGGTACTTCACTTGCTTCCGTTGATCCTATCGAGGAATTCGGCCTTGGCCGTGCGGTCGTGATCGTTGAAGAAGCCACGCATGACGGCTGTATACGTTGTCGTGCCAGGCGTCTGGACTCCACGGATGGTCATGCACATGTGCTCTGCTTCCAGGACGACGGCAAGGCCGCGAGGCTTCAGCTTCTCCTCCAGGAAGTCGGCGATCTGCTCCGTCAGGCGTTCTTGCACCTGCAACGACCTGGCGAAGAAGTGAACGACACGTGCGAACTTGCTGAGGCCTGCCATGTAGTCACCAGGGATGTACCCGATGTCGGCCTTCCCGATGAAGGGAACGACGTGATGATTGCAGACGCTGACGAACGGGATGTTGCGAATGATCACCATCTCGTCCTTGCCCTTGGCGTCAAACACCTTGAAGTTGAATGACCGTGCAGTCGTCAACTCCATCAGCATCGCCACGAATCTCGTTGGTGTGTCAGCGCCGTGCTCATCAGGCATTAGGCCACAAGCCTTCTCCAGCAACAGCTTGGCTGCTGCTACGACCTTCGCGTCCAGGACTTCTACGCCTGGTTCATCAGGTGTCACGGTCACACTCCTTCGCCCTGTGGGGATTTGTAGTTGTAGGGTTGCGCATTGATGTTCGTCTATGCCTTGTGCTCGTGGTACACAGTCGTCTCGGTCGCGAGAGCCGTGAAGGCGAGCTCAAGGCGGTTGCGGAAGATGGGAGCAGTCTGCGTGTACGCCCTACGTTTCACGGGCGAACACCACGAGGCCTCGAGAACTTCTTCGCCGTCGATTGTGTATGCATCGACGTCGAGTCTGTCCCCTTCGAAGATGTAGGCAGTCAGAAGCTCCTTGCCCGTGAGGAGGACATTCTCGCACACCAGGAGACGTCCTGCCTTGACGACCACACCGAGCTCCTCCTTCACTTCGCGCTCGGCGGCCTCGGTGGGTGTCTCGCCTGGCTCTACGATGCCTCCGGGGATATCCCAGTGCTGCTTGTAGCTGGTCCTAACCATAAGGGCGAGACGAGGGAAGCCGACGAACAGTATTCCTGCAGCTGCTCGCACGCTACTTCCCCCGTTCGATTTGTGGCCATAGCAGGATGTGTGACCTAAGCGTGAGGCCATACCCGCGGGAGATCACTGCTTCCTCTACCGACCTGGCGGTGTTGAGGTTGGCATCGACAGTGGTACCCTCGGGCATGACCATGACACGGCCTGCGGGAATGCCGTGACGTATCACCATCTCATCGACCTCGTACAGATCGTCTGTACAGGTCACGACGAACTTGAATCGAGCTGACTCGCGGTGTGCGAACTGCTGGATGACCTCCGGCTTGTATCGCTTGCTGAGGACGTTTCCACTGTTCGCAAGCTTCGGCGACACGTTGAATTGTGTCACGACGTCGTCGAAGCCTCTGCGTACAACGCCACCCGCAACAGCTTCAAAGCTGATGTTCACCTGGGGAGCGATGGTTCCAGCTGTCTCGATGTGGATCTCGTTGCCGGCAGCGTTGAGCTCATACAGCAGTGGCATGAGTGCTTCCTGCTGCATCATGGGCTCTCCACCACTGACGACAACAATCGTCGGCATGTCGTAGATGTCCCACTTGGTGAGCAGCTGGTCGATCACCTGCTGGGCGTTCATCTCGAAGAGGTTCTTGTCGCGATCATAGATGATTCCGAGTTGGTGCTTGGCTGACTTCTGAGGTGTGAAGGACCACGTGTATGCAGTGTCACACCATTTGCACTCCAAGTTACAAAGTGCAAGTCGAACGAAGACACAGTGGCGTCCGGCCGCAGAGCCTTCTCCCTGTATCGTTGGTCCGAAGATTTCATTTACCTTCAACAGCATCGCTGTCCTTCCAGTATGCTCGGAGTAGTTGGACGGATACTTCTTCCCCTTGCATTCGCACAGTTGAGACGTGGAAGGGCGCCTCCTCGATCAGAATGGGTGTACGACCCATCAGGTCGGGGATCGAGAAGGATAGTTCTTCCTCTGTGCCAGGTGGCAGAAGTTGAAGTGTGAGGTCAAAGGTTGACCTGACTCCATACATCGTCAGCTTGCATTGCGGGCGGTATACCCTCTTGATCTCCCCCTCCTCGTCGAGGCGCATGCCCACGATGAGGCCGATACGACCTATCTCGGTCAGGCCGACGTACTTGCCTACGCGGAAGGGGGAGATGTCGAGCTTGAGGTTGTCCACAGGCCTACCTTGCCGAGAAGCCTGCAGAGTTGACCGACGTCTCATGTACGGTGACGTCGGCTGGCAGCTTGAACTCGTCGACAGCCCACTTGGCGATCCACTTGGCGAGGTTCTCCGTTGTCGGGTCGCCGGGGAAGGTCATGAGTCCTGGCAGCTGCCCTAGGTACTCGTTGATGTTCCGAGCTGTTCCCTCGGTGCGAGAGTTCCAGAGACCAGCAGCCCACGGATCGTTCACGTTCAGCAGAAGGTGGTGGTCGAAGGCATCGTCGAGGAAGCCACGGAAGGCCTTCTTGACGTCGCCGAACGATAAGCCACCGAGGATGCCTTTCTGGTTGATTGGTCCGTGCAGCCTGAGGTTCACCCACATGGAGTGACCGTGGATGTTCTCGCACTTGCCAGGCAGCTCGTACAGTCGATGGGCTACTTCCATGTTGTGTCGAACCTCAATGAAGCTCATTGCCACTCCACCTGGATCCTTCCCTCATCGGTCACAACCATTGAGACGCCAATGTTCATTGGGACGGTGCCACGTACGTACTCTGCGCCGGCCGGAAGGCCATCGCCTTCTAGCATGACCTCGATGCCATCCATTAGCCAGTTAGCATTCACGCTGTGAACGTTGACGCCTTCAGGCAGGTCAAGCAGTTGTGCGAGTACGTCGGGACGCAGCATGATGTAGGCTCGCTTCATGCTACACCGCGTTCCCGGTGGTCCAAGGCTTCGGCTCGTCGTCGAACATGACGCCGGTGTTGGCCGTGCCTCCCCTGCGCGCTAGGGCGTTGCCAGTGTTGGAGATAGACACGCTACGAGGATCCTCACCGTTGTGGTCGAGCTCGTTGTAGTACTTCGATGACTCCCTCCAGAAGTGAGAGATGACGTTGTTCGCCACGAGGTTCGTAAGCAGCGCAAGCCACATCATCAGGAGTGCGATCTGGAGTGCATTTATCCAAGTCATCTAGGCCTCGTTGGGTGTGCGAATGACGATGCAGAACTCGTCCTCATGACGCTGATCGTCGGTCTGCACCTTCTCGGTCTCGTAGCTGCCCTTGTAGTCCGTGAGGATACCGTCCTCAGTGGCTCGCCGGATGGCGTCCTTGGTAGCCTCGATCTCGTTCCACTCGCTGGCCTTGAAGCCGTAGGTTGCCTTAGCCATTCTGCCTTGCCTCCCTGACTGCCTGGCGCCAGTACTCGGTGTCCTCGTACTCCGTCATGTCCTCGTAGTAGTGACTGCTTCCCTCCGCGATGTGCCGACGAATGGCCTCGTCGATGGCCTCGAGGCGCTCGACGCAGGTGCCACACTTGCCGCAGTGCTTCTCGCCACCCTTGTAGCACGACCATGTCAGGTGGATTGGGACGTTCAGCTCCATGGCGTGGTAGGCGATGTCGGCCTTGGTCTTCTCGATGAAGGGTGCTCGGATAGGTCCGCCGAAGGCGTCGTAGTTGAAGTTGTGAAGGCCTTCGTTGCCGTCCCAGATCGCCATGCCACAGGAGTGAAGGAACTGTGGACGACAGTCAGGGTAGATGAAGTGGTCGCCGGAGTGGACACCGGTCGCGATGAAGTTCAGCTTCTCGTTGACCGCGACGCCAGCTGCGATGGAGAGCATGATCATGTTGCGGTTGGGCACGACGGTGGCCTTCATGTTCTCCTCGGCATAGTGACCGTCGGGCACCTCGATGTCCTTGTGCACGCCGATCTCATTGCCTCGACCATCGTACTTGTGTGCAGGGTTACCAGGTGTCGACTTGGCCGACGTGAGTGCGCTGTTGTCGATGAGGTGGGTCATGCCCCGTAGGTTCACGAGGTCCCATTGCAGACCGAGCTGGTTGGCAGTGTTCATAGCAGCCTTCAGTTCCTTGCGACCGTGCCGCTGGCCGTAGTCGAAGGACAGAAGTCGGAGCTCGTGACCTCCCGCGAGTAGGTGGTAGATCATTGTCGTACTGTCGAGGCCACCTGAGACGATGGCGACACCCTTGCTCATCCTTGTCCTTCCATAGACTGGATTGTAGTAGTACGGCTTCGCTCGCTCAGCGGCGAGGAAGTCCTTTATGTCCTGTAGTGGATCGGAGTTGACATCGCTCCAAGGTAATGGCATTGTCATTCTGCATCCGCCGCAACTGGACGATAGGTTGTACCCTTGCCAAACTTCGTTGAGGTGATCAAGCCGCGCTGCTCCAATGTCTGGAATACAGCATCGGCATTCCTTGCTGTGAGGTGGTAACCTTGCATCAGCTGCGAACGGCTGATACCTGGCTGCTTTTGGATCGCACCGTAGATACGATCCAACTCACGTTCACCCTGTGTCATGCCAACGCCGTTGATGATGTCGATTGCGTACTCACGCCACTTAGTTGCAAAGGCGATTGCGTGGAGGATATGTATCTCCTCCACGACGACTTCGTCGCTCCGTTGGTCAGATGCCGCAAGCAGCAAGGCAGCCTTGAGCGCCGACATTCCTAGGCGGGCATACACAGGTGTCATTAGGTCGGGACGATCGGATTTCACTCCAGCGTCAAGTAGTGCCTTCTCAAACAGACCATACCTAGCCCAGGCATCCTTTGTTAGTGACCCTCGCCACCTCCGTGGGACTCCCAGGCCAATGCCTGTCTCGTCGATCTTGACGTTGAGCTGCTGGTTGTAGTATCTGTGTAAGTCCCTTACCTCTTCGAGAAGAGCTTCCCTCGCCGCCATGTCACGTGTGATCGGTGGACCCAACGGCTTGACTCGTGACACGTCTGACTCAGCCGTTAGGAAGATGAAGCGAGGTATGAAGCCCGATGAGATGTAGTCGAACGTAAGGAGCTGTTGTGTTCTTGCCCTGATGCCTCCTGCGAACACTATCAGGATGGGATCTCGTATCTCGACGATATCCTTCCGCAGCATTCGCTTCTGAAACTTGCCGTCGTACAGCTTGGTCAACGTCTCAGCGAGACCTGCGAGGTAGTCCTTCTTGGTCATCGCCTCTAGTAGACCTGTGAACTCGTCTCGGAGGAAGATCGAAGGCCTCTTTGGTCGGGTTGATAGGCCTTGCATGAGACCTTCCACGGAGCCGTCTGTGGCCATGATTGCGTCAGGATCCACCTCGATCAGTAAGTCCGTCGCTATGTCCATCGACGTCGACTTCCTCGTTAGGGTCGTATCCGCTAGCAGCATGAACCACATGTTCGGGACTAGGTTCCCGAATGAGGTAGGTAGCGAGACTGTTCCAGACAGCAGTGCTGACAGGATCACAAATGCCCCAGCCTGGTGATACTGGGGTGCGGCGTCGCCTAGGTCGGTAGCCCATTGGACGTACCTCTCTACGAACGTGTGGTGCTGCCGTACCCGAGTCATCTCAGCTTCTGTGATGAGGTCAACTTGTTCTAGCTCGGGGACGACGACAGCTTTGATGTCTTCCATGTGCTTGATGTACGCTCGGCACACGTCGTCCCAGAGGTGCTTGTCTGGTCTTCCGTCTCGTTCGTACTTGTTACACGCCGCTTGCTTGGCAAGTATGAACACTTCCTCGCGGGAGAGACCGCCCTCGAACAGAAGCATCATCAGCTTCCAGAGCGACTCACTCCACGATTCTACTTCGGGTTGGTCGGCGAACAACCTGAACACGTCGCTGTTAAGATACTTACGACGTGCCTGCATGAAGTCGACTGGGTCCTCTATCGAAGGGAACTCAACGCCCTCAGGCATCGGGATGCCACCACCGGTACGCTTCGAGGCCAGTGGGTAGGGCTTGAAGTCATCCAGCCTGTAGCGCTTTCGGTTCTGAGCTAGTACGTTCACTTCTGGTGTGTCTGAGTACTTGAAGTTCTTGGTGTATGGGAACCTCAAGAGCTGTGTCAGGTCCCATCCTGACTTGTCGGCGCCATCAGGAATGTGGTGGTACGAGATGCGCATCGAAATTGCCTCAGCGATCTCGGGCTCCTGCGGCTCGTCAAACAACCACAGGGCCTGATATCTTGCCGGTGAGCTTTCAGTGACGTAGCAAGGCTTGACCAGAAGCTTGTTGGGGTGACAAGCATCGAGGTCGGCCCAAGCTACTGTGCAAATCTTGACGTTCTCCTTGACACGTGGACCCTTACCATCTGAGGCACGTCTGAAGTCTAGGTCCTCGACTAGTTGAGGACAGTAGTAGACATTGTTGTTGTCTTCCACGTCCTCTACGTATTCGAGCATATCCTCTACCTCGTCAGGCCAAGCGAAGTATCGCTCACGCATCTTTCGAGTACCAGGTGGAATCGTCGCCACACAGACGTACCCACCCTTCACCGGTCCGAATACCGTCCTGAAGAAAGCTGCGCGAAGCTGGCGTGTTTCCAAAGTACACCTTTCCAGCCCTCTGGGCCTCGCGTAGCGAATAATGCGACCGACCGCGCAGTCCTACCCCTAGCACACAACGCGGTCGGTCACGTATCCAGTTGAGTCTTACAGCGGGCGGTCCGAGGCTAGTTCAGTGGACTCTCCCCATTCGGACTCTTACCTAGTCCTAGGCCCTCGTGCCCTAGGGCAGGATGGAAGGCATGCCGCCGCTGACGGAACCGACAGCGGTGTTGGTCGAAGCCTTCTTCGGTCCCTCACCCGGCTTGAAGTCGGACGGAGCCATGAAGCCCTTGACCTCGGCGCGCTCGTCGTACTCCTTGTACGAACCGTCAGGCTGCTTGACCTTGCGCTTGCCGACGAGCTTGACGCGGACGCAGAACTGCTTGCTCATCCACCACTCAGGGCCGGGGATGATGTTGGGCTCGTAGCCCGGGACCTGGAACTCGGCCGACTCGCCGACTTCCGTGATCGCGATGCCCTGAGCCTTCAGCATCTGAGAGATGGAATACAGTGCGCCCTTGAACAGCATGACGTTCGTCCACGCCTTGCGGTTCTCGTAGTCGCCCTCCTGGACGGTGAGCTCGATCTTGAACATCGGCTCGCCCTCGTTCTTGCTGGCGGGACCACACTCGTCGAGGTCGATGTCCGTGATCGCCATCAGGTAGCGACCGGAAGGAAGAGGCTCGAGTGAGGCACTCTTGCCTTCCTTGCTGGACATGTTTACACGGATGCCCGCGTCACTCATGAACTGAACTCCCAACTGTTAACTGGCGGCTACGGCCGCAACGGTTTCGACTCCAACGGAGTCACTTTCCTGAACGCCGGCGTCTTGACCTACTTCGCCGACGATCATCGGATAAATGATCGACATTGCAGATGCCACTCGGGTGTCGGGAATCTCCAGGATCGGAGGCAGACGATCCGAGCCGCGGTTCTTGGCTACCGTGTTGGTACCTGACTGCGATGCAACTATCCGCTTCTGCGTACCTTCCTCGCCCACCGCCGTGAAGTAGAGCACGATGTCGAACAGTGCTGCAACACGGCTAGCAAGCTTGCCCGGAAGGTCAGGCAGCTTCATGACCACACCCGTCTTGGTATCCTTGTCCTCTTTGACGAGTGAGGTGAAGATCACGTTGAGGGGCAAGTCGCGGAAGAGCCGGATGAGCCGCTTGATGCGCTTCTCATTCTTGTTCCACTCGTACATGCCCGGAACGTCTGAATCACGCTCGCTGTTCTCGGGGTCCTCTTTCATCTCCCGCATGATCTCACGCATGCAGAGATCCTGAATCTCCGTTAGCGAGTCGAGCACGACCGTCTGGTAGCCGTGGTTGCCGGCATACAAAGCCGCATACACCTCGGCGAACTGCCGATAGTCGGTGATGCGCATCACGTCGACCTCGTAGTTGGTCTTGCGCAGCGAGAGCGTTCCAGCTTCAACGTCGAGGTAGAGGACCTTTCTCATCTCCGGAACCGTATCTGCCGAGCCGGCTAGGGTAGTCTTGCCGATGCCCGACCGACCGTAGACCAACATGGTGAGGGTGGGAACAGTTACCGACGGCTTCTCGATGGTGAGGCCGGCGAACGATGTTGGTGTAAGGATCTGTGTCACCTTGGAATTTCCCATCCCATGAAGTTGGCGTACGCGATCTCGGCTTGGATGATCTCTGCGTACTTCGCTGCCCAGCGGTCGTACATGACGTTGTCGCTCGCGGCAGAGACGGCCTTGGGGTTGCGCTTCATCATCTCGTCGATCTCGGTGGTCGTCAACTGCCTCTCGGCACGAAACGCCGCCTTGATCATACGGTAGGTGTCGCGAGCCTTCTCGGACGCGTCAAGACACCGTCGCATCTCGTGTCGGAGATCGCCCAGGTACGTAAGAAAGTCCTCGGCTGTAAC
>Ga0075434_100003987_pt1 | contig 13223 bp, 12 predicted proteins | sample RhiMethybrSRZTD3_FD_75298 | JGI IMG/M metagenome (GOLD analysis project Ga0075434, IMG submission 75298) | Populus rhizosphere microbial communities from Tennessee, USA - Rhizosphere MetaG P. TD hybrid SRZTD3 | ecosystem: Host-associated > Plants > Roots > Rhizosphere > Soil | place: USA... | reverse complement strand
TCCCGGGTTCTGTCGGAAAGGTCGCGGCACCCCTCTTGCTTGATCGAGGTTTGGAGAAGCGCAGCCCTTCAAATCTCGATCGAGGAGGATTTCGCTTATGGCAGACCAGTACAAGTGCGCGAAGTGCGGCCATACGTCGTCGAAGCCGGGCAACTGCTGCGGCGAGCCGATGAAGAAGGCCAGCTAGTCGTACACACCATGAGCGGTGCGGCCGGGGACCTTCCCCCCGGCCGGCCGCGAAGGTCCCCGTCACTCTCCCTCTCCGAGCGTCCTTCACGATCCGGTCGGATCCTGCCCTCCCAGGATTCCGTGGCACACGCGATGTCTTGACGTTCACATCAGACAGGAGGCTTCGAGCATGAGGAAGAGCAGCGGACAGCGGAGAGGCAGCAAGCGCGGCATGGGGCAGGGAACCGATCGCCAGGCCACGGGCGGCCGCCAGAGCGGCATGCGGGCGAGCGGACGCCAGAGCGGGAGCCGGCCGAACGGCGAGAAGAAGTAGTCGCGGCCATGGGCGTGAGGGCCGGAGCGGTGTGCCGGCCTTCACGCCCCTTTGGCGCCGAGGTCACGAAGCAGCGAGTTGACCTGATTCGGATGCACGGGCTTGACCACGTGGTGGTTGAAGCCCGCCTGTCTCGCCTGCGCCTGGTCCGAAGGCATGCCATAGCCGGTGACGGCGATGAGCTGGACGCGCCGACCGTTCGGGGCGGCGCGGATCCGGCGGGCCACCTCGTAGCCGTCGAAGCCGGGGAGCCCCACGTCCACGAAGGCCGCGTCCGGCTGCACCCTCAGCACGAGCTCGACGCCGGAGGGGCCGTCGCCCGCCTCGTGAACCTCGTGGCCATACATCTCGAAGAGCACGCGCAGCGTCTCGCGCGAGTCGGCGTTGTCCTCGATGATGGCCACCCGGCGCGCGGGCGCGGAGCTGGCCGCGGCGGCCCGCGGGGAGGCGGGGAGGGGGAGGGCGAGCGCCGGCAAGGTTAGGGTGAATACGCTGCCCATGCCCGGGCCTGCGCTGATGGCCTCGACCTTGCCGCCGTGGAGCTCGGTGAGCCGCTTCACCAGGGTGAGGCCGATACCCAGGCCGCCATGGGAGCGATCCGGGCCGCGCTCGCCCTGCACGAAGAGGTCGAAGATGCGCGGGAGCAGATCCGGATGGATGCCGGCGCCACTGTCCTCCACGCGCAGGACGGCCCGGTCCTCCTCCTGGGAGGCGTCGATGCGGATGGACCCGCCCGCCGGCGTGTAGCGGAGGGCGTTCTCCACGAGGTTGAGCACCACCTGCTCGATTCGCGTCACATCGCCGTCGACCCACACGGATTCGCCGTTGAGCCGGATGGTGTGCTCGTGGGTCTTGCCCGCCGCGCTCAGGGTGTGGAGGGAGCGCTCCACGGCCTGAAAGAGATCGAGCGGCCCGCGGTCGAGCCGGATCTTGCCCGTCATGACCCGCCCCACGTCGAGGAGATCGTCGATGAGCCCGCTCAGGTGCTGGACCTGCCGGCTGATGATCTCCCGCGCCTGCGTCCCCGAGAGGCCTCGCGGATCGTCGATGCGATCGAGAATGTGCACGGCGTTGCTGATGGCGCCGAGGGGATTGCGCAGCTCGTGGCCGAGCATGGCGAGGAACTCGTCCTTGAGCCGATTGGCCGTCTCCGCTTCCGCCTGTGCGGCCTGGGCCTGAGCGTAGAGGGTGGCATTCTCGATGGCGCTGGCCGCCCGGTGGCCCACCGTCTCTGCGAGAGCGAGGTCCACGGGGCCGTAGCGCCGGGACGACTCCGTCACCGCGAAGGTGACGGCTCCGAGCACGCGCTGGTGGGCGACCAGGGGCACGATCATCCACGAGCGCAGCCCGAGGCGCCGGAGCATGGCGAGCTGCTCGGCGCTGGTGGCCGCCTCCGCGAGATCGGACGGTCCCGCATCGGAGACGAGCACCGACTGCCGCGTGCGCACCACCGCGGGGACGCCGCTCGGCGCTTCGGGATTGAAGCCGTGACGCTCCCGGAGCTCCCGCACCAACGGGTCCTTGACGGGGTCGACGTGGGCGTGCGCCACCCGACGAATGGAGCCGTCGGGCTGCAGCAGATCCACGGCGCACAGATCGGCGAGGAGGGGCACGGCCATCCGGGTGACGCGCAGCAGGGTGGCGTCGAGATCGATGGAGCTGCCGAGGGTGTCGCTGACCTCGGCGAGGAAGCGGGCGCGCCGCTCCGATGTCTCGGCGATCCGTCGCGCGGCCTCCGCCTCGGGGATGAGGGCGAGGCGCTGCTCGTCGACGCGCTTCCTCTCGGCGACGAGGGCGGCGAAGGTGAGGGCGAGGACGGCGCTCAACCCCACGAAGGCCTGGAGGAGAAGGAGCGACTCGTTCGGATCGGGCCGTGAGAAGGGACCCTGGCCGTGCAGTCCGCCCCACAGGGCCATGCCGGCGAGCAGAAACGAGGCGGTGGCCGTCTCGCGCCGGCCAAAGCGGAAGGCCGCCCACACCAGCGGAGGTACGGCGAGGAAGTCGATCGGATAGGCAGGGTTGGCCTTGGGCAAGACCGCCCCGAACACCAGCTGCCCCGCCATCAGCAGGGCGACCACGAGCAGACCTGCCTCGAGGAGCCGGGTAGGGCCCCAGTGCCGGTCCTGCTTCTCGGCCCAGAGGATCAGGAGGGGCGCCGTGATGACGTCGCCGGCGGCATCGCCCAACCACCAAGTGAGCCAGATCGCGCCCGCCTTACTCCACGGAGCGAAGCCGGCGAGGACGAGGGTGCCCACGCCGATCGTGGCGCTCACCGCGGTGCTGAGGAGGGCAGCCAGCACGAAGAACTTGATCACGTCCTGCGCCCGCGCGAAGGCGCGCCGCCCCGAGGCGAAGCGGGTCACGAGATACGCGCCCACCACAGCCTCCAGGGTGTTGCCGGCCGCGATGCCCAGCGAGGTCGAGACCGTTCCCGCAGTGGTCACGTTGGCGACGAAGGCGCCCACGAAGATCGCCGGCCACATCCGGGTGCCGCGCAGGAGCAGGGCGGCCAGGGCGATGCCGGTGGCGGGCCAGACGGTGGTGGCGCTCGCGTGGACGAAGGCCAGGCGGAGACCGAGCTTGGCCGCGATGAGGTAGACCGCCGCGATCAGAACGAGCGCGATCACGTCGGCGCGGCGCAGCGCCAGCACCATCCGTCCGAGCGGCGGCTCGTTCACCGCCAGGGCACCACCGTGTGCGCCACCCCCGGGATCGCTCATGGCCTGGGATCGGGCTCCCGGGGCCGGGTGGCAAGCATGGCCGCCAGCCGGTCCGGATGCGCCGGCTTGACCAGGTGCGCGTCGAAGCCGGCCTCGCGGGCGCGCTGGGCGTCCGTGGGCAGCCCGTAGCCGGTGAGGGCGATGAGGCGGAGCCCTCTCGAGGAATCGGCGGCCCGGAGACGGCGGGCGACCTCGTAGCCGTCGATCCCGGGAAGCCCCACGTCGATCAGGGCCACGTCGGGACGGAAGTCCCTGGCGATCTCCACACCGCGCACCCCATCGGACGCCTCCCGCACCTCGTGATGCCACAGCTCCAGCATGGTCCGCAGCATCTCACGGGCGTCGTCGTTGTCCTCGATGATGAGAACGCGTTGGGGATCCTGGTGGAGGCTGGCCGGGCCCACCACCTCGGTGATGGGAGTGGCGATGATGGGGAGGCGCACCGTGACCACCGTGCCCTGGTCACGCCCCGCGCTCTGGGCCTCGACGGTGCCCCCGTGCAGCTCGGTGAGCCGCTTGACCAGGGTGAGCCCGATGCCGAGCCCGCCCTGGCGGCGGTCGACGGGAGCCTGTCCCTGGACGAAGAGATCGAAGATGCCGGAGAGGAGGCCGGGGGCGATGCCCACCCCGTCGTCGGACACGCGCAGCACCGCCTGGCGCCCTTCGTGGGTCACGTCCATCCGGACCGTGCCCCCCGGCGGGGTGAACTTGAGGGCGTTCCCCAGGAGGTTGACCACGATCTGCTCGATCCGCGTGGCGTCCCCCTGGATCCACGTGGGAACGCCGTCGAAGGTAACGGTGTGCTGCTCGGTGCGGCCGCTCTCGCGCATCGTCCCCAGGGCGCGCCTCGCCGCCTCGCTCAGGTCCAGCGGCTTGAGATCGAGCATGATCTTGCCGCTCAGCACCCGGCCCACGTCGAGGAGATCGTCGACGAGGCGGTTCAGGTGACGCATCTGTCGAGTGATGACGGCGCGCGCGGACGCCGTGGATTCCTCGACCGCGCCCGACCGCTCCAGCACGTAGATGGCGTTGCTGATGGCGCCGAGGGGATTGCGCAGCTCGTGGCCCAGTATGGCGAGGAACTCGTCCTTGGCGCGATTGGCCGCCTCCGCCTCCTGTCGCGCGGCGTGCTCACGGGCGAGGAGGGCGGCCCGCTCCGCGTCCATGTCCTTCCGGGCGGAGATGTCCCGGGCGATCTTGGAGACACCGATGATGCTGCCCGCGGCGTTCTTGACGGGGGAGACGGTGAGCGAGATGGGGATCAAGGTGCCGTTCTTGCGCGTGCGGATGGTCTCGAAGTGGTCGATCACCTCGCCCCGGCGGATGGCGGAGAGCACGCGGTCTTCCTCGCTCAGGCGGTCCTCGGGAATGATGATGGTGATGGAGCGGCCCACCGCCTCCGCCGGCTCGTAGCCGAACATGCGGGTGGCTCCTTCGTTCCACGAGGTGATCACGCCATCGAGCGTCTTGCTCACGATGGCGTCGTCCGAGTGCTGGACGATGGCGGCGAGCCGCGCCTGCGCCTCCGCCTCCCTCTCGCGCACCGCGGCCTCCTCTTGCAGGGCCCGCATGTTCTCGGCGAGTCGCGCGCGCGTGCGATGGAGCGCCTCCATGAGGACACTGATGAGCACGCCCGTGGCCGCGAACACGAGGAGCCCGACCACCTCGGCAGCATCCCGGCTTTCGCGAAGGGGCAACCACAGCCAGGCGGCGGCGAGGGTGGAGAGCGCCGTGGTGAGGAGGCCGGGCCCGAGCCCGCCGAGCCAAGCGCTGGCCGCCACGGCAGGGAAGAAGGAGATCAGGGGAAGATGTTGCCCCCACAGGGGCGTCAGGGCGGCGCGAAGCGCCACCGCGAGAGCAGTGACCCCGATGGCCACGACGTAACGAAACACGGGAGAGGCGATGGGAGGCATGGCCCGACTGCTCGAATTATAAAGATAGCGTCGCGCGCGCCGTCAAGCCTGAAGCCGCCGGTTCCCCCGCCTGGTGAGAGCCCTACCCGGTAAGTTTGACCGGTTCCGGCGAGACGGGTGGGAGCATGACGAGCGCCACTGCGTGGCACACGATTTGCCTCGTTACACGGTAAGAGCATCGATGAAGTGTCGAGGCGAATGGAGGTGCAGGCCATGAGCGATCAGGCGCGGAAGACGCAGTCATCAAGACCCGTGGAAAGCAGCAGCGAAGCCTCCGAGAAGCAGAGCCTCGGAGCGAAGGGAAAGAAGATCGGCGCCGAGCTCGACGCCTTGCTGGACGAGATCGACGGCGTGCTCGAGGAGAACGCCGGGGAATTCGTCAGCAGCTACGTCCAGCACGGCGGTGAGTAGACCACCCGTCGGGGGCTCGTCGGTGGCGCCTGTCGTGATGCGTCACCACAGGAGCGCCGACGGCCACGGCATAGGGGCCGAGTTCGCGCCCTCGGCTCCCTTCACACGCGTGACTCAGTTCAGGGGCAGCGACGCCTGAGGCTCAGGCAGAGGTCCCTGTTTCGCGGGCAGGTCCAGTGGATTGACTAGGTTCTTCGGGGCGGCCGGCCGGCTATTCGCCGGCCGGCCGCGTCCTCTTATTGCCCCTTACTGCCCCGCCATCCGGTTCTTCTGCGAACGGCCCGCCACCGAATGGGGCCGTCCGTTGGCTCCGCGTCTCGCATCCCAGAGGCGGTCCTGCTTGATCAACGCGCCGACGAGAAACCACAACGCGACCAGACCCAGGAGGACTCCGATCAGATCTTGCGCCGACTCCGCCATGGACTGGTTTCCGTCCCTGCTCGGACTTCAGCTAGCGAGTGGGCACGGGCGGAGGAGGCGGAGGCACAGTGCTGGAGCCCGTGGGCACCCAGACCCAGTAGTACGGCGTACGTGTCCCGTCGCCGTAGAGCTGATATCTGCCTTCGGGGTACGTCACGACCCGGTCGGTCGGCGCCGGCGTGGCCGCCGCCACGGGCACGGGAACGGTTCTCTCCGTCGTCTCCTTCGTGTACGAGACGCAGCCGGTGCCCAGGAGCGCCGCTCCCGTAAACGCTAAGGCCATGGTGCGGAGTGTCTTGCCGCTCAGCGCCATCATGTCTTGCCTCCTTTGATCCGTGTGATGAGTTGTCTGAACGCATACATCCCTACCGCATTCGCTGTGCCAACTCTGCATGCGAGCTTTTTCGGGCAAACACTGAAGAGATAGCGAGGAAAGGGCGGCCGAACCGCAGCCGCCCGGTGTGCACTACCCGGTCAAATGGTAATGATCGCGACCGGCTCAGCGGAGGGAGAGGGACGTGAGGCTGGCGCGCGCCGGAGCGTTTCCCTTGTCCGGCCGTAGGGTGATGCGCAGGTTGGTCAAACCGGAAGCGGGCACGCTCCAGACCTCGCGCTCGAACGTCGTGCCGGGGGCGCTGAAATTGAACTCTTGGCGCAGGACTTCACGATAGGTGTGGCCCCCGTCGCGCGACAGCGAGAGGGTGATGACTTGGGTGCGACTGGCACGAGGCTCCTCTGCCTCGAGGGCCACCTCGCGAATCGTCTGTGGCGAGTCGAAGGCGAGAATGAGCACTTGCTCGCCGTCAGCCGAAGCGATCCATCGAGTGCCGCCTGGGCCATCGCGGCCGTCGAACAGGTGATCGACGGGGTGCTCAGGCAGCTCCGACGTGACGAGGACGGTGGCGAGCGTGGGAATGTGCAAGTCCCCCTCGCGTCCTGGAAAGACGGGGGCGGCGTGTGCCTCGGTCGGGATGATGTGCTTTCTCAACATGAGTGTCCTCCTCCGCGAGGGCAGGAATCGCGCGGGCCCTCCCTCACCCTCAGCATCCGGCGTGCCAGCGGCGGCGGAAAAGGTGACCGGCCGGGTCGGTTTGTCTGGGTGGCCGAGCTATCTCCGCGTGGACTCGAGGAGCTGGAGAATCCCATCGGCGGGGATGGGGGCCCAGTCGGGGCGATTGTCGAGCTCGTACCGCAGCTCGTAGCAAGCCTTTTCCAGCTCGAAGACAGCGCACACCCTGGCCAGCTCGTCGTGGGACGTGGGCACGAGCCGCACTGGGCTGTCCGCCATCGCGGCTCCATAGCCCTCGAGGAAGGCACGGCGCGCCTGCCCCTCCCAGGCGACGAGGTGCCGAAGCGTCTCGACGCGACGCTCGGGGGAACGCCGGCCCGCCGCCGTGTGCACCGCGTAACTCAAGGAGCGCAGCATTCCGGCGACGTCACGGACAGGCGGCTGCTTGCCGCTTCGCTCTTCCAGGCTCCGCGCCGGCTCCCCCTCGAAGTCCAGAATCACGAACCCATCGGCGATCTTGAGGACCTGGCCCAGATGATAGTCTCCGTGACATCGGATCTTGTGGGTACGAGCACTGCCGAGGAGGCCGACACCACCCACCGCCGAGTCAATGCGGCCGCGGGAGCCCCTGAGCGTCTCGCGGATCATTTCGAGCCCGGGGGGCGGGGCGATGCCCGCGGGCGCAGTGTCGAAGGCGACCTCCTCGAGCTCTCGGGCGATCCGGGCGCACCAGCGGCCGACATCCTCGTAGGTCACGGGCTCCGGGCGGAAGGCGGCGCACTGCGGATCGGACGCCAGGGCGGCGTGGAGCCCTCCCGTGACGACGCCGAGCTTTCTCACCTCCCGGTTCAAGGGAATCGCGAGGGTCGCGATCCAGTCCTCCAGCGGCTCGACCGGTTCCTGGGGCGTTGCGCCCTCGAGGGCGTTGCAGAGTTCGTCGAGGCCGGCCAGCGCGTATCGCCAGCCATCCCCGGCGTTCTCGACGAAGCCTTGAAGCACGGCAACCGTCGCCTCGAGGCCACGGGCGTCCACGTAGTCGATCCATCCTGCCAGGGGCGGGACGTGCCGGAAGCCCGTACGGCTCGCGAGGAAGCCCAGAACGTCGACATCGGGATTGATGCCCGGCTGAGGTCTGCGGATGGACTTGAGTATCAGGGTGCGATCCACGACCACCGAGGTATTGCTCTGCTCTGCCGAGATTCGGACCGCGACGCGCGGGACGGCCTTCGGCGGCCCGCCGGCCCCCTCCGGCGACCGGCACACGAAGCGGCCGTGACGCCCGGCCAGCTCCCGGTGGCCGGCCACGGCCTCCAGGAGAGGGCGAATGAAGCGCAGGTCCTCGTGGGCATCGACGACGGCACGATCGTCGACGGAGGCGAGGAGATCTCCCGCGCTCGCGCTCTCGCGCGGGCAAACCGAGACGGGGACGTAGTAGCGCTCGCCGTCCAACCGGAGCAGCAGGAGCAGGACGGGCCCCTCCGCATCGAGAGTCGCCCAGTCCTCGATCGTCACCGTCCCCAGGCCACGCGCCTTCGCGGCGAACCAGCGCTGCCGGACGAGGAAGTTCCCGAGCGAACCCCGCCCGGGCCCGGACAGGAAGCTCACGACCTCTTCGGGGCTAGAGAGTGAGATCCTCGACGCCATAGAGCATTGTCTCCTGCCGAGGGGGCTGGAGCCGGAACCAGTAATAGCCGTAGGGCGCCATGCTGACGAAGTACGGCTGCCCTCGCACGATCGGGAAACGCGTCTCGCCCAGCATCTCCATAGGCGTGTGACCAATCCAGGCTCCGAGATCGAGTTCGACGGGCTGGGCGGCTCCGGAGAGGTTGTGGACGGCCAGCACGGTCTCGCCCTCGAACTCCCGGACATGGGCGAGAACGCTGTCGTTCGGGCAGCGGAGGAAACGAAGGGTGCCGCGGCCGAAGACGCGTGTCTTCTTACGGGCGCCGATGAGAAGCTTCATCCAGTGCAAGAGCGAAGAGGGAGTCCGGAGCTGGGCCTCGACGTTGATCGCCTGATAGCCGTAGACGGGATCGACGTTCAGCGGGAGGTACATCCGCGCGGTGTCGGCCCGCGAGAACCCGGCATTGCGATCTCCGGTCCACTGCATGGGGGTGCGCACCCCGTTGCGATCACCCAGGTAGATATTGTCGCCCATGCCGATCTCGTCGCCGTAGTAGAGAATGGGGCTGCCCGGCAACGTGAAGAGCAGGCTCGTCAGGAGCTCGATCTTGCGACGATCGTTGTCCAGGAGCGGGGCCAGGCGTCGACGGATGCCGAGGTTGAGCCGCATCCGCGGGTCGGAGCTGTAGGCGTGATAGAGCCGCCGGCGTTCCTCCTCGCTCACCATCTCGAGGGTGAGCTCGTCGTGGTTGCGCAGGAAGAGACACCACTGGCAGGTCGCCGGGATGTCGGGGGTGTGCACGAAGATGTCCGTGATCGGGCGCCGGTCCGAATGGCGTACGGCCAGGAAGACGCGGGGCATGAGGGGGAAGTGGAAGGCCATGTGGAATTCGTCGCCGTCGCCGAAATACGGCCGCACGTCGACCGGCCACTGATTCGCCTCCGCGAGCAGAACGCGGGCCTCGTAGCGGGCGTCGATGTGCCGCCGCAGCTCCCGCAGGAAGGCGTGGGTCTCGGGCAGGTTCTCGCAGTTGGTGCCCTCGCGCTCGAACAGATACGGCACGGCATCGCAGCGGAAGCCGTCCAGTCCCCGGGCGAGCCAGAACTCCATGGCCTCGAGCGCCTCGCGGCGCACGGCGGGATTGTCGTAGTTGAGATCGGGTTGGTGATGAAAGAAGCGATGCCAGTAGTACGCCTTGGCCACCGGGTCCCACGTCCAATTGGACGGCTCCGAGTCCACGAAGATGACGCGGGCATCCTGGTAGCGCTGGTCCACGTCGCTCCACACGTAGTAGTCGCGGAAGGGTGAGTCGGGACTCCGGCGCGCCGCTTGGAACCAGGGATGCTGGTCGGAGGTGTGGTTCATGACGAAGTCGGCGATGACGCGGATGCCGTGGGCGTGGGCCGCCTCGAGAAAGCGCTCGAACTCCGCCATGGTGCCGTAGTCCGGCTGGATGGCGCGGTAGTCGGACACGTCGTAGCCGTCATCACGCAGGGGGGACGGATAGAAGGGGAGGAGCCAGAGGCAGTCGATGCCCAGCTCCTTGAGGTAGTCGAGCCGGCTCGTGAGGCCGGGGAAATCGCCGATGCCGTCCCCGTTGGTGTCTTGAAAGGCGCGGACGTGCAGCTCGTAGAAGACCGCGTCCTTGTACCAGAGGGGGTCGCTCACGTGGCGCCTCAGCGGAAGTAGGGGAAGTCCTGCTCGCGCCGCCGCCACCGGCTCACCCGGTAGACGTGAGCGGGAGACGTCCCAGGGTCGAGCTCGATGGGCACGGAACCATCGTGGGCGAGCCGGCGATGGTCCGCCAGGAGCTCGTGGAGCTCGTATGTCTCGCCGGGAGAGATACCGATCTCCTCGAGAGGGATGGCGAGGGTGGCGGAGTGGGACGCGAAGGGGTCGAGGTTGACGGCGACCAGGATGACGTTGTTGTCGCGGTCCGAGGTCATCTTGCCGTAGAAGAGGACCTGGGAGCTATCGGAGTGGTAGAAGCGCAGGTTGCGGAAGATCTGGAGCGCCGGATTCTCACGCCGGATGGCGTTCAGGCGCGTGACGTACTCCACGATGTTCCCGGGCGCGTTCCAGTCCCGCACGCGGATCTCGTACTTCTCAGAGCTTGCGTACTCCTCGGAGCCAGGCATGGCCGCCGCCTCGCAGAGCTCGAAGCCACTGTAGATTCCCCAGAGGGGTGAGAGCGTGGCGGCGAGGGCCGCACGCATCTTGAAGGCGGGCGGACCGCCCCGCTGGAGCACCTCCGGCAGGATGTCCGGGGTGTTCACGAAGAGGTTGCCCCGGAAATACTCCGCCATCTCCGAGCCCACGAGCTCCTGGAAGTACTCCGTCAGCTCTTCCTTGAAGTTCCGCCAGGTGAAGTACGTGTAGGACTGGGTGAACCCGGCCTTGGCGAGCTCCCGCATGACCTTGGGCCGGGTGAATGCCTCGGAGAGGAAGACCACCTCCGGGTGCCGGTCCTGCACCTCGCGGATCAGCCAGCGCCAGAAATCGAAGGGCTTCGTGTGTGGGTTGTCGACACGGAACGTCTGGACGCCTTGCTCGACCCAGAACAGCACCACGTGGAGCAGCTCGTCCCAGAGCGCCTCCCACGCCTCGCAGTTGAAGTTGAGCGGGAAGATGTCCTGATACTTCTTCGGCGGATTCTCCGCGTAGCGGATGGTGCCGTCGGGACGCCGGTAGAACCACTCCGGATGCTCTCGCACCCACGGGTGGTCGGGAGAGCACTGGAAGGCAATGTCGAGCGCGATCTCCATCCCGAGCCGCTCGGCGGCGAGGACAAGGCGCCGGAAGTCCTCGAGCGTGCCGAGATCCGGATGCACCGCCGTGTGACCACCCTCGGGTCCGCCGATCGCCCACGGGCTTCCAGGGTCGCCCGGCGCCGCGGTGAGGGCATTGTCGCGCCCCTTGCGCTCGGTCCGGCCGATCGGGTGAATCGGGGGGAGGTAGACGACATCGAAACCCATGCGCTGGACGTCCGGCAGCCGCTCGATGCAGTCGTCGAACGTGCCGTGCCGGCCCGGTACCTTGCTTTGCGACCGGGGGAAGAGCTCGTACCAGGAGGCGAAGCGCGCCCGCGGGCGGTCGACGACTATCTCGAGCTCGCGATCGTACCGCGTGGCGTCCAGGCGCTCCTGGAGCCGACAGACGGCCTCGCGTACCGCTGGCTGGAGGAGCGCATCGAGGTGTGCTTTCTGGGAGTCTGCCGTTCCCACTCGAGCGAGGACGTCGTCGAGGAGGTGCGCATCCGCCCCCGCGGCCCGGGCCCGCGCCTGGCTGACATGCCGAGCGCCTTCAAGGAGCTCGCTCGTGAGATCCGCCTGGCCCCCCTCCGCTCGACGGGTCACGTCGTCCACCCAGGAGGCGAATCGGTCGGTCCATGCCTCGATGGTGAACCAGTAGCGGGTGTTGGCCTCCAGAGAGATCGAGCCGACCCATCCATCGTTGTCGCGGAAGTGCAGGGGAGCTTCCCGCCACTCGGGCTTGTCCTGCGAGCGGTGCAGGATCACCGCGGCCAGCGTGTCGTGGCCCTCCTTGAAGATGTCGGCGGTCACGGTCAGATCGTCGCCCGCCTCACGCTTGACCGGGTGCCGTCCGTCGTCGACGGCGGGCCGGACCCGGCTGATCACGATGGGACGCCGCTCCTTCTTCATCGCCAGCGGTCCATCAGATACGGCTTCTCGTCCTCGAAAGTTCGCGCCAGCCGCTCCGTCGCCTGCGCGACGGCCGTATCCGGGAGGCCACGCGTCTCCAGCACGAGGGAGGCGGCGCATCCCAGATAAAGGGGAGCCAGAGACTGCGCAATATGACTCCGATACATCACACGAGCGCGATACGCCAGGAGAAAATCGAAGACGACCCGCACCCAGAGCCGATCGTCGAGGTGAAATTCGCCTGTCGGATGCTCGCTGAGGACGAGGACGTCGCCGAGGCTCTCGGGGGAGAGTATGCGCTCCCAGATCGGAAGCAGATCGCGGACGCCCTGACGGAATCCCTCGAGCATGCGGTCGGGATCCAGGGCCGCCACTCGCTTGGCCGGACCCGGAGGCACTCCGAACAATCCCACCGGCTCCGACCCGCGAACGTCCAGCCATCCCGCCTCGTGCCGCTCGGCGATCGAGAACAGGGCCCCCGCCACGCGGCCCACGGTGGAGCCCAGGGGCGGCTGCTGTCCCGTCGACTCGAGGATTCGCGGGCCGAGCACCGATTGGGCCACCGGGAGGGCAGCCTCCGCAGCGGCGACGGGCAGCCAGAACTCCAGTCCCTGCCGCGCAAGGTCGGTGGTCCAGATGTCCTGGGCCAGAAGGATCTCGGCCGTCTCACCGGAGCAGCCGAACTCGTCGGCCATCGCGTACCAGAACTGATGACCGAAGAGGGCTCGTATCAGCGGTACGACGAAGACCTGGGTCAGCATGCCTTCGTAGCGTCCCCGCTCGTACACGGGCAGCACGAAGCCGAAGCCTTCCTTCAGCACTGGCTGGGCGAGGCCACGAATCCACTCCTGCGTCATGCTGGATATACCGGCATTGAGCATGACGACGGCTCGCGCCTGTAGCGTTCGTGAGACCCCGAGGACGGCCTGTACCACGTCACTCCACCCGGCCTGGGCCCTATC